>Ga0307474_10001663_pt1 | contig 16064 bp, 9 predicted proteins | sample atmos_gasesECM1C_2_FD_203312 | JGI IMG/M metagenome (GOLD analysis project Ga0307474, IMG submission 203312) | Hardwood forest soil microbial communities from Morgan-Monroe State Forest, Indiana, United States - atmos_gasesECM1C_05 | ecosystem: Environmental > Terrestrial > Soil > Temperate... | reverse complement strand
CCACTCGCTCCAGCTCGCGCGTGCTCATAGCCGTCCTCTTCAACTAGACCTCCCTGGCTGGAGGTCTCAGTTTAAGGGGACATTTCTATTCGGTCCGTGAGGGGACACTATCAAATAGTTTCAACATGATGCCGCTCTGGAGGTCGCTGGAGGTGCTGGAGGTAGTGTCTTAAATGTGCGTCGACGGTAAAGCCAGCGAATAGAAGATTAGGGCGTTTTTCAAGAAATCGGGATATTCGCGGTTTAAGGGTATAAAACGCAGTCTCCCCGCTCCACCTTGTAATGATTCGGATTGCTGATTCTCTTTTCTTCCGGTATTCCCATGCTCACCGTTGCGGAGGCTGTCGGGCATTCGCGACTAAGGTTGCGGCTCCGAAGGGAATTCAGCTTGTCACCGCTCTCTGAAGTGCCCTGCCGCCAGCGGATACAAGACACAGAGAGCGATCGCAGTATGGCCTTAACGTGGAGGCCGAATGGCACCTCGGTGCCATTCACTTGGACCGCTGGGGGTTCTATTCTGGGGTTGAGCAGCACTTGGGGGAGGGCTGATCGACTGAGCGCCTTGTGACTCAAATCGAGTCCGAGGCGTTTTGTTTTGTGCTGAGGAATTATTGCGGCTTGGATGTCAGATGAGCTAGGCAATACTTGCGACCGTGCTCGGCCGCACTGTCACACTGTTTGCTTTCCGCGGCAAACTCGCAGCGCCATACCTCACAAGCGCATCGAAACCCTCCAGCCAAGCTCTTGTACCAATGGTGAAGATGCTTCCGACGCGACATGACTGGAAAGGACTTCACTATTTAGCCGGATTTGCTCGTGTGCGTGCAAAACTCGATAATCTTTCCGCGTTGCCGTCGCCAAGAGAATTTCAAGGGTTTCCGGAAGATCGACGGCACGTAAAACTCGATCACCTTTGCCATGACTATCCTTTTTTTAGCTTGCAAACCTTTGCGGACGGGCTGCGACACCCCTGCCATATTCGTACGGAACTACAGCGTACTCGAATCGCGCAGCCGGAGTCTGAGCAAAACTGCTCGATAGACACGGCATACTCGTCGGTCCTGCCCCAGGAGGGAACGCTGCTGCTGAATGGCTTGCACCGAACCGCTTAAGCCTTCTTAGGCCTCTCCGGCTCGCGACGAATGAACGAAAGGCCCCGCTTCAGTTCAGCGGTGAGGTCGGTATTCTCCGTGGCGACATGCACAGGCTTGCCCGATTCTTGACCCAGCCAAGCGTTCAATTCATTGGAAGAAGTGGCGACGAATTGACCCTCGCGATGTAAGGGCATTCCTTCCGCCGCCCATCGTTTGACTACCGACACGGGCTCTCCCAAGAACTCCGAGATTTGTTTCCAGCCCTTCAGCGATTCGGGTTGCTTCTGACTCTTGGACTTCTCGCCGCGTTTCTGGGGTTTCGGCATTGTGACCCCATTTAATCGGAATCAACGACACTTCGACAAGGGCTTCCACAACGGGAAAGCGGCTTTCATCTGGCTCGGATTTGAAATCGGTTGTGGTCGACGCCACCATAGTGCTCCTTAATGATGCTGGGACTTCTTACAGATCGGGGAAAAGGAAACCATACGACCAGAAGGGAAAGGGGGAGGGGTGGATTCTAGGTCAAAGAATTTCATTCGAGAGGCTTCTCCGCGGAACACGCTGCGAACTGGGACAGAGACTTTCTGAAGGCCTGATCACGCAATTCGAGTTTGTGAACATCAGCGACATAGCGGCGCGGGAGATGGTGACCGTGCCATCTTCCAGGGACTGCCACAGGACTTCGAGGACTTTGCGGGGAAACTCGGGAAGTTCGTTGAGGAAGAGCAGCCCATGTGCGAGAAAGAGACCTCGCCAGGACGGGGGATCGCGCCGCCGATCGGTCCGGCCTCAGAGATAGTATGGGCGGGGAACGATAGGGACGCTTGCCGACGCGGCCGCTGCCGGTATCGAGAACTCCTACAACGCTGTGGATTTTGGTGGTCTCGAAGGCTTCTTCGAAGGTAAGTGAGGGAAGGGGCCCTGATCAGTCTTGATGCCCGAGCAGTCGACCTCCACTTGAATAGTGTTGGCGTCAATGCCATACACGGCGGCACTGAGAGTCTTATAAAGCATCGGTGGTACGCGGGAATGCTGGTGCCAGAATCGGCAGACGCAGGCCTGATCCGGGAATCTCTACAATAGGTGCGCAGGCCGCGAGTACGCAGTGACGGATGTCACACGGTGAGCCGGTGGAGATTGAGGGACGGTTTGAATCGGAACCAGGCAATCCTTCTCTATTCTCTTCCTCTTTGCCGGTCAGCCCCGTTCTCGGCCCAAACGCAAGTGACGTACCTACTTCTCCAACAAGCGAGGTTGTTCTGAGCTAGCGCGGGCAGTACGATGTGTTTGAGTCAGTAATGACCTCAGTAAAACACCGTTGTCCCGTTCCCGGGAAACGGGTGGATTTCCCATGACGCAGTCCTCTTCCGGTGGTCCTCGGCGCTCTCGTCCTTCTCGGAATCTGGAGCGCGAAGAATCTCAGCTTTGGCGATGGATATTGCTTTTCATGGTGCTGCTGGCAGCGGGGTTTGCCGTACTCGCATGGGAGCGCCTGGAAAACTTGCCTTACCATCTGGGCCCGATGGCGTTGGGTGTGCTGGTTTTGTCTGTGCTTCTGGCGGTCTACGCCTACGGTCGGCGGAAAGAAGTCGGTGAACTCAAACTGCTGCTGCAGGATCTTCAGGAACATGTGGGAGCAGCTCCGTCGGAAGAGCAACTAGATCAGCTAAATGAACTGATTGCGCGTTCGCAGCGCAACTTCAAGGAACTGATCGACTCCTTTGACGACGCTGCTTGCGCCGTGTCGCTGGACGGCACTTTACGCACCGTAAACAAACGGGTCAGCGAACTAGCGGGACTTCCCTATACCGCAATCGTGGGACATAAATTTTTCGAGTTTCTGGAAGAACCAACGCGCACCAGCGTCGAAGGCGGGCTCGTGCGTTTCCTCGAGAAGAGACACTGGGCCGGTACGGTGCGGGTGCGTTTCAAGAAGGGCTCCCGGCCACTCTATTTCGATTGCGTTTTGAATGCGATCCTCAAGAGCGGCGAAGTTGTGGGAGTGAGCGCACTGGGTCGTGATGTTACGGAGCAGCACGAGAAAGAGCTCCGCTTCACGGAACTCTTTGAGACGCTGCAGGAGGGTGCCTACTTCAGCACGCCGGAGGGGAGACTGCTGGATGCGAATCCGGCACTGGTCAGCGTATTGGGTTATGCGACGAAAGCAGAACTGCTTGCTCTCGAGCCTCTTCAGCTGAACGCCGATCCCGGACAACCTCCCGTCCTTGGCCGAGCTGCGGACGATCGCGGGGGCGTGCGAGCGCGCGAGATTACGCTCCGGAAAAGGGATGGAACCGCCGCGGTGTTTCTCGAATCCTCACGCGCGGTGTGGGATGATGCCGGCAAATTGATTCGTTACCAGGGCACGCTGGTGGACGTCACGGAGAGGCGAAAACTTGAGCGGCAAGTGGCGCAACAGGAAGAATTCCGCCGGCGGTTGCTGGACAGCTTTCCCGATCTCATTCTGGTAGTCGATCTGGAAGAGCGTTACACCTTTGTGAGTTCACGCGTGCGTGATCTGCTGGGGTGTCCGTCGGAGGAATTGTTGGGGAAGAAGATTTCCGAAACACAGGGCAATGCACCCGAACTGGTCGCGCTTTACCACGACGTAGTGACCGGCGATAAAGTGTTTGAATCGGCTGAATATGGGGCGCGCCGGAGCGACGGTAGCGGGCAGACGATGCGCGCCTCGGCCAGCCAGTTCTTCGATGCGGACTCCAAACTCGCCGGCGTAATCATTTCTGTGCGCGATATCACAAGGGAAAAGAAGTTTGAGCAGCAGGTGGTGCAGAGCGAACGGCTGGCTGCCATGGGAGCGATGATTGGCGGGGTCGCCCACGAACTGAATAATCCTCTCACCAGCATTCTCGGCGTGAGCGAGCTTTTGCAGGACAGTCAGACCACCGATTCGGCGCGGAGGCAGATTGCGATACTGCAGCAGCAAGCCCGCCGGGCTGCGGAAATCGTTCACAACTTGACCTATTTCGCGACTCCGCCAACGCCGGGAAAGACCCGCGTCAACCTGGGGGAGATCGTGGAACGAACCCTTAATCTGCACTCCTACTCACTGCGAAAGAACAACATCACGGTTGACTTCGTTCGCGAGCCCGGACTGCCTTACGTTCAGGGCGATCCTCACCAACTGATGCAGATCTTTTTGAATTTGATTTTAAATGCGGAGCAGGCCATTCGCGAGAGACGGGACCGGGGAACGTTACGCATACGCCTGGGAACCGGCGGGCAGTCGGTGTGGGCGAGTTTCTTGGACGATGGTCCAGGAATTCCTCCTGATATTCTAGCCAGCATCTTCGATCCGTTCTATACGACGAAGCGGCCGGGGCGAGGAACAGGGTTAGGACTCAGCATTTGCAAATCGGTGTTGAAGGAACATAACGGAACGGTGGAGGCCGCCAACGCGCCCGGAGGCGGAGCGGTGTTCACTATCAGCCTGCCGGCAGCCACTCCGTTCGGCTCGGTGGAGCCAGGATAGTCTGGATCGTGCTAATTTCGTTCCACAGCCATTGCAACAGCGTTACCGCCGCCGAGGCAGAGTGCGGCGATTCCGCGCTTCGCGTTACGGCGTGCCATCTCATAAATTAAAGTCACGAGCACGCGTGCACCGCTAGCTCCGATGGGATGACCGATGGCCACAGCGCCGCCATTCACGTTGACTTTGTTGAGGTCGAGCCCGAGTTCACGGGTTACGCCCAGCGCCTGAACCGAAAATGCTTCGTTGAGTTCGTAGAGATCGACGTCTTCGTTCTTCCATCCGGTCTTTTCCCAGATTTTTCGAACCGCATCAACCGGAGCCATCATCACCCATTTTGGTTCGACGCCGCTGGTGGCCTGCGCAACGATTCGAACCATGGGTTGGGCGCCGAGCTCTTGGGCCCGCTGCGCGCTGGTCACGACGACTGCCGCGGCGCCGTCGTTTACTCCCGGTGCGTTGCCGGCGGTTACGGTTCCATCTTTCTTGAACGCCGGTTTGAGGGCGCGGAGTACCTCAGTGGTTGTGTCCTCGCGCGGAGACTCATCTTTCTCGAAGAGTGTTGCAGCTTCACCTTTTTTCCTCGCGGGTGTTTCGACTGGGACGATCTGCGATTTAAAGCGGCACTCCTTCCACGCGGCGACTGCCTTGCGGTGCGAATTCACAGCGAACTCGTCCTGCGCCTCGCGTGTGATGCCATACTTCTCGGCGACGTTCTCTCCGGTGACGCCCATGTGATAGTCGTTGTAGATATCCCACAGGCCGTCGTGCACCATGGAATCGATCACCTTACCGTTGCCGAGTCGGTAACCTTTGCGCGCCTGCGGCAGCAAGTAAGGAGCGTTGGTCATGGATTCCATACCGCCCGCGACCACGATGGAACTGTTTCCGGTTTGCACCGCTTGCGCGGCGAGCGCCACTGCTTTCAATCCCGAGCCACAAACTTTGTTGATTGTCATGGCACCTGTCGCGGGAGACAATCCCCCAAAGATTGCAGCCTGACGTGCGGGATTTTGTCCCAGTCCGGCGGGAAGGACATTGCCCATAATGCACTCGTCGACCTGATCGGAGTTCAATCCGGCACGCTTTACTGCTTCGCGGACTACGATGGCGCCCAACTGCGTAGCGCTCAAATCGCTGAGACTTCCCTGAAATTTCCCCACTGCGGTACGACATCCAGAAATGATGACAACATCATCGAAAGCCGCCATTGATCATGCTCCCGCGAAGTTTCGCAACTTCATTATAGATGCAGCTGGCGACGCAAACGGTGAACTAATGTGAGATGGGTTTCCTCGGCCATGCGCTTGTGTGATCGCGAACGAACGAGATGGACTGGCGCGATTGTCTTCGTATCTTCAGCGCGTTGAATTGCATCGTTGAGAGGGGTTTCGTTGTAGCGAGGTCGAGATTTTGTTGCGCGCGCTCGTCTGACCGTGACTTTGGTACAGCATCGCTCGTACATCGCATTCATTTTTTTCTTGACTTCATTTTTCATTAACTCTATACAATCAATTAGTTGCAACAATACATCGTTGCAGATTTTTCCATGAAAAATGGAAGGGAGAATAGAACCAATGGCAACCAAGAAAAAGGCAAAGAAGAAAAAGAAGCACTAAGAAAGTCAGTACGAAGCTGAAAAGGGGGACGCCGAAAGCGTCCCCTAAGTTTTTGTCCGGAACGTTTGGCGCAGCCTTGGGCACGGCAGCAGTCAGTCGACCGATTTTCCTGCACTCTTAACACTATTCGCGGCAACATTCGGCGCCCGCTTTTCTCGGGCTGGACACAAACCGCGAAATGCACAAAAGTTGCAGTAAAAATCGGGCTTAGGCTTAAAATTTCCGTCCGCTATATTGCGCACTGCGGCCAGCACCCGCTCGCGCGCCTGCTCCAATTGAAACTCGGTGCGCTTCGAAACCACGGGGACGTTTCCTTCCAGATTGTGAAACGCCAATTCGCTTACCCCGTAGCCCCACTTTAGATGGGCGGCCATAGCGTAGATCGAGAGCTGCAGGCTGTCGTCGGCGTCGTCTTGCGATCGAGCCTTACCAGTCTTGTAATCGACGATGACCACGCTGCCGTCGGGTGCGCGATCGATCCGGTCGATTCGCCCGCTGATCTTGGTGCCAGCGATCTGCACATCGAACCATTCTTCCGTGTGCAGAACTTCTGCCCGGGGCGCGGAACGGGTTCCGGCTAGAAACTCTTTCAGCTGTTCCAGTCCCTGTTTCAAGTAAAGATCGCGCTGATAGGCATCCTGAATTCCGGTTGAGGCCAGATCGTCCCTGAATAGTTGCAGGAGTTCTTCGTCAGGCTTGGTCCGGCCAAGACGTAGAGAGTCATAATAGGTACGCAGCACGCGATGCATGGCTGCGCCGTACTGCACAGCCGCATGGAGCTGGCGCGAGAGTTTCCATTCGCGTTCGAACTTGAACTGTAAGGGACAAGTCTCATAGGTCTCGATGGCGCTGGCGCTCAAGCGCTCGTTCAATCCTCGGACTGGCGCGAGTTCAAGCCACGCGGGCAAATGGGACCCTTCAGGATGGGTTAGATCTGCCGCTGCGGCGATCTCGATTAGCTCCGGTTGTGAAGGGAGTGCCGCACGCGCCCTCAGCCGTGTTTGCAGTCCCTGGTTGCCGATCAGTTCGCGCATGAAGCCGGCGGGCGTTTTGTCGCGACCGATCCCCTGCTTTCCGTACAGGTGCAGCGAATCACGGGCGCGAGTCATGGCGACGTAAAAAAGGCGCCGCTCTTCCTGATCGTGAAGCGTTTTATCATCGCCTCCGGCGGCCGAGTCCGGATCACGCAACTCTCGAGGAAACTCCACCAGGCTCTCCCGATAGCTGGCGGGAAACGAAGGGCTGGTAGCACGCAGGATGAAAACGTGCGAGAACTCGAGTCCTTTCGCACCATGCGCCGTCATCAGGCATACGGCATCTTCGTTTTCTTTCGACGCCAGCGGAATGGTTCCGCCGGCTTCGCGAAAGTAACTGAGGTACTCGATCCATTCCCCCAGTTCCCTGGTTTCAGTGGTTGCCTTCTGCTCCCAGTCGGCCGCAAACTTGAGGGCTGCCTGCAGCACCGCGGAGTCGAGGTTGAGTCCGAATTGCTTTCCGATCAACTGCATCGCCGCGCGCGTTTTCGCTTGCTTGCGGTCGACTTCATTACGCGCACCGCGCACGCAGTCCAACACTGCCGGACCGCCGGCGACGCCGTCCAGGACTGCAGCGAGTGGAACCACCACTCCATCTTTCGACTCCTTCGCGATCGCACGCAACGCATTGCGAAGCTGTTCCGGATCCACCTCGAATTGCGGCAATGCCGCTACTCGAAACAGACTGGCGTCTGAGCCCAGGTCGACCACAGTCGCGACGCACGCAAACAAATCCCGCACCTCGGGCGTATCGCTGACGTCCATGTTTTCGATGGTGAACGGGATTTCGTGTTCGGCCAAGTGCTGCACAATGTCATCGCGATTCACATGCGAGCGGTAGAGTACGGCGAAGTCCTTCCACTTGCATCGAGAGCGGCGCCGCGTCTCGTCGATGATGCGGACTACGTCGGGCGCCTCGGCATCCCTGCCGTTAAAAGAAACCGCCTCGACGGGGAATGTAGACAAGGGTTTGCCCTGTTGATTTGCCTCTTCTTCTCGCGCGGATTGCAGCGGAGTACGTCGATAGGTGAATGCAGTCGGCTCGCTGCTTTGAAAAACAGGAGGATTCTTGTCAATCACGGCGAACGCGCACTGCAGAATCGGGGTCGTGGAACGACGGTTCTTGCCCAGTACGACCAGTCTGGTGTGAGGAAATTGCCGGCGAAAGAGATGAAAGGCTGCGCTGGACGCACCACGGAAGCGGTAGATGGCCTGATCCGGATCTCCGACGGCAAACAGGTTGGCTTCATTGCCCGCCAGCGCGGCCAGAATCTTGATCTGGGCGAAGTTGGCATCCTGAAATTCGTCGACCAGAATGAACCGAGCGCGGGCACGCTCCTCGGCCAATAATGGTTCATCGCTAGTGAGCAACTCGCGCGCCCGGGTGATCATATGGCTGAATGTGCCGTAATTCTCCTCGCGCAGCCAGCGTTCGGTTGTGGCAAACACGCGAGCAATTTCCTGGCAGCGGCCAATCACTTCGTCGTCGGTCAACTTCTCCTTCGACTTCGCGACGCGGGGAATGGGAGATTCACCACGCTCAAGGCGCCGAACGTACTCCGCGTATTTTTTCGGCGTGACCAGTTCGTCGTGGCAGCGGGCGAGGAAGCGCAACAAGTCGTCGAGAAACTGCCCCACATTTGCGGCCCGCACGTAATGTTCGAGGCGAAGGTCGTGAATGCGTTTGCGCAGATAGATCCATAGATCCTTTTCATCGAGGATGGCAAAGTCTTTTTTGGCGCGCTTCAGCAGAGCGTAGCAGTAATCATGGAAGGTAGCCGAATGAATTTTCTTGCCGAGGAGCTTGCTCACGCGGTCGCGCATCTCGCCGGCAGCGGCCACGGTGTATGTGAGGGCGAGGACTTCCTCCGGCTTCGCATGACCCTGCTGAACCAAATGCGCGATGCGATGAATCAGAACTGATGTTTTCCCGGTGCCGGCCCCGGCAACTACAAGCATTGGACCGTGAACGTGCTCGATGGCTTCGCGCTGACGATCGTCGGGGAGGAAAGGAGCGGGAAGAGATTGAGGTTTGGAAACAGCCATTGGGGCTCAGAATACCACCAGGTGCAGAACGGCGCAGAAGCCAAGGGTGTGAAAAATCAGAGCGAGGACATGGCGGAAACCACGACGGCGACCGCGGCGATAGCGGCGGTTTCGGCGCGGAGAATTGTGTTTCCGAGCGAAGCGGAAATCCATCCTGCCTGTTGAAAGGCTTGCAGCTCGCGGTCGGTCCATCCCCCTTCGGGGCCGATGGCGAGAGCAATTCCGTTACTGGCGGTTTGCGGGTTCAGAACATTGCGGAGAAAAGTTTGCTCTTCCGATTCGGAGAGGACGACGCGCAAGGGCTGGGATAGATTCAATGTTTCCGAAAGCCTGATTGGCACGGTGATCTCCGGAGGTGCGGCGCGGCGGGACTGTTCCGCGGCTTGGCGAGCAATGCGCTGCCAGCGGTCGATTCGTTTGGTCGAAGCGGTTGCCAGGTGCGAATCGGTGCGGCGCGAGATGACCGGGACAATCTGCGAGACGCCAAGTTCGGTGCACTTCTCGATCGCCCACTCCATGCGGTCGAACTTGTACACCGCGAGAACAAGTGTGATCTCAGCCAGAGACGCGGCGGGGATGACTTCCCCCAGGTCGAACTCGACTTTGTCGGGTTTCACTGATGTGATTCGTCCGCGACGAACGGATTGGCCGGTGGCGATATCGAAATCTTCTCCGACGCGAGCCCGAAGCACACGCACCAAGTGATCGGCGTGCGCTCCAACCAGCGCGGCGCGATCTCCGGAGATTTCGTCGGCAATCCAGCGGCGGCGGGTCATCAGGTCGAAGCAGCGGCAGCGCCTCAAGGCGCAATCAATGGCTGGGCATTAGGATACGCCTGAAGGCGTATCCCGATACGAATCTTCCGTACACAAATCTTCTCGCGTTGTTAGCCGAACATGTCTTTTACTTTGCCGAGCAGGGCGCGCACCAGCGGCTGATTGTCCACCTTCGCTGTGGTCTCAAGCTCCTGCAGCAGTTCTTTTTGACGCTTGTTCAGTTTGGTGGGAATCTGGACTCGAACTTCCACATAGAGATCGCCCTTGCCGTGCCCATTCAACACGGGAACGCCTTTGTTGCGGACGCGAAATGTTGTGCCGGGCTGGGTTCCATCGGGAATCTTAAGCGCGTGCTCGCCTTCGAGCGTGGGAACCTTAATCTCGGCGCCCATGGCGGCTTGCGTGACGGAAAGCGGCACCGCGCAGTGGAGGTCATTTCCTTCGCGCACAAAAAACGGATGCTCCTTCACATGCAAAACAACGTAGAGATCACCGGCCGGGCCACCGAATGGTCCGGCCTCGCCGCCTCCGGTAAATCTGATCCGCGTGCCGTCTTCGACGCCCGCAGGAATTTTTGCGTCGACGGAGCGCTGCCGCAGAAGGCGGCCTTCGCCTTTACACTTGGGGCAGGGATCGGTAATCACGCTGCCCGATCCCTGACATGAGGGACAAGTCCGCGCGATGCTGAAGAAGCCCTGTTGATAACGCACCTGACCTCGACCCGCGCACGACTTGCAAGTGGTGGGACCTTTGCCTGGGGCATTTCCCGAGCCATGGCAGTCTTCGCAGGCTTCGTGACGGCGCACCATAACGCGCGTCTCCGTGCCAAACACGGCCTCCTCGAACTCGAGGGTGATGTCCTCGCGCAAATCCGCTCCACGTTGCACCCGGCTACGACGACGGCCACCGCCACCAAAAGCGTCTCCGAACCCGAAGAACTCGCCAAAAATTTCGCCGAAGTCCTGGAACACAGTGGGATCGAAACCCGCACCGGGCGACGATGCGCTACCCACTCCGGCATGGCCGTAGCGATCATACAAGGAGCGTTTTTCAGAGTCCGCGAGAATCGCGTAAGCCTCGGTAAGCTCCTTGAAGCGCTCTTCCGCATCCGGATTGTTGGGATTGCGATCAGGATGATGCTGCATAGCGAGCTTCCGGTATGCGCTCTTAAGTTCAACTTCGGTCACGGTACGGGTGACGCCAAGCACTTCGTAATAATCGCGTTTTGCGTTCGTGGTCAGAATTAGCGCCTTTCCTCTAGGAAGAATGAAACTGGATTGGAAACTTACTGTCCGGGATTTTTCGCCACCTTCACCATCGCGGGACGCAGCAGCCGGTCTTTAAATTTGTAGCCGCGTTGTAGTTCTTCGATCACTTGGTGATCGGGAGCGTCGGAGGTTTCTACCATTTCAATTGCCTCATGATAATGAGGATCGAAAGGCTCACCTTTGGCCGCGATGGGATGCACTGAAAGTTTGGCCAGCGCGGTCAGCAATTGTTTGTAAATCAGGTCGACACCGTTGCGAAATTCCGCGGCGTCCGATTTCACCTGCAGAGCGCGATCAAAGCTATCGAGCACGGGCAGCAGGGGCTTGATTGCGTCCGCCGCGGCGTAATCGCGAAAATCCTGCTGTTCCTTGACACTGCGACGGCGCACATTTTCAAACTCGGCCTGCATGCGAGCCAGGCGGTCGAGCAGAGAGTCGCGCTCCGCCTTTAGTCTTTGCGACTCGGACTCCGGTGCTGATGATTCCTTGCTCGCCACCGGATTCGACGCAGTTTCAGTTTCGTTATCGGATGCCGGGAGCTCGTGCTCTAGATCCAGCCCGGAGTTTTCCGCTTCCGCTCTTTCTACTTCCGATCTGCCGTTCGCTTTCCCCATATAAAACCGTGGTTACTCCGATTCATTCAAAATTTTGTCAAAGAGTCGCGCAATATAAGAGACCGCAGTCATGGTGTGCTGATAGTCCATGCGGGTGGGACCGATCACCGCCAGTGAGCCGACCATATCGGCGCCCGACCGCGCTGGAGCTCCGATCAGCACAAAGTTCTGCATGGAGGGCAGCGCGTCATCCAGTCCGATGACCACGCGTACCGCTTCCTGCTTCACATCCAGATAAGCGCCGAGGAGTTGCGCGACTTTTTCTTTCTCCTCGAGAGTCTTCAACATTTCATGCAGGCGCTTACGATCCTCCTGGCCAGTGACCAGATTTGCCGCGCCGTCCACGAACACGACCTGCGTTCCCGCTTCGGCCGCGAGTGCGCCTTGTTTATAGAGTTGCTCGATGGAATCCATCAGGCGATCGTATTCGCTGCGTTCCTGCTCGATTCTTCGAGAGAGTTCAGCCCGCATGGACTCCATGGTCCATCCACGAAAATTCTCGTTGATGTAGCGGGCTGCAAGATCGAGTTCCGCCTGAGGCAGATCGAGGCGCAATACGCGGTCACGCACCAATCCCGAACGCGTGACGAGGACAGCCAAAACTTTCTGATCTCCCAGACGCGAGAAGTACACATGCTCGAGGGCGTTTTTTTTGCCGCTGGAGGCCACCGTGACCCCGACATTTCGCGAGATCAGCGAAAGCACATGCGAGGTGCGCTCCATGAACTCCTGCACGTCGCTGATGCCGGCAAGCGAGTCGGAAATCATGCTCTCTTCCTGCGGCGCGAGCTTGGCGGTTCCGGAAATCTGCTCTACGTAATAGCGGTAAGCTTCGGTGGTCGGAATGCGTCCTGAAGAGGTGTGCGTCTGCTCGAGAAATCCCGCCTCCGACAAATCGGCCATCACGTTACGGATCGTCGCCGGACTCAGGCCTTCGCGGTTCGATCGCGACAGCGTTCGCGAACCGACCGGCTCGCCGGTGGTAATGAAAGTCTCCACGATCGCGGTGAGAACTTCCCGTTCCCGTTTGCCGATGTTGGGATCAGAGGGCATCTTGTTTTAGCAGGATCTTCAAGGCTTGCGCCGTGCCAAGTTTTCCGCTAAGTAATTTAGATGCAAAAACTTAGCTAAAGACGCAAGGGCGCGTGCTGCTTGGATTTTAGGAACGCGGTAGGTTCCTGTCAAGGTTAGTCTTGAGGCGTCTTGAGGCAGTGAGTCCGTTGTCGGCAAGCGTTCACTCAACGCCTGTTTATCCCTCATCGGTATGCAGGTCGAGGGGGGCTTATGTTCGGCGCAGGATTTTGATCGAGTTCTTAGGCTAACAAACAGAAGACGCCCCGGAAGGAGCGCCCTCTGTCGTCGAACCTGTTTTCGCTGACAGTTTACTTGAATTGGACCGCCGGGAGCACACTCGTTCCCTCAACACGAACGGCGTTGAGGGCCGAGGGATCGAGGCCCAGGGCTTGGAGGATAGTAGGCGCCACTTGGGCGGTGCCCACTTCAGCTCGGACAGTGTTGGGTTTGAAGCCCGCATGGGACAGAAGCAGAATGACATTTGTATCGTCATGGGCAAACCCGCCGTGCTCAGAGAGTTTCGCAGTGCTCCCGGAGTAAGTGACGCCGACGTTAGGGGTCACGATGATGTCCGGCGTCCGCGGGTCTACGGTTGGATCGTTGTAGTTAATCGCGAGTGAAGGGCCGTAATAGATCTGACCGAGCGCGATTCCTGAGGCGGAGGCATTGGCTTCGAGGATTTTGACACTGGCATCAGTATCAGAGGAGCTCTTGAGCCACACCAGCGAGACGTCATCTTCGGTCGGCCCAATGCCGGTCGGGTTGTTGGTAGATTCGGACAACGGAATAAAGCCGGCGTTGGACAGAAGGGTGACGGGTGAAGTGCCGTTGATAAGCTGAGAGACGTAGCGGCTGGAATCGACTGGCGACTGGCCGTGTTTGGCAGTGATCACGATCAGGGTCGAATCATAGAGACTTTTTGCCTTCAGCTCACTGACGAATGCCGCAATCGAGGCGTCGACAAACTGGAATTCGCCGAGCAGCGCAGTGGTGGGCGTGCCCGCGGCGTCCAGGTATCCGCCCGTCACGCCGTTGCTCGCCTCGACCAGCTTCTGACCCACGCTAACCGCCTGGAAGTTCATGCCGAAGATGGTGGGAACTTCAGTGCTCTTGGTTCCGAGATGGTTCTTCCCATCGATCTCGTTGAGAATCGCGTCGACCTTCAAAGTGTCGTAGCACTGAATGTTCTGGAAGCTGTTAGTCCAGGCCGTCAGGTCGGAGCCTGGATCGAGGATGGTGGCGCAGGATATCCCTGTCGGCGTCGTGACATGGGGAAGGCCGATCACGGTGGAGTTAATTTCCGGCGCGTAGAAGTCGTCGAGCGCAACCGGGCCAAGACCAGAGGAGACCGAGGCATACGCAGGGTGCTTATCCGACCACGCCGTGAACCCGCCAGCCTGGTGAATCACACTGAAGATGCTGTTGGTGCGAACAAAATCCCACGGGAAGACCGGATTGCAGCCGTCATTTGGGTCGCGGACCAGCTTCTTGGGGTCGATGGAGGCAAAGCCGCCGTCGGTCAGAGACGCGCCAGGCGCGCCGCCGTTCACCTTGGTCTTGTCGAGGTCGATACCCTCTTCGTACTCGGTGGTTGTACCGGTTGGCGCTGCAAAGGGGGTGCAGGGACCAGCCGCCACGCCGTTGCCTGTGGTTTTCGCTGGGGCGTCGAAATTGCGGGAATAAGCGACGTCGTAATAGACGCCGGTCAGGGCCGGGCTTCCGCCGGTGACAATCGCGGTCAGGCCGGGGAACGAATCGGATGGTTTTGAGGTGCTGGCGGCGACGTAGTTTATGCCGGTCTTGGCGAGCGCTGCAAGCGCCGGGCAGTAAGGTGCGCCATGGTTGACGGTGCTGACGCCATTGGCGCAGTTGGCGAAATCAACGGCGTGCATTCCGTCGACGCTGATCAAAAGGACGCGTTTGATGTGGCCGTGGTGGTGATCCTGGTCCTGGGCGATAGCGGTGCCCACCAAACAGGCAGCTGCTAGGGAAAGTAACGCAAGTGTCTTTTTCATTGTGACCTCGAGCTACGATGGTATGGAAGGCTATGTGACCGGCATGTTACGAAAAGTTGAATTGTTCGTGAAAAACGAGTGAGGGGATATGGAAAATGGGATCTCGGCGATTTGGCGGGATCAACGGCTCTACAGACGTGACCCTCATGATTAAGGAGATTCTGACTTGTCTCAGTTAGGACCGCGCAACCTTACTTCGCTTTCGCGAACCATTCGTCGAACCATTCGAGTGATCTCAGCGAGTAGTCCCGCGCATCGGCGGGCTTGATGAACATGTGACCCTCGTTTGGATAGACGACCAGCTTGGTAGGCACATGCAGAGTGGTGAGAGCGTGCCACCATTCGACCGATTGCTCCATCGGGACTTCGCCATCGCGGTCGCCGACCAGAATGAGTGTGGGAGTCTTCACCGCTTTGACGAAGCGCATGGGATCACTTTTGGCGTAGACGGCGGGATCGTCATACACCGATGCGCCGAAAAATGGAATCATCCATTCATCGATATCGTTGAGCCCGTAATAGCTCAGCCAATCGGATAGGCCCGCGCCCGCAACCGCTGCAGCGAAGCGCTGGGTTTGAGTCTCGGCCCACATGGTCATATATCCGCCATAGCTGTGGCCACGGATGCCTATGCGTTTGGTATCGATCGGATACTGCTTGGCAATGGCGTCGATGCCGGCCGTGATGTCGCGATAGTCACCGCCGCCGAAATCCTTTACGTTGCCCTGCGTGAACGCTTCGCCCTGACCGTAGCTGCCACGCGGATTGGGGCAGAGGGCGAAGTATCCCATCGCTGAAAGCGGGGCCAGCCCGCGCTCGCCCCACTGAGGCGCGCATGCCGAGGATGGTCCTCCGTGCACGCTGACGACGAGTGGGTATTTTTTGCTGGGGTCGTAGTCTTTGGGCTGCATCAACCATCCCTGGACCCGCGTGTTGCCGTTCATCCAATGCACGTTGCGCATCTCGCCCCAGGCTGGCTTGAGATCGGCATTCAGACTGGTAAGCTGCTTCCATTTGCCGATTGGACCCACCCA
>Ga0307474_10001662_pt1 | contig 16070 bp, 11 predicted proteins | sample atmos_gasesECM1C_2_FD_203312 | JGI IMG/M metagenome (GOLD analysis project Ga0307474, IMG submission 203312) | Hardwood forest soil microbial communities from Morgan-Monroe State Forest, Indiana, United States - atmos_gasesECM1C_05 | ecosystem: Environmental > Terrestrial > Soil > Temperate... | reverse complement strand
CGCCCACCACTCCTGTCGAGATCACCTTCAAGCCCAATCCGGTGTACACGGACGAAGCACGCAATCTGAAGCTCGAAGGCGAAGTGCTGCTGGAAATGAGTTTTTCCGCCAATGGCACGCTGCAGGTAAATCGTGTCGTGCGCGGTCTGGGCCATGGTCTGGATGAAGCTGCGATCGCGGCAGCGAAAAAGATTCGTTTTAAACCGGCGTTGCGCAATGGACAGCCGGTGGATTCAACGGCAATTGTGCACGTGGTATTTCAGTTGGCGTACTAGGAATTTGGCGAAGTTGCTCTGGCAGTTTTGCGCGAAGCAGAAAGAGATTTGAAATCGCATTACGGAACATGGGTTTAACTGGAGAGAGAGTTATGCGTACTTGGAATTGGATTCTCACGGCGGCTCTGCTGGCATCGATGAGCGCCGCGGCACAGCAAGCAGCGCAGTCGCCCGCGCCATCTCCCGCAACGGATGCGGCGCAGACCGCGCCCGCACCAGCTTCAGATCCAGCGGCGCAGCCGGCCGCGACACAGGCAGCGCCGACACAGGCTCCGCAGTCTGCTCCTGGGTCAACGCCCACTCCTGCGGCTCCGGCCACAGTACCGGCCCCGACCACCATGGATCAGGTGGTCACGCTCTTCATCGAGCGCGAACATGGCTTGATTAAGGCGATGGCAAACCGGACGCCTGTGGTCGAGACCTACCTGCAGAATCTGACCAGCGATCCCCAGCTTGGCCCGGTTCCCAGCGAAGACCACTATTTTCTCGGCCGCATGGATATGGGCGAATCTGTCGACCGCAAGGACTATCTCAAGGAAGAAGAGAAGGGCATGCAAGCGCGCCTGCTGGGCGGTCTGCAGAAGCTTTACAAGGTCACGTACCAGCCCCTGGGTTTTTCCTGGATGGTCTATGCCGACCGCACCGATTTCGATCGTGAGCATTACGATTTTCACTATGTCCGCCGCGAATTTTTGGGCGACGTTCGCTGCCTGGTATTTGACGTTACGCCGAAGAAGAATTCCGGCCGTGGACGTTTCCTTGGCCGCGTGTGGGTGGAAGACCAGGGCTTTAACATCGTGCGCCTGAACGGGACTTACTATCCCGCACCTCGCAACTCATATTTTTTCCACATGGATAGCTGGCGGTTGAATCTGATCCCCGGCTACTGGGTCCCAGCGTACATTTACAGCGAAGAAGGTGACTTCAGCGCTGGTGTAAAGAACAAGATGGCCTTCAAGGCGCAGACCCGCATCTGGGGGTATGACCTTAAGAAAGGCGGCAAGGACGACGAGCTCACGCAGATTCGCGTCGACAGCGTGAAAGACGAGAGCGCCACAGCGCAGGACGCCTCTCCGCTGCAAGCGGAGCGGGAATGGCAGCAGCAGGCTGAAGACAACGTCGTCGAGCGTTTGACCTCAGCGGGCTTACTGGCGCCCGAGGGCGACGTCGACCACATTCTTCAGACCGTCGTCAACAACCTGGAAGTCACCAACAACATCGATCTGCCGCGTCCGGTCCGCACGCGCGTACTGCTGACGGCGCCGCTCGAAACCTTCAGCGTGGGCAATACCATCGTGATCAGCCGCGGACTGGTGGATGTTCTGCCTGATGAGGCCAGCCTCGCGGCAGTCCTGTCGCATGAATTGGCTCACATCGTGCTCGGCCACAACCTGGGCTCGAAATATGCCTTCAACGACCGCATGTTGTTCTCTGACGATTCCACCTACCAGAACCTGGGATTCAAGCACATTCCGGAAGAAGAGCAGGCGGCCGACAAAAAGGCCGTCGAACTTCTGAAGAATTCACCGTACGCGCAGAAGCTGGACAATGTGGGCCTGTTCCTGAAGGCTCTGCAACAACGCGCTACGCAATTGAGCGCGCTGTTGACGACGCATCTGGGCAACCCCCTGGCCGAAGGGGGAACGGTACACCGTTTGTCTGCGCTGGCGACCGTGGGTCCAGCTCTCGACAATACCAAGCTCGATCAGATCGCGGCTCTGCCCCTGGGCGGGCGCGTAAAGATCAATCCCTGGGACGACAGGGCGGAAATGGTAAAGACAGCCCCCGTGGCGATCACTTCGGCGCGCGACAAGATGCCGTTTGAGGTCACCCCGTTTTACCCGCGCCTGGCGCGCTACGGAACCACAGCTCCCGCAACGGCTCCGGCGACCACCACCGCGGGCAACTCGAACTCTGGCAACTGAGTTCAAAGAAAGTTTCACTCCAAGTTGAAGTAAGACGCAGGCCGGGATCCGGAACATCCTTCCGGGATACCCGGCTTGCGTTTTTTGCGCGTGTGCGGTGTTTAACGCGCGCATTCAGGACAACGGACGATAATCCTTTGAGGATGTTTCTGCGCCCGCGACGAGCTTCTACGGGGTGCAGTGAAAGATAAGTGCAGGCAGAATATTGAGTGGTTGAAAGTCGAGTTTGACGGAGCTGAAGCTCGATTTCAGATATGGAAGCAACGAGCGCGTGTATTGAAACACCAGCAATGAGCCCTGCGCCTTCAGAGCATCGCGAGACTCGACCACTATCTCGCGCCGCGCACCTTCAGGAAGCAAGCTATACGGCAGGCTGGAAATAATGTAATCAGCGGGAGGCAATCGATGTTCGGCCAGAATCCGGCGTACCTGGGCGGCCGATCCGTGGACGACGCGAAGCCGGGGATCATGAATGCTGTTGGCCAGATACTGAACGAACTCCTCATTCAGTTCGATTACGACCAGAGTGGCATCAGGTCGCATCCGTTTCAACAGCTCGCGAGTGATTGTGCCGACACCGGGTCCGAATTCCACTACGATACGAGCGCGGTTCCAGTCGATCTGGTTCATCAGGTCTTTGACAAGGAAGCGCGAACTGGGCACGATTGAGCCGAGCATCGAAGGATATTTGAAGAAGTTGCGTGCGAATAGCGCAACAGCCGATGTTTGTACTGCGGCCTTTCTGGCGGCCTGGCTCGGCATTCGGTGGAGTCCTCGAACTAGTGCGGTTGGAATCGCTGAATTATCGTATCCGATGCCAGTGAGTTACAGTTGCGAGAAGACGAAACGGAAGTATTGATGAGGCTGGTACTTTGGTCACCCGCTTGTATCGGCACAGCCCGGAGACGCTACCGTAACTTGTCCGAGCGAAGCCGCTCATTTGAAAATTGAGATTCACCACTGCCGGATACGTGTCTTTTGAGGAAATGATTTGAGGCTCGGGATTCAAACGCTGCTGCGGCTGGTTGCGGGAACATATTTTGTTCTCACCTCTCTTTATTGTCTCCTCGCCTTCCTGCCCTACACCTACTGCGCATTCATCAAGGCGCCGCCCTATTCCTGGATGCCATGGTTCACGCATCACCAAGCGGCTCTTTACTGGGCTGCAGCCGCCGCGTTGAGCATCGCGAACTGGCCACCAGCTGAGCACGGGCAACGGCGCAGCCCATCTTTCCTTGCTGGCTGCGTGTTGCTGGCGGCGGCTGGCTTTTACCTTACTTTTCGTCCGTTCTTACCGGGCCTGCGGGATGATCGCGCCGCGTATTGGTGGGGACTCGTTTCTCTGGTGCCACTGATTGGGTTCGCACTGTTTCGGCCAACTTCGCCTTCCTGGTACCAGCGCCGAGCAGAGCAGCATCAGTCGGCGAGCGGTCAGGGATTTGGATACGCGCTCGGCGTACTAACCGCGCTGTGTGTCAGTTCCGTATACACCTTCGGCGTGTATGCCCGCCTCGTTAGCGACAGCCATTCGCTTCATTTGAATTCTCAGGCTGCTGAATTGGCGCTCTGGAGCCTGCTCTCTCATTCGGCGCTGGCTATCGCGGTTCTATCGATCCTCAACTTGATCTTCCAGGTGGCGGCGAGGACTTCAATGCCCCGTCCGATACGGCGCATGCTCATCGGGGGATCAATCGCGATTGCGCTGGGCTTTGTCCTGGTGCGGTTTCTCGACGATTCCATGAGCTTCGACGGCTGGAGCGCCCGTTTTTACGCCGGTGCTCTCGCGATCACTCTGACACTGTGGGGCTTCAGCCTGATCCTGCCCTGGTTGGACCGTGAGAGACCTCACTCTTCCTTTCACAGAGTTTCAGCGATCGGCCGCATTGCCACCTGGATTGCGACCGTAGTTCTCATCGGACTGGCACTGGCGTCGCGCTCGCTGATCGGCGGTGAAGATTGGAACGGATTTGTCGGCAGCACCTGGGCCCTGATTTTCTGGGTCGCAATGAGTTTGTGCGTTTATCGTTTGCGCCCCGTGCGAACTAATTATTCGGGCACCGTCATTCTGGCGACTCTGCTGGTCGCGGCTTTCGTCTACAAGGGACTGCAGTTCACGGAAATTTTCTGGGCCAAACCGTTGGGCTCAACAGATGACGAGATTTCGCTGAAGCTCGAAGAGTACGGCGAGCGCGATGCATCCTTCCTGCTGGCTCACCACGTCCTCGGCAACAGCCGTCACCAGCCTTGCGGCGATCTCTGCCGCATTCTGCGCGAGTACACCAACATCCGCGACACGCACATCCACCAGGGTGTGCGGCTCGTTGAGCAACTGACTGCGACGAAGTCTGCGCGGCCAAACATTTTTATCTTTGTGATTGACTCCATGCGGCCCGATTACCTGGGCGCCTACAACCCGGAGCACGTCAACTACACGCCGAACCTTGATGCCTTAGCTCGCGACAGCATCGTTTTCGATAACGTCTACACGCAATATGTAGGGACTTCCATTTCCGAGCCCGCCGTCTGGTCTGGCGCAGAATTGCTGCACACGCACTTCCCGCAGCCTTTCGATGACGTAAACAGCTTGCGCACCCTGGCCCGGACTGATGAATACCAGCTTGTTCTCAGTTACGACACCGTTTTGCGCCAGTTGTTCACGCCTTCCGACGATGTCACCAAGCTCGACAGCGACAAGCAGCTGTGGAACCAATACGAGGCATGCTCAACCGTTCAGCAACTTGAATCGACGCTGGATGGAAGGTCAGACCAATCGCGGCCGGTGCTTTTCTACGCGCAGCCGATGAACGTGCATCAGTTCGCGCGCAATGACGTGCCTTCGCCCAGCTCGCAACACTGGCAGTCTCCGACCGGCATGAATTCCCGGATTACCTACGAAGTGCATTGGGTAGATTCCTGCCTGGGCGGCTTCTTCAGTTATCTGAAACGGCGTGGTTTGTACGACGAGAGCATCATCGTTGTCGCCAGTGATCACGGCGACGCTACAGGAGAGTTCGGAAGAATCAGCCATTCGACTTCCATATGGCCTGAGATCGCCCGCGTTCCGCTCATTGTTCATCTCCCCGGGAATTTGAGGGAACGTCTGGTGCACGAGGATGACCGCCTGGCGACTCTCACCGACATTGCCCCGACGCTCTATTACTTGCTCGGCCACCGACCGATCCAGCAGAATCCGCTCTACGGGCGCCCTCTGCTCGCCGAAACCAAGGCGGAGCTAGACCGCTATCCAGATCGAGATCTGCTCCTAGCCTCGGATGTACGCGCTGTTTATGGAATTCTGACGGCCGACGGGCGTTACCTGTATACGACGTACGATTCACCGGCGCAGAGTTATCTCTTCGATCTGGCGGCAGACCCCAACGCTCAACACAACATCCTGACCTCCGCACTAAAGCAGCGCTACGATGAAGAAATCATCGAACGCCTGCACACGATCGGGGACTACTACGGGTACAAACCGGGCGTCGGAACGCTGCTAGCTTCCTCCGGACACTAGAACCGATCTTGGCACGGAGCGCCGAAGGCAGTCTCACGATTCTCGCGGCTTGTTCTTCCCCGGCAATCCAGCGGGATTCTCGTGCGTACGCTCGCGGAAGCTTCCCGGTAAGCCCGAGGCAAGGCCGACGCTGGATTCGCCAAACTTATCGCGCAGTTTGTCGGCCGCGGCCAGTGCGTCTTTCCATCGTTGCTGGCGAGCGCCTTCGAGAAGATTGATTTGATCCGCGGCCTCTGTGAAAGAGGAGGCTTGCACGCCCAGCAGCCGGACTTGCATTCCGTTCTTCCAGTTCTTGCGGAAAAGCGTTCGAATTTGTTCGAAAATCTCGGTATCAAGCTGGGTCGGAGCGGACAGCGTGTGCGCGCGGGTAATTGTCGTGAAGTCTTTATACCGCAGTTTCAATTGCACAGTGCGGGCGTGGAAGTTAGCCTCCCGCAGCCGGCGGCAAACCATTTCGCAGAGCCGCATCAGCGTGGCCTCGAGCTGGCTCGCCTCAGAGGTGTCTTCGTTGTACGTATGCTCGTGACTGATGGATTTCGCCCCGATATCAGCCCCAACCTCGCTATCGAACCAGCCACCCGCATCTTCACCTCGAGCCTTTCCGGCGAGCGCCAGTCCCCATTTTCCAAAGCGGTCTTCCAGTTCACCTTCTTCCAGCTTCGCCAAGTCGCCGACCTTCTGAATGCCCAGGGCGTGCAGATGCTCCTCCATCACTTTCCCTACGCCAGGAATCTCGCGTACATCGAGCGGCGCGAGAAATTTCGCCTCCTGGCCGGGAACAATCCACAGCACCCCGTTGGGCTTGGCCTGAGCCGACGATACTTTGGCGATCAGCCGCGAGCTCCCGATGCCAACCGAGCAGTTCAATTGGGTCTCAGTCTTCATTCGCTCGTGCAGGTGGTGCGCCGCTTTCAGGGGAGGCCCATGCAAGCGTTCCGTCCCGGTCATGTCGAGATAAGCTTCGTCAATCGAAGCCATTTCGACTTGAGGAGAGAATTTGCCCAGAACGCCGTAGACCTTCTCGGAGCATTCGCGGTAGCGTTCCGGATGTCCGTTGACGAAAATGGCGTGCGGGCACATCTTGGCCGCTGTGCGCAAAGGCATCGCAGAATGCACACCAAATTTGCGGGCGTCGTAGGATGCCGCCGAAACCACGCCGCGCTCGTCGCGCTGGCCCCCGACGACGACTGCCTTCCCTTTCAGCGACGGATCATAGAGTTCTTCCACCGACACGAAGAACGCGTCCATGTCGACGTGGAAGATGGTGCGAAGGAAAATGGGCTGATGAGCGGCGGCCATGCCTCAGGCGATTTTAGCAGCACGGCTTTTCTCGCTGAACGACTTCGCTAAGCTAGCACTTTCTCCTGTGCCGAACTGGTTGCACGCATCTGCCGCACTTTCTCGTAAACCTTTCCGTATTCGCGCGCCGACGCGTTCCAGGAGAAGTCCTTGTTCATACCGTTGCGCATAAGGGCCTGCCACGAGGTCTGGTCGCGGAAAGCTTCCAGCGCCTGCTTGATGGTGAGCAGCAACGATTCTCCGTTATACTCGGTGAATTTGAACCCCGTTCCCTTGCCTGCACGGGCGTTCCAGGGCTCGATGGTGTCGTCGAGACCGCCCGTGGCGCGGACGACCGGCACGGTCCCGTACTTCAGGCTGTAAATCTGATTCAGGCCGCAAGGCTCGTACCGCGACGGCATGAGGAACATGTCGGCGCCGGCTTCAATCTTGTGCGCGATGGCATTGTCGTAGGCGACTTTGACTGCGATCTTGTTCGGAAACAGCTTGTTGAGGCGCAAGAACATTTCTTCATACGCTTTATCGCCCGCACCCAACGCGACCACAATCATTTCCTCGCGCGCCAACCGGTCCATCACCTGCGCGATCAGGTCGAATCCCTTCTGCGCCGCAAAGCGAGAAACGATTCCAATCACCGGCAACTTAGGATCAGCATTCTTCACGCCGAACGCCGCCAGCAGATCCTGCTTGCACTTCGCTTTACCCGTGAGATCTTGCGGCGAGTATTTTGCAACAGTGAACTTGTCGGTCTGCGGACTCCATTCGTCGTAGTCCACTCCGTTAAGGATCCCCGTGACAGTTGCCGCGCGGTCGCGCAGCACGCCTTCCAAACCGAACCCATACTCGGCCGTCTGAATCTCCTGGCTATATTTTCGGCTGACGGTCGTAATGAAATCGGCGTACGCCAGCGCGCCTTTGAGAAAATTCACCTGCCCGAAGAACTCCATCTTCGACATAGTGAACAAATCCCACGGCAGCATCAGCAGCGGCAGGGTGTCGGGCGGGAACAATCCCTGGTAGCCCATGTTGTGAATGGTGAAGACTGTCCCGACATCGCGGAAGGCGGGGTCCTCGGCATAGACGGTTCGCAGAAGCACCGGCACGAGCGCCGACTGCCAGTCGTGGCAATGAAAAATCTGCGGAGCGCCAATGACTTTCGAGGCCTCCAACACGGCCCGAGAGAACAGCGCAAAGCGCTCGGCGTTGTCGGGATAATCCCCGGCGGGCGTTCCGTACAGTGCATCGCGGTCAAAATATGGTGGATAGTCCACAAAATAAAACCGGACGCCCCCGTTGTTGCCCTCGGTCAACACGGAGGGAAAGCGATGTTTGTCATCGAAGGGCACGGTGATACTACGGACTACCGTTGCCGGGTCTTTCAGTTTGGTCTGGCGGTAACGCGGCAGGTAGACACTGACCTGGTGGCCCAAAGCGGCCAGGGCTCGTGGGAGCGCGCCCACTACATCCGCCAAGCCGCCGGTTTTGGAATAAGGAACACCTTCAGAAGCAACCAATGCGATGTGCATGAAAGCGGAACCTCCCGGGCGCGCACGTTTTTTCCGCGCACGCTATGATTAATATGAATGTGCCTCGGGGCCCTTGAGTCCAGGCGATCGAGTCTGGCAATGCGTCCAGCAATTAGGATGCGCGGACCGACTTGCAAGTCTACTTCCCGAGCCATAGAGGGTCAACGTGCCAAGAGTCGTTTCTGCGCGCCGTCCGCAAACCAAGCCTAAATTGGGACAACATTTCCTGGTCAGCGATGACGCTGCCATCCGCATCGTCCAAGCATTGGGTGATGTTTCCCGGTCGACGGTGCTCGAGATCGGCCCTGGACGCGGCATGCTCACTTCAATGCTGGCCAAGCGCGCCCGCCGACTCATCGCCGTGGAGGTGGATCGGGTCCTGGCCGCTCAACTTCGCTTGAAGTTTGGCATGGCCACGAACGTCGAGATCCTCGAGGCCGATATTCTCGCCATCGATATCGATTCCCTTTTTGGGCCTAAACCAGGACTGGGACGTCCCGGCATCGATATCAAGCCGCAGCCTGCGAAAGTGGTGGGCAATCTTCCCTACTACATCACCTCGGACATTCTGTTGCGGCTGTTCGATTTTTCGAAGTACTTCGAGAGCCTCGTGATTATGGTGCAACGCGAGGTGGCCGATCGCATCGCCGCTGAACCGGGCACGCGGGACTACGGCATGCTTTCCGCCACTGCGCAGTTGTATGCTCGCGTGGAAAAGCTGTTCACCCTTCCTCCGGGAGCTTTCTCCCCGCCGCCCAAAGTGCATTCGACAGTCCTGCGCCTGACCATAGAACCACGACAGGAAGAGCTGGGAGTGGCTGGGGACGGATTCATCGATTTCCTCCGGCTGTCGTTCGGGCAGAAGCGAAAAACCCTCTGGAACAATCTCAGGGCGAAATATGCAGAGCCAGATCTGAAGCGAGCCCTAGCCGACAGTGACGTCAAGCCGACGGCTCGGGCGGAGACGCTGAGCTTGAAGCAGAGCGCTGCCGTTTATCGCGCCTTGCGCGATGCGCATCCTCGCTCGTAGCATTAGATCTGGCTCAGCCTACGCTTTGAGATCCCGCAGCTTCCTTCTCTTTGAGTGTGCGGCTCACCGAAAGGAGGGCCTCTGGCGACCACCGCTGTTCGTCATCCTGCAGTTGCGGGACGCTTTTACCCCCGAGATCCCAAGGACCTGCGCGCTGAGGCTCGCGGTTATCTGTCGCAGGCTCAGTTCCTGAATGAACCTCCGCTGCGGGCCCTGGGCTGCATCGCTCCGCACGCCGGGTACATGTATTCCGGACACGTCGCCGGGGCAGTGTTTTCCCGTATCGAGGTTCCACGCCGCTGCTTCCTGCTTTGTCCAAACCATACCGGAATGGGCCGGGCCCTCGCCGTGAACAGCGAAGGCGCCTGGGAAACGCCGCTGGGCGAAGTGCCGGTCGATGTCGAACTTGCTTCCGCGTTGAAGCAGCGCTTCCCTGCTTTGCACGAGGACTCTGCTGCGCATCGGGCCGAACATGCCGCCGAAGTGGAACTGCCGTTTCTGCAATTGCGCCAGCCCGAGCTGATTTTTGTCCCCATTGCTTTGGGTACGGGGCAATTTGAGCCTCTTGAACAACTAGGACTGGCAATCGCCGACGTCATAAGGGCGCAGAAGGAATCTGTGCTCATCGTCGCTTCGAGCGACATGAATCACTACGAGTCCGACCGGGTCACTCGCATTAAGGATCAGCAGGCGATCGAACGCATTCTCTCACTCGATCCGCGAGGCCTCTACGACGTGGTCACCCAGCAGGACATCAGCATGTGCGGCTTCGGCCCCGCCGTCGCGATGCTCACCGCCGGGCGGCAATTGGGCGCAAAGTCGGCTGAACTGGTGAAGTACGCGACTTCCGGCGATATTTCGGGCGACCGGGACGCGGTCGTCGGCTACGCAGGCGTCGTAATTCTGTGAAAAGCGGAAGGCCGCCTCTGGCTGCCTCGCAGTTCCACGAAAACCGTATAAAACCCAGCAATCTCAGTCAAGAACTGGCATTCGTTCAAGTACATCAGTAACTTTTTCAGCGGTTCGGCACCCGTTACGCTAGCGAAGAGAGTGGCTTGGGGAGGGCGGTTCATGGGTGATCGTTATTGGCTCGGGGTAGGAGCGCGCCTGATTGCCGGTCTGGCAATCGTGGCGTGGGCCGCGAGCTATCTAACCCCGGGCAGCGGCGAGAAGGAATTTAAAAAGTCCCTCGATGCCATGAAGCAAGCGCACACGCTTCGTGTCGCGTTCACCGCCACGCCAGCTGAGAACCTGCACAATCAGATGCTCTGGGAAATAGATTGCAACCGTGGCGTTGCTCACTATCAGATGCACGACGTGAATAGCAGCAACAATTCTCCCAACGAGATGAATCGGGACCAGATGATCGTCGGCAACCGCGCCTACGATCATCAGAGCGACGGATCTTGGGCTCCAGTCAAATACGGGTATAACGGCGGCTCGGCCCTGGGCTTTTGCACGAATCTCGCCCAAGGCGTCGATACCAATGTCCTGCCGCCGATTGCGACGATGATTCGCCGGGGAATTCTTTTGAAAGGTGACAAAAAGACGGTGAACGGAGTCCGCTGCCGCGAGTGGCAGGTCACGATGAAGGGCGGCTATCGCGGCCTGGAGCACGACACAGTCTGTCTCGGCCTGGAAGATCATCTTCCTTACGAGATGACGGTGGACTGGGAGAACTCGCGTTGGAGTTTCTCTGATTACAACGCACCACTGCAGCTGGATGTGCCGCAAGCGCCAGTCGAAGCGGCAAGCACGAATAATTGAAGCTCAGCGGAGACCACTTGCATGCGTCAAACGTCACATTTTGGAATCAACGACTCGCGCGTCTTTCACGGACGCTGGATGCGGTTCGCGTTGTTCCTGTGCGCAGCCGCTTATGCTGCTCAGGCGCAGTCCGGCTCGCTCGCTGAGGCCGCGCGCCAAGTCCGAGCCGAGAAACAATCCCAGCCCGACGAGACCAGCAAAGCCCAGCAAATCGCCAATGACTTGTCTGAAGATCAGAATCAGAAGGGCGTAGCCGGTGGGTTCAAGCTCTATGATGCCGGAGCCTACAAGCTCACGCTCCCGGCTCCCTACTCCACAAACTTGCATGACGACGGGGGTACGGTGATCTCGGGTCCGCGAGTAGGCACAGTCGTGCCTCTCACGCTCGTGGGCAATTCCATCATCCTGCAAGGAGACACCGACGACGCGTTCCACGACGCTTCCGTCCAGTTCGCCCGCAACTACGCGCAATCTGCCAATTGCACCCAAACCACGGTGGCGAACCACAATGCTTATCAATGCATGCTGGCGGGTGCCAACTTGGCAGGGCGGTCGGTCGGCGGGACCGCGATGTTCCTGCGCGATGGACGCAATATCTATCCTCTGTTTTGCGTCTCCACTACCGACAGCAACGCACGTGATGTCCTCAATAACCAGTATGCCTCGTATCTGCAAAAGATGCATGCCAAGCAGGTACTGGCCCAGGAAACCGAGTACGCACGAGAAGTCTGGCAGAAATGTGACACGGTTTTTCAATCGATCCACTTCGTCCACGGGGGTCAACATCCGCTGACGACGTCGGCGAGAGCTGATGCTGGGTCAGGTACAAATGTCTCGGATCGAGGCAAAGCCGCCGTGTCGCCATCGCTTCCCGCTACGGATTCTCAATCGCATCAGTCGCCAACGACCCAAACGGTTCCACCTTCGCTCACCAGTTCGACGCAGGCCTCCGTTCCCTCTGGCTTTAAGGCACAGCCCTTCACCTATTGCAAGGGGCCGAACAACTGCTGGGATGCATCGGTCTTAGTTCCGTCGGAAGCTCGACTGGTCAGCTCTGATTGCAAACAATACATATTCGAACTCACGGTAAAGGGATCACCACTTCTGCTGCTGGCAGGCCCGGCTGGCGGAGAGGGCTGCTCAAACAATAGCCCGGGCGACCCCAACCGGGTCCGCTGGAACGAACTTGCCGAACCGGAGAGCAGACGAGCGACCGGAGCCTACTCCACCATCGGGACCATGCAAGCCACGCTGGATGGCAAGCGTGCCCTCATCACCCAAATCGGCTTCCGGAAGGACCTGACCAGCTGGATTGGCAAGCGTGCCGAAATCGAAAACAACGGAGTACCTCTGTTCGTGGGTTGCATGGCGCCCAGAGATACGTTCGAAGATGTTGACGCGATCTGCTCCAGCTGGATTGGGTCCTTGCGATTGCCATGAGACGCAGGCTTTCACTCTCTCGAGCGTGGTATACGGTACTTTCGATCGCGCTGGCAGTGGCCGCCTCCGCTCAGGATGCTGCTCCTGGTCCGTCGCTCGGCGATCTGGCACGCCAGACTCGCGCGCAGCACGACGCTGCCGACACTCAGACCAACAAAGCACAGCAACTCGTCGACGAGATGCAGCAGGAGCAGGAAGCCGCCGAGGCCGCTCCTGACGGGTTCAAGAACTACGACGCAGGCGATTACCGGCTGTTCGTGCCCTTTCCTTACAGCCTGGAAGGACGCGACAACGGCGGAGCGGTGCTGCTGGGGTCACAGCTCGGAATTACGAATACGGAAGTGATGGCGGGAACCCCGGTTTCGATCCGCGCCAATCTCAACGACAACGATTTGAACAATGCGGTGCGGCAATTGGCCAGCCGCTTCGGACAACCGGGCTACTGCACACCCATGCAACAAGGGACGCACAAGGCTTTTCGCTGCAGCATGAGCAGCGCCCGCCTGCTGGGGCGGGAGGTCTGGGGCACTCTGGAAATCGTGCAAACTTCGAACAGCCTGATTCCGGTGATGTGTGTCAGCCCAGACGATCTGCATCAGTGTCTCGGCTACGACAGGTTCGGATATCACACTTGCAACAACCGCTACCCTTCCTGGGACGAAATACAGCGGACCAAGAACGCGATCGCAACCCGCTATCAGGATGAGCGAACCACTGTGCAGATGTGCGAGAACATTATTTATCCGTCGATTCAGTTGAAGGAAGACGTTGTCGTGCATCCGGTATCGATTGCTGAGGGCAAACTCAGGAAGACCGCCGCGGAAGTTCCGCAGGACAACTCCGTCGCAGCCTACGGCGCGCAAACGCCGTCACTGGCTGATCTGGCGCGGCAGAGCCGGCAAGCATCGCGTCCCAAAGCTCAAGCGACACTCGACAACGCAGAGGGCCTCAGTATGGCGCCTCCTGGCTTCCAATCGTATGCGCTGCAATATTGCCAAAACCCGCAGCACTGTTTGAGCGCGTCGATAGTGATTCCGGAGAAGACCGAAGTTGTATCGCGCACGAACGGCCAGCACATTTTCAAGATTTTTCTGAACGGCGATCCGGTGATGCTTTATGCGGGCCCCGCGGACGTGAATGCTCCGTACCGCAGCCTGACCGATGCCGACTTCATCCGCATGCGTGATTTGGCAAATTCGAATGGATGGTCGCGGGAAAAGGCCGATGCCGTCAGCACACAGGAATTGACCATTGACGGGCGCTCGGCGCTTCTAACCCGCTTCCGCTATCAGCGTGATCAGAAGAATTGGTGGATCGGCGAGCGGTCCTTGATCCAGGATAAGAATGGACAGTTTCTGCTCGGCTGCACCGCACCCGAGCAGCGCTTTGCCGACGCCGAGATTCTCTGCACCACGCTCATGAATTCACTGCGACTTCCATGACGAGACTGTGGAGCACAATTCGGAACTGGGTAGTTGCGGCCACCTTTGTTCTCTGTGCCGGACTGCTGCTCGTAGCGCAGGACTCCGGGCAATCTCCGTCTCTTGGCGATGTCGCGCGTTCGACGCGCAAAGAGCGATCGGCCGCAGGCCACGTTCCGGGAAAGCAACTGGTCAACGAGGAAGAGGACGGACCCGATACGACTGGCATCTGGCGGGAACGGCTGTGTACGCGTACGCCGTGCTACGAACTCTCGATCGCGCTGCCCAAGGACGCGAAATGGACACGTGAGAAGAATGAGCCAAGACCAGTCCTGCTGCCGTTGCCAGGTCAGGATCAGGACGCCAATCGAGTGATTCGCCTTTACAACGCGGAATCGCTGGGGCCCACGTACTCGTCAATCGATGGCGCCAAGCGGCTGTTCCTGCAAAGCTGGTTCGCTAAGCCGGAATATTTCGGCCAGGGCGCGCGAATCGCGCTGGATGAGCACGTGCAGTTGGATGGCGCCAATGGGCTGATTTCGCATTTCACTGTTGCCAACGCGATCAAGTACCGCGGGCTGAGCATCGTCGCCGCTACGTCGAACGGGAATTACGGGTTCGCTTGCGTGTTCCGCGAAGAAGATTCTGCGGCGGCAGCCAGCATCTGCGACGCCATCGTGAAATCGGCGCGCAATCAATTTCTCGAACCGGGAAGGCGACCCTACTATCCGGGCTATCAGCCTCCTCCGGTTTACTACTATCCGCAACACTATGATCCGCCGGAAGACCCGGAGGATGGAGATCCGGAGTAGAGCGAAACGAAGAATATGAAGCGCTTCTCGCACAAGCTGGCCGGTTTGTTGTTTGCCCTGTCGTGGGGGTTGACGGCGGCGTATCTGCACGCGCAGACACGGCCGACTGCGGCGCAACACAAGATCCTGCTGCAGGCGGAAGTGAAACCGGGAGAGGTACTACGCTACGAACTGGAAGCCGCCGGTTCCTTTCAGCCAATCGCGGACGCCAGCGGCGCGATGCTGAACCCGCCCCGCGGGCCTTGCGATTACGCGATGACGGCAATTGTGACGCTGCGTCCACAGGCGACCGATACGAATGGCAATATTCCCGTCGAAGCTCGATACAGCGCGCCCCGCCTTACGAGCGTGCGGTGCGCCCTGTTTTCGGCGGAAGACTTTCAGAAGCGTCTCGCGGCCATGCAGTCCACACCCGTGATATTTCGTGTGGGGCCGCACGGAGAAACCGCGATCAGCCATAGCGGCAACGGATACTTTCGCTATTGGGACGGCGGCGATCTCCTTCGCAAAGTCACTCAGGATCTGCTGCAGACAGAATTCTCGCCGCAGCCGATAGCGCGGGGCGCATCCTGGAAGCCGCGCGGGCAATTCGCCTATCAACGCGATCGGGCATTGAAGGATCTGGAACTGAGCGGGGCGGACCTGCGTTTCCGCAATCTGGTCCCGGTCGATGGAAAGAACTGTGCGTGGGTAACGTCGCAGTACGTTTTCTCGCCGGTCGATCTTCCGGCTGTAGGAACGGCGAGCGGCGGACGCATGATTCCGGCTGCGGGCAACAATGCCGTGGCGGCGGTTCTGCACATTTCGCTGTTGCTCGATCCTGCGAGCCATCACATTGCCTGGCTGCACCGCTCACAGTCGATCGACAACAAGCTCACCCTGGCTTCGCCTTTAGACGACGACGATCCCGTCGATGATTCTCCGCAGCCGGATGACCCTGATGGGGAAAATCCGATGCCCGATCTTTCCAGCATGCGCTCGGACAATCCGGGACGATATCCTTTCATGACGTTTCATTTCCAGGAAGAGGCACGGGCCCGGCTTCTGGTCGACGAACGTTC
>Ga0307474_10001661_pt1 | contig 16072 bp, 13 predicted proteins | sample atmos_gasesECM1C_2_FD_203312 | JGI IMG/M metagenome (GOLD analysis project Ga0307474, IMG submission 203312) | Hardwood forest soil microbial communities from Morgan-Monroe State Forest, Indiana, United States - atmos_gasesECM1C_05 | ecosystem: Environmental > Terrestrial > Soil > Temperate... | reverse complement strand
TCGCGACGTCGCTCGGGCTCCGGACCGCAGAGAATGCTCACGCTGCCGCCGTCACCGCCGGCACCGTTGATCTTCCACCCGGATGCGCCGTGACCAACGGCGAGGTCGATGACCGCCTGTGCCTGTGCGCTCACCAGCTCCCCGGGCAGGCGGCGTTGGGCGTCGGTATTCCGGGTCATGGCGCGGCCCAGACCTTCGAAGTCCCCGGCCTCCACGGCGTCGCGCGCCATCACTGCACACCCTCGCAGCTCTTCCAGCTCTGCGGAGTCCTCGCCGGCACTGACCAGGTGCGCGATCACGCGCTCGTGTACCTCCGATGACCGGTGGGCCCCGCCCAGGTGCACCAACAACAGCCGCCGTTCGAGCTCGCGCCGTACGAGTAGGCGAGGGGTGACACGCGTCCGTGTCGCTCGGGGATACGGATCGATCTCAATGAAGTTGATGTCGCCGAACGCGGCGCACAGCTGGTCCTGGACACCCGACTGCAGACCCAGCTGCTCAACTTCGATGCGATGGGCGGCCCGCGCGACCTCGTCGAGATTGCGAGGTTGCGGGGTCAACGCATCAAGGGCGCCGATGAGCGCCACCGCGACCGACGCTGACGTCCCCGTCGAGCATCCGGCCGGGACGTCCGAGGCGACGAGTATCTCCAGCCCGAGGTCTTCGGGTATGCCGGCGTCGTCGATGACGGCTTCCAGCAAGGGGTGCCGATTCGGGGCCTGTCCCGGCTCGAAGCCGTAGACGTCGCCGAAGTTCGCCACGTCGAGAGTGATGCGATGCGGGACCGTGCCGACGGAGCGGACCCGCACGCGCACATCGACCCGGGGGGAGACGGCGATGTTGAAGACCTTGCCGCGACGGGAGAACCATGTGTCCGTCCAGCCACCCACGTCACAGATACGTATCGGGGCCGAAGCCGTCACCACGTCCCCGGGAGCGGGTCTCTCGCCCGGGTCGCGAAGGGCGCCGTTCATGTCGCCGCGGGCTAGTGCCGCTCGAAGAACTCGATCAGGTGCCCGGCGACCTCTCCGACGTGGGTCATGATGCCGAGGTGCCCCGAGCCGGCAACCTCGCGGTACGTGCAGCCCGGGATGCTGTCGGCCGCCATCCGTGCGTAGCGCGGCGGCGAGTCGATGTCGTGCTCGAACGCGAGCACGAGACACGGGACGCGTATCTCGGGCCAACGGGTGGTACGGGAGGGGTCGGTTGACCACGCCAGCGCCGCTTCGTACTGGCCGAGCCGCCCGGGGTTCGGCCACACCGGCACGTCGCTGATCAAAGAGAGCCAGCGGCTGACGACGTCGGTGTCCTGCAGGTCTGACGTTGGCAGATACCGGAGCGTCTCCGTCGCGTAGAAGAGCGGCGGCAAGTCGTAGTCCTTCGCCGCCAGGTCGCGCTCGACGGTTGTGATGGCCACTTCCCAGGCCGTCGGCTTGTTGGCACTGCCCATCAGGGCGGCGGCGGCCACGCGTTCGGGCTGGTCGAGTGCGAGGGTCTCGGCGATCCAGCCGCCCATGGAATGGCCGGCGATGCGGACAGGGGCATCCCAACCGAGGTGGTCGAGGAGTCCGACGGCGTCGGCCGCCATCATGTCCACGCTGTAGGGCCCCGGCGGCGAGGACGACGGGGCGACGCCCCGGTTGTCGAAGGTGGCGACGCAATAGCCCGCCGCCACGAGCGACGGCGCCAGGCCGAGGTGCCATGCGACCGCCGGCTGGCCGCACCCGGCGATCAGCAGGAGCGGGTCGCCCTCCCCTGTCACCTCGTAGTTCAACGACGCGCCGTTGACGCTCACCTCAGGAATGGAGCACCTCCGACAACAGCTCCGGCGCGACGTTGCGCCCGGTGAGGATGACGACCGTCTCCCCTCCGCCCTGGTCCGGGGTCACGACACCGCTCCGCAACGCGGCGACGCCGACCGCGCCGGCACCCTCGATGACGAAACCCATCTTGTGGGCCGCGAAGGCCATGGCCGAGCGGATGTCCGCCTCGCTCACCGTGAGCACCTCCACACCGTGCGACAACGCGACACCCACGGTGACCGCGCCCGGCTCGAGGTTGCCGGCCAGGCCGTCGGCGACCGTGGGCTCCACGTTGATCGGCACGATGGCGCCCGCGGCGAGCGCGGTGCTCATGGATGGCGACGCCTCCGACTCGACGCCGACGATGCGCACGTCGTGGCCCTCGAGCCCGAGGATCACGCCGGCGAGCAGGCCGCCGCCCCCACAGGGCACGACGACGGTACCGAGGTTGGGCACCTGCTCCACCAATTCGCGCGCCAACGTCGACTGACCGGCGATGACGTCAGGGTCGTTGTAGGGGGACACGTAACGGCTGCCCTCGCGGGCGGCGAGATCCAGCGCATGGGTCTCGGCCTCCCGGTAGCCCTCTCCGTAGAGGACGAGCCGGACGTCGAACTGCTTGAGGGCGGAGACCTTCGCCGCCGAGGCGCCCGTGGGCACGACGACCGTCACCTGCGCGCCGAGGTTGGACGCCGCGAAGGCAAGCCCGAGCCCGTGGTTGCCGGCCGAGGAGGCGACGACGGCGCGCCCCGGCTCGTCCTCGAGGGTCGCCGCCACGGCGGCGAGCCCGCCGCGCACCTTGAACGAGCCCGTCGGCTGGACGGTCTCGAGCTTCACCGAGACCGAGGTTCCGAGTTGCGGGGCAGCCACGACCGGCGTCACCGGCAGGTAGTGGCGCACGGCCTTCCACGCCGCTTCCAGGGCGGCGGGACCCGGGACCTCGACGTCGCGCACCGAACCAGTCTGTCCCACGCGCGACTGGCATGCTGAACCCGTGCAACCAGGAACGATGCAGGCCGGAGAGGCCACGGTGCACGTCCACCGCGACGCGGCGGCGCTGGCGCGCGCCGCGGCCGACGAGGCCGCAGGAGTCCTGCGCGCTGCCTTCGCGGCGCGAGGCGCCGCCAATGCCATGTTCGCCACGGGCAATTCGCAACTGGCATTCGTCCACGCGCTGGTCCACGAGACCGCCGGCGTGCCGTGGTCCGACACCGTCGTCTTCCACATGGACGAGTACGTCGGCGTCGGGCCCGACCATCCCGCCGGCTTCCAGCACTGGATCCGCACGCGTATCACCGAGCCGGCTCACCCGAAGGCCGCGTATTACGTCGAGGGTCTGGGCGACGCGGCGGCGGAGTGCGATCGTTATGCGGCGCTGCTGCGCCGGCACCCCCTCGATCTGTGCTGCTTGGGCATCGGCGAGAACGGGCACCTCGCCTTCAACGACCCGCCCGTGGCGGACTTCTCCGACCCCTTGGACGTGAAGGTGGTGGAGCTCGATGCGGCCTGCCGGGCCCAGCAGGTCAACGAGGGGCACTTCCCCGGCCTCGACGCGGTCCCGACGGAGGCGGTCACGGTGACCATCCCGGCGTTGCTCCGGGCCGGGCGGGTGCTCGCGATCGTCCCGGAGGGCCGAAAGGCCCAGCCGGTACACGATGCGTTGACCGGCCCAATCGCAACGAGCTGTCCCGCTTCCGCCCTGCGGACCATCTCCCACGCGACGATCCACCTCGAGCCGGAGTCGGCGCGGTTGCTTCCGGACTGAGCCACCTCCCGATCACGGCAACCACATCGAACCCGGCGGGCAACGGCAGGGCAATGCCGACTCCGTAGCTTTCGTGGCGGGATCAGGGGGACCGCCGGGCCGGTGGCCGGGCCGCTCGACGGGGGGACATTTGACGATCGCTATCGCCACGGGGCTGCGGGTCCCGGCTGCGTCGGTCGGCACCGATGTCGCGGTCGGTGGTAGCGGCGGGAAGCGCAAGCGGAGGCGGCTGCGCCGCGTGCTGATCATTGTCGGCGCCACGCTGTTCGTCCTCATCGCGTCGGTCGCCGCCTGGATAGGCATCAGCATCTACAAGATCGACCACGCGGTGCACCACGTCGCGGTGCCGGCCTCGCTGCTGGCCAAGGGCAAGAACGACCTGCTCGCCATCGTAAGAGGCCCGGATCACTTCGAGCAGGTGTTCGTCTTCCACGACACCGGTTCGCACACCAACGTCCTCAAGATCCCCAGCTCGCTCGCCCTACCTCTGACAGGGGGTCACAAGGCAGCCATCGACTCGCTCAGCTTGCACAAACCCGACGCCATCATCTCGGGGCTCGATCACCTCGGCATCCCGGTGACGCATTACGTCGGCGTGGACCTGCACATGGTCGACCCGAACTCGAACCTCGGGAAGCTGGCGACGGGCAAGCTCTCCGTCACGTCCCTCATCTCGGACCCAACGGGCACCACCACCCTGCTCGAGCAGGTCGCTTCGCACATCTATCTGGGACCCGGCACCCCGGTGACGGCCGTCCTCTCCTTGATGAACGTCCCCACTGCGCACCCCGTATCGGTCCCGACCTCCAAGGACGTCCATGGCACGGTCGTCCTCGCATCGGCGTTTCCCACGGTTCTGCGCAGTTTCCTCTAGTGCCGGGGGAGGCCCGTCCCGGTCCCGGCGTCTTCACGCGATGGCGGGCCTGGCTCCAGGGACGGGCCACCGATCGCACCGCAGACGAGTGGGAGGACAAGACGACGCCGGCCACTCGCGGCGAGCGCGACACGCAGGCTCCCGCGCCGTCGCTCGACGACGTGCTGCGTGACGCCGTGCAACGGCGCGACCCAGGCGACGACCGGGGAGCAGGCTCAGCAGCGAGCTGACCGGCCTCAGCCGGCTGCGGCAGCCAGCGGGTCGTGCGCCAGCCAACGGTCCAAGAAGGGCAGTGCTTCGGTGCCGTGCCACTGGTGGCCGCCCTCGAACACGTCGTGGACCAGTCGGTCCGGGACACGATCGGCTCCGTAGACGAGACGGGTACGCCGCACCGATTCGGTCGCCGCCGCGACCGGGAACAGCAGGTCCTCGGTGCCCGTCTCGATCAGGAGCGGGCGGGGCGCGACCAGGGCGCCCAGGTCCTCGTGCTCCAGCCGGCCCAGCATGCCGAACAGGATCTGCGACCCGCACATGTTCCATGGCATCTTGTGGCTCTCCGCCCACGACGAGAAGTAACCGCTGACGACCGCCGCGGCGACGCGCTCGTCGACGGCGGCCGTGAACAGCGTCATGGTGCCCCCGTAGCTGATCCCGACCATGCCGATGCGGCCTGGATCGACCAGCGGGTGTTCCGCCAACAGGTCGAGCGATCGCATCAGGTCCCAGACGTTCTGCGTCAAGGGGTTCCACCCCGCCATGGCAGCGTGCACCAGATTGGTGTCGCACGCGTAGTGATCCTCGGGGTTCCAGTCGAGACGCTCGCCGAAGCACCGCAGGTCGGGCGCCAGCACGACGTAACCCCGGCGCGCCAGTTGGAGTGCGTAGTCGGCATTGGGCATGTCCGTGTGCTCCAATCCGACGACCTGCTCCTTGCCGGGTCCGTGGCCGTGGCAAGCGAGAACCGCGGCGCCCGGTGGGGCGCCGTCGCGGGCGTCGGGGACGAGGAGATACGCCGGCACCGACATCGTGTCCTCCGAGTCGAAGACGATCTTGTCGCGGCGGTAGCCGTCACACACGACGGACTCGAGCGTCTCGACGTTGAGCGGCACCCGGGCCGGCTCGGGGCCCATGAGCCCCTGGAGGCGCGCGCGGGCACGATCCACCCAGGCGGGAATCGCCGCCGGGTCGGGGTCGCCCTCGGGCAGGGGGTCCTCGTGCTCCGTGGCGGCCAAACGGGACATCCACTGGTACCAGGGCGAGTAGTTGCGGACGGGTGGAACGAGCAGGGGTCCTGCGTCATCGGTGCTCATGTTCGGCCCCTTCCCTCGTCGGCCCCGCCCTGGATGCGGGCCAATGTAGGGGACCACGAAACTGGGGCAGAATTGGGAGGTGACCGTCGCCACATCAGTCGGTGTCCACCCGATCTCACCGAAGATCGGTGCGGAGATCTCGGGTGTGGACCTGTCGTCGCCCCTGGCCCCCGAAGTCGTGGCGGCGATCCGCGACGCGTGGAACACCCACCACGTCATCTTCTTCCGGGAGCAGTCCATGACGGCGGAGCAGCAGGCCGACTTCGCCCGCCAGTTCGGCACCGTGACCGAGGCCCACCCAGTGCTGCCTTCGATCGATGCGAGCCCGGAGGTTCTTGCCATCGACGGCAAGGTCGACCGGGCCAGTTGGTGGCACACCGACGTCACCTTCCTGCAGACCCCGGCCATGGGCTCGATCCTCTACATGCTCGAGGCGCCCGAGGTCGGCGGCGACACCATGTGGGCGAGCCTGCAGGACGCCTACGACGGACTGGCCGACCCGGTGCGCGCCATGTGCGACCAACTGATCGCCATCCATCACGACCCTTGGTTCGCGGCCGATGTGGCCGAGCGGGGCGGGTACGAATGGGACGGCGTGTGGCAGGAGAAACTGCTCCCGGCGCTCCACCCGGTCGTGCGGACCCACCCGGAGAGCGGGCGCAACGGCATCTTCGTCAACCGGCAGTTCACCCGGCAGATCTTCGGGTTGTCCGACAACGAGAGCAACGCCGTCCTCGAGATGCTCTACAACCACTGCATCAAGCCGGAATACACCTGCCGCTTCCGCTGGCGGGCGGGTTCGGTGGCGTTCTGGGACAACCGGGCGACGTTGCACTACGCGCTCGACGACTACGGCGACGCTGCCCGCTTTGCGCACCGTGTGACCCTGCGGGGAGACAAGCCCTTCGGGCCGGCGATGCCGCTGCCCGCATCCTGACCGCCCTTTTGGCCGCGACCGGCTTCTGGGCCGACGTCGGCATCGCGGCAGCCGCGTTCGTCGGCACCAATATCGACAACACGGTCGTCACCGCCACCCTGGTGGCCGGCGCCCCGCTCGAGCGGGCCCGTCGTATCGCGGCCGGACAGGTGGTGGGCTTCATCGCCATCGTCTGCATCGCGGGCGCGGCCGCCGCGTTGCTGTTCGAGTTCTCGCCGGCGGCGGTGGGGCTCCTCGGCTTCGTTCCGTTGGCCATCGGCGTGCGCGGCCTCATCGGCTTGGTCGTGCGCCAGGACCCCGCCGGGGAGCACACCGGGCCGCGGTCGCGTTGGCGGCGCCGGCCCGCCACCGACCGAGCCGTGGGGCGCACCCTGACGTCGGCGGCGCTGGTCACCCTCGCGGCGGGTGGCGACAACCTGGCCGTCTACATCCCCCTCTTCCGCCAGGGCGGTGCCGGCAAGCTCGCGGCGGTCGCACTCGTGTTCGTGGCCGGGGAGGTCGGGGTGACTGCGGCGATCCTGGGTGCCGGCCGCCATCCCCGGGCTCGCGGCGTCATGACCCGCCTCGGAGCGGTCGCGGTGCCGCTGTTGCTGTGCGGCGTGGGGGTCCTGGTGCTCCTGACGGCCGGCACGCTGAGCTGGCTCTGAGCGGACACGGGCCAGGAGTCAGATCCCGAAGGCGGAACGCAGATCGGGCGCAACCTCGGCCTGACCGAGGAGCGGCAGGCCGAGCATCTCCTCCGTGGCGCGCAACAGCGAGTAGTGGTTCACCGCCGCGCCGGACGTGGTGCCCGGCCGCACGTTCGGCGCCACCATGACGTTTGCGAGCTGCGTGGGCTCGTCCCACACGATGAACAGCGCGGTGGTCCCGTCGCGATACGACGCCGTGTCGAGAATCTTCGGCACCCACGTCGCAAGCCACTGGTCGCCCGTGGCGACCGGGCAGTCGTGCATGTCATCGCAGATGTTGGGGGTGATCGACGTGAACGTCGGCAGCTGGCCACCGTTGAGGACGCTCGAGAACGAACTGAACGGGAGGTCGTCGGCCTGGCACGCCGTTCGATCGCCGCCGCCGACGTAGTAGACGGCCGGGTTGTGCTTCGCCGCGTAGGAGCCGGCAGAGACGAGGCCGCACGGTGAGGGCATCGATTCGACGAAGCTGCGTTCGGTGCCGCCCACCGTGCGCACCTGCCGGAACAGGTTGTCGACGGCGAACGTGTGGGTCGCGGGGTCACCGTCGTCGGCGACACCCTGGGTCGAGCCCGAAGTGGCGCCCAGATAGTTGGGCAGCGAGGGCGACCCGACCGACGCGTAGTCCGAGTCGGTCCCGCACTTGCCGGCGAGGGTGTTCAGGTACGGCGCCGCAGAATTGCCGAACACGTCGGCCCACGTGTGGTTCTCCATCCAGATCCAGACCACGTGCTGGTAGTGCGCCGGCGCCGTCGAAGTGCCGCCACAGGGCTGTGCTGCGCTGGCGACCGCGGGGGGCGACGTGGTGGACGACGCGCTGGCGGGCGTCGGGCCTGTCGTCGAGCTCGTCGTCGACGGCGCCACCCGTGTCGTCGTCGGACCCGCTCCGGTCCGCCCGGACGGGCTCCCGCTACACGACGCCACCACCAGGCCCACGGCCGCACACAGCACGGCGGCCCGTGCGGCTCGAGTCGATCCCCCGTTCAATCCCGCCGTCGTGATCAGCCCGCCGGGAGCGGCTTGAAGCCCTGCACCGTCACCCAGCAGGTGCCCTGTGGCTTGTGGTTCGTCTTGAGCTTGCACTGCGACGACGGTGGCACGTTGTTGTGCACCTTGACCACCTGGTAACTGCTCGGGCCGTAGAACTTGTTCGGACCGAAGGTCCAGGTCGGCGACAACGTCCCGGGGAAGTTCGTGATCTTGGACATCGCCGTCACGAAGGTGCGCCGGTTCAGGTCCGGGCCGGCGTTCTTCGCGGCCTGGGCGAACAGACGGATGGCCCCGCACCAGGCCTGGATGGGCCCCTGCTCCTCGATGTAGAAGCTCTCGGTGCCCGCGATGGGCTTGGGGTGGTACGCGTGCCACGTCTGGAAGCAGGAGCGCACGCCGGGGTCGTAGCCGCCTTGGCTCTCCGGACGCGCGTCGTCGAAGCCCCCGAGGGTCTCGGTCGTCACGCCCTCCTGCCCGTTGAGCGCCGCTTCGTAGGGGACGGGGATCAGGCCCAGCGCCGTCTCGATGGTCGACTGGTAGTCGCTCAGGAGGAGCTGCGGGTAGTACTGCTGGGAGTTCTCCGCACCGATGAAGGGGAAGAACGCCGGTTCGTAGATGAGCGGGAAGACCGACTGCACTCCCGCCGCCTTGAACTTCTCCACCGCCAGCTGCGCGTCCGAGCTCGTCGACGCGGTCTCGTTCAACCCCGCCGCGACGGTTTCGACCATCGGCGTGATGCCCGCCTTCCTCAGGTCCGGCAGCAGGTAGTCGTTCATGGCGGCCTGGTCGGGCGCCTGGTCGGACACCACGATGCCGACCTTCTTGCCGTGACCGAGGCGGCCGGAGCTGAGGCCCCACTGCACGGTCGCGGCCAGGACGGGCGCCATGTCGGCTCCGGTCCACCAAAGATAGGGCGAACCCAGGTTGGTCCAGTTGGTGGTCGTCGACCACGCGCTGATCAGCGGCGTCTGGCCCTGCTGGGTCACGCAGAGCTGGTCGGGGCCGAGCCAGGTGCCGATGCCGTCGACGACCGCGAACACCGCGGGGCTGCCCTGGGTCCATTGACGGCACAGGGCCTGGTCGTTGGCCTCGTTGCTCGGGTCGAACTGCACGATGATCGGGTTGATCTTGCGGCCGTTGATCCCCGTCTTGTTGATCTGGCCCACGTAGAGGTTGATGGCGGCAATCTGCTCGTTGTACTCCTTGTCCGTCGCGAAGCCGAACTTGCCCGCCTGGCTGTTGACGGCGACGACGGGGAACACGACATTGATCTCTGTCGCCGAGACGCCGCGCGTGCTGGTGCTCGCCTGGCTCACCGGAGTCGCTGTCGTGCTCGATGCGGTCGCCACCTCGGCTGCGCCGGCCGAGCCGCCCCCTCCAGGCGTGCCCGAAGGGGCGAAGGCCAACCACGCGACGAGGCCTACGACGATCGCCACGATGATGAGCGCGGTGCGGATCTGCATGGCCCGCGGGCGTCGCCGCAGACGACGCCACGATCGCCCGATCGGCGCCAACGGATTCCACATGGTCAGGTGTGCGGGCACTTGGGTGTTCCCCTCCATGGTCACGCTCCTTCGTTCCGACCTGTGCGGTCTCGACCGCCGTCGGCGACCGGGCCCGACGCCATGAGGGCCTCGTCGCTGGCACCAAGGTAGGCGGCCAGGGCCTTCGGGTCAGCGCGGACCTGGTCGGGCCGTCCGGCGACCACGACCTCGCCCAGCTCCATCACGATCACGGTCGAGCACAGCTCGAACACGAGGGGGACATCGTGCTCGACGAGCACGATGGTGGTGTCTGCCACCTCGTGGATACGCCGCAGGAGCGGGATGAAGGCCTCCGCCTCCCGCTGTGCGATGCCGGCCGTGGGCTCGTCGAGGAGCAGCAGGCGGGGCTGCGCCAGGACGATGGACGCCAGGTCGACGACCCGGCGGGTCCCCGTCGAAAGCTCGGCCGTGCGGTGGTTGCGGAAACGCTCCAGGCCGAACGCGGCGATGACCTGATCGACCGCCTCGAGCTTGCGACGTTCGGCCCGCCGCGCCCACGGGAGCCGCAGCGTCGTCGACAGGACCGCCACCTCGTGGCGCGCGTCCTCGCTCAACAGCAGCACGTCGAGCACCGAGAGCTCCGGGTAGAGGCGGCAGTCCTGGAACGAGCGGACCATGCCGACGCCGAGGCGCTCTTCGGGGAGGTACTCCCCGAGGTCTGTCCCGTCGAGCCGCACATGCCCCGACTGAGGCTTCACCAGACCGGAGATCACGTCGAGCGTCGTCGTCTTGCCCGACCCATTGGCGCCGATGAGCCCGACGATGGATCCCGCTTCGGCCGTGAAGGTGACCCCGTTGAGCGCGTGCACCCCGCCGAAGCGCACACTCACGTCCTCGACGTCGAGTTGCGCCGGGTGGCGGACCCGCGTCTCGGGCGCGACCGTCACTGCTCCGACCCCTCGGCCAGCAGTGCGGGCGGCGGCACGGCCGCCGGCGCGGACACCTGCGGGCCCGGTGCGTCGGTGGCGTCGCGGTGCAGCACGGAGCGGACGCCGATCGTGACGACGTCACCCAGGCGGTGCAGCAGGTCGGCCAGCCCCCCGGGCAGGTACAGGATGAAGGCAACCAGGCCCAGGCCGCTCGTGAGGAACTGGATCGTCTGGTTGGAGCCGAAGACGGCGGGAAGCCCCTCGAGATAGAGCGCGCCGAGGATGGCGCCCGGGATGGACCCGAGGCCCCCGATCACCACCATCGAGATGATCACGAACGAGGTGGTCGGATCGAAGGTGATGTCGGTGTTGTTGAGCTGCCCGACGGCGAAGGCAAAGCAGACGCCCGCGTAGCCCGCCACGAACCCCGAGAGCGCGAACGCCAGCAACTTTGTCCGCAGCACGGGGATGCCGAGCGCCGCCGCACCGAGCTCGTTGTCCCGGACGGCCACCAGTCGGCGCGCCACGCCCTTGTCGCGCCACACCCGGAGGATGAACACGGACACCAGCAGGACCCCGAGTGCGAACCACGCGAAGGCGCGCTGCGACGACAGGCTGATGCCGAAGAGCGAGGGCCGGGCGACGACCGTGTACGCCGGGTTGGGCAGGCCGGTGCAGAGCGTCTTGTGGATGCCCGGGATCGTGATGCACGGGGTGGCGAGCACGGCGGTCTGCATGAAGATGGCGAACGCGAGCGTCGTGACGGCGAGGAAGAGGCCGGGCATCCGGAGCGCCGGCAGCCCGACGATGATGGCCACCAGCGCCGTCACCGCGCCGCCGTAGAGCATCACCAAAGGGAGCGGGACCGAGGTGCCGAGGTGGACGGCAACGAGCGCGCCGACGGCGACGAGCCCGAACTGCCCGAGCGACACCTGGCCCGCCCAACCGGTGAGCATGGTCAGCGACAGGGCGATCACGGCGTAGATGCAGATCTGGCTCATCAGGAAGTCGTTGCCGACCGATAGCACGAGCGGCAGCAGCGCCGCGACCGCCACGACGAGCCAGACGCCCGACGACGACACGCGGCGGCGCAACACGTCGGCCGTCGCCCGCACGGTCGTCGCCGCGCCGTGTTCCCACGTGCTCTTGTCCCCCGTCCGGGCGCCCTTGCGCAGCGCCCGCACCCGGATGAGCAGCACGACCATGACCAGGATAAAAATGATGAGCTGCTGCTTGGCCGGCGAGGCGACGTTCCACTGGAGGAGCTCGAGGAACACACCCATCCCGACGCCGGCCACGAAGGCCACGGGGAGGCTGATCATGGCGCCGATGAGCGCCGCCGTCAGTGCGTAGACGAGAAGGTCGGGCGACAGCGCCTGGGTCAGCGCGCTGGTCTGGTTCGGCGCGTTGAGGATGGCGGTGAAGGCCGAGAGCGCCCCCGCCACCGTCCAGGTGAGGGTCGACGTGCGCCGGACCCACACCCCGGACAGCCGGGCCGAGTCCGCGTTCTCCGACATCGCCCGCATGGAGAGGCCCCACGGCGTCAGGCGGACCGCGAGGACGAGTGCCACCGTCACGAGGGGGGCGACGATCAGCGTCAGCACCTCGGTCGGGGTGATGATGAACGGGCCCAGGTTGAATGACAGGTCGAAGGGGACCGGCACCGGCTTGTAGAGGTTTTTGGGGCGGATGAACGGGAGCGCGGTCAGCGCGAGCAGCACGTAGCTGAGGCCGATCGTCGCCACCATGACGAGCACCCGGGGCCGGGTGAAGAGCCGCCGCAGGACCAGTTCGGACAGCGCGCCGACGAAGGCGGCGAGGCCGATCGATAGCACGAGGGCGAACCAGTAGTTGAACTTGAAGTCCGCCGTGAGCTTGACGAGGAACACGGCGGCGATGACGCCGATCTGGCCCTGCGCGAAGTTGAGCACCCGGTTGGTCCGGTACACCAGCACGAGGCCGAGCGCGAGCAGCCCGAAACCGAGGCCGTAGAACACGCCCTGGACGAGTACGAAGTTCGGGGCGGAGAAGGCCAGCACGCGGTCTAGCCCAGTCCAGTCGACGCGGTGCCCAGGAAGACCGGGCGCAACAGGTCGTCGCGCTCCATCAGCTCGGTGGTGGGGCCGTCGAAGCGGATCTCCCCGCGTTCCATGAAGAAGCACCGGTCGGCCAGGCTGAGGGCGCGGTTGAGGCTCTGCTCGACCAGGATCACGGTCGCGCCGGACTCGTTGATCCGGCGGACCATCCCCATGAGCCGTTCCACCGTCATCGGGGCGAGGCCCAGCGAGAGCTCGTCGATCATGAGCAGCTTGGGCGCCGTCATCATCACGCGGGACAGTGCCAGCATCTGCTGCTCGCCGCCCGAGAGCGTCCCCGCCGGCTGGTCGAGCCGCGCCGCCAGCTCGGGGAACGTCTCGAGGGCCTCGTCGAAGGCCCGGACACTTCGTGCTCGGTCGCGCCGCATGATGTGGCCGCCGATGCGCAGGTTGTCCCGCACGCTCAGGCCCGGGAACGTCATCTTGCCGCCCACCAACAGGGCCACGCCGAGGTCGATGATCTGCTCGGGCTCGAGATAGGTGCAGCTCGTGCCGAACAGCCGGGTGACACCCCGGTGCGGGTGCTCAAGGCCTGACACCGTGCGCAGCAGCGTCGACTTCCCCGCGCCGTTCGTGCCGAGCAGCGCCACCATCTCGCCCTGCGCGACCTCGAGGTTGACGTCGAAGAGCACCTGGTTGGTGCCGTAGTAGAAGTCGAGGTTGTGCACCTGCAGCGCGGGGATGGCGCCCCCGCTCTGGCGCCGCTTGCCCTCGGCGTAGCGTTCCAACACGTCCTCGATCACGAGCGTGATGTCCCGGCGCACGCTGCGCGAGCCCAGGAACAAGAGGAAGCCGCCGACGGCGCAGACCGGTGCGATCAGGGTGAGCGCGACGACGATCCCGTGCAGGCCGCCGATGGAGTCGGAGATCGCGCCGAGGACGACGGAGCCGGCGAAGCCACCGAAGACCAAGGAGTAGACGCCGAACATCGCGAAGCAGATCGTCCGCATCTCCGCCGGTGCGGTGGCCGCAAGCGTGAGGAAGATGCAGATGGCGAGCGGGGACACCGCCGCGTTGGCCAGGAACTGCAGCGTCACGACCATCCAGAGCTGTGGCATGTACAGCGACAGGACGTAGAGCCCGCCGTACGCCGTGATGCAGATGCCCGCGATGACGAGGGGCCGCTGCGGGGCCTTCCGGAAGAAGCGGTCGCCGAACACGTACGCCAGCGGCAGTCCCAGGAAGGCCGCCAGCCCGATGATGGCGTACACCTCGCTGCGCGAGGCCGTGTCGAGGTGGAACTTGTCGATGAAGAACAGATTGCCGAACAGCGGCGCACCGGTACCGGCAAAGCCGAGGATCGCGACGGCGACGAGCTCGTAGTACAGCGAGCGCACGCGCAGCAGCCGGGTCATGGCCGAGCCGAGCAGGACACGGGGCGCCTTCTCCTGTTGCGTGTGCAGGTCCATGCCCGACGCCTTGAGGATGTGGCTGGACTCGTTGGCTCCCTTCTCGGGCTCGCGCAGCGTGAACAGCGCGAACCCGAGGGGGATGCCGACCAGCGCCACCAGCAGGCCGTAGCGCCAGTTGTGAGCGATCGTCACGACGTACCCGAAGATCAGGATCCCCACTGTCTGCGACAGCGGGTCCGAGAGGTTGTGCCAACTGAAAATCCGACCGCGTCCCTCGGTCGGGTAGGCGTCAGACAGGTACGAGTTGTGCACAGTGTTGTTCACGCCGGTGCCCACCGACGCCGCGAGATAGAGGAACGCGAACGCCCACACGTTCGGCGATAACGCCATCAGCGCGCCGAAGCCGGCGAAGATGAGCAGGGCGACGCCCGCCACGAGCTTGCGGCTGCCGCGGTCGGCCCACACGGCAAGGGGGACCGCCCACAGAAGCTGGGACACCTGCGCGATGAAGGCCACCGCGCCGAGGGACGCGTTCGACATGTGGAACGACGTCTGCAGGTTGTGCCCGATGAGGGTGATGCCGTTGCCGAAGGTGCCAGGCACCAGCGCCGCCGCCGTCATCAGGACGAGCGGCGCGTACCCCGACGACTTCAGGATGCCAACCAGCGGTGGCGGCTTGCCCTCCCCGGTGCCCGGCATGACCCCCACGTCCGCCACCACCTCGGGGTCCTTGACCTGGGTGACCGCCTCGCGCAACAGGTCGTCCGGGACAGCGAAGTCAAACAGTGGCTCGCTCGGCACTGAGGCTGGACTCTAACCTGACACCTGCGTCAGGGATCGTTCACATGCGCACGGTGGCGACGGTGAGCGGGCCCTCGGGCAGCACGGCGACCCGGGCCGAGGGTCCGAGCGCGGCCAGCGTGTCGCCGACCGCCTCGTCGAGGTCGGGGGCGGCCACCAGCTGGGCCGTCCGGATGGCGTCGGCACCGAGCCCCTCGCTGTGCAGGCGGACCTCGCCCCGTGTCAGCACGCGGCCCAGCACCTGTGCCTGCCAGCGGTCGAGCTCGGGTCCCGCCGTCGACGCGACGAGGCCCTCGGGCGAACTGGACTCCGCCAGCAGGCGAGCGAAAGCGCCGTCGTCGGGGACGCCGTCGACACACGCCGCGGCCATCACCACCGTGCCGCCCCGCTGTCGCACACGGTCCGCCGCCGCCATCCCTTTCACGGCCTGGTACAGGTTGCGGTCGAGCGGATGCCCCCCGTTGGTCGATACGACGAGGTCGTAAGGGGCATCCACCTCGCGCCGCGCCGCCGCGCCGACGTGCGCGCAGGCCGCGTCGTGCGTCGCGGTCAGTGACCCGGCGAACACCGCCGTGACGCGGCGGGCGCGGTTGATCGCGACGTCCAGGGACAGCTGGGGCGGGGCCAGGTCCGTCGCCACCCGCACGAAGTCGTGCACCGGGTTGCCGTGCCGGGTGAGGAAGGTTGCCCGCTCGTCCGCGATCCGGCGCGGGTGGTGCGCCTCGAGGATCGTCGCGCTGGCGGCCAGTCCCGGGCACACGGCCTTCGGGCCACCGCTGAACCCGGCGAAGAAGTGCGGCTCCACGAACCCGGTCACGATGCGCACGTCCGCCTCGACGTACTCGCGCTGCAGCAGCACCGCGACGCCGTCCACCTCGCCGACCGCCACGTGCTCGTCGCTGCGCGCGTCGTGGTCCACGACCCGGTACCGCGCCACGAGCTCCGGACCGATCAGCTCCTCCATCTCCGCTTTGGTCGCCTGGCGGTGCGTCCCGGTCGCGCACAACAGCGTCACCCTCTAGTCGGGCACGCCCGCCCGCGCC
>Ga0307474_10001660_pt1 | contig 16075 bp, 10 predicted proteins | sample atmos_gasesECM1C_2_FD_203312 | JGI IMG/M metagenome (GOLD analysis project Ga0307474, IMG submission 203312) | Hardwood forest soil microbial communities from Morgan-Monroe State Forest, Indiana, United States - atmos_gasesECM1C_05 | ecosystem: Environmental > Terrestrial > Soil > Temperate... | reverse complement strand
GTGGGAAATCCGCACGACGCCGAAGACGCGGTGCAGGATGCCCTGTTGTCTGCGTGGAAACATCTGGATCAGTTCAAAGGAACTGCGAAAATGACGACCTGGCTTACCTCCATTGTCACGAACAGCGCACTGGGCAAATTGCGTAGAAAACCGCGCCATCCCCACATCTCAGTGGACGAAAGAATCGGCCATGAGAAAGAGCTCTGTGTTTCCGACATATTGGCCGACACCAGGTCAGACCCTGAGAGCGAGTGCATCCGATCGGAACTGCATGGTCACGTTATGGAATCCCTGACGAAGCTTTCTGCTGCGCAGCGTCAGGTGATTCAGATGCGTGACCTGGATGGGTTGACCACGAGCGAAGTAGCGAAGACTCTGGGATTGTCTGAAGGGACCATCAAAGCCCAGGTCTCGCGGGCACGCTCGAAGTTGAGACGGCTGACGCCCGGCTCCAGGCAGGAGAAGCTTGTGTAGCCTCGCTCTATAGGGCATATAGCACAGCCACCCCATCAAACGCCCTAATGCTTTACATCGTGAGGTGAATACGTACGCGATTCCAATCCTCTGTCGTCCTTGTCGCAATCGCTGCGGTTCTTCCCGGTTTGATGCCGGCACAGCAAATCATTACCGGCCAGGCCGCATTCGTCGATTGGAACCGGCAGCAGCCCGGCGTGCGCCGCAAAATTACCGTCGCCGACCTGCAGCAGCCCAATCCCGATGAATCGGTGAACAATAACACCTCATATTGTCACCCGTCCCGCCGATCTTCGTTCAGCCGTTGGTGTAGCCGAGCCACGAAGGGTTCCTGATTGTTCCGTCGTAATGTGAACTCGTCTTGAAGAGCTCAAACTTTCCGGTCAGTGCCGCTTCCTTCGTTTTGGCGAGAATCGCGGCGACCTGCTCCCGGTCCATGGGCTTAAAGGTTTGCACTGCCTGCGCTGCCTGTTCGAGGATCGCCGGAGAGTCGATTCCCGTGATCACAACTGAGGCCGGGGAGTTCAGACCGAAGTGCAATGCCTCCATCGGCGTCACCGTGTTGCTCTTCAGGATGTAGGGATCCCCAAAGGTCTTCATCGCGAGAATGGCGGTGCCGCGCTCTTGCGCGACGGGTGCAACCCCATTCAGAAACGAACGGAAATGCGCATCCATCACGTTGACGGGCATCTGCACAGTGTCGAAGTGAAACGAGCGTTTGTCGGCGGTCTCAAACATTCGCACGTGTACGCTGGGGTCCTTGTGTCCTGTGAAGCCGATGTAGCGAACCTTGCCCGCCTCTCTTGCTTCCAGAACAGCCTCCAGGGCGCCGCCCGGAGCGAAGATAACATCCGGATCATCAAGGCGAATGACCTCGTGGAATTGTAGAAGATCGATCACATCCGTCTGCAGGCGTCCCAGCGATTGCTCAATCTGCCTGGCGGCGGTGCTCTTGTCCCTGCCATCGATCTTCGTCATCAAGAACACTTTCTGCCTGTAACCGTCGCGGAGCGCCTGGCCCATCCGTATCTCGCTGATGCCGCCGTTATAGTCCCAGCAGTTATCCATGAAGGTGATACCGCGATCGATTGCGGCACGAATCAAGCGGATGCTTTCATTCGGGTCTTGTTGCTTGCCGACGTGGTAGCCGCCCAAGCCGATGGCAGAGACGCGTTCACCGGTTCGGCCGAGTTCACGGTAGATCATGTTGGGGGACTCAGGAAGCTGGATTGCCGTAGGAGACGGACTGGCCTGTGCGCCAGCCGGAGCAACTGATCCGGCGGCGGCAACGGTAGCAGACTTCAGGAAGTTCCTGCGATCCATGAAGACCTCCTTTGACCAATTCTTCCCCGATATTGATGCGAGCGATAGCGCCAACGTCCCCGAAATTGTGCGGAGGACCGACAGCGCAGTAATTTGGAGTGGAGAAATGTTGATCGCTGCACATGGTCGCCGGCATCTCAAGGCTCTACGCTTGTCCCTTGCCCAATGACGAACGATGTTATCGCGGAAAAGTCCAGGTTGCCACTCGCAGGAACATTGGATGCAAGAATCGATTGGGCGGCGGACGCTGCAGGCAAATCTGCTCCTGAGGCCCGCGCGGCTTCCATCACCAGATCCATGTCCTTGCTCATTAACCGCAGCGGGAACTCTGGAGAGTAGTCGCCCTCCTTTATCTTTCTCAGCTTCCCGACAAGCGCAGGAGGCATTACCGCCGATTTGGACAGAACAGTCAGCAAAACGCCTCGATATACCCGTAACTTATTTATACTAAAGCACTTACTTACCGATGCAGAAGGTGGAGAAGATGAGGTTTAGGATGTCGTCGGAGGTGGTTTGGCCGGTGAGCGAGTCGAGGGCCCAGAGGGCGCGGTAGAGATCGAGCAGGATCATTTCGTGGGGGATGACGTTGGCGTTAGCCTGGGCGGCGTCGTTTACAGCGTGGAGGGCGGTGGTGACCGCCTGGTGATGGCGGAGATTGGTGAGCATGCCTGGCTCGCTGGCGGCGCCGCCAGAAGCCAGCGCGAGGATGTGTTCGCGCAGAGCGAAAATGCCCTCTCCGGTCAGCGCCGATGTGGCTATTGCGGGGAGGCCGTTGAGTTCGCTCGCCAATGAGGCGGGTGCGGCGAGATCGCTCTTGTTGATTGCCACGAGCGCCGGTCTTCCCTCAAGATCGGCCAGGAGAATGCGCTCTTCGTCGTTAAGGGTCTGCGTGGCATCGAGCACGATTAGCACCAGGCCAGCGTCAGCAAGGGCCTCGCGGCTGCGCACGACACCGAGCTTTTCGGCTTCCTCGTGCGCCTCGCGCAAACCGGCTGTGTCGACAAGCTCAAGGGGGATGCCGTCCAGCGAAATGCGTTCGCTTACGGTGTCGCGCGTGGTGCCGGGTGTTGCGGTGACGATGGCTCGGTCGCGCTCGATGAGCCGATTGAAGAGTGAGCTTTTGCCGGCATTGGGGCGGCCGACGATGGCGAGGGTCAGCCCGTCATGCACGATGCGTCCACGAGAGAAGGATGCCTCGAGCCTGGCGAGCGGCGTCGAGAGTTCCTCGATGCGGCGTGCAATTTCCTGCTGCGGCGCGACGTCAACGTCGTCTTCGGCGAAGTCAATGCCGACCTCGATGAGGGCGATCAACTCCACGAGCGATTGCTTGAGGGGTGCGACACGGCGACTGAGCGCGCCGCCCATCTGGCTGGCGGCCTGACGGGCCTGGGTGAGCGTCTGCGCTTCGATCAGATCGCGAATGGCTTCGGCTTGGGTGAGGTCGAGCCGACCGGCGAGAAAGGCGCGCTGCGTGAATTCACCGGGCTCGGCCAGGCGCGCGCCAAGCGCAAGGGCGCGCCGCAACAGCAGATCGAGAACCACGGGCGAACCGTGGGCGGCAATCTCCACCAGATCTTCGCCAGTGTAGGAGTTGGGGGCGCGAAAAAAGGTGACCACAGCCTCATCGATGCGAGCGGGTGCTGGTCGGTCATCGTCTGCCGACTCGTCGAGGACATCAGCGAGCCGTGTCCGTCCGTGCTCCAATGCCTGCCTCAAAGTGACGAGCTGCGCAGCGATGGACGCAGCCATTGGCCCGCTCAGGCGCACTATCCCGATGCCGCCTCGGCCCGGCGGCGTGGAGATGGCCGCGATGGTGTCGGTTGCCGGGGAAACCTCGGTCGCCGGGTTGGGTTGATCCTCCAGCATGCAATGCAATCATTGTAGGGAACGGGGACGGGCCGAAAACGGCCCCGCCCGCGCAATCGTTACTGACTGTCGCCGGCAAAATGGAATCACGTATAATGCCGATTCGCATTCTTTGCAACGACAACGACTGCGCTGCAAAAACCTTTTAGTAGAGGGTTTTCGTGCGCATTCGCCAAATTGAAACGTGTTTAGGGGCCAATGGTTTATGAAGTTATCGTTTCTTATTTGTGGCTGCTGTTTGGAACCCAATCTCGCGGAACGAATCAAGGCTCTGAGGGAGAGTCTGTGCCTTCGACCCCCCATCGTTCTCGGCATTGCAGTCTTGTTATCGTTGACCGGGCTGTCGGCGCAGGCCCCGGCGGTTGCCCAGTGGGATGGCGTGCTCCAAAACGCCGCGCGGACGCCCATTGGCGACGCCACCATTCGGCTCAACAGCGGATCGAACACGGCGGAGGCGACGACCGGAAGGGATGGCCGATTCAGGATGCAGGCAGTCCCTATCGGCCGCTACAAGCTCACCGTCCTGGCCAACAGTCGCACGATTGAAGGGGCGCAGGCAGTGGACATTGCCCAGGGGGGTACGCCCGTTGCCATCGAGATCTCCGATCGCGGCGAGCTGACGATGAGCGTACTTCAGGGACAGGCCGGGACGGGCGGCGAGGCGCTCTCGAGCCAGGCGGTGAGTGAGCTGCCGCTGAACAAGCGGGACTTCAGTCAGCTGCTTCTGCTGGCGGCCGGCACCATGACGGATGCCAACGGGGCCACAAACTTCACCCAGCAGTTTGCCATCAACGGGCAGCGCGGCGTGGAGGCCACGTTTGCGTTGGACGGGGCCGACATCAGCGACCCGGAGATGGGCGGTTCCACTTTTTCAAACTTCAACGTCGACGCGGTGGAAGGAATCGACTCGAGTTCTGGCTGGCTGCCGGCAGAAGTGGGCCGCGGCGCGGCGGGATTCACCAACATCCGCACGCGGTCGGGCGCGAGCGGATTTCACGGCTCGTTCTTCGAGTTTGTCCGCAACTCGGCGTTTGATGCGCGCAACTACTTCGACCACCCGACGCCGGCGTATCCCGGCCGGATTCCCCCATTCCGCAGGAATGAGTTCGGTTTTACCAATGGCGGGCCTGTGTATCTGCCACACCTGTATGACGGCCGCAAGCGCACTTACTACTTCACGCAATACCAGGGTTTTCGCCAGGTGCTGGGGACCACCCAGGTGATGCCGGTGTCTACCGTGAGGGAGCGCGCCGGGATCGATGTGGTGAAGTTCCCCGATGGATCAACGGACACCCTGAATGTTCCGATTGATCAGGGAATTGCGAGCGTATTGGCGCGCTATCCGCTGCCCAACGATCCGAACGGGGCATTTGGTGTGCGAACCTACGCAACGGCGTCAAAGGTTGACACAGACGCGAACCAGTTCTCCCTGCGGATCGACCACAAGCTCACGGCCAGGGATCAGTTCAATGCCAGATTCAGCCTGGACAACATTACCGGGCCGACCACGAATCCCGATCAGACCGCCATTGATGCTGCCTTCGGTGTGAAGTACATCGACCGGCAACGGAATGTGGTGGGGACCTGGGCGCGCACGGTTTCGACGCGGCTAACCTTTGAGTCGTCCATCAGCATTACGCGGTCCACTCCCGGCTTTCCCACGTCCGATCACACCGATCCCGCGGTGAAGTTCAATGACGGGCTCTATGAAGCATTCAATGGTGCGGCCGGCACGGTGATGCAGGCCTACGGAAACTTGTTCCAGGGCCGCGAAAACGCCAGCTATCAGCGGGGACGTCACGCCTTCAAGGCCGGCGCAGAGGTTCGCGTCAATCGCGACACGACCTACTTTGGTGTCAGCCCGAACGGAGAATACGACTTCGGTGGCGGCACAGCCTACGCTTTCGAAACCATCCCGTCACAGAGCGGCATGCACGATATCCATCCCGGCGACCCACTGCCGGACACGCTTTCGGGATTTCTCGCGGGGAGCCCGTTTGCCTACAATGTGGCGCTCGCGCCGCCTGGGATTTCAAGCGGCACACACATTGGACCGGCGGCGATCAGCCGCAACAACGTGAGCGCGTATTTCCAGGGCACATGGAAGGTAACGCCGGTCCTTACACTGGACTATGGCGTTCGTTGGGACCTCTACACGCCGATCACGGAGCGCGCACATCGCACGTCCTCGTTCAAGACGATCAACGGAACGCAGCAATATGTAGTGAATCCGCAGCCGGGCTACCAGACGAACTGGCATGCATTCGAACCCCGGGTGCAGGCGGCCTGGCAAGTCACAAACAAGCTGCAAGCGCATGCCGGCGCGGGGATCATGGTGATTCCTCCGAACATTTGGCAGGACAACTTCCTCACCGGATCGACACCCTTCGCCGTCTATCCCAGGCTTCTTTCGGCATCGGCCAACCCCATCCACTACGGATTCCAGATCACGCCTGATGAACTTCCGAATGTCTACACGACGTCCGGAAGCCAGATCCCGCTCTCGAACGGCACCAAGTCGATCGCCCCCAACACCATCATGGATGTTGACCGGTACGAGAAGGACCTGGCGGCGTTGACCAAACCCAGCCAGGTGGTGAGCGCGCTGAACCTGAGCGCCATCGACCCCAGCTTTAACAACGCAACCATGTACACCTGGACGCTTGGCCTGGAACAGAAGGTCGGAAATCTCACGGCCGATGCGGCCTACGTGGGCACCGCCAGTGAGAAGCTGCCACGCGTCAGTTTTCCGAATGCGTATCCGGGGGCGTCGCCCGGCTTTGCGCCCCACACCGAGTTCAATGGTGCGGGCGACGTGATTGGCGGATTCGGCGTCGAGAACGTGATTGCCTCCGGTGCACACTCTTCCTACCATGCGCTGCAGACGTCTCTGTCGGGGACCATGGGGCGCGGGGGCCCTGGGATTCAGGCGAGCTACACGTGGAGCAAGTCTCTCGACAACACCAGCCTGGTCATTGGCGGCACGGGGTCTACGGGTGCCGCGGCCTCCGGCTTTTCCCAGAATCCTTATGACACGCACCCGGAAAAGGGGCCGTCCAACTTCGACGTCACGCATGGTTTCGGCCTGAGCCTGGCGCAGGATCTGCACCTGCAGGATGCACCGCCGCTTCATGTGATGAGCAAGAGCGTCACCGGGGGTTGGGAGTTGCTGAGCATTTCCAGCATCAGCTCGGGTTCCCCATTCACCGTGTACTCGGGCATCCAGCAGACGGGATACGGTTCGAACGGCGTCGATCGCCCCGATCAGATTGCCAAGCCACAACTCTCGACCGCGCGCAAAGTGCGGGAGGACTACTTTGGGCATGGAGGAGACAATGGTGCCGACTTTTTCTCCAGCCCTATACACGTGGCCGGTGGCAGCGGTCCCAACCAGGGAAGGTTCGGCACGCTGGGGCGCAACACGTTTCGCGGCCCCGCGTTCTACAACTTCGATTTCGCCTTGATCAAGGACACGCCCTTCGGCCGGCGCAGGAGCGGCGCGGAGCGAATGGATCTGCAGTTCCGCTCCGAGTTCTTCAATCTGTTCAACATCGTCACCATGGGGCTGCCGTCGAACACGCTGCAGGTGAACCAGACCACCGGGGAGATTCTGCGCGATACGGGCTTTGGCGAGATCAGCAAGACCGCGGGGAATTCGCGTCAGATTCAGTTTTCGCTCAAGCTGATTTACTGATTCCGCCGGTGAGCGGTGGAGCCCCCGGTGGATCGTTCGCCGTCATAGTCTGTGCGAAACATCCCTATTGCCAACCCATAGGAAGAAAGCGTATCGTGATCCCTATTGGTTTGCCATAGGAGGCTCCCTTGGGAGGCAAAACCGACGTCTGGCAGGGCACCCTGGCTCTGATGGTGTTGCGCACCCTGGAGACGATGGGGCCGCAGCACGGCTATGGCCTAGCACGGCGCATCGAGCAGACCAGCGGCGACCGCCTGCAATTGAACTATGGAACGCTCTATCCGGCACTGCTCAAGCTCGAGCAGGAGGGCTATGTCCGCTCCAACTGGGGGACGTCCGTGAACAATCGCAAGGCCAAGTTCTATGAGTTGACGAGGGCGGGTGAAAAGCGCGCACGCAAGGCCGCCAAGGAATGGGAGAAGACAACAGAGATCCTGGCGCGCTTCCTGGCGCGGCCCGAGGAGGTGTGATGCGCGGCCTTCGAGCTTTGTGGATGCGCCTTCGGAGCGGGAGGTATGCGCAAGCCGATTTTGAAGCCGAGCTCCAAAGCCACTTGGATTTGCACACGGAGGAGGGCGTTCGCGCGGGGCTCACTCCCGAGGAAGCGCGCCGAGCAGCGCTGATTCGCCTGGGAGGCGCAGAGCAGACACGGCAGGCATACCGCGAGCGCGCTTCCTTGCCCTGGCTCGAGATATTGCAGCACGACACACGCTACGCGTTGCGCGGGTTCCGGCGCAATCCTCTATTCACCGTGACCGCCGTAATCACCTTGGCGCTGGGCATTGGCGCAACCACCGCGGTCTTCACCGTGGTCGATCGCATTCTCTTCCGGGCCCCGCCCTATGCAGATCCCGACCGGCTGGTCTCGGTTGGATTGACCGCACCCATCATCCCCCAGGAATTTGTGCTGGGAGCCTGGTACTACCAGTGGCGAGATCATCCATCACCTTTCGCGTCGCTGACCTCGGAAGCAGGGGAATATCCATGTGACCTGACGGAGCGCAACCCCGCCCATCTCAATTGCGTAAGTGTAGAGGCGAGCTTTCTGTCTACGTTGGGCGTGCCGCCGATCCTGGGGCGCAACTTTCTGGCGGAGGAAGACCGCCCCAATGGGCCCAAGGCTGCCCTCATTTCCTATGGGCTTTGGACCAGCCATTACGGCCGCGATCCAGGCGTTGTAAACCGGGTTATCGATATCGACGGCGCCCAGGTACGCATCGTCGGAGTTTTGGCCAGCGACTTCGAGATGCCAGCCTTGGAGCACGCGGACGTGCTGGTGCCGCAGGCGGTTGACGAAAGCACAGCGGGCGCGGACCGGGTCATGTTTGGCTTTGCGCGCCTCAAGCCGGGCATCACCGCGGCACAGGCTGCGGAGCAACTCAAGCCGCAACTCGACTATGCACTGAGCAAAGTGCCGGCGCGTTTTCGCAGTGAGGTCCACCTGCGTGTGCGCTCCGTGCGCGATCGTCAGATGCAGGACGCACGCCAGTCAGCGTGGGTGTTGCTCGGAGCAGTGTTGGCCGTCCTGTTGATTGCGTGCGCCAATGTCGGCAGCCTGCTGCTGACCCGTTCTTCCACCCGCGAGCGGGAGCAAGCGGTGCGCTCAGCGCTGGGAGCGAGCAGGGGCCGTTTGGTATCGCAGGCGCTTGTGGAGTCGCTCCTGCTTTCCATCTTGGGCACCCTGACAGGGGGCGTGATTGCGGAAGGCCTGTTGCGGCTGTTCCTCGCCATTGCGCCCTCGGGCATGCCGTTTTTGCAAGGCGCCCGACTTGATTTGCGCATCGCGGGATTCACGATCCTGGTCGGGCTGGCGTGCGGAGTTGCGTTCGGGTTGATTCCCGCTTTCAATCGACCGCGGTCGATCGCATTCGCGGCGCGGACGCCGCCAACGAGCGTGGGGGCCGTTGCACGGAAGTTTATGGTCGCCGCACAAATTGCCGTCACGATGGTCCTGCTCGCCGGCGCGGCGTTGCTGGTCCGAAGCTTTTCGAACCTGCAAACGCAGCCACTCGGCATCCAGACGCGCGGTGTCGTGACGGCACGTGTGTCTCTCAACCGATACAGGTTCACTACACCGCAGTCTCGGATGCAATTCTTTGTGCAGGCGGAGGCGGCGCTCCGGAAACTGCCGGGCGTGTCAGCGGTGGGTTTGAGCGATTCAGTGCCACCGGGCGACGATCGCCGCGACCACATCTACAGCATCATGGAAGTTGCGGGGCGTCCACCGATGTCCGGGGCTACGGGCGGGATGGTGGCGTGGCGATGGGCGACGCCCGACTACTTCAAAATCCTGGGTATTCCCATTGTGCGCGGTCGAGGCTTTGCCGAAGAACAGAGGGCATCAAGCGAACATTTCATGATTTTGAGCAACTCCCTGGCTTCGCGGTTGTTTGCGGGGCAGGATCCGATTGGGAAGCATGTGAAGCCGGTGCCGGGGGGACCATGGTTTACAGTCCTGGGAGTGGCGGCAAACGTAAAAAACTCCGGATTGGGAGAAGAAGATGCGCCCGAGTATTACCAACTGTGGCGCGCCGTAGCAGAGGACTGGCAGCAGCCGCATTCGGCAGTACTCCTGGTGAAGACGGCCGTTGCTCCGCGGGCATTGGCGCCCTGGATCCGGACACAAATCGGTGCCGTCGACGCCACCGTGCCGGTGGATGTGCAGACACTGAACGAGCGCGTTGGCAAGCTGGCCGACCGGCCGCGGTTTGAGACAGCGCTTCTGAGCTTCTTCGCCTTTACGGGCCTGGTCATGGCCGTTATCGGTCTCTATGGAGTGATGGCATACCGCGCCGCGCAGCGTACCCAGGAGATTGGGGTACGCATGGCTCTGGGGGCGCGGCGGCCGGATATTCTGCGGCTGGTGCTGCTGGAGGGGGCGCACTTGATTGTGATTGGAACCTCGATCGGGCTCGTTGCTGCTCTGGCTCTTTCTCGAGTGTTGAAGAGTCTGCTCTTCAACATTGGTCCGCGTGATCCGCTAAGCTACGCGGTAGTCACCGTGACGCTGGCAACCGTCGCGCTTCTCGCCACCTTGCTTCCCGCGCGCCGCGCTGCTTCGGTCGAGCCGAGCGAGGCGCTGCGCGCTGAGTGATTCTGGCTCCCGGTCTGAATATCGAACCCTTCCTCGCCGGGCCGCTCGTCCGCGATAGCCTAGTCAGAGGCTTCAAGGAAGGGACCGGAGTTGCGGGCAAGTCAGATCGAATTTCGTTTGCGTCTAGCCATCATGGCTGTAATCGTGTCGCTCGGCTTCTGGTCGCCTTGGATCGAGGCGTGGGGCATCGGCAGCCGCATCTCCTTGCTGGAGTGGTCTGCGCTCGAGCTGAGCCGCCTGGGCCTGTTGAGTTTCACTCGGGCCACGCCGTTCGTGATTGTCGTGGCCGCAGCCGTTGCCGCACTGGGTGCGATTCTGCGCGTCTGGGCTGCGGCGTGGCTTGGGCCGGGCATCGTCAACAACCTCGAGATGAAGGCCAGCGATGTAATGGCCGGTGGGCCGTTCCGCTATGTCCGCAACCCGCTCTACCTGGGAACTGGCTTGATGGTCGTGGCCATGTCGTTTGCCATGCCGGTGAGCGGAGCGCTATTCACGCTGGTGCTGATTTCATCCTTTCAACTGCGGCTGATCTTCGGCGAAGAAGCTTTTCTTGCCGGCCGGCTCGGCGAACCGTACCAGGACTACCGGCGCAGGGTGCCACGCCTGTTTCCGCGGCTTCGTGCCAACCTTCCCGCATCCCATGAGCATCCGCGATGGGGACGCGCGCTGCTGACCGAAGCCAATCCTATCGGCGTCTTCCTGATCCTCGCCGTTCTCTCTTGGCGCTACGAGAACACTCTCATGGTCAAGGCTTTCCTCATCTGCTTTGGGGTTTCGCTGGTGCTGCGCGCCCTGGTGCCGGCGAAGTCGTCCGAGCAGGAATAGGCTTCTTAGGCTTCCCGTTGATTGTCATGCGGCTTCGCTCTTGCTGAAACGTCTCTTGCGCACGCCCAGGTGTGTCCAGTCAAAGCCGTTGGAGAACTTCAAGCCGTAGCCCATCATGCGATCGACGCCGATGTGATTCACCCAGATGAGCGCGAGGGGCAGCAGCGCGACGGCGTGGAAGAGCAATCCGCAGACGCCCAGGGTGAGGGGCACAATGTAGGTGTGCGCGGCGTTGTACACGCGCGAGCCCCGACACGGCCCAAGATAGTAACCCAGGATGGCGAGATCGGGCGCCAGCCACAGCGCAGCGAAGAGCCACCAGCTTGCGCCGGTGCGCGCATACAAAAGGGCCGAAATCACGCCCACGGCCAGCCCTTCCAGACGCAAGAGCTGCGTGATTGGCCCGGGCAGCACAACGGGGTTCGCCGAAATCGCAGGTGAGGTTGTCATGCGCTATGGATGGTGGGGCCAGGCTTGGGAGTTCAATTTTTGTAGGTGCGCTCACCGTCTCAAGGCCAAGAAAAGCGGGGGAGAAGCTTGCGCTCTCCCCCTGATTGAAGCCGGATGGTGCTCGAGTGAGACGTTTAGTTTTATCTACTTCTTTGCAGGCGCAATGACGTCCTTCGCGGCCTTGGCCACGCGGAACTTCACAACTGTCTTGGCCTTGATCTTGATTGCCTGACCGGTCTGGGGGTTGCGGCCGATGCGCGCCTTGCGCTCTGCCTTCACTAGGCGTCCAATTCCCGGGATCACGAAGACGCCGTTCTTCTTGGTTTCCTTGATGGCGGTTTCGGCCAACAGGTCCAGGAAGGTAGCGGCTTGCTTGTTGGTCAGTTCGAGTTTCTCGGCCATTAGCCGCGTAAGGGCGGTCTTGGTCAATCCAGTTGCCATTATTTTGTTCTCCTTCTGGGCGTGCCCTTGGGCAGCCAATCGTTGCCGCGGTTACTGCCGGATGGTCAGCGCATCAAGGAATTCGAGTGGGGGCAACGTACGCGTTCGAAACCCTGTATCCATGCGGGTCCGGAGAACCCTGTCGTTGAAAACAATGCGGCTTGAGGGTAGGTAAAGTCAAGGCGAAAAGGCTGTTTTCCACAGGTTTTTGTTGGTTTTTGTGCCTTTTTCGCAGGAAATAGCCGATTTTCATTGGGAAAGCCAGGAATTTGGCCTGGTTTTGAGCATGCACGGGGTGGCCGAAGTCACGCTGCTGTCTGCTGCACCGGGCTCAATGAAGTCCGAAAAGCACCCTCTTCTTCGGCTTCAGAGCGGCGGCAATGGGTGTATTCAACGCGTCCACCACCGGAGCCGCAAGCTTGAAGTGACGAATGACGGTTTCCGCCATCTTTGGCGCCAGCGCCGTATCCGCAGGTAGTGTGGCACTGAGGCCCCACTGCCGGCAACGCACCAGGTCCATGGCCGGATGCTCGGCGGGAAAACCCTTCGGGGGTCGTGTTAGCGCGTTGCCCTCGAATACCTTGAACGTCTTCCGAATCGCCGTCGTCTGCAAGACCTTGCGAAACGCTTCATGGTTGTCAAGGAGCCAGTGACGGATGGCTGCCAGTTGCTCCTTTTCGGGCATATAGGCGCCGGCCGCGATCACCACTTCTTTGGCGCTCACGTGGAAGTAGTAACCGGCGCCCGAAGTCTTCTCCAGTCCCTGGTGTGACCACCATGCTGCCACGTGGCTCTTGTAGGGCCGCTTGTCGCTGGAAAAGCGCGTGTCGCGATAGATGCGGAAGAGGGATTTCTCCGCCGGGCGCACGTGATTCGGCGCGAAGTCGATCATCGCATCGGTAACTTTGCGCACGATGGCAAGCATGGGTTCTTTGAGTTCCGCTTCGAAGGTGGCCTTGCGTGGCGTGAACCATTCGCGATCGTTGTGCCGCGCCAGGTTGCGGAGAAAGGTCAGCGCTTCAGGGCGAAAGTAGGGAAAGGCTGCGGCCGGAGCGGGTTTTTGCGAGAGCGGCATACCAGATCGAGTTTACCGGATCACTTTCAGGGCCCCACGGAAGAGGCCGTCGAAATCGCCGGCGAGTGCTTTGTCCTTCGCGACCGCCTGCTCAATGGCCTTTTCAGCGGCAGGCCGCTGATAGCCGAGATTCACCAGCGCGGAGAGAACATCGTCCACCGCCGCTCCTTGCACGGTCGCGGGGGCGGGCGCCACGGCAAAGTCGTCCAGTTTGTCCTTCAATTCCACAACCAGCCGCTCGGCCAGCTTTTTGCCCACACCGGGAATGCGCGTCAACTGGGCGTGGTCCTGCGCGCGAATTGCCTGCACGGTGCGCTCGCTGGAGAGCCCGCTAAGCATCTTGACAGCCAACTTCGGCCCCACGCCGCTGACGGTGATGAGCCGCTCGAAGAGGCGCTTTTCTTCGCGATCGAGGAATCCAAAGAGGGCGATGGCGTCGTCGCTGACCTGGGTATGGATGTGCAGTGCAGCCTCTGCTCCGAGCACGGGGAGCGCCGTGAACGTGGGCACGCTGATGGTCACGTCGTATCCCACTCCGGCGGCTTCGACAATGGCCTGGCCGGGCTGCTTATAGATCAGTTTCCCCCGCAAGTGAGCGATCATGCGTGCTGTTCCTTCGCGGCGCCTGAAATCTCATGCCGCAAGTTATCAACCCATAGTATCGGTCGTGGGTAGCCGGAGCCGATGAACTCGGCGCGGTAAGCCGCCAGACGACTAAATTACTTACTTGACGCGGAGCCCAATCGCGCTATGCTTGGGGCACCTTTCATCCGGCGATTTGGCCGCGTTCCGCGTGTTCAAGGAAGTACCGGCGGCGTCGCGCGGGCAAGCCGGTCTTGCGGGTCTCAGACCCGTTGATGATTCCCCGCCATCTCCCGCGCGGCAGGCGGAAATGTTATTCCAGCCGCCGCCGGTCTCCGAGGTCGATTCGTGATCGGTCCTATCGTTGTGGTTGCTCTTTTTGCCGTGCTCGCCTTCGTGCTGAGGCGCTTCACCTTCGCGCAGATTCTTCAGTTCCTGCATGCGGCTTCGCGGTGGGTCCGCTATGGGTATTTTCTGCGGTTCAGTCTTGTACTCTGGCTGTTTGCGCCGTTTCTCTGTGTCGAAAATATGATCGACCAGACTTTGACCAGCGGAATTCTCGTTCCGGACACGATGCAGCAGTATCTGTGTGTCGGTTTCTTTCTCGTGTCGGCGGGCTTTGCCGCGCTCATTCTGGCGCGCGTGGTGCTCATCAACGGCCCGGAGCGCTGGGACAAGGGGTACAACGCCGAGAACGACGCCAGGCCGCCCCGCCTGGCAGAATTTCTCGCGAGTCCCAGTGGAAATCACGAGTTGGCATCCCTGCTGGTAGCACAGATTCCGAATGGGCTCGTCTTCCTTTATCTCCTGATTAACGGGAAGTTCCAGCATGTGAACGTTGTCACCACGCTCCCAGGGCTTCTGGCGGGCGCGGCGCTGGCTGGGTTCTTCTGGTGGCTTGCCAACGCGCTCTACTATCTCACCTATGTGGCGGCGCCTTTGCCCGACCCTCAGCCCACCCGCTACGAACTGGGGAAAAACGCAGCCAGAACGGCCCTGTTCCCGCGCAGCTGGTTCCGGCTGAACAAGCCGGGAGACCCATATGAAGGCCGGCCGACCATTGAGCTTGCCAATACCATCATCGGACGTGTCAAGTTCGATGCGCTGAGTCCCTGGGTGGACGCGTTGCAGGGATACGGGGTTATCTCGAGCGGGAATTTCTATCTCTATGAGGCGCACTACTTCGCGACGATCGTGCTGTGCGCGTTTTTCATTCTCTACTTCGTGATTTGGCCGCTCGCCGCGCCGGTTCCGGCACTAATCGCCGCGTGGGTCGCCATTGGAGTGCTGGTGCTGGTCGGCGCAGGAGCGATATACGTCTTTCTCAAAGCGAAGGCGGGAACACACGGAAAGCTGGGTTGGATCAAAATGTGGCTCTCGCTGGGCGCGGTGGTGTTTTTGGTCGCGGTCGTCTGGCTTTACACTGCCGGGAGCACGGAGCGTTTTCCGATCCTAGCGACGGTTCTGATTATGACGATCGCCCTGTGCTGGTTTTTGGGAGGCGCGGCGTTTTTCGTTGACCGCTACAGGCTGCCGGTGCTCACGGTGATCATCCTGGTGATGTTTCTTCCGCGGATGATACATCTCGACCGGACCATCGAGGTGGAGTCCGGCAAAGCGCACTGGGAAGGCCAGGAGGAGCACTATCTTTCGACCGCGACCACAACCGAAAGCGCAACCCTGCCGACGCCTGCGGGGATTCTCGCCTCACATCTGGCTTCGTGGGACGGCAAACCGCTGATCATCGTAACCTCCACGGGGGGCGGGCTGCACGCCTCGGCCTGGACGGCGGCGATTCTGTCTCATCTTGAAGAAAGGCTGGGCAACGAATTTCATCACCATCTTTTGCTGGCCAGCACGGTGTCTGGAGGCAGCGTGGGGCTGCTTACATATCTGCGCGAGCTCCGCGAGGGGACCCTGGACAGCAATCCGCAATTTGCGTTTGCGCGCATGCAGAGCGCCGCGCAGTGCTCAAGCCTGGAAAGCGTGGGATGGGGCTTGGTGTACTACGATCTGCCCAAGGCGTTCATTCCGCTGTTTCCTTATTTAATTCGCCCGTCAAGCGGAGTCAACGATTTGAACGCCGGTCAGACGCCGCTCTTTAAAGACCGTACGTGGTCGCTTCGCAAGGCGTTTGGGCGGAATTTGAATAGTGATTTTTGTCGCTACCTGTGGACACAGGACACGAAGGCGAAGTCTGACTGGTACGCCGCCGGGCCGCCCAATTCCCCTGGAGAAGATGGACTCACGT
>Ga0307474_10001658_pt1 | contig 16083 bp, 9 predicted proteins | sample atmos_gasesECM1C_2_FD_203312 | JGI IMG/M metagenome (GOLD analysis project Ga0307474, IMG submission 203312) | Hardwood forest soil microbial communities from Morgan-Monroe State Forest, Indiana, United States - atmos_gasesECM1C_05 | ecosystem: Environmental > Terrestrial > Soil > Temperate... | reverse complement strand
CGATGGCAATCGCCTGCTTCCGGCTCCTCACTGTTCCGCCTTTTCCGCCGGGTCCTGATTTCAGCGTTCCCTTTTTCTTTCGGTGCATCGCGCTCTTCACGCTTTTGCCCGCTGCCTTGCCGTATTTTCGACTTCCAGAAGATTTCCGTTGTGCCATGATTAACCTCCACCGGATCGATATGACCCTTTCCAATTCTTAGACTCCCTGGCGCGAGCGAGGGTTGGGCGCAAAGATTTGGAAGCAACAGCCGTCTTTGCGGTTCCATCCAATGATTACTTTGACGTTGCCGCTTGCCAAAACCTATCCGCCGATGGAGGCCGCCCCGGCCGCCAGCCTCCCGGTCGGGCCGCAGTGGCAGTATGAGCCCAAGTGGGATGGATTTCGCTGCCTGGCTTTTCGCGACCATAAAAAAGTTGACCTGCAATCCAAGTCTGGCAAACCGCTGACCCGATATTTTCCCGAGTTAGTTGCGGCTCTGAGTCGCCTGCGGATAACACAATTCGTACTGGACGGCGAGATTGTAATACCCGCAAACGGCGATCTTTCGTTCGATCAATTGTTGATGAGGATTCATCCGTCTGCGACACGAGTGGAAAAGCTGAGCCGGGAGACCCCTTGTGTGTTCATCATTTTCGATTTGCTGGTAGGTACGAAAGGAGAGTCGCTGATTGGTCTCACATTAGAAAAACGGCGGCAGGAACTGGATCGCTTCGCTTTGAAATACCTGAAAGACGACGCGACTGTGCGTCTTTCGCCGTTCACCCTGGACATCGCGACGGCGCGGAAATGGTTTCACATGGGAACGGCAGTCGATGGCGTAGTGGCAAAGCGGCGCGATCTTCCCTATCAGAGCGGGACGCGCAACGGCATGGAGAAGATTAAGAAGCTGCGGACCGCGGACTGTGTGGTGGGTGGCTTTCGTTATCTGGAGAAAGAGCCTCTGGTCGGGTCGCTCCTGCTGGGACTCTACAACAAAGCCGGGGAGCTTGATCACGTGGGTTTCACATCTTCCATCAGCGCGAAAGCGCGGCCTGGCCTTACGCGGAAACTGAAAAAGCTAATCAAGCCACCGGGCTTCACGGGCAAGGCGCCAGGAGGACCCAGTCGATGGAGCAACAGGCGCTTATCGGGGTGGCAGCCACTCGGGCCACGGCTTGTCGCCGAAGTGCAGTTCGATCATTTCAACGGCGGGCGTTTTCGGCATGGTACGAAATTTCTGCGCTGGCGTCCTGACAAGAAACCTGCGGAATGTACGATTAAACAAGTGGAGCGTGAGAATCGATCCGCGCTGAATCTGCTGTGAGCGAAATTCAATCTGCGGCCGACGCTCTGCCTGTCTTACTGATCTCTGCAACCGCGCGACGGGCGGACGCGATGGCGCCATGCACGGTACCGTTGTTTCCGGTATCGTCTGCGCGCGAGGTGAGCTTTCATCCAATCGGAACGGGCCGCCACCTGGGTGGAACGAGCCCGACGACGTAATTCGAAGCAAAATTCGGTGAAGCACTGCGAGCTCTGATCGGTTTCGGTAATTTGCTGTATTGTTAGGGCTGATGCCAGGCTCGTGTAATCGAGTTACGCATCGATGTTGCTACGCAACCTGCTGCCAGGGTTGCGAAGGCATCGAAGACAAAAAAGCGTGGAAGGTTGGCGGAATCCAGACATGTCTGAGCGAAAAGAAGACAACAAAACGAAGTCCGAACAAGGGGACAAATCGCAAGAGATCGTGCCTCCAGGGAGAGAGCGAGTCAACCAAGGGCAGCAATTCGATGAAATGCAGCGGCAGCACAAAAATCCTGACGGCACTGCGCGGGACGAAGAGGAATCCTAGGTGGATCATTTCCTGTCGGCGTCTGAAAGCCCAAGCTTCACTCGGGCATAATCAACGTTTTCCTTTTTGGAATCGCCTCTAAGGTTTCTCGGGTGATGCCCAGATGTTGCATCACCAGCTCAGGCGGCGTGTTGGAGACCCACTCCGACAGCGACAGATCCATATAGCGTTCTGCCTTGAATAGCTCAACAAAAACGAGATCGGTGTTGCCGACGTTCTCAACGTAGTGACCTAGAGTCTTCGGAACATATCCGACATCACCGGCATTGAAGTCGGCGGTGCGGGCCTTAGCCCCATTGAAAAAGACAGTCATGCGCCCTTTTCCCGCCACGTAGTATTGCCACTCATTGGCATTTTGATGCCAGTGCAACTCCCGCAGTCCTCCAGGTTTCAGAACTACGTGCGCGGCGGCGATGGTAGTCGAGATCGAAAAATTTCTCGAATCAATAATCCGAACCTCGCCAGATCGAGTCTTCATGGTAGGCGGCATCTTATGCATGGCAAAATCGAAGGCGCTCGGGGAAGGGCCGAGTGATGCGCCGGCGCGAATGTCTTCCTGCAACGGACCGGGCACGGCGGCCTGGAAAATATACCGTCCGTCGGCAGGAGCCTTATAAATGCTATCCAAGGCACTCTCGGGCACGCCCCAGTTCTTCGCCAGAACCTCTGGAGGAGTGTGCCTGGCCCAGTCCGAGATCAGCGTTGTGTTGGCCTCGGAAAACTTTCCGTCGTCAAACACCAATAAAAACTCGCAGCCATCTGGCTCAAGGCCTTGTATGGAGTGAGGAGTGGCGGTGGGGAAGAACCATAAATCATCTTTGACTACATCTTTAACCGCGCTCCTACCCTCATAGTCGATGGCCGTGATGCGCGCGTTCCCGTTTAGCATCAAGGCCCATTCGGCGGCATTGTGCCAGTGCAATTCGCGGATGCCGCCAGCCGTCAATCGCATGTTCACGCCGGCAATATCTTTGGAGATTGGGAAGTCTTCAACAGTCACTTGCCGCGACCATCCTCCCTCCTGGATGCGCCGGTGTGCCGCCGAGAATGAACTCCAGAACGTCTGCACCTCTCCGTGGTCGGTGGGCGGCGGCATGAAAGTATTTGGGCTGGAGTCTTTGAGAAGCTGGTTTTCTGGGCCAGCATCGGTGGCGCTTTGGCCGTGCTGAGCCTTGTCGATTTTCTGAATGTCCTGTTGTCCTCGTGCCGCCCTGGGTCCTGCAAGTGCAGTGCTTAGAACCAAAGCTGAGCTCGTCCCAAGGAATCGGCGACGATCCCACGGTTCAGGTAACGATTGGGCAGAAGGTACGGACGAGGCTGTCTTATCTCTCTGTTCTTTTTTCATTGTAGCTATTGGATGTTAACAGCAAGCAAGAATATGCGGGGGCTTAAACCGTATCCTCGCATGCTGTGATCGAAGTTGGCCGGCCTGGGAAATTATGGTACTGGCCGAGCTTGACTGATCAACAATACAATCAGCGTTGTTGATGTAGGGCCCGCGGCAACACGACTGTGACCCGGCAGCCCCGAGCGCCAGCGCGGTTGGCGATCTCGATCCTTCCGTTATGCGCCTCCGCAATCTGACGTGACAGAACCAATCCCACTCCGCTGCCGCTAGGTTTAGTCGTATAGAACGGAGTGAAGACATTCGCCGGATTCATAAGGCCCGGGCCATTGTCTTCGATCAGCAAATCCACATCTGATTCGTTGATGTCCCATCGCACAACAACCTTTCGATCTATATCCAGCCCTGAACACGAGTCCGAAGCCGGGTTGGAAGTGGAAGGGTTCGTCTTAACCGCGGCAGCGGGAAGTTCGAGAACGGCGTCCGTGGCGTTGCGAATAAGGTTAATGAGCATTTGCTCAAGCTGATCAGGGTCGGCAATGAACACAACGTCTGGCCCCGGTTGCACGCACACCTTAAGTCGGGTTTCGAGACTCGCGACTCTGGCCACTAGCTTAGCTAATTCGACATCCCGGAGAACCGGGGCAGGCATCTGCGCCAGCCGGCGATAGGCCTCCAGAAAGCGATGCAGGGACGCAGAACGCGCCTCAATGATCTCGAGTCCATGCTGCAGGTCGTTGCGTACGTCGGTATCCATAGCGGTAGCAGAAACCCGCGAATTGAGGCTTCCGGCAATGGATTTAATTGGCGCCAACGAGTTGCTAAGTTCGTGCCCCAGGACGCGAATCAGCCTTTGCCACGCCCTTCGCTCTTCTTCGCGTAACGCGCGGCTTACATCCGACAGAACCACCAGGGTATGCGGCACGCCATTCTGACGGAACGAACTCCGGCGCAGCAGCCAGCGTGCCTGCGAGTCCTTGAGGTCGAGTTCTACCAGGCTTTCGTTTTCGCCGGCGAGACATTTCTGCAGGCTCAGATCAGAAGCGCTGCGGCCCAGCATGCGGGCCTTCGATTGGCGTAACAGGTGCTCTCCCGCGGGGTTGACGAGACGTAAGATTGAAGCGGGATCGAAAGCAAACAGGGGGGCGTCAATCTCGTCGACCACGCGCTGCAGCAAGGCGGTCGCTTCAATGGCGCGGATCTTTTCGTCCGACAGCATGTCGGCGAGGGAGTTTACTTCCAACGACAGTTCTCCGAGCGCGTCCTCAGCAACGGCGTTGCGCGCGCGAAACGAATAGTCTTCCTCGCGCAAGGCGCCGATCACGTTGGAAAGAGTCTGCAACGGCCGCGTAGTCTGCTCCTGGAGCGCCAGGGCTAACAGCCACCACGCAAAGAGTTCGAGCGCAATCAAGGCCAGTCGCGATTCGACGGACCAGGGCTGCGTCCAGACCAGCACCACACTGACGAGAAGTCCAGGGAGCGCAACCAGAAAACAGTAGAGGCTTATTCGATGTTCATACAGGAGTCGAACTCGTTTCCGCGGCCGAGAGGACGGTCTCGGCGGCGAGCTAGAGGCCATACTTCTCCATCCGCCGGTACAGCGCGCCACGGCTCAGCCCCAGCGCCTCAGCAGCCTGGCTAACGTTGCCCTGGTAACGCTGAAGAGCTTTGCGGACCAGCATGGCCTCGACAGCTTCAAGACTGAGATCTTCCAAGCCCTGTGTTTGCGTGCGCAGCGAACTTAGCGCCAAATCGGCGGGCTGGATTTCGTCAGTACGGCACATCAGGACCGCACGTTCGATGGTATGGTCCAGTTCCCGAACGTTGCCGGGCCACGGATACTGCATCAAGGTTTGAACGGCAGCGGAATCAAAGCCCTGGACCTGGCGCCGGTAGCGGGCGGAGTAACGAGCGAGAAAATGCGCCGCGAGAGCGGGAATGTCTTCACGGCGCTCGCGCAGAGCGGGTAAATGGATCTCGACGGTGTTCAGGCGAAACAACAGGTCCTCGCGGAATTGTCCGGAAGCGCAGGCCGCCGAAAGATCGCTATTTGTGGCCGAGAGAACGCGAACGTTGACGCGGCGGGAGCGCGACGATCCGACCCGCTCGATTTCACCGGATTCCAGAACGCGCAACAGTTTCGCCTGTTGGCGAAGGGGAACGTTGCCGATCTCGTCGAGAAAAATCGTGCCGCCATCCGCCAGTTCGAATCGCCCAATGCGGTCGGTCCGCGCATCCGTGAAAGCACCTTTCACGTGCCCGAATAATTCGCTTTCGAAGACGCCATCGGGGATTGCTCCGGTGTTCACCGCCACCAACGGACGGCTTGCCCGGGCAGAGAGAGCGTGCAAGGTTTGCGCCACGATTTCTTTGCCCGTGCCATGCTCGCCTGTGATTAGCACATTCGCATCGGACGGCCCCACCCGCGCCAGAGTTTCGAGCACCGACTGCATAGCTGGAGCTGTCGCAATGAATTCGGGACGGCCTTCGGCGCGGAGCAATCGGTTTTCCGCCTCCAGCCGGGCTGCCCGCTGCAGGGCACGATGAAGTTCAACCTGCGTGCGTAGGATCGAGAGCAGGCGTTCGTTCTCCCACGGTTTCTGTACAAAATCCCGCGCCCCGCGCCGCATGGCCTCGACCGCCAGTTCAACATTCGCCCACGCGGTCATCACGATCACCGGAATGGACGCGTCAAGCGACACAATTTGCGAGAGGAGGTCGAGACCCTCCTGTCCCGAGGTAGTGTCCCGCGTGTAGTTGAGATCGATCAGCACCGCGTCGTAAGAAGTGCTGCTCAGGGCTTCGCGCACCAGGGCTGGCGAACGGACTTTATCCATCTTGTAGCCTTGGGGACGCAGCAGCAATTCCAGGGCCTCAAGGATGTGCTCCTGGTCGTCGGCGGCGAGCACGCGGGCAGGAGCGCCAGACTCATGCTTTAGAGTCGGTATTTCCAGCTCTCCGGATTTGGCCGAAGTCGGCATACGGATTTACGGCGACTGGCGAGGCACTACGCCAGTGATTGCCTCCTGCAACAGTATGCCATTATGTTCCAAGGTTGCGCCGGTGGTGCGGTCCAGTTCAACCTTGGCCTTCTCATATGCGGTTTTCGCGCTGACCAGATCCAACTCCGCCAGCGCGAGATCGCGTTGGGCCGAGAGCGTTTGATAGCTTGATCCTGAACCCAGCTCCTGCTCTTTTTTTGTGATATCGAAGGTGCGCTGAGCCAAGTCCCGCGCCTTGCCGGCGGCCTGAACCCGTGCACCGGTCTGGTCCAACGCGTACTGCGCATTGCGAACTTCGATGCGAACCTGCTTCTTCAGTTGTTCGAGGCGCAACTCGGACTGGCGATACTCGAGCTCGGATCGGTACTGGTCCGCTTTGGCGACTCGATTTCTGATCGGAAGGTTCAGATTCAATCCGACAAAATAGTCTGGAGACGAGTTATTGAAGGTATTGGTCAGCGCTCCGGCGAAGTCGACCGGAACGCCTGGGATGCAATCACTGCCACTGCAAATGGGATTTTTCGGGCCCGCCAAGCCCGCGCCGGAATAAAAACCGACCAGCGAAAGTGACGGCAGCAAGGCATTGCGTGCCGCGCGACGGCTGATTTGCCGGTTTACCAGGTCGATGTCAGACTCGGCGAGTTCGGGGCGGCTGTGTAGGGCGACGGAAATCAAGTCGGCGATCGGCGCGCTTGGCAGCGTCTCGACCGTCTGCATCCTGTCGGTGGGAATCACCTTCATGGCTTCGAGGACGGGATCGTCGAGGCTCTTGGTGACCGCATTCTTCATCAGCGTCTCCTGAAGCTGCAGACTGGTGCGGGCTACGGTCAAGTCCTGATCGCGCTTTGAAACCTCCGCCTCGGCGCGCATAACGTCCATGGCGGGAACGCTTTGTAACTGCAACTGTTTTTTTGTATTGTCGAGCGTCTGCTGTGCGAAGGTGAATGATTGCTCATTGACTTGTGTCTGCTCATAGGCGCTGACCAGGTCCCAATAAATGTTTTCGATTTGGGTGACGGTGGCGATCACCTGGTCTTTGAAGGCGATGTCGGAAATTTGCTTGTTATTCCGTGCAATTCGCAGATAACGCAGGTTCGGACCGAAGCCAAATCCAGCAAGTAGTTCCTGCTGAATCGTAAACCGGTATGCTGCAGTAAGGGTGGGAGAAAGCGTGAAGAAAGGACTATTGGTTGTCTGGCGCGAATTGTTGAAGGAGAAACTGATACTGGTTCCGGTTGCAAACGCCTGAGAGTAGTTGAGGTTGAATTGCCCAGTGTTCAGTTGCAGCGATGGAACTCCGTAGATCGCCTGGTTTACCACCGGCGAGGTCTGATGCTCATCTCCGCCAGTGAGACTGAGAAAGGGATCGTAAGATGATACGACGGTTCCGGTACCAAGCGTAGACTGCACCAAGCCTGAAGCGCCCGATCCGGCGCCCCCGGCTCCGCTTGTAGTACCACCTGCACCCGCGCCTGGAGCGCCCGTTCCGAATCCTCCAATGCCGCCGCCGGGCGTTCCCTGTACGACGCCCGTATTTACGCCGCGAAAAAATCCTCCTGCCTGGGTCCGCAGAATATCGGTGTTCGCGATTGGAAGATTGTAGCGGGCGATGGCCAGGTCCAGATTGTTCTCGAGGGCGAGATCGATCGCGTCTTTCAGGGAGAGATAGAGTTGCCCGTCGCGGATCAGGTGGTCGAGGCGCGGCGAATTCGCCAGCACTGGCTCCGGAACCTCCTCACCCTCATATGCCTTAAGCGGGTTGTGCGACTTCGGCATTTCATATTGAAGGGGAGCTGCCGCCGCTGCCTGCGATGCGGCCTCTGTTGTTCCGCCGGAGCCCGGGGGAGCTGTGCTCTGTGCCGCGAGCAGGGCAGTGAGCATCCCGAACACACAAAGAAGCGGGATCCCCCGTTTCACGAAACTGAAAGCAAATGAGCTCACGATGCGCTCACCTCCGCTGGCTGAGTGAGCGAGGGATTCGCCGTGTCCCCCACCAGCCAGCCGTCCCGCAGCTGAATGGTGCGGTTTCCGTAACCCGCATTTATCTCTGAATGAGTAACCTGGACGATGGTCGTTCCTTGTTGGTTGAGTCCGCGAAAAAGCTCCATAATCTCCTTGGCTTGACCAGAGTGAAGGTTGCCGGTCGGCTCGTCGGCCAGCAAGAGTGGCGGTTTGTGAATTACGGCGCGAGCGATTCCCACAAGCTGTTGTTGTCCTCCCGAGAGTTGGCTGGGGTACAAATCTTTCTTGGCGACGATTTGAAAACGATCCAGGGTGTCGGCCACAAGACTCTGGCGCTCGCGGCGCGGAATGTCTTTATAAGAGAGCGGAAGGTCGATGTTTTCCTGAACCGTGAGGTCATCGAGCAGGTGATAGCTCTGAAAGACCATCCCAATGTTCCGTTTCGCCAGCTCCGCTCGTTGCTTGCGCTTCAACTCGTGGACCGCCTCCTCGCGAAACCAGTACTCGCCTTGCCAGGCATCGTCGAGTAGTGCCAGGACATTCAACAGAGAAGACTTGCCGGCGCCAGAAGGTCCCATGATGGTGATGAATTCGCCGTCCCGAATTTCCAGGTTGATGCGGCGAAGAACCCAGGTTTGGCCGGACCCGGCTTTATAGCTGCGTTCGATATTTTTCAGTTGAATCATCTTTACTTTTACTCCTGACCTCGTAAATTCGTTCTCATTCGTAGCGCAGCGCCACCATGGGATCGATTTTGGAGGCGCGCCGCGCAGGAATGAATCCCGCGACCGCCGCCACCATTCCCAGCAGCAATACAACCGCAATCAAAGAAACCGGATCCGTGCTCTTCAATCCAAACAGGAAGCTATGCAGGAGGCGCGTGCTGGCGAGCGCCAGCGGAATCCCAACCAGCAGGCCGATTGCCACCAGCAGCATGCCTTCGCGAAGCACGAGTTCCATCACGTCACCGCGACGCGCCCCGAGCGCCATGCGCACGCCGATTTCGCGAGTGCGGTTAGCGACCGTGTAGGAGATCACTCCGTAGAGTCCGACACATGCCAGGAGCAATGCCAGGCTGGCGAAAAATGCCGAGAGCTTGGCCAGAGCGATCTGGTTTCCGGCACTTTTGGTTACCAGAGTGTCCAAGGTCTGGATGAATGAGATGGGTAAGCGCGCATCGGCGGCTTTAATCTGTCCCAGCACGTTCGCAACCGCGCCAGATGGAGCGCCACTGACTTGAGCCTCGAGAATGATTTGTTCGGGGTCGGGTGTCTGCTGAAAAGCCTGATAGAAGCGGGGTTTGACCTCTTCACGAATACCGCTGCCGTGATCCTTGGCGTCGCGAGAAATGCCGACGATCGTAAACGGTTTCGCGACCCAATCGGGATCGTCGATCCTGAACTGGCGGCCGATCGGATTTTGCCCCGCAAAAAAGTGTTTGGCCATGGCCTCATTGACGACGGCGACCCGCAGTGACGTTCCCGTATCCTGCGCCTCAATTCCGCGTCCCGTGAGAATCGGAATGCCCACCACGCTGAAGTAGTCCGCTCCCACATAATCTTCCAGCGCGACTCGGTCGCTGACCCGCCCCGCGGAGAAACCGGGGACGATAATGGCGTCGCCGGATTCGCTGCCGGCGAACAATCCGTTAGTCGAATAAGTCACACCGCGAACTCCAGGCGCGCTCGCCAGGCGCTCCACAAGCTGTTGAGCCAGCAGTTTCATCCTCTCGCTGTTGTATCCCGCGCCCGTAGGATCGAGCCGTGCAATCACGAGATGATTGCGGTCATAGCCAAAATTCTGCGTCATTAAATTTTGCAGGCTGCGGACCAGCAGGCCCGCGGAAAACAGTACTAAGAGCGAGAGCGCGACTTGCCCCACGATCAGCCCTTTGCCCCAGGTGAATCGTGAGCCCGCTTCTGTATTCGTCCGCGTGGCATTCTTCAAGGCGGGAGCGACGCGAACTTTCAGCGTCTGCAACGCAGGGACAAGTCCGAAGACCAAGCCGGTCAATAAAGAGATTGTGATAGTGAAGGCGAGCACGCGCCAGTCGGGCGACAGCGGAAGGCTCGCATCGGATCCGAGCAGTTGAACCAGCAACCTTACACCCCAAATCGCCAGCAGCGAACCGGCGATCCCGCCAAGGAGTCCTAACAGCAGGCTTTCAGTCAGGAGCTGTTGCAACAGCCGCCGTGGATTGGCGCCGATGGCCAATCGGAGCGCGATCTCGCGATAGCGGCTCGAAGCGCGGGCCAGCAGCAGGTTGGCGACATTGACGCACGCGATCAGCAGCACCAGACCTACAATGCCCAGCAGCAGGAGCAGCGGAGTCCGGTAGTCGCTGCGCAGTTCGGAAATTCCTCCTCCACCCGCGGCTACGCTGATGTGAGCGGTCTGAATGGCGCTGCGGTCATCGGACGAAAGTGCAGCCCCATAATCCGCTTTGAGCGCCTGCTGAAACACAATGTTCACGTTGGCTTCCGCCTGGGCGGGACTGACGTTCGATTTCAAGCGGCCGATTAGCGACAGCCAGGAGTTATTCCCCGAATTACGCCAGTGGCGCCCGCGGATGATCTGCGGCTGCATGCTCAAGGGAACAAATAAAGCCATTTGCTCGCCAACGATGTCACCGTCGAATCCCGCCGGCGCCACTCCGATCACGGTAAAGGGATAGCCATTCACTCGAATGTCTTTTCCGATGATGGAGGAAGCGAGCGCAAACTTACGCTGCCAGTACTCGTAGCCCAGCACGACAACCGGGTTGGCGCCTTCCGCCGTGTCGTCAGCGTCGGAGAACAAACGTCCTGCGGCAGGTTCGAGGCCGAGCACGTTGAAATAGTTTCCGCTCACCATGCGTCCATTGATTTTCTCGTCGGGAAGTCCACCCTGGCCGGCATCGACTTCGATGTGATGGTCGGTAGCAGCGGCGCACAGTCCGCTGAAAACCGAATTTCGATCGCGAAGCTCTTTGTAAAGCGGATAGGAAAAAACATCCGTGCGGGGCGTTCCGTTTGAGCGCGAACTGGCGCGAGCCGGGTCGCCCACTACGGCCAACTGCTGGGGATCCCTCACTGGCAGCATCTTCAGTAGTAACCCATTTACAACTGTAAAGATGCCCGTGTTGGCGCCAATGCCAAGCGCGAGAGTCACCACAGCCACGGCGGTGAAGCCTGGACTCTTGCGCAACTGCCGAGCCGCAAAACGAAGATCCTGGAAAATTCGATTCATATGTTTTTCCTATTCGGAACGTAACGCCACCATGGGATCGACCTTTACTGCTCGCCGCGCAGGAAGGTAACAAGCCAACGCGGCTACGCCAATCAAAAGAATCGACACGACGGCAAAGGTTAGGGGGTCGCTCGATCCAATCCCATAAAGCAGGTGCGACAAGCTTGATAGCGTTCGCGTGAGTATCAGCGCGCCGACGGCCCCGGCCGCGACGCCAGCCAGAACCAATCTCAACTCTCGCCCGATAAATAGACGAAGAACATTTCCTTTGTCGGCGCCAAGAGCCATGCGAATCCCAATCTCCTGCACCCGCTGCGTAACCGAATATGAAATCGTGCCGTAGATTCCTACCGCTGCCAGCAACAACGCCAGCACCGCAAACGCTCCTAAGAGAATCATGGGGAAACGCTGCTCAGACATCGAATCCGCAACGATCTGCCGCATCGTTTGTACGTTGTATATCGGCTGGTCGTTGCCAGCCTGATAAACCATCGCCTTGATCGCAGGAATGACGGTCGCGGCGTCAAGCGGCGAGCGGACGATTATGCTTGCGTCCGGATAATTGAGCGGCACCCACTTATCGGGAACTTGATAGAGCGAGTAGTACGTTTGATTTTGATTGGGCAGGCCCGCGTCATTCAGCCCCGCGTCCTTCACGTGACCCACCACGCCCACAATCGTGCAAGGTCCAAACGCCGCGAATCCGGCCGTGATTGTGTGCCCTATCGGTTTTCGATCGGGAAAGAACCTATGCGCGAACTCGCTGTCGATGACAGCGACGCACGGCGACTTTGCAGTGTCCTCATCACTGAGAAAACGACCTTGAAGCAGCGGTATGTCCATGGTTCGAAAATAATCTGGTCCAGTGAGAAACCACTGTAGTCGCGGCGCGCCTTGCAGCGATTCGGGCTTTTTCGAGTCGAGCCAAAATGGGAGGTACCCGCCCTGTCCGGTTAATGGAATGGCGGTAGTAAAGTCCGCTGCTTGTACTCCCGGAATCTGGCGAATGCGTTCGATCAATTGTTGGTAAGCGACCCGAGTGGTCGAAGGCGTTCTTGTTAATGAGTGCGAGACACCGACCTTGAAGGTGATGACATTCTTTGTTTCGAAACCCGGATTCACATTCTGCAAATGAAGAATCGTCCGGAACAGCAGGCCGGCTCCCACCAGCAGCACGAGCGTCAACGCCACTTGCACGATTACGAAACTACTCTGAACACGCCGATGGACGACGGTAGAACCGCGGCCACCCTCTTTGAGCGATGTCTGCGGATCGGGGCTCCAACTCTTGAGAGCGGGCGCTAGCCCGAACAGAATCCCAACCACGAGCGAAACCGTCAGTGTGTAAAGCAGGACGGGAGCATTCACGCGGACATCTTCGCTGCGTGGCAAGATTCCAGGCATCGCCGCCAGGACGGACCTGATTCCGAAGAATGCAATTACGATCCCCAGGCTGGCCCCGGCGAGCGACAGAATCACGCTTTCTGTCAATAGTTGGCGTGCCAGGCGGGCCCGATTTGCACCGAGCGCCGAGCGAATGGCGAACTCTCGATTGCGCGCCGCCGAACGGGCGAGCAGGAGATTGGCGACGTTCGCGCAGCCTATCAGTAAGACCAGGCCAACCGCGCCTAACAGTAGCCCGAGCGTTTGCCACGCGTCTCCAACGATTACTTGCTTTAGCTGCTCGACATAAATTCCCAGATCCCGGTTGTCGTCAGGGTACAGGCGATCAAGGCGGTTCTGGATCGTACTCATCTCCACTTGACCTTGAGACACGCTGACTCCAAGTTTCAGGCGCGCTAAGGTGAAGATGCCGTCGTGACTTGCCCGATCATTCAGAATTAACGGATCGAGCTGACCGAGTGGCGTATAAACATCAACGTCTTCCTCGAGACGAAATCCAGCCGGAGCAACTCCGACGATCGAGTAACTCCCTCCGTCCACGGTGACGCTCTTGCCCAATACTTCTTGGTTGCCAGCGAAACGCTCTCTCCACAAACGATCGCTAATGACAGCCACCGGCGCACCGCCGTGTTGATCTTCCGGATGAGTAAATTCCCGTCCTAATGTCAGTTCCATGCCTAGCGTGCTGAAGAACCCCGCCGAGACCTGGCTGGAATTCACGTGCGAAGGCGCGCCGGGGGATGTCAGGTCCACTCCCTGCTGCCTGAAGGCGGCCATTTGCTGAAAGGAGCGAGCACTGCGTTGCCAATCTTGGAAATTTGGATATGAATCCCAGACCCGGGGAAAGCGTGGATTGGTTTCCCACACCATGACGAGGCGATCGGGTTGGAAATAGCGCAGAGGAGCGAGCAGCACGCCTTCCACGACGCTGAAGATTCCGGTATTCGCACCGATGCCGAGCGCGAGAGTAACTATGGCGACAGCTGTGAATCCTGGGCTCTTGCGCAATTGCCGCAGTGCGAAACGAAGATCCTGGAAAAATCCATTCATAGTGTTCTTCCTACTCGGAACGCAGCGCCACCACTGGATCTACATTCGTGGCACGTCGCGCGGGAATGTAGCATGCCAAAACCCCGATCAGAGCGAGGAAAACTGCACTACCGGCGAAGGTTACAGGATCGTCAGGTTTTACCCCAAACAGCAAATTGGACATGACTGGCGTGAGCAACAATGCTAAAAAGGTTCCCGTCGCAACACCGAGCAACAGCAGCTTCATCCCTTGGCCGACGACGAGCGCTAAAACATCTACCTGACGAGCACCCAAGGCCATGCGGATTCCGATTTCGCGGACTCTTTGCGATACTCCGTAGGAAATCACCCCGTACACGCCCACCGATGCCAGAAGCAATCCCAAGACGGCCAGAGTCCCGAGAAGTGCTGCCGAAAACCGGCGCGAAGCGATGGAATCTGAAAGCACCTGATCCATGCTTGCGATATTTGAAACTGCCTGCTCTGGATCCTCCTTCATAACTTGGCGCCGGACTTGGTCGGCCAGACTTAAGGGATCTGATTTCGTACGCACCACGAGCGTGAGGTATCCGATTCCGTATTGCGCATGAGGCAGGTAGACTTGCATTGTGGCCGGCGCATCCAAGCCTGCCTGCTTGACGTCCTGTACGACTCCTACGATTGTGCGCCAGGGTTGCGGTGAAGGGTCAAAACCTGGCACCTTTATGTGCCTCCCAATCGGATCTTGATTGGGCCACCAGCGCTGCGCGGCTGTGCTTGAGACCATTGCGACAAGGGGTGCGCCTTCGTTATCGGCTTCGGTGAAGATGCGCCCACGCGTCAGGCGAATTCCCAAAGCGCGCAGGTAACCGGGAGTCACGACGTAGCGCTCGGGATAAGGCAACTGGCCCGGAGCATGGATGAATCCTTCTGGCTCCGTGCCAGCGGTGTCAAAATTGCTCCCAAGGGGTAGCACACTGACTGCGCCCGCGCACTCCACGCCGGGGAGCGCATTGATCTCTGACAGAAGTTCTCGATAGAAAACCAACGGTTTCGCCGTACCTTCCGGATACTTTGCGTTAGGCAGGCCAATGTCCATCGTGAGAATGCGGTCGGAGCGAAAGCCCGGATCGACGCCATAGAGTTTGCCGAAGCTGCGCAAGAGCAATCCCGCCCCCGCCAGCAACACAAGACTCAGCGCGATCTCTCCGATGGCCAAAGCTCCGCGGAAAGTGTCATGACCTGCGCTCACGCTCCGCGTGCCGTCCTTTAGCGTGTCGCTGATGGAAGCGGCCGAGACGCGCAAGGCGGGGACTGACCCGAACAGCAAGCCGGTCAGCAGACTTAGGCCAGCGGTAAATGCGAGCACACGACTGTCCAGCGAGACTCCCACGAGTTGCGGAAGCACCCTGACGCCGATGGCTACGATGATCTTTGTGCCCCAGAACGCCAGAAAAATACCGGCCATGCCGCCGCACAGCGCGAGCAGCACGCTTTCAATCAAAACATGTTGAACCAGCCGCGCCCGACTCGCGCCAAGGGCCGACCGGATGGCAGCTTCCTTCTGACGCCCGATGGCGCGCACCAGCAGCAAGTTGGAAAGATTCGCGCACGCGATCAAAAGCAGGAATCCGATCGCTCCCAACAGAACCAATAAAGCGGGCCGCAATCCGGACGCAATGTCGTTACGCAGATTTACCACGCGAATCCCGGTGGTCGCGTACTCATCCGGAAATTGCTTTGCGAGACCGTGATTAATGACCTCCAAGTCCGACTGTGCCTGCTGCACTGAAACTCCCGCCTTCAGGCGAGCAATGGCGCGGAGGTGCCGAGACAGTCTTTCTTTGTCCTCATGCTTCTCGGCGAGGGGCCGATAAAACTGCGCGGGACCGTCCACGAGCGTGACCGGCAGCATGGGGAAGTCCTTGGGCGTGACCCCGACAACTGTGTACGGCTTTCCGTTTAAACTGACTTGCGTTCCCACCACTTTGGGATCACCGGCAAACCGGCTCTTCCATAAACCGTACGTCAAAATGATGACCTGGTCCTTGCCCTCGATCTGCTCCTCGGGAAGGAAATCACGACCCAGCATCGGCTTTACGCGCATCAGAGACAGATAACCATCTCCGACCTGCATACCCGGAATGCGCGACGGGTCGCCGGCTCCGGTAAAAGTGGCGCTCCAGTCCCCAAAGGCAACAACATTCTCGAAAACATGATTCTGCGAGCGATAATCGTCAATATCGGTGAAGGACAGCTGATCGCGTTTGACTCCGTCGCGTCCAATGCCCCACAGCAGCGC
>Ga0307474_10001656_pt1 | contig 16093 bp, 22 predicted proteins | sample atmos_gasesECM1C_2_FD_203312 | JGI IMG/M metagenome (GOLD analysis project Ga0307474, IMG submission 203312) | Hardwood forest soil microbial communities from Morgan-Monroe State Forest, Indiana, United States - atmos_gasesECM1C_05 | ecosystem: Environmental > Terrestrial > Soil > Temperate... | reverse complement strand
TAACGGTAGTGCGCAAGGAGTAAGAACAAAGGAAGAGAGACCAGTAGCTCATCGGTAGGGGAAGAGTAGGATAACGGTAGTGCGCAAGGAGTAAGAACAAAGGAAGAGAGACCAGTAGCTCATCGGTAGGGGAAGAGTAGGATAACGGTAGTGCGCAAGGAGTAAGAACAAAGGAAGAGAGACCAGTAGCCCATCGGTGAGGGGAGAGAGATTCTGCAAGGAAGAAGAACAAAGGGGGAGGCCCAGTAAGGGCGTGTTTGTGATTGGATGGCCCGGGGGAGGGAGGTAGAGGTAAAATGGAGAGAAAGTTTTGCGGGAGCTTTAGGCGTTAACGTGGTTAATTTTTGGTAAATGTGAGTGTGTTATTTTCTTTGGTGTCTTATATGGTTTTGATTGTGTGTATTTTGGTTGCTGTGGCTTTTTTTACACTACTTGAACGTAGGATTTTAGGTTATGTGCAGATTCGTAAGGGACCTAATAGGGTTGGGTATATGGGCATTCCTCAGCCTTTTTCTGATGCTATCAGGTTGTTTTTGAAGGAGAGAAAAAGACCACTGGCAACCAATTATTACCCTTATTACTTTAGTCCTGTGTTTGCATTGTTTATTGCTTTGACGGTATTGGTTGTTTTCCCTTTCCATACGGTTGCTGTGGGGTTTGAGTTGAGTGTGTTGTTTTTTCTATGCTGTTTGAGTTTAGGTGTGTATTCGGTCTTAGGGGCGGGCTGGTCTTCTAATTCTACTTACGCTCTATTGGGGGGTTTGCGTGCTGTTGCTCAGACTATTTCCTATGAGGTGAGTTTGGCTTTGATTTTGCTTTCGTTCATTTTTTTAGTAGAGGGTTATGATTTGTGTTTATTTTCTGTCTATCAGGAGTATTTGTGGTTTGTTTTCATCTCATTTCCGTTAATGTTGTCTTGGTTTGCTTCCTGTTTAGCTGAGACTAATCGTACTCCTTTTGATTTTGCTGAAGGGGAGTCTGAGTTGGTGTCTGGGTTTAATGTTGAGTATGGTAGTGGTGGATTTGCTTTAATCTTTATGGCTGAGTATGGTAGTATCCTCTTTATGGGTATTTTGTTTTCCATTATCTTCTTAGGGGGCTATAGAGTTGATGGGTGGTTTTACTTTAAGATCGTTGCTGTGGCTTTTGGGTTTGTTTGAGTGCGTGGTACTTTGCCTCGCTTTCGTTATGACAGGTTGATATACCTTGCTTGAAAGTCGTTTTTGCCATTGTCTTTAAATTACCTATTCTTTTTTATTGGTTTAAAGTTGTTGTTTTATGTTACTTTTTTGTTTTACTCAATTTTTTAGAATGAGACTCCTAGAGTGTTGAATCTCTTTCCTACGCTTTCAAGGCGAATGCTTGTAAAGCTAAGGAGTCATAGTATGGAGTCTCATCACTTTGATACTGTGGGGTTTATGAAGTAATATAAGAAGTATATTACTGTAAGGATTTGCCCTGTAATAAGGTATGGTTCTTCTACTGGTCGTGCTCCGATTCATGTAAGTAGAAGGGTAATAGACACGAAGGCTCAGAAGAGAATTTGATTGATTGGGTAGAATTGCATACCGCGGAACTTTCTTCTGTTGATAAATGGTATGATTATTAGGATTAGGATTGATATCACTAGTGCAATTACTCCTCCTAGCTTGTTGGGAATTGAACGTAAGATTGCATAGGCAAATAGGAAGTATCATTCTGGTTGGATATGGACTGGGGTGACTAGTGGGTTGGCTGGGATGAAGTTTTCTGGGTCTCCTAGAAGGTAAGGGTCCACTAGAGTAATAATGATAAGGATAACTATCACTGCAAGTATCCCGAATAGATCTTTAACAGAGAAGTATGGATGGAAGGGGATTTTATCAGAGTTACTGTCTACCCCAAGTGGGTTATTTGATCCTGTTTCGTGGAGGAAGATTAAGTGTACAATTACTATTGCTGCTACGATAAATGGGAGAATGAAGTGGAACGCAAAGAATCGAGTTAGTGTGGCGTTGTCTACTGCAAATCCCCCTCAGACTCATTCTACAAGTATTTTCCCCATGTAGGGAATTGCTGAGAGTAGGTTGGTAATTACTGTAGCCCCTCAGAAGGATATTTGTCCTCAAGGTAGGACATACCCTATGAAGGCGGTTATTATCACTAGAAGGAGGATGATTACTCCCACATTTCATGTCTCTATGAATAGAAATGAGTGGTAGTATATCCCTCGGCCTACATGGAGGTAAATACACACAAAGAATATTGAGGCTCCGTTGGCGTGCATTGTGCGTAAAAGCCATCCGTTGTTTACGTCTCGGCAGATGTGTACTACTCTTGTAAAGGCTGTGTTGATATCTGAAGTGTAGTGTATTGCTAGGAATAGTCCTGTAACAATTTGTATGCCGAGACATATGCCAAGAAGTGAGCCAAAGTTTCATCACCCTGAGATGTTAGATGGGGATGGGAGGTCAATTAGTGAACCATTAACTATCTTAATTAGTGGGTGTGTTTTTCGTATTGGGATTGTCATTATTTTTTAAGCCGTAGGGGACCTGCCCACAAATTGGTAATCTTTACTACTACAATTAGTGTGAGAAATAGGTATGAGATCACGATGATTGACAGAGTAGATACTGTTATAGTGTATATTTTTATTACGATATTTTTTTGTGTGATTATTTGGTCCATAGAGGTGGCTTCTATAATGTTTGTTGATGTGGTTGTTATTGATATGTCTATTATCATAAAGATAATTAACATTGGTGGAATTATTGTGGTTAGTGTTACTGGGCTGCTTAGTGTGAATATTTCGTTTGGTGAGAGTCTGGCTACGTAGATGAACAAGACTATTATTCCTCCTATGAAGATAAGGAAGAGAATATAGGAGAATCAGAATAGGTTAGTTACCAGTCCAACTATTACAGAAATTAGTGTGGTTTGTGCTAGTAGCGTGATTCCTAGGGCTATTGGGTGATTTAGTCCAGTGAATATTACAGAGAGTATTATTGATGCAGTTATTAGTGTGGAAATTATTATTATGTCAGGGGGTAGTTTAATAAAAATTTCAGTTTTGGGGACTGGAGATGTGGGTAACTCCTCTGATGATTTAGGAATCCTTCATTTCTGGTTTACAAGACCAGTGTTTTAAATAAACTACTAAAACTAATGGCTTTCTGGTTTTATTTGGTACCAATTTTTGTGTTAATTTCTGGTTTTATCGTTGTTGTCTCTAAGCATAAGCATCTGTTAGTGGTGCTTTTGGGTATTGAGCATTTGGCTGTGGGAGTGTTTAGTTTGCTCTTGTTTCTATTAGTTGGGTTTCATACAGAGAGTTATTTTAGTGTGTTGTTTCTTACTTTTGCTGTGTGTGAGGGTAGATTGGGTCTTTCGTTATTAGTGTCTTTATCCCGTGTGTATGGTAATGATTATTTTGGCTCTTTTAGTGTTCTTCAATGTTAAAGTGTGTGTTTTACTTGTTGGCTTTGGCCCCTTTGTGTTTTGTTAGTAGTGGGTGATGAATGGTTCAGGTTTTTTTGTTTGTCCTTGTTTTTCTGTTTTGTTTTTCTCTTCCTTTTGGGATGCATTTTTGTTCACTGGGTTCTGTTTTTGGCTTGGACAATGTGGCATTTTTTCTTGTGTTATTAAGTGTGTGAATTGGGGCTCTTATAATTACGGCTAGAGAGTCTATTTTTCGTTCTCATTTTTATAGCAGTTTGTTTTTAGTGTTGGTTCTCATGTTGACATTGTTTTTGGTTTTGGCTTTTTCTAGTGTTGATTTGCTTTTGTTTTATTTTTTTTTTGAGTCTGCTTTGGTTCCTACTGTTCTGTTGATTTTTGGTTGGGGCTACCAACCGGAACGTTTGCAGGCAGGGCTGTATTTACTGTTCTATACGTTAGTGGCGTCTTTGCCTATGCTTGTGGGCATTTTGTTTATTTTTGATGTCAGTGGTAGTTTGTTGTTCCCTTTGATAGGAGTTGAAATTTCGTTTGGGGTAGCTTCGTGTTTGTGGTATTTTTCTTTATTAGTGGCGTTTCTGGTCAAAATGCCTATGTATTTAGTTCATTTATGGTTACCTAGGGCTCACGTTGAGGCTCCTATTGCTGGCTCTATGGTATTAGCAGGTATTCTTCTTAAGCTGGGGGGCTATGGTATTATTCGGGTGTTGCCTTTGTTTAGTGTGGAGCATTTGTGTTTCTCTTGGGTTTGGGTCTCTGTGAGATTAGTGGGCGGTTTCGTAGTGAGTTTAGTGTGCCTTCGTCAGTCAGATTTGAAGGCTTTGATTGCTTATTCTTCTGTGGTACATATGGGACTTGTTCTTGGTGGACTTATGACGTTAAGTGCGTGGGGTTTTAGAGGGGCTTTTTTAGTCATGTTGGGTCATGGGCTTTGTTCTTCTGGTCTTTTTTGTCTGGCCAATATTGCTTATGAGCGTGTGGGAAGTCGTAGTATACTTATTGGTAGGGGAATGTTAAATTTACTTCCTAGTATTACTTTATGGTGGTTTTTATTGGGAGTGTGTAATATAGCTGCGCCGCCGTCATTGAATTTAATGGGGGAAATCTTCTTATTGGGTTCTTTGGTTTGCTGAAGTAATTTCACTATCCCCTTTTTGGCTTTGATTTCCTTCTTTAGTGCTTGTTATACCTTGTATATGTATTCTTCTTCTCAGCATGGGAGGATTTACACTAGTGTGTATTCTTTCTATAGAGGGTCTGTGCGGGAATATAATGTGTTGTTTTTGCATTGGTTGCCGTTGAATGTGTTGATTTTAAGGGGAGACTATTTTTTACTTTAGCTTAGGTAGTTTATTAGAACATCAATCTGTGGAGTTGGGGGAGAAGAATTTCCTTAGGCAGTGTTAATTTATGTCTCTGTGTGTAGTGTGAGAATAGTATTCTTATTGCTTTCTGGTATTTTATCTTTGGGGTTGGGAGTGTTCCTTTTGTTTAAGGATGTAAGTGTGTTTTTAGACTGGGAAGTTCTTTGTGTGAATAGTTCTTCTGTTGTTATGACCTTTTTGTTTGACTGAATATCTTTGAGCTTTCTTGGTGTAGTGTTGTTCATTTCGTCTATAGTGGTGATATACAGTGAGGGTTATATGGAAGGGGATGTTCACATTGTCCGGTTTATTCTGGTAGTGTTGTTATTTGTTATGTCAATGGGACTGTTGATTCTTAGTCCTAATCTAATTAGCATCTTATTGGGGTGAGATGGTCTCGGGCTGGTCTCTTATTGCCTAGTGATTTACTATCAGAATGTTCGGTCTGCCAATGCTGGTATATTGACTGCTTTATCTAATCGAGTAGGGGATGTGGCTTTACTTATCTCTATTTGTTTTATATCCTGTTGGGGGAGATGGGGGTTTCCCTTTTATCTTACGTTGCTTAGGGATGATGTGCTTTTTCGCTATGTTGTGGCTCTTGTGTTATTAGCTGCTTTGACTAGGAGTGCTCAGATGCCTTTCTCTGCTTGGCTTCCTGCAGCAATAGCAGCTCCTACTCCTGTTTCTGCATTGGTTCATTCTTCTACTCTAGTCACTGCTGGTGTGTATCTTTTAATCCGATTTAGAGAGGCATTAATTGGTACGCCGTTGCAGTCTGTGTTATTATTTGTTTCAGGCCTCACTATGTTTATATCGGGTCTAGGTGCAAATTTTGAGAACGATTTAAGGAAGGTTATTGCTCTCTCTACTTTGAGCCAGTTAGGGGTTATGTTGTTTTCCTTGTCTCTTGGCTTAGTCAATGTGGCTTTTTTCCATCTATTAACTCATGCGTTATTTAAGTCTTTATTGTTTTTGTGTGCAGGAGTGGTTATTCATAATGTGAGGGATTTTCAGGATGTTCGTTCAATGGGAGGCTTGAGTGGTTATCTTCCTTTGACTGTATCGTGTTTTAATGTCTCTAATCTTGCTTTGTGTGGGATACCCTTTTTGGCTGGGTTTTACTCAAGGGATTTGATCTTAGAGTTTTGTTCTATGAGTGTGGTAAATTTGTTTAGTGTGTGTTTGGTAATGTTTTCTACTGGGCTTACTGTGTGTTATTCTTTCCGTTTAGCTTATGTGTCGATATTTGGTGCTTTTAATGTGGGAGATTGTCATTCTGTTGATGATAGTGTCTCTGTGATGACTTGGCCTATGATAAGTTTGACTATAATAGCGGTTACAGGAGGGGCTCTTTTTTCTTGAGTGTTGTTTCCTTGTCCTATTATGATTTGTCTTCCTTTTTGGTTAAGGGTTATGGCGTTGGTAATTTGTGGTCTAGGGGGAGTGGCAGGCTTGGTTTTATCTATAGTAGGGGGTCTTGGGGTTTCTCGGTATCTCTTGGTCTCTAATCTTAGAAGTTTTTGTGGTAGAATGTGGTTTATGCCTGGTATTAGTACTCGTGGTGTTATTGTCCCCTTCTTGTATGGTGGGGAGGTTTATTACCATTTAGGGGATTTAGGTTGAAGAGAAATAATGGGCGCTCAAGGAGTTCATTTTTCGTTCTCTACGTCTTCTGTGATCAATCAGTTTATGCAGAATAACCTTCTTAGGTTTTATTTGTTTACTCTTATATTTTGGTTAGGGGTTATAGTGTTATTTTCTTGTTTCCATAGCTTATGTAGAGCGTAGCTTTGAAGCAGCTAAGGAGTTTGTGCTGGAAATGCCTTTAAAGTATCCTTAGCTACACGTTGAAAACGTAGTGTGTTATATTACACCATAATGGCAGAACATAAACGGAGTCAAACCGCATAGGTGGTAGTTAGCAGCTTCCATCTGTGCCACATATTCTTTCCCTTGGGGATATGGTCCCAGACTTATCATTAACGGTGATATGCTGTTTCAGCTTCAAGGGAAAGTAAGGACTAGTGTCAAATTTCAGGCCGAAACTGAATGCAATTGTTCGCTTCTTACTTGTGAGGAAAACCTATTAGGTGTCTACCGAATGCAAACCGGTTGTTATCATTAACTGTAACCCCATGCTGCTCATTCTAGGGATCCTTGGTTTCATTCGTGTACTAGGCCTACTAGAAGGATAGTGATGAATGTGACTCTTACAGTAGCTCACAGTCTTGGTGAAGTGACTGGGATAATCACAGTTATTGGTAGTAGTAAGGTAATTTCTACATCAAATACCAGGAATACTACTGCGATTAGGAAGAATTGGAGAGAGAAGGGCATTCGGGCAGTTGCTTTTGGGTCAAATCCACACTCGAATGGTGAGGGTTTTTCTCGTTCTGTGGTGGTTTTCTTTGATAGAATTGAGGCCATTATCATGATGACTGTGGATAGTACTATGCATGTTAGTGTAAGAATTAGTACTTTAATGATTGCCTACTCCATTTTTGGTCCTTTTGATTGGAAGTCAAATGTACATTATACTAAGAAGGCAGCTACCTCATCAGTAGATGGAGATGAATAGGAATAGTCACACAACATCTACAAAGTGTCAATATCATGCTGCTGCTTCAAACCCAAAGTGGTGGTTAGGGGAAAAGTGGTTGATTGCGTGACGGATTGTGCACACTAGTAGGAAGGTAGACCCAATAATAACATGAAGTCCATGGAATCCTGTAGCCACGAAGAAGGTTGATCCGTACACAGAGTCAGCTAGTGTAAAGGGTGCCTCTCAGTATTCAAATGCTTGAAGAGCTGTGAAGTATATTCCTAGCACAACAGTGAGGATTAGTCCTTGGAGTGCTTGTGTGTGGTTAGCTTCCATTATACTGTGGTGTGCTCATGTTACTGTTACTCCTGAGGCTAAGAGGATAGAGGTGTTTAGTAGAGGGATCTGTAAGGGGTTAAATGGTGAAATTCCTGCTGGGGGCCATTGAAGACCGATGTCTATTGTGGGTGCTAGGCTTCTGTGAAAAAAGGCTCAGAAGAATGAGAAGAAGAATAGTACTTCTGATACAATGAAGAGGATTATTCCTCATCGTAGTCCTAAGGTTACCTTTTGTGTATGTATTCCTTGGAATGTACCTTCTCGTGTGACATCTCGTCATCATTGAATCATAGTTATGATCAAGATCGTTATCCCTATGAATATAAGTAGGGGGGTTTGGTGGTGGAATCACTTTACTAGTCCTGTTGTTATTACTATTGCTCCTAGTGCTCCTGTTAGAGGTCATGGGCTTTGTTCTACTAGGTGATATGGGTGGAATCCGTGTTTTTTCATTATTGTAGAACTTCTCTTGAGTAGATTGTGGGAAGGATTGAGAACACAAATGCTTGAATTACTGCTACAGCAGATTCTAGGGTTAGGAGGAGAATTTGTACTGTAATTATAAGGATCAATAGGAAGGTTATGATTGATGGGCCTATATTTCCTAGTAAGGTTATGAGTAAATGTCCTGCAACTATGTTAGCTGTTAATCGAACAGCAAGCGTCCCTGGTCGAATAACGTTTCTTACGGTTTCAATACACACTATGAATGGTATTAGGACTGGTGGGGTGCCTTGTGGTACTAAATGAGCTAGTATGTGTTGAGTGTGGTTAATTCAGCCGAATAGTATGAATGAAAGTCACAGTGGAAGAGCTAAGGTTAAGGTTATTACTAAATGGCTGGTGCTTGTGAATACATATGGTATTAGACCTATTGTGTTATTTATCATAATGAATATGAATAGGGAAATAAACATTAGTGTTCTTCCTGGGTGTGAGCTGGGGCCGATTAGTGTGTTAAATGTTTTATGGAGGGCTGTGGTGATTACTCTTCAGCCAACTGACAGTCGTGAGGGAATTGCTCATAGTATAAATGGTAGTAGGATTAGTCCAATGAATGTTCTAGTTCAGTTGAGTTGAAGGGATATGATACACGTTGATGGGTCAAATACAGAGAACAGATTTGTTATCATAGTCAGGTTTTGGTGTGTTGTGTGCGGGGCTTAATGTCTCTTTCCTTACTGGCAGTTATACAGGCAAAGTTAACTGAGTAGTATGATAGTAAGGTCGCAGCGAACACGATGAATAGAATGACTCATAGAAGTGGGCTTATTTGAGGTATTGAGTGGTACAGTGGTGTAATTTAAGCTTGACGGACTTATGTTATGTATTAACTAACCTCTCCCAGCAGGAGTAGGTGTTTCTACTATAGAATGGTTTAAGAGACCATTACTTACATTTCAGTCACCTGTTGACTGGGTGAGAGATCATTGAATGAATTCCTTTGGTGTAACGGATTCTAACACAATAGGCATGAATCTGTGGTTTGCCCCGCAGATTTCTGAGCATTGGCCAAAGAATAGTCCTGGACGGTTAATGAACATTCTAGTTTGGTTAAGTCGTCCTGGTACTGCATCTACCTTTACTCCTATAGAAGGTATGGCCCATGAGTGTAAAACGTCTGCTGCTGTAATTAGTACACGAATTTGGGACTGTGTGGGGAGTACTGTGCGATTGTCTACGTCTAGAAGGCGGAAGCCGTCTATCTCTAGATCAGTAGTGGGGATTATGTATGAGTCAAATTCGATACTGTTAAAATCTGAGTACTCGTAGGATCAATATCATTGGTGTCCAATAGTCTTTAGTGTTATTGATGGTTCATTTACTTCATCTAGAAGGTACAGTAGTTGTAAGGAGGGAAGGGCAATAAACACTAGGACTACTGCTGGAAATACAGTTCAAACTATCTCAATGGTTTGTCCCTCTAAGAGGAAGCGGTTAGTGAATGTGTTGAAAAACAGTGATGACAGTATGTAGCCTACTATTGTTGTAACTATTACTACTACTATTATTGTATGATCGTGAAAGAAAATCAACTGTTCTATTAGTGGTGAAGCTCCGTCTTGAAATCCTAGTTGTGTTCAGTTAGCCATTCCTATAGAAAGATTCCTTTATATTTGGGGCTTAAGTCCAGTGCACTTATCTGCCACAATAGGTTATGCAGTGTTGGTAAGTGGTAGTTCCATGTATCTGTGGTCCGCTGGTGGTATAGCGTGTTGTCACTCAAGTGAGGATGGTATATTTAGTGTGAATATTACTTCTCGTTGACTTATTAATCCTTCTATGAGGATGAAAATCAAGCCTAGGATGGCGATAAAGGAAATCGTTGACCCTAGTGATGAGACGATGTTTCATGGGGTATAAGCGTCTGGAAAGTCTGAGTATCGTCGTGGTATACCTCTTAGTCCAAGAAAATGCTGTGGGAAAAACGTTAAATTAACTCCTGTGAATATTACAAAGAATTGGGTCTTTAGTCATCGTGGGTTTAGTGTGATACCCGCGAACAGAGGGAATCAGTGGGTAAATCCTCCTATAATGGCAAATACGGCTCCTATCGAAAGCACATAGTGGAAGTGTGCAACTACGTAGTATGTGTCATGTATGGCAATATCAATTGATGAGTTAGCTAGGACTACTCCTGTTAGTCCTCCTACTGTGAATAGGAATATGAAGCCTAATGCTCACAAGATAGATGGACTGTAACTCATTTGAGCTCCGTGTAGAGTTCCCATTCATCTGAAGATCCTGATTCCTGTAGGGACGGCAATGATCATAGTTGCTGCTGTGAAATATGCCCGTGTATCTACGTCTATACCTACTGTGAATATATGGTGGGCCCATACAACAAATCCTAGGATCCCAATGGCTAGTATAGCATAGATTATTCCTAGTGTGCCGAATGTCTCCTTCTTTCCTCTCTCTTGGCTGACAATGTGAGAAATCATGCCAAATCCTGGGAGAATCAAAATATACACTTCGGGGTGGCCAAAGAATCAGAATAGGTGTTGGTAGAGAATTGGGTCCCCCCCTCCTGCGGGATCAAAGAATGATGTGTTTAAATTTCGATCTGTTAGTAGTATGGTAATTGCTCCTGCTAGAACTGGTAGTGAAAGTAACAGTAGAATTGCTGTGATAAATACAGCTCATACAAAGAGAGGTATTCGTTCTATTGTCATTCCTTGTGTGCGTATATTGATCACTGTGGTGATAAAGTTAATTGCTCCTAGGATCGATGAGGCTCCAGCTAGGTGTAGTGAGAAGATTGTTAAGTCTACTGATGCCCCGGCATGTGAGATATTTGATGCCAGGGGGGGATACACAGTTCATCCTGTCCCTGCTCCATTTTCCACAGCTCTTCCTGCCAAGAGGAGTGTCAATGAGGGAGGTAGTAGTCAGAATCTTATGTTGTTTAATCGTGGGAATGCCATGTCGGGGGCTCCTAGTATTAGTGGTACTAATCAGTTACCAAATCCTCCAATTATAATGGGTATAACTGTGAAGAAGATTATGATGAAGGCATGTGCTGTGACAATTACGTTGTAAATTTGGTCGTCACCAATGAGGCTTCCTGGTTGTCCTAGTTCGGCACGGATAAGTATGCTGAGTGCCGTTCCTAGTATGGCTGATCAGGCACCTAAAATGAGGTATATAGTGCCAATGTCTTTGTGGTTTGTAGAGTACAGTCACCGTTGCGTTAAAGTGGCTGAATTCTAGGCGTTAGGCTGTAAATCTAATAATGGTTAAATCCCTTTATCGGTCTTGTAGTTTATGTGAGAATACTGGGTTGCAAGCCTAGTGGAGCTTTTAGTCATGACCTAAGGCTTAAAAGGGATTCTTTCATTGGTAGCTTTGAAGGATACTAGTTTGGTTAACTTAAAGCCTTATAGTGGTCAAACTAAAGGCAAAGTTAACATTCCTAAGATCGATAGGGTTGCTATGAACGATTCTGGTACGAGATTGATTTTGAGAGGGTATTTCAGTTCTATTTTTTGAGTAAAAAGAGTGGTAGTAAATGATGCAAATGTTAGTCGAAGGTAATAGAACAGGTTAATTAAGGCTCCTAAAATTAACACTATGATAGTAAAAGGGCTTGAGCTCATAATTGCTTGTATGGCTATTCACTTGGGGAAGAAGCCAAGGAACGGCGGTAACCCTCCTAGGGATAGTAGGTTAATTCTCAGGGTGTATTTTTGTGTTGTCTTTCCGTTCAATGTCTGGAATAGTTGAGAGATGTGGAAGGAATTGGTCTTGTAGAACATACTTGCGACAGTAATTGAAAGTAGTGAGTAAATTACTATGTAGGTCGTCCAGATCGTTTCTCTACAGTTTATTGAGGCTAATATTCATCCCATGTGGCCAATGGAGGAATATGCTATCAGTTTCCGTAGAAGGGATTGGTTCAGTCCTCCTAGGGCTCCTACTATTCCTGAGGTCATAGCTCTTATAGTGATGATTAGTGGTATATTTACGTATGAGATTAGTATGAGAGGGGCAATCTTCTGTCATGTTATTAGTGTTATGGAATTAACTCACCCTATTCCTTCTATTACTCCTGGAAACCAAAAATGAACTGGGGCTGCTCCAGCTTTCAGGAGAAGTGCTAAGATTAAAGGGGAACTTAACACTCATGAGAAGAAAATGGATGATGAGGACACTATGACTAGGGCTATGGTGATGATTACAACTGAACCAATAACTTGCACAATAAAGTACTTTAGTGCAGATTCGGTTGAGCGTTGGTCTTTTCTGTCTGAGATGAGAGGGATAAATGACATTATGTTGATTTCTAGTCCTATCCAGGCTCCTATTCATGTGGAGGCGGAGATACTTATAAATGTACCACTAGCTAAAGTAAGGGAAAATAACAGACTTGATGGCTTTGGGAACATTAGAAGGGAGAGTGTACTCTATCAGTGGGGTATGAACCCATTAGCTTAAATAGCTTACCCGTCTATGAGTTGGTGTAAAGTGCACAAAAGCCTTTGATGCTTTTGGGAGTGGTGTAATTCCATTGCTTATAATGAAGACATTTAGTGTATAATTTATCCTATCATAATAATCCTTTTTCTCAGGCACTTCATTTCTGCAAAATAAGTAGAGAACTACTCCAATAATGGTAATAGTGTGTGTTTTGGTATTGAGAACTTATCCCGGAAGAGGCATTTTTCGTATTTTTTGGGGTTCTTTAATATAATATGTATAATATATAATTAAATTATGAACGTAAATATTACAGTAATATCATACTCCAAGATTAAACAATATTATAACAGTAAATGATCAAAAGATAATTAATGGTACTTAAGGCTTATTGGGAATAATATAAGTCTTAATTAATTATATGCATATTAATATATATATATATATACTGGACAATATGCTTACTAATGAATGTTTACATTCAATTAAATAGTCATAGGAGTGCTCTCTCTCCCTCTGGAAAGAGAGAGAGCACTCCTATGACTATTGGTTCCGAAGGTAAAAACCTTATCCCCATAAGTATGTTTCTCTTTCTCTCATCTTATTAATACCATTAGTGTATTATATTGTTCTCTGTGTGATTATACTCTATCTTTTTCTCCTCATCTTACTATCCTTCCTATACTCCGTATTGTATGTTATTCTTCTATTGGATCTCCGTAATTCATCTCTTAATTATAATACATATTATTAACACAGTTGTTCATTTGTGTATCATTATCTTTACTTAAATATTAATAGGCTTATTTACCATTAGTATAAAGTATAATATTCTACCGGTTGGCACATAATCCGTCTGGTTAAGATCATTGGGACTGATAATTACCAGTGTTCCTATTATTGGCGTAGGTTTCTATTTGTTTTAAAGAAATTCTATTTTTTAATCGATCCTTACTTTCTTTCCGCTGACCTGCTAAAGGCGAGGACTGTCGGGGTCACTTTTACTTGAGTTTCATCATAGCAGAGTTCTTGGGGTAAGAACGGTGTGTCACACAGAGGATGGTAAGCCTGTGGGCGAAATTTAACGTAACGGAAGCCATGAATAGGTGGTCCCCCCGGTTGGGAGGGGACCACTGATTTCTAGGTGATGCCCCGGGAGATACGAAAATTTTTCCTTCTTTTTTGTTTGTGGGAACGAAATGTATCATGACCCTGTTTTTGGGGTAGTTTCTTATGGCTAACTGTGAAAGTTTGATTCTTGCTTAGGCATTATCTACACTTTGGTTTTTCATGCATCCCTTCCTTAATGGTGTTTTGCAGTGGTGAGGCTTAGGGTTGAAAGGAATTTTGGTCTAGTTAAAGGTATAGGGTCGGCTTAATTCGTGCCAGCCGCCGCGGTTAGACGGTGGACTTAAGGTAATGTGTTTGGTTTGAGAGGTAGTGTGATTTTTTGATCTTAAAAATCTTGTTGGTAAGGTGGAATTTTCATTTGTATTGTAGGTTGTGTGAATTATTCTTTTTCTCTAGAGAGTGTATATTGGACCAGGATTAGATACCCTGTTACTACACTTTATCCTGGGTAGTAAAAGTTGTTTACTTCAAACCCAAAGACTTTGGCGGCGTCCCAGTCCTTTTAGAGGAATTTGTCCCATAAACGATAACCCACGATTTATGATACCATTGCTTGTGTACAGTTTGTATACCGTCGTTGAGATTACTTCTTGAGTTGATTTTCTTTACTATTATTCGCTTTTACAACAGATCAAGGTGCAGCCTACGCTGTGGTGGAGATGAGTTACATTGATTTTGTTCACACGAATCTACTGTTGAAATTGGTAGTGAAGGAGGATTTAATAGTAATTCCCTTTGTTTTTAGGGGGGTGAAGCTGGCTCTGGGATGTGTACATATCGCCCGTCGCTCTCGCTTTAAGGTGAGATAAGTCGTAACATAGTAAATGTACTGGAAAGTGCCTTTAGTGGCGAAATAGAGTCTAGGAGTTTGACGTCTCATTTACACTGGGATTGTTCTGTGCAATTCAGATATTTCGATAGTGGGTTCTTGCCTAAATCTGGTGTAGTGAAAATTTTGAGAAGTATCTTTTTGTTAGGTAGGGATTATCAACATAATTTTTGGGCGATAGAGTATTGTACAGTAGTGGTTTGATGAAATAGATGAAAATTGCACTGAGTGGTAGCTGGTGTTTACTGTACCTTTTGTATCAGGGTTCCATTACTGTTGGTATTATTACGTGATCCCGAAATAAGTTGAGCTAACTTCTGGTATGATTGTTTATGTGTCATAATGGTGTTAAATGGTTGTTAGTGGTGAAATTCTATTCGTAACTTTAGATATCTGGTTGCTGGGGAATTTGGTTCAATCAAGCTAGCGTGGGTGAGTGCTATTTTAGTGTCGTGCTGGTATTGTACTAAGGACAATCTTAGTATAGTAAAATGAGTGTGGTAATTGTGTTTAGTTTCTAGGCTTAGAAGTAGCCATGGATTTAGTGTGTTATAACTACTTAGTAAATTTGATTTCTCTTGTTCTTTTGTTCTACCTGGCTTTTAGTGTTAATTTTACTTATTATAATTAATGTGGTAATTAGTAGAGCAATTGTGGGATTTTTTTATTGAGTAAATTTCTTTAAGGAATTCGGCAAAGGAAGTCCTGCCTGTTTATCAAAAACATGTCTTCTTGTCTGTGAGAAGTCTGACCTGCCCACTGTGGATTGAAGGGCTGCAGTAATTTGACTGTACAAAGGTAGCATAATCAATAGTCTTTTAAATGGAGGCTGGTATGAATGGTTTGACAAGGGCTTAGCTGTCTCTGGGTTGAGGTTGAATTTGACTTAGTAGTTAAAAGGCTATTATACCATTGTGGGACGATAAGACCCTATAGAGCTTTATTCTCCTTCTTATCATGAGTGTGGAGTATTAGGCTGGGGCGGCTTAGCAAGAAAATCATCTTGCGTTGTAGGTTTCAATGATATTTGTACTTTGTGATCCGTTGGTAGCGATTTGAAGTCAAAGTTACCTTAGGGATAACAGCGTAATCTTACTTGAGAGTTCTTATCGACAGTAAGGGTTGCGACCTCGATGTTGGGTTAAGATTCCTACATAGTGCAGCAGCTATGGTAGGAAGTCTGTTCGACTTTTAAATTCTTACATGATCTGAGTTCAGACCGGCGTGAGCCAGGTTGGTTTCTATCTTCATTGTGTGGATTCTTCTTTTAGTACGAAAGGGACGAGGAAGAGGAATAGTTCTTTGTGTTTGATTTATATTACTACTTTGGCAGATAAGTGCTTTAGATTTAGAAGCTAACTATGTAGAAATTACAGGTAGTAAAAGAGTAGCTCATCGGGAGGGGAAGAGTAGGATAACGGTAGTGCGCAAGGAGTAAGAACAAAGGAAGAGAGACCAGTAGCTCATCGGGAGGGGATGAGTAGGATAACGGTAGTGCGCAAGGAGTAAGAACAAAGGAAGAGAGAC
>Ga0307474_10001655_pt1 | contig 16094 bp, 22 predicted proteins | sample atmos_gasesECM1C_2_FD_203312 | JGI IMG/M metagenome (GOLD analysis project Ga0307474, IMG submission 203312) | Hardwood forest soil microbial communities from Morgan-Monroe State Forest, Indiana, United States - atmos_gasesECM1C_05 | ecosystem: Environmental > Terrestrial > Soil > Temperate... | reverse complement strand
CTGAAGTGCCGTCGCTAGCTTCTGCCCGTCACCAACGCGAAAGTAACCGCTGATGGTTTTGTATTTACCCGCCTTCGGCACGCGCACCTCTACGATGTCCGATTCGATGAACATCGCTTGGATGCCTTGCAGGATCAAATCTAAGGTTTCAGTCATTGATTACCATGGTTACTACCGTAACAGAACAGAAACCGATCCGTCAAGTTGCCTCGGCGGATCGGTAACCACATGTTCACATCCTAGAAAGGGATGTCTTCGTCGCTGATTGGCTGCGAAGTCTCTGCGGCTTCGGCTGCGGCAAGCTGTGCACGCAACTCCGCGAGGGAAGGCGTTGCGGCCTTCGTGGCCGGGGCTGCGGCAGGAGCCGGAGTCACGGTGCGAGCCTGCCGAATGGTTCCGGCGCGATTCGCGGGGGCAGGAGCGGCCTGACGTACAGGCGCGGGCGTTACTGCCTGATCTTCTTGTCCCTCTTCAACCTGTTCTTGCGCGACGGGCGCAGGAGCGGGCTTCTTCGCGGCCTGTTTCAACTGCGGCTGTGCAGGTTTCTTCTGACCACCCTGCTTCTTGTTCTCCGCATCTTTCTCAGATTTACGGACGAAATCGGCAGGAATTTCCAAACGCTTGCCCTTCGGAGCCTTGAGAATGGCTACGATGTTGGCATACGTCTTCTCGCCGCCAGCGGGGGTGTTCTGCTGAATGACGAGTTGATTGTTGATACCGAGCAGTTCTTCCAAATCGAACTGGCCGGACACGTCTGCACCGAGAATGCTCTTCAGCGCCTTCCGCAGGTTCGCCTTCTCGTGCAGGCTGGCCGTGTAGAAAGACGACGCATAAAACGGGAAGCCTTCGCTGTTGAAAGCGTCGAGCATCCACTTGATCTGAACCTTCGGCTTCACGCCGAACCCGGTCTGGACTTCGCCCAGATCGATCACATCTACGATCACCGCGCGGTACTGTCCGTCCTCCGGCAGTTCCCAATCTTTTTGATCGGGCTCTGAAACCACGATTGCCATAACAACTCCTTTTCTGGAACCTGTCATCGGTTCCTATCGAGACCAAGGTTACCAAAGTCACCTCGATCTGTCAAGCACAAAATTACCAAAGTGCCGGAGCCACAATATATGATATTTGGAATACTACCTATTATAAATGGAATATCTGTCCGCTGGAGGAATTAACTGTTGCATTTTTAGTAGGTTACAAAGGCGTCGTGTTGATTCTAAAGGGAGGCATTTCTACCAAAATATGTAGATCGTTGATTCTAAAGACCTATGATTTTCCATTGGTTTTGAATTAACTCTTTTGCTTTGTTAACTTTACAAAAGTGATTTGTTGATTCTAAAGGAAAATGGTTTTTTCATATGTGCGTCAGGGTAGTGTATACATAGTGTAATTCCTATGTAATACCCTTTAGCCCTTTAATACCCTATCTCCTGACGATCATATCGTTAGTCACTAACCCTTACGGGTCGGAACTTGCTGAAAAGAAATTTCTTGACAAGGTAACGTGACTTTGGTAACATGCAGTCATGTCGAGGAAGAAAGCATGCCCGGTCGGGGACATTCGGCTGGAGACTACAAAGGAGTATTGGGAGCAAGTCTTGTCGAAAGAAGGGCTTAGCATGGATGCCGGGACGCATCGATTTCGTGATCCGTCCGGGGCGCGGCGGTACAGGGTGTCATATGTTGGGGATTCCACAAACGTTGACGCGATCTACGAAATGCAAGTCGGTCAGAATGGGAAGGTGAAGCCAGAAGGCGCAGGCCCGGACGAAGATCGGAGCATGCCGTAGAAATTATATTTCTCTTGACATCAACAACTTGGCGTGATAATACGAAATCGATCGACATTTTTGTCCCATTCTATTGAAGAGGGGTGCAGTAAATGATTACGCTGTCACCCATACAACGACGCGGACACAAGCATCCCCTCACCTTATCGATACGTTAGAACACAAAGAGAAGAAGTCGTCACATGGTGCCGTGGAGGCATGAACATGTGGCGCAGAAAACCGGACGGGCTCCTCCACTAATCGAAAGATTAGTCCCGTTCCGACATTAAGCCGCGACTGGCAGCCGGACAAGGATGTTGATCCAAGTTACCCGGTGAGTCGCGGCAAATTTTTATGCTCTGGGAGGAGTTGATGGCAGACGAGACGAGACGCAAGCAAGTCGCGGCGGCAGTGATCCGCGCGCTTGAGAGCCAATCCGGCATTGACGTTCTTCCCGCAGCGGTCGCGCTTCCGCGCATCCTTACAGGCATCTTCAAGATGACTGGATTCAAGTTCACGCACATCGGTCACGGACGCATGCGAGACGTATTCGACATCGTTGCGCCGGGTGAAGACCTTAGCCTCGTATTGAAGTTGGGCAGCAAGCAAGCCACAGCCCGCGACATTGCTCTCACGCTGGTCTATCCAGAAGACCGAGCCCAGATTTATGCGGCCACCGACTACGGCATTGTAGTCGAGCGTGTTGATTGTATCAATAAAATTTCTGATCCTCGCATTCAGACGCCGGAATATTTGGCTCGTGGCGAGGAATTTGCGAAACGCTACGTCGGCGTTTCATACGCGGACACTGGATATATCGGTGACCGTATCGTGATGATCGGCAGCAGCACTCGCGTCATCAAGCACGATGAAAAGAACGCAACGAGTTCGACACAGCAAATTCGAACCGTGTAACATTCTCTGGGAGGAGAAAATGGAAAATATTTTTGAACAAGAATTAAATGCTCGCGCTAGTTCAGGCGAAGAGCATGTTAGCTTCGAAGGCGATGCGACGTATTTAGCCGTTCCCAAAGCGAACGTCCTGAAGTTCGATCACGACATGGTGACCGATGAAGTAGTCGTCGCGAAAGACGAAGAAGTCAGCAAGGCGATTGACGAATTAGCCGCATCAATGGCTCCTGAACTGGATGCCGCAGCCGCCAATCAAATCATGCAGACCGCCGTCGCTCCGACATTACCGGAGCCTGTAAGCGAAAAATTGACAACCGTTCCGTTGATTGGCCGCGCTGAAACTGGCAAGCTGTATTCGTACTCGATCACTGACCCAGCCGGATTGACCGATGGCATGGTGATGGGCGAGCAATATTTCGATCAGCAGAAAATTCAAGACGCTGTGGTTCCTGATACGAGTGCAAGCGAAGTTTTGCAGCGGTCGATGACCACACTCAAGGAGTTCGTAGAGAACCCCGCAGTGCTGGCGAATCTGGAAGCACAAGGTTTCACATTCGATTTCAAAGCGATCCAAGCAACAATGGATGCGGTCGGTTTCAAGAGTACGACACCTTTGATCGTGCCTCTTAGCGAAGTCGCTGTGGGTTGTGCATGCGATACCTGCCTCGAAGAGAATGCAGGCGGATTGCTGATCGAGGAAAAAGATAATGTCCCGTGTGACGTGGACACCGACACATTGGCGATGCTTGCCGATCTGTCCGAGCGCCTGACCAAGTTGGAACAGCGCATCGCTGAATACAACGTGCGATCATCGCACAAGATTTAGTGGGGAGAGAAGAGGTTTAAGATGGCAGTATTAACGAACAACGCAAAGGCTTCATCCGAACAGTACATGATCGACGCCAAGAAAAATCGGCAGGAAACTCCCGGCACCGCAAATACAGCAGGCGGAACTGGCACGGTTGGCCCGTACGATTCTGGTAGCATCACGCGAATTCCTAAACCGGGCGAAGGATTTCCCACGGGAAAGTCTGCGACCCATACCACGGGTAACTATGGCAAGCTGACTGATGGTACTATGCAGCAAGCTACCGATACCACGGTGAGTACCACGACTTCTGGCGGACTTGCAGTTTCTGCCGACAGTCACTCGCATCCCGGCGTGAATGATTTGCAGAATTCTTTGTTGAATGACGTTTCTTCTATGGCGGGCGCAGCGCGCGCAAATCAAACGTCCACGCCTACGGTCACCACGGCTGCAAAACAATCGAGCGGTTTGTCTCAGTCACCCGAACACGAATAATTCTTCCATCAACTGGCCAGCGCACGGCAGCCTTCAGTGGTTCTACCTGAAACTGGCCAGCCTCTTTATCTTTGGAGCATCCAATGCAATCGAGTGTGCGCGTCAAAAGAGGACAAGCGGCGTACTTTCGAAAGCTGGCTTTGAAGGAAGCGAAGAAATCGGGGAAAGAAATTCAAGCATACATGATCGGTCACGTCGTATCGCCTACCCTTACTGTGGTAGACGAATTCCGATATCCGAAGCAGTATGCGTCTCAGACTACTCAGGTCGTTCAGTGGTATCAAGACGAGTATGAGCAAGTCGAGAAGGCCGCAGAGGCCGCAGGTAAGCGAGTCGTTGGAGATGCTCATAGCCATCCAAATTGGGATGCTGTGTTGAGCCCGACCGATTATCAATCACACATCAAAGAGGGTTTCCGCATCGCAGGCATCTGCTCCATTCAGAACGGACGTACACGTTTGAGATTCTGGGTTGCAGAGAGCGCCCTCCCCTTGAAGATCGAGTATGTCTAGGAGGACAGCATGGTCATTTTCAGAATAATTTATTTTTGGCTCAAACGCACTGAGTTGCGCCTTGCGCAGGAACTTATGCAGTTTGCCAAAATTGGCGGTGGAACCGCCGACGATCTTCGTACGCTTGCAAAGCGTTTGTAAGTAGGTGCTCTGGGAGGAGACATGGTTGGAGATAAGGCTCTTGTAATCGCGCTCAATAAATTGTTGGATAGCAGCGATACCGACCATCCTAAGATTAACGCGATGTTCATGCGACTAATCATTCACGACAAACAAACATGGTGGCCGTTGTACAACGCCTACCTGAGCAAAGGTCGTGACACGAGCAAGCCTGCCGAAAAAGAAACCGAAGTTGTGTACCCGTACGACCGTGGAGGCAAGTAATGGGCGCGACGACAAAGTACGAAATTACGAAGGCTGAAGTGCAGCGACTTGCCAGTGAATGGCAGAAAGCTAAGCACGTTGTCGTCATGCTTGACGACGTTGCGATTCAGTTCGCCACAGCCGTTGCGAATAAAGTGCTCCGCGATTTCGTGTTGAGCATTGCTGAAATTCAAGCCGCGAAAAAAGCAGCAGCCAAGGGAGAACCTGCCCCGACTACCGCTCCGGCCCCTGAAGAGAAGAAGTCCTCCATCGTTCTTACCGATTGACATTGGTGCGGAGCCTTAATTCATAACCTGCTCCGCTTTCATAGCGGGGACAGCGAGGATTAAGCCTGTCCCCGCAGTAGGGATTTTATGCGAGGAGTTTTGGACGGATCAGATGGCAAACCAGTCTTATTTGTCGGTGACGACAACGACGACCAAGAAGCCGCAAAGAAAGGGTACGCCATCGTCTCTGCTTGCAAAGACGGGCCATGGGGGCATCGGGCAGCACTTCGATACACCACGATGGGCGCACCGAAAGGCGACCACTACTACCACGCATCGCGTGGGAACAGGATGGTTCTCAACCTCCTCGACGTAGATGATCCGAAGTTCATTCCCGAGGAAGTGATCTTCCCGGCGTTGCGCTTCATCAATAAACATTTGAAGGCTGGCGACAAAGTCCTTGTGCATTGTAATGCCGGACACAGTCGCGGGCCGACCATAGCGATGATGTTTCTCCGCACAATTGGAGAACTTCCATCCAACTTTGGTACATCGGAGAAGGTGTTCAAGGCGCTGTACCCCAAGTACGATCCGGGTGTAGGTATGCGGACGTTTGCACGCACTCATTGGGAAGAGTTGAAGAATTTTTTCAGCAAAGGACACAATGGCAACTCCTGAAGCAGCAAAAGCAGACTTGGCAAAGAAACGCGGCCAAGCGGCAACACAAATTTCTGATCCTGAGCAGCGAAAAACTTTTATCGCGGCCCAAGGCGAGGCTGAAAAGCCCAAGGGTGGCGCATCGGATGAAACGTATCAGCGCCTGAGTAAGGAAGCGGACGACACCATCGCAACAGGCGGTGCAAATAAAGCGGTCGGGCTCCCGTCGTACAAGACTGGCACCAACTACGTGCCGAAGACCGGGCCAGCGATCCTGCACAAAGGTGAAGCCGTGGTCACAAAGGAAAAGAACATGGATAACATGAAAGACAAGATGATGGATTCTCTCGGTGGATCGAGCAAGAAGCCGAAGAAAGAAATCCATAAGATCGAGACGCACAAGACCGCTGACGGCAAAATGGTGCACATTCACAAGCATCATCACCCCGAGCATCACCCGGACGAAGAGCATGTCTCGAACGACATGGCCGAACTGCACAAGCACATGGAAGATCACATGGGTGCGCAGAATGAAGGCGAAGCTGCTCCGGCTGATGGTCAAGCACCAGCACCGATGACAGCCGCACCATCACCGATGACCCCTCCCGCCGCAGGCGCAACGCCTACCGCAGGGATGTAAGGAGATATCATGGAACATTCACCAGCAGAGAAAGCGCATTTTCATCGCGCTATGTCGCACCTCCACGCAGGTGCACTGCATGAGCACTTCGGTATCGCAAAAGATCAGCCGATTCCGCTGGAGAAAAAGCAGGAAGCTGCAAACTCCGACAATCCGCACGTTGCCGCGATGGGACGCCTTGCTGTTTCTATGCATGGTTGGAAACACAAGAAATAAACTTTCTGTCGGACTAATTACCCGATAGAGGGCGGTGCTAGTCCACCGCCCAACTTCTCGACTAGGAGAATATATGAAAACTTGCACGAAGTGCGGTTCCACTACGGGGCCGTTTCAGAAAGACAAGACCCGCAAAGATGGGCTGCACCCATGGTGTAACGCTTGTAAGAATGTCGGCGCTACTGAGCGCGGACGGCGTTCGCATTTGAAGATGAACTACGGTAAGACCGAAGAATCTTGGGAAGCAGAATTTGGAAAGCAAGGACGCTGTTGCGCCATTTGCAAGACTACTACTCCGGGCAAGAAAGGTTGGACTAACGATCACGACCATGCGACCGGAAAGAACCGAGCAATTTTGTGTGGACTTTGTAACGCAGGGCTCGGATGTCTCAAAGACTCTCCAGAACTACTTCGACTAGCAGCAATTTACATCGAGGAATGGAGAAAGCGCCATGGCGGGTGAATTGGAAGTTCTGAAGGCTGAGTACGAAGCGGCTTTTCAGAACAAGAATTATCAGCATCGCGGTATGACGGACGAGCCCGGTAGCGAATTTGCGCAACTGGCTCTTCTGGCCTTCGATCACTACACCGTCAAGCAACAGCACGATGCAATGCTTGAATGGCGTGTGTTCAATGGCGGCTCACGTAAGGGTGGGCTACCCGCACCGGGCAGTTGTGAATACGATGATCTGCGCTTGACAGTTGCGCGCTATCGTTTCATGGCACAGACGAATTTATTTTTTCTGTGCAAGATGCTTGGATATTCCAAAGTCACCGATCAGGAATACAACTGGTACAACCCCCAGACAAAGGGTTGGGAAATTCACAACACGCATGAGGAAATCTGCAACGAGTTTTTTGTGCAGAAAGACCCGGCGAACTTTGGAACCTTCGAAGCGTTTGCACTCGATTGCGATGCTAAGAAGATGTACAAGCAGCGATTGCTGCTCGTCCCTCGTGGCGGGTTCAAATCATCCATCAACATGGCTGATTGTGTTCAGTGGATTCTGTGCTACCCAGAAGTCACTATTGGCATTCTGACCGGGAAACTCGGTCTGGCTGAAGACTTCGTTGGCGAAGTGAAAGCACACTTCACGATGGATGAGAACTTCGAGAAGAATAGCGAGTACGGCAAGTACCGTGCACGTCTTCTGAAGAACAAACTCACAGGTAAGCATACCGTGTCAATGCTTCAGGTTTTGTTCCCTGAGCACTGCGTACGCCCGGACTCGGGCAAGGGCACAGAGTTTCAGACTCCGGCCTGCACGGCAGGCGATAAAGAACCGACGATCCGCGCAACAGGTATCGAACAATCATTGGCCGGATCACACTTCTGCTTGTTGAAGCTGGACGACGTTGTCACTGAAGAGAACGTTGAGACCGTAACCCGCATTGAGGGCATCAATCACCGCATCGGTGTTGACAAAGCCTTGATGCACGCATTCGGTTTCTTCGACATCATCGGTACGTGGTACGACGAACGCGATTACTACGGCGTTCAGATTGCCTACGACGATAAGTTGTTCTTGGCATCGCAACAGAACAAGACAATGAAGATTTACCGACGTGCTGTTTGGTGGCCAACCGCCGCATGCATGGCGGCAGGCAAAGTCGAGCCGGAATGGACTCCGAACGACGTGCACCTCTGGTTCCCGCAGGTATTGACCTTCGAGAACATGATGGTCTCCTCGCAGACCGAACCAGATGTGTTCGCGATCAAGTACCTCAACGATCCTCGACAAATCAACAAGATTAAGTTCCCTCGCGAACTCTTGATCCGGCGCACACTGAATCACAATCTGTGCCCGCATCAAGGCATGATCGTTACGACTGTGGATACGGCCTACTCGACGCAAAGTTGGGCAGACTACACCGTCATTTTGACGGCAATGATCCATGGAGGGAGATTCTACATCATCAACATGGTGCGCGGAAGATTCAACGAGTACGAACTTCCAGCAGTCATCGCCAATGTCGGATACAAGTGGAAGCCGAAACAGATCGTCATCGAAGAGGTGATGGGTACTGCTTTCGTCAAACGCGAAATCCGGCGTGAGATGGAAAAGCTGAAGATCAGTATTCCGCTCCGTAGCGCAGGTCTGGGTCAAGGTAACAAGGCCAGATCGAAATCCATGAAAGCCAAGCCAGTCCTGAGACTGCTTGGCGACCAACGCATGTTCTTCATCAATTCGTGTGAGGCTCTTGAGGAAATTTACACGGAGATGTCGCAGTTCACAGGAACTGCCGATGATAAGCACGACGACATCATCTCAGCCATTTCGCTGTTGACGGAAGTCTTCGCGCCTTACGCAGACATGACAAAAAAGATCAACGCGGTTGACACGGCGTACGCGGCGGATAATCAAGCGTTCGAGCATCACCAGATGATTTACGGGCTGGGCAAGTATGCTGAACAGAATCCGACGTTTGCTGCTGACGACAACCCAGCAACGCAGTTCCAATTAGAGCAAGCCGCGCAACACGTCGAACAGTCGGACGATAATCCTCTTGATGACTTATTTGGCGGTGGCGACCGGGCGCTAAAGTCGGTGTACTAATGGCTGAAGATTTGTTCTACATACCTGCGAACCCTCCTTCAATAATTCCCGAGGAGGCTTCGCAAGAGTACCGTGATAAAGTCGCGGCGAATGAGTATTCATCTTTACGAGTTGGATCGAAGGACGTGACGGTAATCCCGCCACCGCCTGTAGATGAACTCGTACCGTACATCGTACCGGAACGACGCAAATTCAGTCAACCGCCTGTCGCAATGCGCGACGACGTTTTTCGTAGTCGCAGATAACGCAGAAAGGGCGGTATGGCTCAATTACCTATCGATGGGAATCCAAATCGCGCCCTGAATGCTCAGGATTACAAGCCTAGCGGCGAACTGAAGTCTGTTAGTGCAGAGGTTGCGTTAGTCAACGGCTGCGCAGTTGCTGCCGAGCAGTTCATTTCGAACAAACAGTGGAACCTGTTGTGGCGCGATAGCGACCTGCTTTATCAATCGCCGCGTCCGATGTCGGTGTACGAGAACACGTACATCTTGGAACCGAACGTTCAACGGTTCACGGTGGCAAAAGTCGTAAACGCAATCGTGCCTCAACTGTACAAGGGGCTGTTCTACGACGATCCACCGATGTTGCTCCGGCCCATGCCGGGGACAGAGCAAGCTGAAGTTGACGCCAAGACGGCGGTCTTCTCTTACTTGCTGAATGCTTGCAATTTCAAACGCAACACCAAGTGGGGACTTGAGCAAATGGCTCACCTTGGGACAGGCGTTTGGAAATGGGGCATCACTTACACCAAAATTCAAGTCAAGACCCGGAAGCCTACCGTCTACAAAGACGGCACCAATCCGGAAGTGCCGACATTCGATGCTCCCGATATTACTCGCGAGTATCGTGTTGTGCCGCGACCATTCTTTGAGTGGCGTCCGCTTGACAAAGTATTTATAGACCCGAACTGCCGCGTGGGCGATGCCCGCGAAGCGCGATGGGCAATCGACATTCGCAACTTGGACTACTACGAAATCCTTGCGATTAAGAAAGCCATTGAAGGTCTGCCAGAGGATGCTGAAGAGCGTAAGGGTTGGTCGTGGCCGGGAGATGGTTCCGACAAAGCCCTGCAAGAACTCTGGATGCCCCCTGTCGAACAGGGCGCAATTGAGTTGATGAGTGATTCATCGACTCACGTAACAGAAATTGTACACCATTCGTTAGACGATTCGCAGAACTCCACACCGGACGTACTCCGGCGAAAGATGGAGATTCTGGAGTATTGGGACAAGGGTCGCAAGATCATGGTTCTCGACCGTAAGCACGGTCTATACTCCGGCAAGAATCCATTTGCCGATATGCTGTATCCTGTCCCGTTCCTTTCCGCCAACTGGTGGAATCGCCCCAAGGCGTTTTATGGAATGGGCCTTGGTCTCATCGTTGGTCAGAACCAGCGCGTGGATCAAGGAACGATCAACTCGATCTTGAAGATTTTGTCCTTCGGTGTAAATCCGATTTATCTGCGACGGCGTGATGCAAATACGCCAACACAGATGATCCGCACAGGTATTGGACGAATCCTCACAGTTGACGTGAAGGAAGGTCGGCCAGTCGCGGATGCTTACGGCATTCTCGAACAGCCAAAAGTTCCGACCGAAGTTTGGTCAGCACTTAAAGAGTCTGAAGCAGCTACCGAGAGTAGCTCCGGCGCAGATGCGCAACTGGTGCAAGGCAGCAGTGCTGGCCCTCGTAGTTCGATGGGTCGTACTGCAACAGGAGCCTCGCAATTAGGTGCCGCCAGCGCTACACGACTCGATGGGCCGTTGGATAATTTCATCGAACAGGTGTTCACACCGTTCCTTTATATCTTGGATGACTTGGTGTTTGAGTACATCTCCGATGCGGAACTGAAGTTCATTTGCGGTGAAGAGTTGGGCAAAGCATACATGCTCAATTTAGCCCGGTACCACGAAGCGAAGATGGAGTTTGAAGTGCTCGCAGGCGCAAGCCTTTCAGCGAAGCGCATCATGGCTCAGTCGCTCACGCTTATCACTCAAATCTTTGAGAACCCGCAGATTCAACAGAACCTCGCGGAAATCAACGGAGAGTACATCGACTTCAAACCGATCCTCTCGATGTGGATGGAAGCGTCGGAGTGGAAGAACCGCAACGACATCATCAAGAAATTGACGCCGGAAATGAAGCAGGCTCAACAGGCTAAGTCGGCTGCCGCGCAAGCGAACAGCAAACTGGTGGCACAGCAGTCGTTGAATCAGCAGAAATTCCAGCAGAAACAGCAATTGGAAGACCAAGCGAACCAGAATCGTGTACAGCGCGACATCGTTCGTGAGTCTTTCCGCAATACGTCAATGCAAGAAGCCGTAACAGGCACTCCAAGCGCAGGTGGCTTGGAAGGCGCGGCTGAGACAGGGACGGTTGTGTAAATAGGAGGGGCAGGGATTGGCGACGAGTGCCAGTCCTCCTTCATACAGAGGAACCAGCAACAAACGCTGGGGACGTGTGAAGGTCTGCTCCATTGTATCTCTGGGAGGAGATGATATGCCCGGTTACCAACCCGCTGGTTTACCAAGCGGTTTAATCCCCGCAAGTTCGCAAGTTGTGTTCGAACGGTCGTTTGAGGAATCGCTACGGCATACGCTTCATCTTCATCCTGAAGGCGAAGTCATTTACGTTCCGATGCCGGATCGGTCGGCACAGATGATGACAATCAATCGTGGATGCGGCCTCGAAGCCCGCACCAAAGTCGTTGAATATTGCGACTACTTCGAAGTCAAAGAGTCGGATGAGATGCACGCAGTCGGAACCAAGTTAGGCAGTATGGCTGGTAGCGCATACAATGCGCTCTTAAAAGCCGCGATGCGCAAATATGGTTTCGGTGTTCATGTTCTCGATCTTTTCCAGAACGACAATATTCGCGCCAAGTTGACCGCAGGTCAATGGCCAAGCGTGAGCAATCCCGAAGGAAGCTGGGAAGGTTGGGCATCATGGCGATTTGCGTTCGCGGCAGGAGTCATCAATGGTCGATCCTGATCTGGAACTAACCGCTGTCGAGCGTTCTGATCTTGCGATGACTGTGCACAGCAAGGGCTGGCAAGTCGTTAACAAACTTTTAATGGCCGTCGTCGAGCAGTTTCGGGTAGACCTCGACAATGCCGATCACGCTAATCCCAAAGAGGTGCTCGCAAGGCACTCGCTGTCAAGATCAGCCGGAGTCGTGGTTACAAAAATTCTTACCCGCATTTCAAACGAGGTTGCCGTTCAGCAAGAATTAAAAAAGAGCGGGCCTCAAGAATCTGCTCCCGGCCTAGAAATGGACGAGATAGCGCAGATGACTGAAGGTCTTCCCAATCTACTTGGTGACGTGACCTACATATCGGAAGACGATGACGAGTTGGAGGCTCGATAATCATGAAGACTTGGACAAAGCAAGACATTAACCGCATGACGAGTGAGGAGTACAAACAGAACTACGGCGACGTGCGTGTCGGACTGACTCCTGAACAGGAAGCGTTCCGTACATTAGTGGATGGCAACGATGCCCCCACTGAAACACGTCCGGCACCAGCGTTGAAGCCGAGCAATCCACGTGGTCGCGCTGAGCTAGCGGTTGAAGTTCCTGAAGCCGTTCCGCAGTTTGATCCGTCATTCGATGACAGTCCTAATCCTCCGGCAGCCGCCGCAGCGGCGGTGCCTGTTGAAGCGCCAGTTGAAGAGGCTCCCGCGCCAGCAGTCGTTGTTCCCCCGGCTCCGGTCGAGTTGCCTGAGCAGACGTATGAATACGTCATCACTGATGACAACGGCAAGCAGATCGGCGGCAAGCAAGTCTTCAAATATCGCACTCAGGACGAATTGATTGAGAAGTTGAAGACCGCCAACATTCACGTCCGGCGCATGGCACAGAAGTTGCGTGAAGAAAAGATTTTGAACGGCACCGAAACTCCGGCAGAAGCTACAGCGGCACAACCGCTTCAACTTCGCCAGCGATTGAGTGCCGAAGAGCGTACGGCATGGCAGGAGAAGTTGCAAGACCCGGCCACCGCAGCGCAAGCACAGTACATGCTGGATCGTGACGATGATCGTGGCGTCCAGAATGATCTGTTGGTAAGCAATTACGAGAGCCGGATTCTTTTGGCACTCGAAAGTTTCAAAAATCGGAATCGGGATTACGTTGGTGGCGATGACACCGCTGCCAAGCTGATCGGTTATATCGAACGACGTAACCTTGACCCGACCGATGCACGGAATTATCAGAGAGCGTACGATGTCCTCCGTGAAAGCGGCATCATCGTCACTTCTGGAAATCAGGTGACCGAGCCCGAATTGGCTACGGTACCTCCTACAGTGCGTGAGGAAAAGACGGTGCCGAATGCGGCACCAGTGGAAACACCCGCTCGGATTAGCGAAGTGGTTCCACCGCAAAAGCGACCTGTCGCCCAGATTCCTACTGGGCTCTCGAACGCCGATCAGGTGTCCGATGTAGACAACCCTATTGCCAAACCCAACTGGTTAACAGTTCGGGTGTATCTAAAAGATGGCAAAGGGAAGCCGACAAGCCAGTTCCAAGAGTTCCACAACCTCGAAGCAGTTTTGAGGCTGGAAGGCAAAGCGGAGAAAGAGTTTTATAACTCTCAGTCTCCGGAAGCAAAAGCCCGTCGTGCAAAATACGAGCAGGCTTTGCTTGAAAACGAAACCCGCCTTGCAGCGCAAAAACGCAAACGTGGTTGGTAAGGAAGAACTCATCGTTGGATAGGCTTCAACACTCTCTGGGAGGAGGGTTGTGAAGATAGTCGCCAACAAGAAAGGTTGACTCAATATGACTGGATACTCTCCAGCAATTAACAACCAGTCGAACCTCCCGCAATCGACTGTGAAGTATTACGACAAAAAGTTCCGCGAGAACTTGAAGGCGCAGACGCCTTTTGTCGCCTGCTCTGAACGTCTGGATTTGCCAATGAAGTCTGGTAACCAGTACGAGATGTTCATGTACGTTCCGCTGGCTGCGAACACCGCAACCACCGTCGAAGGAACCGTGGGAACTTCCATCCCGGTGAGCGTCCTGAACACCACCGCTGTCATCGGCGAATATGCCGACTACGCAAACTTCTCTTCGCTGTCTCTGGCCACCGCCATCGACAACACCGTTGAGAACGTTGCGAAGGAATTGTCGTACCGCTTGGGCGAGTCTTTGAGCGCTCTGGTTCGTGCGACCGCAGACGGTGCGTCCGCTGTTGACTCCAGCGTGCTTGTGGCACTGGGTGCAACCAGCACTTCCAGCTTCACCGCTCTGTCGTTGAGCCAAATCCGTAACTCTGTTCAGTCTCTGGCAGGGCGTTCGGTTCGGCCTTTTGACGAAGCGTCCAAGGCATTCTGTGGCGTCATCCACCCGTTTGCTCTCGGCGACGTTTTGGCCGACAACAGCAACGACTCTCCTCTTGACATGTTGAAGCATACCCCCGTGGGTCAGGCCAAGATGGAAGAGTTGGTCAGCGTTGATCTGACTGAGGTCATTGAACTGCCCGCTTCTGGCGTGCACTTCTTCCAGACCAACCAGATCACCACGACCCCGAACTATCAGACCGTCACTGGTCTGACTGCTCTGCGTACGTACATCTTCGGACGTGATGGTATCTACTCCATCAACCTCGGAGCGCAGGGTGACACAGGGTTCGGCGACGGTGAGTGGCAGAACATTAAGTGCAACATCAAGCAGAACGTTGAACCCAGCGTTGCTGACCCCGAAGGTCTCATCCCCGGATGGACTTCGTACCGTGTGCACTTCACCACGTCTCTCGGCCCGGACACCACGATCCGTATGCGCCAGATCGACGCGGCAAGCGCCATCAGCTAATTGAAACCCGAGCATAGGGTGACTCGCAACCATCGGAGTCACCCCGCTCTATTTCAAGAAGCCAACGAAAGGAATCAACATGGCAGACACCCAAGAATCTTATCCTTTGCCCACTAACGGCATTGGGAAAGCGCTCTTCGTGAAGTTGTCCGGACGCGGCGTGACGAACGCCAACCCCGAGACTCCTTCGGGAACCTTGGTCGGTGGAAACAACACCTACCAGGTCACCCTGTCCGTCGCTAACAGCAACGCCACAACTGGCGTGTACGGTACCGTTGTAATCACTGCATCTCTGTACGATTTGGCTGGGTCATTCCAGTCTATCGCAGGATCGGTGACTGCAATCTCGTACAACTTCCTGCCCACCGCCTCCAGCGGAACGCAGGAGTCGTACCCGGCTCCGAACGCGACCGTGGGCGCAGTTGCAAGCGTCGGCGTCGTCAGCTACGCAGGATCGGTAGCGACGGCAGTAATTTCCCCCCTGAATCCGGGGCAAGCAGTTTGTGAATTCGAGTACCCATTCGCTGGTAACGGCGAAGGTCTGACTGGCGGATCGTTGCTCCAGCAGAATGACATGGTGTACGCGCAGATTCTGGTTAACGTAATTCCGTAACCAATTGCGCAGATTTGGGCGGCACGTGTTCGAGCACGTGTCGCTTTATTTATCTCTGGGAGGAGAGCAATGGACAATGAGGAGTATGTCCGGGCGCAGCAAGTCATTGCTGAGACTCATACGAGTTTGGCAGTGCAGGCTTTGAAAGAAGCAAACGACGAATTGCAAGGGGAGGTCGAGTTCCTTAAAGGGGAAATCGAGCGGCTCCGTAAAAGCAACCGCGCACTGCGTACGATGCGCAGAAAGATCAGTGGTGAGGCGACCGATTTGTTGAAACAGGTCGAGGAGATGGGGCAGCACATCATGGACATCGCCGCAGAAGAAGCGGCCTACAAAGATTTGGACAGCACGTCCGCCTCGGTGCAAACGACTTAGCCATCATACGAATCGTTTAGCACATGGTTGGACACAAGGACACGTACACGAAGGCCAAGGGTACGGCGTCGATCACGATGTGTTTAGGGAGTCATGAACCTTCGACATCGCGATTTCCGAATGAAATGGCGAAGGCT
>Ga0307474_10001654_pt1 | contig 16094 bp, 9 predicted proteins | sample atmos_gasesECM1C_2_FD_203312 | JGI IMG/M metagenome (GOLD analysis project Ga0307474, IMG submission 203312) | Hardwood forest soil microbial communities from Morgan-Monroe State Forest, Indiana, United States - atmos_gasesECM1C_05 | ecosystem: Environmental > Terrestrial > Soil > Temperate... | reverse complement strand
TGCGCCAAGCGGCGGTCAATCAACTCCGGGCCCGGGTCATTCGCCGCCATGGCCGCGACAGCCTGCCCATCAGCATCAATCGGCGCCGTATTTATATTCTTCCCACCCGCTTCGGCTTCATGCTGGGGGCGATTCTCGCGGCGATGCTGATCGCGGGCCTCAACTACAACAGCAACTTGGCGCTGGCCTTTGCGTTTCTCATGTCCAGCATGGCTCTGGTGACCATGCATCACTGCAACCGCAATATGCTGCGCCTGTCGGTGGATGCGACCACCGAGGTCGATGCCTTCGCCGGGCGCGAGGCGCTGCTCGAGTTCGAGCTGCGCAACGGGACCAGCGTCGATCGGCGTGACATCGAGGTTCGCTGCCTCGGCGGCGTCGGTATGGACAGCGTCGCGGCGGGGGAAAGTGCGACCATCGAAGTGATCGCACCGGTCGCGCAGCGCGGTGTGACGCGCATCAGCCAGTTCGAGCTGCGCACCCGCTATCCCTTCGGCTGGTTTTACTCATGGACCTATGTGCAAGGCTCCATCACCGTTTATGTCGCCCCCGCGCCCCGCGGCGATCGAGCCCTGCTCTCAGGGTCCGCGCAGGGCGCGGGTTCCCACTCCGAGGCGCGGGGCGATGAAGATTTCTCCGGGTTGCGGGCCTACGAGCCGGGGGTGCCGCTGAAACACATGGCTTGGAAGGTGCTGGCGCGCGGCGGTGAGCCGGTGGTGCGCAGTTACTCCAGCCTGGCGGCACAACCGGAATGGCTCGACTGGTCCATGCTGGCGGGCATGGACATCGAGGCGCGGCTCTCGCAGCTCTGTCTCTGGGTGCTGGAAAGCGACGCCGCGCAGCGACCCTACGGGCTGCGAATTCCCGGCAAGGAGCTTGCACCGTCGGGCGGCGCGGCCCATCGCTTCGCGTGCTTGCGGGCGCTGGCCGCTTTCGGCGTCGGCGAAACATGATCACCGACCGCGTCACGTACGAGCAACTCCTGGGGATTTCAGGCTGCCTGGCGTTGGCGCTGCTCGCGCACATCACCACGCTGCCGTTGTGGGTGCCGGGCATCGTGGTGGCCTGCGGCCTCATTCGCTTAGGTCTCGCGCGCAGCGGACGCGGCTCGCTCCCCGGCAGTGTGCTCGTTACCGTCGCGGTGCTGGTCGTGCCGCTGTTGCTCGTGCGCTTCCACACATTTAACGGCTTGGTCGCGGGAACGGCGCTGCTCTCCGTGACCGCCGGCCTCAAATTGTTGGAAACGAAAACTCGACGCGATGTCTACATCATCACGTTGATCATCTATTTCGTGAGTCTGGCGGCGCTGCTCGAGGGCGACTCCTTCTGGCTGCTGGCCTACTTGATCGGGGTTTGTTGGCTCACGACGGCAACCTTGCTGCGTTCGACCAGCAGCGGACCCGCGCCGGGTTGGCGCCCGAGCTTGCGCTACGGTGGACGCGTTCTGGCGCAAGCCCTACCCCTCGCGTTGGTGTTCTGGCTGCTGTTCCCGCGATTCGCAGGACCGCTGTGGCACATACCCAATGACTCGCAAACCGCGGCATCGGGCCTGAGCGACACCATGAGTCCGGGCGATATCACTCAATTGGCGCTGTCCGATGAGGTGGCGTTCCGCGTCCGTTTTGACACCGCGACACCCCCGAACCGCGAACGCTATTGGCGCGGGCCGGTACTCGATGTCTTCGACGGTCACACCTGGTCGCGATCGCCGTCATCGCGGGGCGCGCCCGCCCTGCAGCCGCTCGGACCGAGTTATCAATATACCGTCATGATGGAACCGCACCGGCATCGATGGATATTCATGCTCGACTGGCCGAGCACTTGGAATCTGCCGCACGCGGAATTGAGCAGCGACTACACCTTGATGCAGAACGAGCCTTTGTCGCGTCCCGTCGATGTGCTGGGCGCCTCGTACACCCAGGTGCAATCCATCGAGCCCTTAAATGCCAGGATGCGGGCTCGCGAAGTCAGGCTGCCCGGCGATCGCAATCCGCGCACGAAGGCATTGGCCCGAGAGCTGCGCAGTGCGCACGCCGACGATATGGAGTTCGTGCAGGCGGTGCTGGCGATGTTCACGCAACAGCCTTTTTTCTACACTCTGACGCCACCGAAGTTATCCGACGATTCGGTGGATGAATTTCTATTCAACACCAAGCGCGGATTTTGCGGCCACTATGCCTCGGCCTTTGCCGCCTTGGCGAGGGCCGCCGGCATACCGGCGCGGGTGGTCACCGGATACCAGGGCGGGACGCTAAACCCATATGGCGGCTATTGGATTTTGCGGCAAAGCGATGCGCATGCCTGGACCGAAGTGTGGATCGAAGGACGCGGCTGGGTGCGCATCGATCCGACCGCGGCAATCGCGCCGCAACGGGTCGAACGCGGTCTGGCCGACGTCGCCAGCGCCGATGAATCGCTCGCCAGTCCCTGGCAGCGCAGAACGCTCTGGTTCTCCGGCTTGCGGCTGCGCTTCGACGCGGTCAAGGAGATCTGGCGCGAGCGCATCTTGGATTTCGACCAGGACTCGCAGCGCAGGCTGCTTGAGTTTCTCAAAATTCCCGAGCCCGACGGCCAGAAACTCGTCATGGTGTTGGCCCTGGCCATGTCGCTGGTGTTGGGGTGGCTGACCTGGCAGGTGCGCCGCGAACTCGCGCCGCGCTCGAAAGATGAAACGGCGCGTGCCTATGCGCGGCTGTGCGCAAAACTCGCCGCCGCGGGGATTGCGCGCCTGCCGTATGAAGGAGCCGAAGCCTATGCGCAAAGAGTGGCGCGCCTGCGGCCGGATTTGGCCGGCATCGTGATCAATTTATGCCGTCAGTATTCGTTCCTGCGCTATGCAGCGCCCACTACGAGCGTGACCTTGGGTCAATTCCAGGCGGCGGTGCGAGCGTTTCGGCCGACCAGGGAGACTAAGACAACTCCAGCACCGTGAAATTGAGCGATCCCGCGTGAAATGCGAGTCGGGCAATTTCAAGCAGCCAGGTTTTCGCGCGTCTTCAAGAATCTGATTTCCGGCCAGCGCTCCTCGGTCAAGCCTAGATTCACGCGGGTGGGCGCGAGGTACACCAGTTCCCCGGCATGATCGATCGCCAGGTTGTCGTACGCTTTGACGCGAAACTCGGCCAACCGCTTCTCGTCCTGGATGCTGACCCAGCGCGCCACGGCCACGTTGATCGGCTCAAATACGCATTGCACGCTGTATTCATCCTGCAGGCGAAATGCGACGACCTCGAACTGCAACTGGCCGATGGCGCCGAGAATCAGATCGTTGTTGCGCAGCGGCTTGAACAGCTGCGTGGCGCCCTCTTCGCAAAGTTGCGATAGGCCTTTCTGCAGAGCCTTCATGCGCAGAGGATCCTTGAGCACCGCACGCCTGAAGATCTCGGGCGCAAAGTTAGGGACGCCCGTGAAGGTGAGGTTCTCGCCTTCGCTGAAGCTGTCGCCGATATTGATGCTGCCGTGATTGTGCAAGCCGATGATATCGCCTGCATAGGCCTCCTCGGCCTGGCTGCGGTCGGCGGCGAGAAAGGTCAGCGCATCGGCAATGCGTACGTCCTTGTCGAGACGCACATGATGCAAGCGCATGCCGCGGGCGTAGCGCCCGGAACATAAGCGCATGAACGCGATGCGATCGCGGTGGCCGGGATCCATATTGGCCTGGATTTTGAAGACGAAACCCGTGAGCTTCTCTTCATCCGCGTTCACAGGGCGTTGCAGCGTCGGACGCGGCTGCGGCGGCGGTGAGTGCGCGACAAAGGACGACAAGAGTTCTCGGACGCCGAAATTGTTGACCGCCGAACCGAAGAACACCGGCGTCTGTTTCGCCGCGAGATAGCGCTCAAGATCAAAGTGCGGGCTCGCGCCGCGAACCAGTTCGACCTCTTCGAGAAAGTTCTGGTAGCGGTCGCCGAGAAACTCGCGCGCCTCATCGCTCGAGATGCCGGAGATGGTCTCGTGCGTGCCGACACGGCCTTTTTCCACCGGTACGTACACATAGATCTTATCTTCGATCAAATGATAGACGCCGAGCAGGTCGCGGCCCATGCCGATCGGCCAGGTGATCGGTGCGCATTGAATCTTCAACACGCTTTCGATCTCATCCAGCAGTTCGATCGGCGCGCGCCCGTCGCGATCCAGCTTGTTGACGAAAGTCATGATGGGTGTATCGCGCAGGCGGGTCACCTCCATGAGCTTGATGGTGCGCTCCTCGACTCCCTTGGCGCAGTCGATGACCATCAAGGCGGAGTCCACCGCCGTCAAGGTACGGTAAGTGTCCTCGGAAAAGTCTTCGTGGCCGGGCGTATCCAGCAGATTGACGATGCAATCATCGAAGGGAAATTGCATCACCGACGAAGTCACCGAGATGCCGCGTTGCTGCTCCAGGCGCATCCAATCGGAGGTGGCGTGACGGGTGGCCTTGCGTCCTTTGACCGTGCCGGCCATCTGAATCGCACCGCCGAACAGCAGCAACTTTTCCGTCAGCGTGGTCTTGCCCGCGTCGGGGTGGGAGATGATGGCAAAAGTTCTTCTTCTGCGGATTTCCTCGGCCAATGAGCCACTCTGCATGTTTCTCAACTTTCCTCTGCAAGCTACGATCGTCAGCGCGTGCGCATTGTAGAGGAAACTTGGAGATGTTTAATTAGATTAATAAACACTCATAAATACTTGTTTTTGCGAATATTTTACACTACGTAGTTTCGAGCACCAATACCGTCGCAAATGGGTCAGTCGCTTTCTTCGGTAACTCGATGTCGACACTCGACGCGCCTTTCGTGATCTTCAGCGGCTTTTTCGAAGCGTCAGCAAGCAGGAATGCACCTATAACGTTGCGCGGCACGCGGTCGAGGTGGAAAGTGCCGCTGGGCCACCTAAAGAGTTCAATGTAGATCCGATTGGCCGCGGTTGTGGAACGCCAATTCCACGCCGGTACAAACTTCGGCTTACCTTCGTTGTCCTTTTCAGTTGCACTAAAGCTGCCCGCCTCAGGACCAAACAGGGTCGCGTTAGTGCCGTAAATGGCGTCGCCGTTGACGGCCAGCCAGTTGCCAATCTGATGAAGGCGCTCGATCTCCTCGGGAGGAACATTGCCCTTGGAGTCGGGCCCAATATTCAACAGATAGTTGCCACCCTTGCTGGCAATGTCGATGAGATTGCGCAGCAACGTCTTCGTGGACTTGAAATCGTGGTCGTATGACTTGAATCCCCATGTGCGATTCATCGTCATGCACGCCTCCCAATCTCGTCCCGGATATCCCTTCGCAGGAATGAATTGCTCGGGCGTGTCCGTGTCCCCCTTATAACCTCCGCCAAGGCGGTTGTTCCAGATGAGCTTCGGGTGTTGGTTGAGCAGCGCGACGATTTCCCCGGCCAGTGCAGGAGTCATATCAGTCGTGGGGGTATCAAACCAAATAACTGCGGGGAAATCCCCATAGTTCGAGAGTAGTTCGTTGAGCTGAGGTATGGCCTTGGTGTGCAGGTAGGTTGCGAAGTCGCCGTCCTGCTCGGGATCCCAGTGATGACCGGGAGAATCATGATTGCCCGTCAAGTAAGCCGCCCCGCCGGGAGCCGTCCAGTCCTGGTCCTGGGAATAATAGAAGCCAAGCTTGATGTCCTGCTTCTTACACTCCTCCGCGAGTTCGAGAATAGGATCGCGTTGAAAGGGCGTAGCGGCCACAATATTGAACGCATCTGCCTTCGATTCAAACATTGCGAAGCCATCGTGATGTTTGGCTGTGATAATGATGTACTTCATGCCCGCTGCCTTCGCGAGCGCGACGATATCGTGTGCGTTGAATGCGCGGGGGTTGAAGCTGCGGGCAAGCGCCTTGTAATCGGCAACCGGGATGGAGGCGTTGTTCATGATCCATTCGCCGATGGAGGGGACTCGCTCCTTGTGCCACGTACCTGCCGGAATAGAATACAGCCCCCAATGAATAAACATGCCGAAGCGAGCCTCGCGCCACCAGCCCATGCGCGCGTCGCGCTGCGCAGTCGTCTCCGTATCTTGAATCGCTGCAACGGCGTGATTCCCGTTGGTTTCGATTCGGTGGCCCTCGATCTGAGCGAGGGAGACGGAGGCATGCAAGAGAATTGGCAATCCCATCGCGGCGATGGAGCGATATATTTTCAAGAGAGTCCTCGGGGCGGAGCCGGTTGGCCCGATGTCAATTGGACCATCCCCCGTCTATGACGTGGCACTGTCCCGTTACGAACACTGATTCGTCCGAGGCGAGATACAATGCCAGTGAGGCAATTTCCTCGGGGCGCCCCAATCGGCCCATCGGTTGTCGAGCGGTAAAGGATGCCCATGCCGCCGCATAATCTCCCGTGGCTTGCAGCCTGCCGTGGAGAGATGGCGTGTCGACGGTGCCCGGGCAAATGGCATTGCAACGAATTCCCTTTGCGACGAAGTCTGTAGCGATGGACTTGGTAAGCCCAATTACCGCCGCCTTCGTGACGCCATAGACAAAGCGATTCGGTACGCCCTTGATCGATCCGGCAACGGATGACATGTTGATGATCGATCCGCGAGCACGCTCCAGCATTCCAGGCAAGGTGGCGCGAATCAGCCGATACATGGCGGTTACATTGATTTCCATTGAACGATTCCAAGCGGATTCATCGCATTCAAGAATAGTGCCGGAGTGTACGAATCCCGCGCAGTTGAACAGCACGTCGATCGCCCCTGCGTCGGCAAGCGCGGCATTGATCTCGATCGGGTCTCGCACATCAAGCCGGCGAGTTCGGCAACCTGCAATACTCGCGAGCAAGTCACCATTGATGTCGGTTGCCAGAACCGTTGCGCCTTCGGCGGCAAACAATTCCGCTGTCGCACGCCCGATCCCCTGTCCTGCCGCGGTTACCAGTGCCGTCTTGCCAGCAAGGCGTTTGTTCATCATGTCAATTATCCGCCGTGCTCGTTTCGTTGAGTTTGGAACGCCAGCCCGAGGCACCGGCCGGAGGAACAGGCGCATCGGCGTGCAGCAGGCCGTCTTTCTTTAAATCGGCCCAGAGGGCGTCGGGAATGTTCGTCCTATATAGCGCTAGGGTTCGCTCGATATGGCGCTGGCTGCCGAGACCGGGAATGACGCTCACCACCTGCGGATGGGCTAGGGGAAATTGAAGGGCCGCAGCCGCCAACGGCACGCCGTGCTGCTCACAATGCGCCTCGAGACGACAGACCCGATCGACAATGGCCTGCGGCGCGATCGCGTAGTCGTAATGCAACGCCCCGCCCTGCCGCGTGCCGGTTGCCAGAATGCCTGAGTTGTAAGGACCGCCGACAACAATCGATGTACCAGCGCGTTCGCACGCAGGCAGCAACGCAGCCAGCGCGTTTTGCTCGAGAAGGGTGTAACGCCCTGCGAGCAGGATTACGTCCAAGTAGGCATGCCTCATGGCCTCGAGACAAATCGCAGTCTCGTTGACGCCGATCCCAAATGCCAGGATCTGTCCCGTCGCACGCAGTTCTTCCAGAGCACGAAAACCGCCGCCCTCTGTCAGCTGATGAAAAGTCATTTCGTGACGTTCACCGTGCGTCAAACGACCTATATCGTGGACATACAGTATGTCGACACGTGCCAAGCCGAGTCGTTGCTTGCTTGTCTCCCACGAGGTCATCACCCCATCGAAGCTGTAGTCGAATTCCGGTTCGAACGGCATGGGCGAGCAGAATCCATGACGCTCGGCGTATCCGTGGACATTCGGGCGGCCTTTCAATAGCCGACCCACCTTTGTCGAGAGAACCATTCCACTGTGTTCCCGCAACGCATCGCCCACGCGCCGCTCGCTCAAGCCAAATCCGTAATAAGGCGCGGTGTCGAAATAGGTGATACCCGCTTCAATCGCTGCGCGAACAGCTCCCTTCGCATCGCTGTCGCTGACGATCCGATAGAGGTTACCGAGCGAAGCGGCGCCAAAGCCGAGTTCCGTAACGGTAAGCGTTGTTTTGCCGATGCGCCGTGCCGGAAGCAGTATGGTCATGCGTCCCCACCATTTGAGCTGCCCGCCATTTAATTTTATCACCCATAAAATATCTTATCAAATATGAAAAATCAAGAGCCGACAGGCAAGCCCTGTGGGGTCGAATTCGAACGGGAAGGTTTGCGAATCGGGCCAGAAACTAAGCTAAGTCGAGCGGGCGATTTCCGAGGTTAAGTTCCTCCGAAATCTCTTTCGCCGCGAGGACTATCTTGGCCACCGTCTCTTCTTCCGACAGCGCGCGTGAAGTCTTTACGTAGGGCGTGGTCAACGCCGCTACAACGCCTCCCGACTGGTAGATCGGAGCAGAGAGGTCAATGACTCCCTGCACTGCGTGGCTGGCCATTTTCACAAACCCAGATTTGCGTGCTGCGTGTCCGGCTTTTTCGAATCTAACCCAGTCACCCTTGGCGACACCTGTCGATAAGCGTGACTTCCACTCTGCGCGCACAAGATCGACTTGAAAGGCATAAAGCACAAGACCAGAGGTTGAATCCATCAAAGCGCGGCGGTAACCGACTCGCACCGAAAAGCCAAGATCTCCCGGGGCTTCTACTCGAGCAACGACAACCATCTGATCACCCGAGGCGACGACCAGGTGACATGACTGGCCAATCTTGGCGGTAAGACGATGCATGACGGGCAAGGCGACATCAAGCAAGTCTTTGGTAGGCGCCCTGGCCATGCCAAGCGCAAACAGCTTGTTGCTCAAGACATACCCTTCACCCGAATTCGACACTTCCAGATATCCGTGAGACTCCAAAACCTGGATCATTCGAAAAAGTTCGCTGACCGATCTTTTGAGCTGACGGGAAATGGCATTAAGGGACATCGGTTCCCGCGCGCCGGCCAACAACTCGAGCACGGCCAAGCCTTTTTCAAGCGCCGGAGCCCGGTACTTCGAATCTATCGAGTCTGCCATGGGCTAATCATGTCCAATGGCAACACTTTTTGCCAGTGAAATACGCTCACCAGCCATTGGACGCACCGATCCGCTAGATGTTCTTCCATTCGGGGCCATTCGGAAAGGAGAAGCGGACCAAGGACTCTGGCCGCATCTCGGCGGAAAAACCTGGCCTGGAAGGCGCCAGATAGCGACCGCCTCGAGTGCGAGCCGGATCAACGAAATGCTCGTGTAGATGATCCACGAACTCGATCGCCCGGTCCTCCATAGAGCCGCTGATGGCAATGAAGTCAGCCATCGCGAGATGCTGCACCAGCTCGCATAACCCCACGCCTCCGGCATGCGGAAAGACCGGAACCCCGAATTTGGCAGCCATCAACAAGATGGCCAAATTTTCGTTGACACCACCGACCCGCGCCGCGTCGATCTGGATCAAGTCCACGGCTTGTGCCTGGAACAGCTGTTTGAATACCACCCGATTCTGAGTGTGTTCGCCGGTCGAAATCGGTATCGGCGCGATTGCGCGGCGGATGGTGGCGTGTCCTAAAATATCGTCGGGGCTGGTGGGCTCTTCCACCCACGCCAGATCGAAGCGGCCGAGTTCTTTCAGCCACGCGATTGCCGCGCCGACATCCCACCGTTGATTCGCATCAACCGCCAGAGCAATGCTCGGACCAATCACTTGGCGTGCCATTTGGCAACGCCGGATGTCATCTTCGAGGTTCAGACCAACCTTGAGCTTGATGGTGCGAAAGCCATCCTCTACCGCTTTGCCGGCCAGTCGCGCGAGCTTCTCGTCAGAGTAGCCGAGCCACCCGGGCGACGTCGTGTAAGCCGGATAGCCATTCGAGCGCAGACTCGCCATACGATCGGCTTTGCCCGCTTGGGCCGAGCGTAAGATCGTCAATGATTCCGCCGGCGTGAGGGCATCGCTGATGTACCGAAAATCAATCAGCTGGACGATCTGCTCTGGAGTCATGTCGGCGATGAGTTGCCACACAGGTTTTCCGGCACGTCGTCCAGCCATATCCCAGGCAGCATTCACCACGGCGCCGATTGCCATGTGCATAACACCCTTTTCCGGGCCCAGCCAGCGAAGTTGCGAGTCGCTTGTCAAAGTGCGGGCGAACGAACCGAGATCGTTCACCACTTCGTTTACGTTTCGCCCGACGACCAGATGGCTCAAGGCGGCGCAGGCCGCCGTTTGCACTTCATTGCCGCGCCCTATCGTAAAGACGAAACCATGTCCGGACAGTCCGCTCGCGTCATTGGTGCGCAATATCACATAGGAGGCCGAGTAATCTGGATCGGTATTCATGGCATCTGAGCCATCGAGTAGTCTGGACGTTGGAAATCGGATGTCGTGCGTTTCCAGAGAAGTGATGATACTCATGCTGGGTACTGTCCCATCGTTGCGACGTCCGTCGCCCTCGGCAACCGGCACGCCACGAACGCCTTGTCCTCCTTCCTGGAAAAATAGGTTCGTCAATTTATCTTCCCCGTAACATCAAGCTGGTAGAAACGGACGGCGTTCGCTCCGAAGACCGCGTCTTCCCCTCCCATCGCGTGTCGGCGCACCAATTCCAGCGACATCTCGAACCACTCTCGATACCCCGCCCGCAACGTCACCACAGGCCAGTCGCTTCCCCACATGACTCGCTCGGCGCCGAAGCATGAGAAGATACGCGCGACGAATGCGTCGAGTTCGGCCACCCCCGCACCCGGCTTCGCTTGCGTGAGCAAGCCCGATAGCTTGCAGAGCGCCTGAGTACTGTGTGCGAGCTGCTCGAGTAGCCGGACCCAGGGCTCAACCTTGACGCCGGCGATATCGGGTTTGCCGGCATGATCTATTACCGCCCGAAGCTGTGGGTGCCGCCGCAGGCGTCGCTCAAGTGCGCCCAGATGTCTTTGCGTTACCAGTGCGTCGAAGGCAAGATCGTTTGCAATCATCGCTTCAAATGCTCCGTCGAGCGAATCGCGATCCAACCAATCTGGATCGCGGATGTCTTGGACCATCGGCCGCAGTCCTTTGAGCATGCCTTGGCCGTCGCTAACGAGGCGGCTGATTCGCTCGGCCACATCGCTCGCTTCAAAGTCGGTCCAGCCGACAACCCCGGCAATGGATGGCTGCCGACGCGCAAGATCGAATAAAAAGCGCGATTCCTCCTCGGTCGGTGCCGCCTGGACCAGTACGGTTGCGCGGACCGCGCACTCAACCAGGGCCGGCGACAAGTCATCCGGCGTGAAGTCTCTGTAAAGACCGACTTCGCCGGGTGTCAGCCATGTGTAGTCGCCGCGCCGCAAGGACCAATAATGTTGGTGAGCATCGATCCGGATCATTTTTGCAGCTTTTCGGAAACCCGGTGTTTGAATGGTGCCGTATATGGGCATTTGATAAAGCGGATGCCGGTCGCACGCCGACCAGCATCGCATTTCGAGCATCGCTGCCCACTAACGAAACCGGTATCTGGCCCCCAGCAGTACAGTCGTGCCATCAGTTTCATAGCCTCGGTTGATGTTGTACTTGTCGACATCGATCAGCGCGTTGTTGGTGATATTCAGCGCCTCGAGCGTCAAGTCGAAGTTAGACAGCACATGATAGGTCGCCGAGGCGTCGAGTTGGCCATAGGACTTCCTAAAATCACCGTCGTTGAAGTAGCTGAGCGGATCGACGACATAGCCACTGCGATAATTGTAAGCCACCCGCACCCCAAATCGCGGCGTCTCGTAGAATCCAATGAGGTTGTACGTATCTTTCGACACCCCGGAAAGCGGAACCGCCGGCGAGCCTTGTGTCACTACGAGATCCGATGCGTCGACATAGGTGTAGTTGAGCACCGCGCCGAAATTGTCGAACGGTGCGGGCAGGAAGGTGAACGCCTGCTGGTAACCCACTTCAACGCCTCGGAGGATGGCGGTCCCCCCGTTTTCCGGCTGGAGCACTCCGAAGGTGATCGGAATCGTGCCGCCCTGCACCTGAGTGACGTTCAGGGTCTCGGAGGATGAGCCGTTTTGAATGAAATTCTTCACGTCCTTATAAAACACCGCAGTCGACAGCAAGCCTCCCTTGTTGAGATACCATTCCAGCGAAAGGTCAAACTGGGTTGCCGTGTAAGGTGTCAAATTAGGATTGCCCGTGCTGATGCTTTTGACGTTGGCGTTGACAGTTGTATTGGGCGCCAATTGCGACAGATCCGAGCGTGTCATGGTCTTCGCGGCGGCAAAACGCAACAGCAGATCAGGTGCAAGTGTGTAGGTCAGATTCAGATTTGGCAGGAAATTATTGTAGCTTTGGCCCACAGAAACGGGCGTAACGTTTGGAATCAGCGTTTGCGCGCCTTGCTGGTTAAACGTGATGTCACTCAGGTCGGGCGAAAATCCTGAGGAGGTTTGCTTAGTGCTGACCATACGAAAGCCTATGTTGCCGGTAAGACCGGAATTCGGCACGCGAAAATCCAGCCTCGCATATCCGGCATAGGTGTCCTCTTTGACGGAGAAGGTCGACGCTAGATTCTCCGTCAAGGGTGTCGATGCAAGCAACGCGGACAGCGGCACTTTGGCGAGCAGGGTGCCGAGATTGGCCGACAGATACGTGAGTCGCTGGCCGAAAAAGTTGGCACTGTACTGACTCATGTAAGGCGCCGAGTTGAAGGAGCCGCCTTCAATCGTCGCGCTGTACGGCGTACCCAGCAATCCCGCGAGCGTTTGCGCGCTCACATTCAGCGATTGTGACGCGGCGGTGTTGACTTCCTGCGCATACCGTACGCCGAACTTCACCTGGTCGATGACACCGTTGTCGATGTGCCAGCTGCCATCGAGCTTAATGGCCTCGATCTTGTCGGTGGTGGGCTGGTTGTATTCGCCATTGACGCCGAGCGCATTGAACAAATTGGGGTTCAACGGATTCTGGCCTGGATCGTTGGTGATCACCGCCGGCAGCGAGCTGATCGTGGAAGTCGCGTTGATTCGGCCAATGGCCTCGAGCGCGAGAGTTGAAGCCACTTCCTTGGCGTAAGCGGTCGAAGCATCCAGGCGAAAGCTCAACGGTCCCTCATCGAGGGTCGCGCCGACGGCGAAGGATTCGAGCGTATCCTCGTAATCGTTGGTGCGTCCGTTGTTGCGGTAGTCGATTCCGCTCGCATCGAGCGTAGTCAAGATTGTTGAGGGGGTGGAAGGCGAAGGCGTTGCAGAGATGATGCCGCCCAGCGGGGGCGCCGCCAGGTTTGTTTGGCGATACGCATCCGTCACCGAGACGTCATCGTTGGTGAAACGAGAATACAAGGCCTCTCCGTAGAGCTTGAATTTATCGGTCACTGCAAAATTTAGAGACCCAAGAAACGTTGCGCGCTCGCGATCGCCGGGAATGATATTGAACGTTTGGGCATTGTCGAACAGTCCACTGACGGTGAACGGACCCGCGGGCTGCGCGACATACGGTTGCAGGCCGAACGCCTGGTATTGAAAATTTTCGAAATGCCGTTTGCTGTAGTCAGCGCCGAGAACGACGCCCAGCCGTCCATCGAGGAGCTTGTCCGCGTAAAGCGCGGTGAAACGCGGATCGACGGTATGCGAATTGAGATCGTCCGATCCCTTGGCAACCAGCACCAGCTGCCGATCTTTCACCGTCGCAGGATCTATGGTGCGAACGTTGGCGACGCCTGCCAAACCGCCCTCGGTCAGATCCGCAGTCGGACTCTTGTACACATCGATCGCATTGACGAAATCCGAGGAGAAAATCGTGAAATCGAAGGTCCTGGTCCCCGTGGGTGTCGGCAGTTCACGTCCATCGAGGTCCACCTGAGTGAATTTGGGATCGAGACCGCGGATACTGACGAACTGGCCCTCCCCGGCGCTGCGCTGAATCTGCACACCGGTGATCCGTTGCAGAGATTCGGCTAAATTTTGTTCGGGGAATTTGCCGATATCTTCGGCGGCAATCGTATCGACGATTGCGACCGCGTTACGCTTATCTTCGACGGCCGTGACCAAGCTTTCACGAAAGCCGGTGACGACGATTTCCTGAAGCTCATCGGTCCCCGAGGTTGCACCTGCCGGCGTCGCCGGCGCCGGGGCCGGTTCAGCGATGGCTGCATAACTCGACGCGCCCAAGCACAGCACAGCGGCAAGCAGCGTTAAATCTAGCGTTTTCATGATTCTCCCCGTTCCCTGCGATCGGTCGCGATACGCAGGACCTGAATAGTATTTTTGTCTCTACGGTCAATCGGTCATCAACTAGCGGGCCGGCCAGTAAGCACCTAGTTAATTCACTGGTGCAGTGTGCTTCTACCAGTAAAATAATGTCAAGCATTATTTTATTGATAAACATAATTATCACCAGTGCTTGCTCAATGCCTGCGGCGGCACGCGAGTATTCGATGGGCATTCTTCGGCGACGATCGTCACGGAAAGTGGACTCTCACGGTCGACTTTCTCTGTTGGCGCCAGATCTCGAATTTCACTTCACCTCGCCAACGTCGTCCCGCGTGCGCCGCCGCCAGTTCAGCGGCGGTATTCGTGGGGTCCGAATCCCCGTACTCATCATCTACGATGCGAAGTATCACGTCGCCGGATCGCAGGCCCGCTCGATCTGCCGGACTATCGTGTGCGACGGCCAGCACCAGTACGCCTTGCGCGGTCGGCAGCCCTGTTGCCGACTGCTCCCCTAACGTTTCGATCGACTTGATCGTCATTCCGAGCAGTTCGCGCGGCGCTTCCAGACCGCTCTCCTTGTCGAGGAAAGGTTCGGGCATTTTCGGGCGTTGCGCGCGCGCTTTGAGCAGCGGACTCACGACGCCGAAGTCATTCATCGAAAAGTTGCGGAAGCCGATCAACAGTGCCGGCGAACCGGCCGCCACGGCAAAATTACCCGCGCGGGGATCGATAAAGCGCGCGGAACCCGCCGCTGAATGGGCATCGGTTCCTCTGCCTTTTGCATGCTCCAGCGCGGCAACAGTGGGAAAGAGATTGAAATCGATGGACTTTCCCCAGTCGTTCATGAGAATCGGCTGATATCCAGTCATCACGATATTGTGTTCGAACACATCCGCGCTGTTTGCGAACCAGACATGCGGATGCAAGGTGTTGTCGACCACGACATTGTTGCGAACGATGCGATTGAACCCTTCCCGCAGCTTGATTCCTCCTGCCAACAAGAGATTGTCCTCGATGAGATAGTTGCTCGATCCGTCGTCCAGATCGATATCCCAACCGTGGTCGCAGCGCATGCGGTTATGGCGAATGACAGTGGGAGCGATGGCGTCGAGCGCCACCAGTGACGGGTCTGCGGCGACTCCCCGGTTCATTTCCTCGCGATTCGCGCTCCAATACCGATCTCTGCCCCAGCTATTGAATGAGCCGTGATCTCCCGTTTCAAGGACGGTATCGAAAACATCATTGTCGACAATCAGGTGGCCGCCCCAGGTCCCGTCCCCGATATTGATGCCGGCACGGGGCACGTGATAGATGCTGTTGTGGCGCACGGTAATTCGGGCCGCCATCGAGATCTCTATTCCGGCCGACTGCTTCTCGATCGCTCCGATCGCATAAATCAAATTGTCCTCGGCGATGCTGTCGGCAGGATATGCATCACTCTGCGGGCCCCGAGTGTGGTCTATGGCCGCCATTGGCTGAGATTGTTGATATTCGAATAGTCCGGAGCGGACAGCTTCGGGCCGCCCTACGAACGCGATACCGCTGGCGCCGATGTCGTGGATCTCGTTGCCTCTTATGGCGACGTTGCGATTGTGGCCGCTGACAACAATCGCATTGCCGCCGAGCTCGGCAAAGCGGTTGTTGCTGATCACGATGCGTTGTGCATTCTCACTCAGGATGGCGCCGCCGCGATAGAACATCCAATCGGACCGGAGCAGAGGCTCGGTGGTTTTCAAGAAAGTGGTTTCGGTCTCCCGAAACTCCAAGCCGGACACCGTGACGTCGTGAACTGGGGCGGCGGGCGAACCGCGCAATTCGATCAGGCTCTCCAGCCGACTCGCGACGAAGCCTGCGCGGGCGAGAGATAGCCCCGGCGTAGGCTTGAAGTACAGCCAATGGGATTTCTGATCGAGGTACCATTCGTCGACTGCGTCGAGCTCTTCGAGAATATTCTCGACAAAACGATCGCGATCGCTGGGAATGACTGTTCGATTGATGCCGGTCGCCGCCGCCAGACGCAGGCTGCCGTCGGGCCATTTACCCTCGATCGGAATTTGAA
>Ga0307474_10001653_pt1 | contig 16099 bp, 16 predicted proteins | sample atmos_gasesECM1C_2_FD_203312 | JGI IMG/M metagenome (GOLD analysis project Ga0307474, IMG submission 203312) | Hardwood forest soil microbial communities from Morgan-Monroe State Forest, Indiana, United States - atmos_gasesECM1C_05 | ecosystem: Environmental > Terrestrial > Soil > Temperate... | reverse complement strand
TAATATGCTGCTCATGTCCGCCGACGCAATAAGTTAGAACGGTTTCCTGTGGCCAAACGTTACCTAGTTCTCATCTCGCGCATTTGTGCAGTTTTTGTTGGCTTAATAGCGCTGACTGTCTTCGCAAACGTCTGTGCTTATGTCTACTTGAGGCCTGCCCTGCCGGATGTGGGCAGCCTGCGGGAGGTCCAGCTGCAGGTGCCGCTGCGCATCTATTCGCGCGACGGCAAGCTGATCCAGTCGATCGGGGAGCAACGCCGCATCCCGGTGCGCTACGACCAGCTGCCGCCCAAGCTGATCCAGGCCTTCCTGGCAACCGAAGACGACCGGTTTTTCCGGCATCACGGCGTCGATTGGCAGGGAATCTTGCGGGCGGCGGTGGCCAATCTAAGAGCCGGCGGCATCCGCCAGGGCGCCAGCACCATCACCATGCAGGTATCGCGGGACATGTTCCTGACCCCGCGCCGCGACATGAAGCGGAAAATGAGCGAAATCTACATTTCCCTGCTCATGGAGGCCGAATTCACCAAAGAAGAAATCTTCTCCCTGTACGTCAACAAGATCTTCTTGGGGCAACGAGCGTACGGCGTCGGCGCCGCGGCTGAAGTGTATTTCGGCAAGAGTCTCGATCAACTGAGCCTCGCCGAAATGGCGACGCTGGCCGGCATTCCAACCTCCCCTTCCACGGTCAATCCAGTCGCCAGTGCCGACGCCGCCAAGGTGCGCCGCACCCATGTTTTGGGCCGCATGCTCGAACTCGGTTACATCAGCCAGTCTGAGTACGATCAGGCCAAATCCAGTCCCATGGAATCGCGCCTGCATGGCGCCTCGATTGAGGTCGACGCGCCGTACTTGGCGGAAATGGTGCGCAACGACATGCAGAATAAGTACGGGGATGCCGTCTATACGGCCGGATACAAGGTTTATACGACCCTGGATTCGCGCCTGCAGGCGGCGGGCACCGTGGCGCTGCGCACCGGCCTCATCGAATACGACATGCGCCATGGCTACCGCGGAGCGAGCGCCAAGGTCGACCTGTCGAAAATCGTCACGCCGGCCCAATTCGACGCGCAGCTGGAGGAATTTCCCATCATCGGCGGCCTGAAACCCGCGATCGTCGAGCAGGTCGAGGCCAAGAGCGCCAAGATCTATGTGAAGGATTTAGGGGTCGTGACTCTGCCTTGGGAAAAACTGGCTTGGGCGCGGCGAGAATTACCCGACGAGAAAGTCGACAGGGCGCCCGCGCAAGCCTCGGAAATCTTGAGCCGCGGGGATGTCATCTACACCGTGGGACGCACGCCCGAATCCCTGCTCTTCGTACAAATCCCCGAAGCGCAGGGTGCGCTGGTGTCGGTCGACCCGAAAGACGGCGCGGTCGTCGCCTTGGTCGGCGGCTTTGATTTCTTTCAGAGCAAATACAACCGCGTCGTCCAAGCCCGGCGCCAGCCGGGTTCGGGGTTCAAGCCTTTCATTTATGCGGCCGCCTTCGACAAAGGTTTTACGCCCGCCAGCGTGGTGCTGGATGCCCCGGTGGTCATCGACGATGAGGGCAAGGAACAGGCCTGGCGCCCGCACGAGGACACCGGCCAGTTTGATGGCCCTGTCCGCCTGCGCGACGCCCTGGTGCATTCCCTAAATTTGGTGTCGGTGCGTTTGATGCGCGCCATTGGCGGCCAGTACGCCCGAGATTACGTGACCCGCTTCGGCTTCGATAAATCGCAGTTACCGGATGACTTGACCCTCGCCTTGGGAACGGCGGAATTAAGCCCCCTGCAGGTGGCCATCGGCTACTCAGCTTTCGCCAACGGGGGCTTCAAAGTCAGCTCGTACTACATCGATCGCATCGAGGACGCCAATGGCAAGATCTTGCAGCAGGCCAACCCCGCGGTCGCCTGCCCGCAATGCGGTGTACCGAGCGACGGTCCCAGCCCCAAAAGCGCGGCGGCCGGTGGCCGCGCGGCGCTGCTGGACCAGGCCCCACACGATGGCAAGACACTGATCCCTGTGAAGAATCTGGCGCCGCAAATCCTCAGACCGCAGGTCGCGTACCTGCTGGCAGACATGATGGCCGATGTCATCAAGCGCGGCACAGGCCAGCGCGCCCGCACGCTCAATCGCGACGACATCGCCGGGAAGACCGGCACCAGCAACGATTTTCACGACGCCTGGTTCAATGGCTTCAATGGCGACCTCGTCACAACCGTCTGGACCGGGTTCGATGCGGAGCGCTCGTTGGGCGATAACAATGATCAGGCGGCCCGTGTGGCGGTACCGACCTGGACTTACTTCATGAAACAGGCTCTGGAGGGCACGGCCCGGCATGGCGTGCCCGTTCCCGATGGCATCGTCAGGGTACGCATTTCGCCAACGACCGGCTTGCTGGCGGGCGCCGACGACCCCAGCGGCATCATGGAATATTTCATTGAGGGGAATCTACCCAAGGCCGGGCTATACGAAGGCCAGAATCCGAACAGCCCAGAACCCGATAAACCGATATTCTAGCCACCGATGCCTGAGAAGACCGATGCCTAAGAAGTTTTCGCAGCGTGCTGAAGATCTACGCCGCGCTCTCGCGCAAGAGGCCGCGAGAATCATGGCCGAACACGGTATTGAGGATTTCCGCCAGGCGAAGCGCAAGGCGGCCGATCGCCTCGGCGTCAACGATGTCGCGGTGCTGCCGAAAAACGTCGAGATCGAGGATGCGCTGCGCGCCCACCAACGCCTCTTCGGACGTGATACCCACGATCACACCCTCAAGGAACAGCGGCGCATCGCACTCGACACCATGCGGATTTTGGCGGAGTTTCAACCGCGCCTGGTGGGGTCCGTACTGACCGGAACGGCGACCAATTACAGCGATATCAATTTGCATTTATTCGCCGACGCGTCGGAGTCGGTGGCGATTAAACTGCTCGAAATCGGCGTGCCGCACGAATTCTACGAGCGGCGCGTAAAGATGGACGCGGAGCGCAGCGTGAATTATCCGGCGTTGCGATTCGAGGCCAATGGCCGCACGGTCGATGCGACGGTGTTTCCCATCGACGGCATCCGTCAATCGCCCTACTCACCCGTCGATGGGCGCCCCATGAAGCGTGCGGATGCGCGCGAGGTGTCGGAACTGGTCGATTCGAACTAGAGCTCTGGCACAAGTGCTGGAGGGACGAGTTTCGAGTGCTACCGTCGGTCGGTTGGCCTCATGCGCATTCGTAGGACGAAAAATCGCGTGTCGCCCAACCCGCCGATAGCGCCGGCATGTGATATCGATCGGCCCGAGTTCCCTGGCGGGCGCTCACGAACCGATCGATATCACTGCCCCGCCTTCCACACCGCCAGCATGTCCGGCGAGCCCTGCGCGCGCACACCGTTGTCGGTGAGAATCTCGTCCGTCGCACCGATGAGCGCCTGGCGCGAGAAAACCAGCGCTTCCCCGCCCTTGGCGGCGAATTCAAGCGTGACGAAAGGATCCTTGAGGTCGCGCAGCAGCGCCACCAGGTGTTTGAGGCTCTTCACGGCGGTGCCATTCACGGAGTACACCACCGAACCCGCGGGATTCGAGTAGCCATTCGCGAGTTTGTGCGGAAAGAACGGCGAGGAAATGATCACCAATTCCTCCAGATCATCGCTGGGCGGATCGAAGGCGCGGCTCACCAACGGACTTTTCAGGTAGCCCAAGACGCGTATCAAGTTGGCGTTGTTTTCGAACGCGCCCAGGAACTGCCGGGTCGCGCGCGAAAACACCAGCGGTCCGTAGACGAAGTACGAGGGATATTCGCCATGCAGGTCGGACACCAGCGTCGGATACTCGGCCGAGACGGGAAGCTCGACCTTCAGCGTCTTGCCGGCACGCACGACGGTGAGGGGCAGCTTGCCGTCCTTGGCCACCTTCTGAATCATGTAGCCAAAACTCACGCGCAGATCCTTGTCGATCTTGACCATGCCCTGATTGTCGATGGGTGTATCGCCGATGCGCGTGAGCACATCCCATTCCTTGAGCGGATACGATGCGTCGGATTTGTCGGGCCGATGCACCACCATTCCTTCCACGCTCTTGTCCAGCTTCAAATAGTCGCGCAGCGCCGGATTCTCCAGCGTCTGCAGGTCATCGTGCATGCTGGCCTTGCCGACGTAGTGGCCGCTGGCAATATCCTTGAGGAATAGATCCACCTCTTCGTTCGGAATGATGTAGCCGATATTCTGGCTATCGCCGCCCAGCCGGCTGAAGGCGAGGCCAATCATCTTGTCGCCCGCGATGGCGGGACCGCCGCTGTTGCCGGGATTGATGGCCGCATCGATTTGAATGCGCAGGCCGGACACCGGATAGTTGTACGCCGCGAACTCGATGCGCGACACGATGCCCTTGGTGATCGACAGCGATGAGCCCCCTGTCGGAAAGCCATAGGCGAGAACCGGATCCTTGATCTGCGGCAGCTTGCTGGCGCGCGCCACCGGCGGATGGGTGTCGAAGAAACTGGGATCGTCGAGCTGCAACACCGCAAGGTCAATGCCGGGCGCGACGGCGAGCACCGTCGCCGACAGCTTGTCGCCGGCGGCATTAGCCTGAATCTGCACCTGGCTGGCGTAGAGCACGGCGTGCGCGTTGGTCAAGATGCGCTTACCCTCGATGACCACGCCCGAGGCGGTGGCCTCGCTGGGCGCCTGCTTGGTCCAGGGTTTGTATGGATCCGGGTAGCGCATGGTCGAAAAAATCTTGACCACCGAGTTCTCCAGCGCCGGAACCTCAGCTTGATCGGCCGCATGGGTCGCGGCGAATGCCGCGGCCGTGAACAGAGCGCCGACGTTTAGAAAAATGATTCGCGCGTAACGTGCCATGAATATTTATTGCGTCCTTAAATTTTCCGCGGCCTATTTGCCGTCGACTGAAAACGCCAACAGGGCATTACCCGAAATGAGGTAAACGCCGCCGTTGACGATGGTCGCGCCGCCATGGTCCAGGGGACCGCCGCTCGCGCGCACGCCATTCTGCGTTTGAAATGCTTTTGCCGTATCGAAATCCCAGAGAACTTTGCCGTCGATGGTCGAATAGGCGCGCAAGTGCCCATCCATCGAACCTGAAAACACACCGCCGGGCATGACCGTAACCGCTTGCGATTGCGCATGCGAGCACAGGCCTTCGCTCCAGGAGCACGCCGGCACGGGCGCCGGCGTGTGCCAGCGCGCAGTGCCGGTTTTCGGATCCAGTGCCCATAGGCCGCCGCTGGAGTTGATTGGCTGCGCCAAGGCGCCCGACAAGGCGACATACCAACTGCGGTGGTCGGCCGCGGTGCCCCAGGCGACCCCGCCATCTCCACCCGCGTCGGCGCCGCCCGGCCTGCCTTGCCACAGAATCTCGCCGCCGTGATCCGGATCGAGTCCATAGACCACGCCGGAGTGCTGCGCGGCCAAAATGACTTCATTGCCGCTTGCCAAGGTGCGCAATACCGGCGAACTGGTGAAACCGCTAATGCCCGTCTGGCCCATCACCTTGAGTTGTTTGACCCATCGCAGCTTGCCGTCGTTCAAGGCGAACGCGGCGATCGAATCGGTGAGCGATTGTTCGATTCCAGTCGTGGATGGGCCCGTGCCGACGTACAACACGCCGCGCTTGGCGTCGATGGTGGGCGAGGAGGCAATGGCGGCGCCGGCAGGGCCCCATTCCTGCACGCCGGCACTGTTCTTGCGCGTCGGCTGCGGCTCCTCGAGCACGGTATAGCTTTTCCACAGAACGCGGCCGCTGGCGATGTCGAGCGCCGCGACGCTGCCCCGAAACGTGCAGCAGCTGTAGTTGGGGTTTCCGGTGTTGTTGTCCTCGTTGGATCCCACGGCGACATACAACCGGTCGTTGTACAAAGTGGGAGATCCGAGGATGCGCGCCGCGGGGTGCGTGTCGACTTGCGACTTCCACAGCAGCGTTCCTTTTTGCGCATCGAGCGCATACACCGCGCCGGTGTCGTCGCCGAAAAATGCGGCGCTCGGGGCCTTGATGACGTCCAGATGCGCGAGCGTGCGTTTCAATTTTCGCGGTATCGCGGCCCGCTTCGACTGGCCCAGCTCGCCGATCGAAATCGCCGTGCGGCTGCCGGCGGGAGCGTCATAGGTCCAGTAAGTGCAGCCGGTCTTGGCGTCCAGCGCATAAATACGCCCTGACGAACTCGTCACGAACAGTCTGTCGTCCACCAGGGTGGGCTGGCCGAATTCGTTGCCGCCCTGAAACCCAAAGGCCCACTTCAAGCCAAGCTTCGGCACGTCCATGGCGCGAATGGCCGGTTCCGGTTGGTAGCGCGTATTGAAAAGATCGTGGCCCCAGCCGTTCCACTGCACGCTGCCGACCGACACGGGATCCGCACGCGAGGCGCAAAGATTTTTTTCGGGCGTCAAGGCTGCGGGGGGGCGGGCAATTCCCGGCGGCGGTGCCGGCGGTACGCCCGGTTCATCCTGGGCCGCCAACGCGATGCCGCCGATCAGCAGGAGCGGCAGGCATTTCACGACCGAACCTAAAGCCAGCACGATTCAGCGCTTTTCGATCGGCTGATAATCTCGCTTGGTGGGACCCGTGTAGAGCTGGCGCGGCCGGCCGATTTTCATATGGGGATCCGAGACCATTTCGCACCAATGAGCCACCCAGCCGGCCGTTCGCGCAATGGCGAACATCACTGTAAACATGGAGCGTGGGATTCCCAAAGCGCTATAAATGATGCCGGAGTAGAAATCGACATTGGGATAGAGCTTGCGCGACACGAAATAGTCGTCCTTCAGCGCGATCTCCTCCAATTTGAGCGACAGGTCAAACAGCGGGTTATTGCCCTTGCCCATTTTCTCGAGCACCCGATAGCACATGTCGCGGATGATCTTGGCGCGAGGATCGAAGTTCTTGTACACGCGATGACCAAATCCCATGAGCCTCACGCTGTCGTTCTTGTCCTTCACTCTGCCTAAAAACTTGTCGATGTTTGCGACCGAACCGATGCTGTCGAGCATGTCGAGCACGGCTTCATTCGCGCCGCCGTGCGCCGGTCCCCACAGGGCGGACACGCCGGCGGAAATGGCGGCGTAGGGATTCGCGCCGGTACTGCCGGCGAGCCGTACCGTCGAAGTGCTGGCGTTCTGTTCGTGGTCCGCGTGCAGTATGAACAACAGATCGAGCGCCTCGGCCGCGACCGGATCGATCTCGTAGGGCTCGCAGGGAACCGCGAAGAACATATTGAGCATGTTCGCGCAGTAACGCAGATCGTTGCGCGGATAGATGAATGGCTGTCCCAGCGTGTGCTTGTACGCCGCGGCGGCGATCGTCGGCAGTTTCGCGATGATCCGATGCGCAAAGATTTCCCGATGCCTTGGATCGCCGATGTGCGTGGTGTCGTGATAGAAAGCGGCCATTGAGGCTACCACCGCCGACACCATCGCCATCGGATGCGCGTCGTGATGAAAACCGCGGAAAAACCCGAGCAATTGCTCATTCACCATGGTGTGCCGCATGATCGAATTGGTGAATGCGTCGAGTTCGGATTTGGTCGGCAGGGTGCCGTTGATGAGCAGCGTCGCCACTTCGAGAAAGCTCGACTGCTTCGCCAGCTGCTCGACCGGATAGCCGCGATACAGGAGTATGCCCGCGTCGCCATCGATGTACGTAATTTTGCTTTCGGTGCTGGCCGTGGCCATGAATCCGGGGTCGAAGGTGAAGACGCCCTGGTCCTTGGTCAGGTTCGAGATGTCGAGCACATCGGGCCCAATCGTCCCGGAAATGGCGTTCAGCTGGCTGGTCTTTCCGGTCGAGAGATTCTTGAGTTCGTATTTCGTGCTCATTCGCTGTATCCGGCGGCTGTGTTTCGATTGTTTCAGGCCGCAGCCTTGCACGGCCGTACAACGGAATCAAGCGCATGCGTCGCCGAAGCGAGAACCTCGTCGCGGGTTCGCGGGGAGGTTCGCTTTTGCGTCGCTTGAAGATGCGCGGCGCTCCGCGCGCGAAATAAACCAGCCCGCTTTGAAAGGGGCGTGCTGGCGGTTAGGTTTTTGCCGGCGCCGCAGGCTTTGCGGGCGCAGCCGGCGCAGCAGTCGCGTACTTCTTGCGGAACTTGTCGACGCGGCCGCCGGTATCCACAATCTTCTGCTTGCCGGTGTAGAACGGATGGCAGTTGGAACAAACTTCGACTTGCAGATCTTGACCGATGGTCGAACGCGTCTCGAACGTATTGCCGCACGTGCACGTGACCGTGATCTGTTTGTAATCGGGATGGATGCCGGCTTTCATGGAAACCTCGTATAGCTGTTGCGGCAGAATCGATGTGCTTTTTTGAGAAAGTCGCATCGCCACGCCTTGGACCCTTATTTGCTGGCGAAACCTGGGGATTTCAATGCCAAAACAGGGCCGCGCATCATATGCGCACACCTGTCACTCCACAAGAGTTATCCCATTGCGCGTACGAGGGCCATTCCATTGCACATATTTGTCCACAATAACTGTGGATAAGTCTGTGGACGGTGTCCCGTGTAGGTGGCTCGCACTGCGGAAATTCGCGTAATTGTTAATTTGATCAAAAAATAGACAGGCTAGTTTCTATATGAAAATCAATGGATTACGAGACGCATCTGACCTACTGCAGATGCAATGTGCTGTAGGTCTCACTTTGTTCGGGACACCGAGAGTGGTGTGTATAAGCTTTTAAGCCAGGAAACCGGCCTGAAGATCGTTGAGGAAGCGTCTGCCAAGTTCGGTGGGCCTCCAGCCGGAGTCCATGGGTTCGAGCAGGCCCCGCTCTTGCGCCCGCGCCAGCTTTTCATCGAGGTTTTGTAGAGGAAGCCCGGTGCGCGCTTGGTAGCAATCGCTGCTGAATCCATCGTTCAGGCGCAGCGCGTTCAGCATGAATTCAAACGGCAGGTCTGCGGCGGCGATGAAGCTGTTCTCGCCCGCGGACAGCGCTGCACGGCCGATCTCAGCCTGATATTCGCGCGGTTGTTTTGGCTTGACGGTGCGCAGGATTTTCTCCGGTGTCTTCACGCTCACCTTGCCGTGAGCGCCTGCGCCGATGCCCAGATAGTCGCCGAACAGCCAGTAATTCAAGTTGTGCCGGCACTGCGCGCCTTCCTTGGCGTACGCCGACACTTCGTATTGGGTGTAGCCGCGGTCCGCCAACATTTTCTGGCCCTCGAGTTGTATCTGCCAGGCTGCATCCTCGTCAGGTAAAGCGGGGGGCCGCGAATGAAACACGGTGCCAGGCTCCAGCGTGAGCTGGTAGTAGGAAATATGCGAGGCCCCAAGCGAGCAGGCGATCTGCACATCGTTCAGCGCTTGCTCCAACGATTGCTGCGGCAGCGCGTACATGAGATCGAGATTGAAATTGCCGAGTTTCGCAGCGACGAGTTCCTCCACCGCTCGATACGTGTCGTCGGCCGAATGAATGCGGCCCAGCACTTTAAGCGCGTTCGCGTCAAAGCTTTGCGCGCCCAAGGACACGCGATTGATGCCCGCCTCGGCATAGCCTTTGAACCTGCCGCGCTCAATCGTGCCTGGGTTCGCCTCCAGCGTGATTTCCGCGCCGTCCGCGAAGTCGATCCGCTGCTTGAGCGCATCGATTAGGCGCGCGAAATCCGCGGGACTGAACAGGCTCGGCGTACCGCCGCCGAAAAATACGCTGTCGATCCTGCGCCCCCGCACGCGCGGCGCCTCGAGGTCGAAATCCCGGATCAGCGCGTCGATGTAAGAGGCATCGGGCCGGCCCGACTTCAGCTGATGCGAATTGAAATCGCAGTACGGGCATTTGCGCACACACCACGGCATGTGCACGTACAACGCCAGCGGCAAATCGATCACAGCGGCGCCGCCAGCTGGTCGCGCAGCGCGCGCAGCGCCTTGCCGCGATGGCTCAAACGGTTTTTTTCCAACGGCGGCAGTTCCGCCGCGGTCTTGCCCAATTCCGGCAGCCAAAAATAGGGGTCGTAACCAAAGCCGCCGGCGCCGCGCGGCGCATCCAGAATGAAGCCCTGCCAGTCCGCCTCGGCGATGAGCGGCGCCGCGTCCGCCGCGCTCCCGATAAACACCAGCGCGCAGCGATAGCGAGCCCGCCGCTGTTCATGCGGGAGGCCAGCCAGCGCGCGCAGCAACTTGGCGTTGTTCGCCGCATCGTCCGCACCTTCGCCCGCATAGCGCGCCGAGTAAATGCCCGGTGCGCCGTTCAAGGCGTCGACTTCGAGGCCCGAGTCGTCCGCGATCGCCGCCGATGCGCTCAATTTCGCGGCATGACGCGCCTTGAGCAGGGCATTGGCAAGAAAGGTTGCGCCCGTTTCCTCGGGTGAGGGCAGGTTCAGTTGGGCCGAGCTGGTCAACTCGAATGGCAGTCCGGTGAGCAGCGAGCGAAATTCGCGCAACTTGCCGGCATTGCCGGTGGCGATCACCAACCGCCTAGGATCCATCTTGAGCATTCCGCGCGGCCGCGAGCGTTAGGCGGCGCGGGCACTGAGTTGTGCGGCATGCAATTGCGCAATGCCATGCGTTGCCAGGTCCAGCAGTTGGTCGAGTTCGTGGCGGCGAAACGCATGTCCCTCCGCCGTTCCCTGGACTTCGACGAACCCACCGCCGCTGTTCATCACCACATTCATGTCGGTTTCCGCGTTCGAGTCCTCGGCATAGTCCAAATCCAGCACGGCGGTTCCGCGGTAGATGCCTACCGACACCGCGGCCACCTGGCCGTGCAAGGGATTCGCGGCGACGGCGCGTCTCTTGAGGAGGGTATCGATGGCATCGGCCAAGGCCACATAGCCGCCGGTGATCGCCGCGGTGCGCGTGCCGCCATCGGCCTGCAACACATCGCAGTCGATGGTCACCGTGCGTTCCCCGAGGCCTTTCAAGTCGACCACGGCGCGCAACGACCTGCCGATCAGACGCTGAATTTCCTGCGTGCGGCCGCTTTGCTTGCCGCGCGCGGCCTCGCGCGCGGAACGGGTATGCGTGGCCCGCGGCAACATGCCGTATTCGGCGGTCACCCACCCCTGGGCGGACCCGCGCAGGAATCCGGGCACGCTGTCTTCGATGCTGGCGGTGCAAAGAACGCGCGTCGAGCCGAAGCTCACCAGCACCGAACCTTCCGCATGCTGGGTGTAGCCGCGTTCGAATTTCAATTCGCGCAATTGGTTGGCGGCGCGCCCGCTGGGTCTGTTGCTCATGCCGCCTTCCAACGAAGCGCGGCCGCGCTCGTGTTGTCGCTATAGGGCGCGGATGCCTCCACCGCGCGCTTCCCTAAATCGTTGAGCGAGTCGCGCAACGGCTTGGCCTGGCTCTGCGCGAAGCGCCCCAAATCCTGATCCTTCAAATTGGCCCACAGCCCATCGGTGCAGAGCAGCAGCACATCGCCCGCCTTCAATTTGTGGCGCGAGGAGATGGTCATTTCCGGCAACGCGGCATCTCCGCCGAGACAGCACTCGACGTAATTGCGCATTGGGTGGCCATGAACCTCGGCCTCCGTGATCAAACCCTCGCGCAACAGCACCTCGACATGACTGTGATCGCGCGTGCGCTCGAGCACCTGCGACTGGCGCAATTGGTAAACGCGGCTGTCGCCGACATGCGCCCAGTAGGCCGCGGAGTCTTGCACCAGGCATACCGCGCAGGTCGCGCGCGGACGCGCTTCGGCGCTCAAGGCCGAGCCGAGCTTGACGACTTCCTCGTGCGCCTTGCCCAACGCCAAATGCAGGAACGTCATGGGATCGAAAATTGGATGGGGAGTCTGCCAGAAAGCCTCGAGCATGGTGGACAGCGCGGTTTCGGCCGCCCGCGCGCCATCCGCATGGCCCCCCATGCCGTCGATCACGACCAGGAGCACGGCCTGTTCTGCGGCCGCAATCGCGACTCGGTCCTGATTTTCCTCGCGGTGCCCGATGAGGCTCACGTCCGCGGTTTCGATCTGCAATGCCTGTTCCTCGTCTGCTAAGCTTGCGATCCGCCGATTATGGCCGATTTTAGCGACGACCCCCATGATTCGTAGCATGACCGGCTTTGCCCGACGCGAGAGACAGTTCCCCTGGGGACTTCTGGCGTGGGAATTGAAGACCGTGAATCACCGTTTTCTCGAGCTGGGATGCCGCTTGCCCGAGGAATTCCGCGCGGCCGAAGCGGATTTTCGAGCGGCGGTCGCCGCCGCCATCCGCCGCGGCAAAGTCGAATGTTCGCTGCACTTCAAGCCCACGGTCGTCTCGACCGCACTCGAAGTCGATGCCGAGTTGCTCGGCAGCCTCACTTCGCGTGCACAGCAGCTTGCCGCGCAAGCGGGCGCGGCGGCTCGAATCGACGTACTCGATCTCCTGCGTTGGCCCGGGGTCATCCGCGATGGCACGCGCGACACCGCGCCCATGATCGCCGCGGCGCAAGTTTTGCTCGCGGAGGCCCTGTCGGAATTGACTCGTTCCCGCGATAGCGAAGGAGCGCGCCTGCGGGACGCCTTGCAGCAGCGCTGCGACGGGCTGCTGGAGTTCTCGGCAAGAGTCACCGAGCGGCTGCCGGAAATCCGAGCCCGCATGCGCGCAAAACTGCTCGACCGCATCGCGCAGCTCGTCAGCGATGTGGACCAAGACCGCCTTGAACAGGAACTCGCCATCTTGGCCCAGCGACTGGATGTCGACGAAGAGATCGATCGCCTGCGCGGACATGTCACCGAAGTCCGCAAAACCTTCGAAGGCCCGGAACCCGCGGGCCGGCGGCTGGACTTCCTGATGCAGGAACTCAACCGCGAGGCCAATACGCTGTCATCGAAGTCCCAGGACATCGAAACCACCCGCGCCGCGGTGGATATGAAAGTGCTCATCGAACAAATGCGGGAGCAGGTGCAGAACATCGAGTAGCTTCCGGAGCTGTTTGGGCCCACCGCGCCGGCGCTCGAATTTCTCTATAAATCAAGCAATTATTGACAAGCAGCGTCCATGGACTTCCATGCCCTGCCGCGCTAAAGTTTGTAGCTGGACGCGTAGCTACAACGCTAGCTACAACCGAGAGGAACTGCGTGTTCCTGGTCTAGCTACAAAGGTGTGCCCATGGCGGCGCGTTTGCTCGGCCGCGTGGGAAAGAAGGCGCCGACGGCGGCGAATGATCTGCTGCGCCACATGCGGCGGGTTTTCAGGTTCGCCGTCCGCAGGCATCTGATGGCGTCCAGCCCGGTGGCCGATTTCAATCTCAGCGACGCCGGCGGCCAAGAGCCTGCGCGACAACGTTCGTTGAGCCGTGACGAGCTCGAGCGGCTGTTCAAGGCGCTTCGAGACGCGCCGAGTTTCGGCGGTACCAATCTGCTGACGATCAAATTGCTGCTCGCCCTCGGCGTTCGCAAAGGCGAATTACTCGGAGCCAAGTGGAGTGAGTTTGATCTCGATGGCACGACGGATTTGGGTCCGGTGTGGCGACTGCCGGCCAAGCGCACCAAGACTTCAGCGCCCTTGTCGATCCCGCTGGCACCGGCGGTCGTCGGATGGCTCAAGGGCCTGCGTGAAGTCGCCTGCGGCAGCGAGTACGTACTTCCAAAGCGGCGCAGAGACCGCCGGCAACGTGCACTGCATGTCGGCATCGACACCTTAAACGCGGCTCTCGCCGGCGTCGATCACGGTCTCGACGAATTCACGATTCATGATTTACGGCGCACCATGCGCACGCATTTGTCCTCCTTGGACATTCGCAGCGAGGTGGCGGAGCGTTGCCTCAACCACAAACTGCCCGGCCTCCAGGGCGTCTACAACACGCACGATTATTTTGCGGAACGCAAAGCCGCGCTCGAAACGTGGACGGCGCTCCTGCTCGAAATCGAGCGCGGCGAGCGAAAGGTGGCGCCCATGCGATACCGCCGCTCCAAGCCCTAACGCCGGAGCTTAGGAAACCGATGCGCAAATCAGTCGCCCCCGGGGGAGACCGACCGAGACGGGAGCTCTGAACCGGTCGCAAAATGCGATCGGTTCGCGGAAGAATCGCGACCGCACCGCAAGTACTTGCCGCACGTGGCGGAGACCCAGTTCTTTGAGGTCGCAATTTGTGACCTTAAATACCGGCCGCGTCTGCAATCTTGAAGTATGTACGTGATACATATATAATACGTATATGGGACCGAAATTCGATCCCGAGAAGGACGACGCCAATATCGTCAAGCACGGCCTGTCCTTGGTTGAGGGGGAAGGTGTGTTGAACGATCCCCTGGGTTTGACAGTGGAGGATGATTCCTCCGCAGGAGAATCTCGCTGGATCACAGTCGGGATGAACGCCGGCGGCGAAATTTTGGTGGTTGTTTGGACGGAGCGCGAAGACGGCGAGCGCCTTATCTCCGTGCGACGAGCAACCACGAAGGAGCGGAAAGATTATGAAGGCTGAGTACGATTTCTCCAAAGGGCGGCGCGGGCAAGCTGTGCCAACGAAGGGAAAAACTCGCATCACGATCTACATCGATGATCAGGTCGTTGCGGCATTCAAGGCGGAGTCGGCGCGAACGGGCACTGGATATCAGACGCTTATTAACGAGGCGCTCGCGCGGTACTTAGGCACTGCTGAAAAGCCCATTACAGCCGAACAGGTGCGGAAGATTGTTCGAGACGAGCTTGCGCACGCGCGCTGATAGTTAAGGATCGGCAGTAGCGGACCGATGCTTTACCGATAAATTCGGGTGAAGGTGCGTTCGCGACCCTGAACCGACCTTAGCGACCGGCGACTATCGGGAAATTTGGGAATCTCAACTGGCACCGATCACGAATGCTTATGCGAAATTTCGCCGAGTGCTTTCGTAAGATCACTAAGAGTTTGAACAAAGGTCCCGTTGAAGCCTTCGAAGTTGTTGTTCTGCGCAAGTCCGAATTGGATGCTGCATTCGTCGAATACGACTCTTGTCGAGCTTTCGGGTACGGCAAGGACAGTCCACAGTATCCAAGGCCAAACACTCGCCCCAGCTTTGAAGTGTGCGCGGATGGGGGTAACTAAACACTTTTCGACATCGAAGCTGAAGGTAGGCAGCACTGTATTGCGTGACAGTTCCAAGCGGATACGCTCGCTGACGCCCGAGGCAGTCAGATTTGTGGATATCCAATAATCGCCGTGGACCTTTACCTGATGGCCCTTGGCTTCGAGAAATTCCTTGGTTTGCTCGAATGCAATGCGGTAGCGCGGGGCATATTGCACCTGCGGTACGTGATGCTCTAAGTGGGTAATGCTGCCCCGATCTTGTTCGCCCCACGGACCTATCCCATTCTTGTAAATCGATCACGCTGAAATCTGGGGAATATATAACGTGCATCGCGAACGTCTGCAAACGAAGGCATTACGGCACGGCGAATTTCCGCGTTTGGCCGTGAAGCGCCCGACGCAAACATCGAGTAGCTTCCGTGCAGCCGGCTGCTCGATGCCGAGCCCGCAGACCTCTATGGCGTGACTTCTCGGCGCTCCAAAGCGCCTAATGCTCCGCTTGGGCAAGCCACACAGTATGTCCGCCGCAATTCGGGTCTTCAACAAGGTGCGCCACAAGGCGAAAACCAGCTGACTTCAGCAAGCTCCGATACTCCGCAGGAGCCAAGCTGGCGTGATAGAGCGGTTCGCCATGATATGAACCAATGGCTTCGCCGTGTGATCCTCCACTGGTAAACATCAGCGCGGCGCCGGGTGAAGCATGCCGCCTAAAAATTGGAAACATCCGGCGCTGATCATCGTGGGTGAGATGGAAAAAGCTGTCCCAAGCGAGCAGGCCATCGAATGTGTCCTCGAGCGCGAGGGCACGCATATCAGCCACATGCCAAGACCGCTGCGGAAAGCGCCCACGGCAGATGGCTATCAACGTTGGCGAGGTGTCCACGCCATCTAGCTTGAAGCCTTGATCGATGAGATATCTCGCGATCGGATCGCCGGAACCGCAGCCAATGTCGAGTATTGACGCCCCTTGTGATAAAAGCGCGCTGAATCGATCGAGCCAGGCACTTTCGTTCCAGCCCACGCTCCGACGATCTGCGACATAGTCATGAGCATGCCGCTCGTAAAGATCAATGATCTTGTCCGCATCCGAATCCATGGCCTCAAATTCCAATGGGATCGATGGGGAACACGCTCATGTTGGTTATTTTAGAGAAAGTTTCCTTAACTGCCTCCCGCAGTCAATCACAC
>Ga0307474_10001652_pt1 | contig 16103 bp, 16 predicted proteins | sample atmos_gasesECM1C_2_FD_203312 | JGI IMG/M metagenome (GOLD analysis project Ga0307474, IMG submission 203312) | Hardwood forest soil microbial communities from Morgan-Monroe State Forest, Indiana, United States - atmos_gasesECM1C_05 | ecosystem: Environmental > Terrestrial > Soil > Temperate... | reverse complement strand
ATCTGATCGACAAGAAGCCGGATCTGGTCCAGCGCTTCGTCAGCGCCTCGCTGGTCGGCTGGTACAACTACCTCTACGGCAACAATGCGGCTGCCAATGCGATGATCAAGAAGCTCAACCCGGAAATGACCGACGAGTTGCTCGCCTATTCCATCGCGCGAATGAAGGAATACGGCATCGTCGATTCCGGCGACGCGCTGCGCGACGGCATCGGCGCCATGAACGATGCGCGGATGGCGAGCTTCTTCGACAAGATGGTGCGCGCCCACGTCGTTCGCTCCGATATCGACTATCGCAAGTCCTACACGCTTCGTTTCGTCAACAAGGGCGTCGGCCTCGATCTGCGGCCCAAGAACTAGGATTGCTCGCACAATGGCGAATTCGCCGGCGCCAAAAGTGGCCGAGGCCAACCCTGCGGAACTCGCCGTCGATCTGCGCAATGTCGTCAAGGCCTATGACAACGGCGTGGTCGCGCTCGGCCCGATCGATCTTGCGGTGCGCCGCGGCGAGTTCGTCTCGCTGCTGGGGCCGTCCGGCTGCGGCAAGTCCACCGCGCTTCGTCTGATTGCGGGCTTGAGCGAGCCGACCTCGGGCGCGGTTCACCTGGCGCAGCCGTCCGTGGCCGCAACCGGCAATCATCCGATCGGCTTCGTGTTTCAGGAGCCAACCTTGATGCCGTGGACGACGGTGCGAGAGAATGTGCGCCTGCCGCTGAAGCTCGCGCACGTTCTGCCTTCAAAAGCGACGGCGCGTGTGGACGAGGCGCTCGCGCAGGTCGGGCTTTCCGAATTTGCCGACAGCTACCCCCGCGAATTGTCCGGCGGCATGAAGATGCGCGTCTCGCTTGCGCGGGCGCTGGTGACCGATCCGGGCATCCTTTTGATGGATGAACCCTTCGCGGCGCTTGACGAGATCACGCGCTTTCGCCTCAACAACGATCTGCTCTCGCTATGGCGCAACCTGCGCAAGACCGTCATCTTCGTCACGCACTCGGTTTTCGAATCCGTCTATCTGTCACAGCGCGTGCTGGTGATGACCGCGCGGCCCGGACGTATCGCAACTGAGATCCGCATTGAGGCACCAGAGCCGCGCGGCGAGGAGTTTCGGACTTCGGCCGACTATGCCGCCTACTGTCGCAAGGTGTCGGAGGCGCTGGCGCCCGCTTACTCCGGACGGTCAGCATGAGCGCGCCGGACGCCTCTTCGTCGCTCGCCGGACATCACGCAGCGCGTCTTATTCGCCTCGTGATGCCAGTTGCTGTTCTTGCGGCGGGGATCGGCTTGTGGGAACTCGTCGTTCGCGTCAATGACATCGAGCCTTATGTGCTGCCGGCGCCGTCGGCCATTTTTGAAACGCTGATCCGCGATTGGGGCCTGCTTTCGCAATCGCTTCTCACCACGCTTTTGACAACCTTCGAAGGCTTTGTCGCGGCGGCCATCGGCGGCATCGTGCTGGCGCTGTTGTTCAACCTGTCGAAGTGGCTGGAATATTCGCTGTTCCCCTATGCGGTGGTGCTTCAGGTCACGCCCGTCATCGCGATCGCGCCATTATTGCTGATCTATCTGTCGCAATCGACGGCGGTTGTGGTGTGCGCCTGGATCGTTGCCTTTTTTCCGGTGTTGTCCAACACGACGCTTGGTCTCAATTCGGTCGATCGCAATCTTGCGGGCCTGTTCCAGCTCTACGGGGCATCGCGGTTGCAAACCCTGTGTTTTCTTAAATTGCCCGCGGCGTTGCCGTTTATCCTGGGCGGCCTTCGTATCGCGGGTGGACTGTCGCTGATCGGCGCAGTCGTGGCCGAAATTGCGGCAGGTTCGGCCGGCGCGGGATCGGGCCTCGCCTATCGAATTGCGGAATCCGGCTATCGCCTCAACATCCCCCGAATGTTCGCTGCCTTGCTGTTGCTCTCGGCTGCCGGAATTGTCATTTATGGGCTGCTCGCGCTAACCTCGCACCTGATGCTGCGGCGTTGGCACGAGAGCGCGCTTGGAAAGGGAAACTAAGATGGTGGGCGGGAATATTTCATCGGAGAAGGTCGACCTTCTGATCTACGGGCCGAACAAACCGATCGTGGACAAGGGTTTTTCCGATCAATACGTGCTCCATCCCGCCGAGACGCGTGCCGATCTCGAGCGCATCAGTCCGGCAGTCGTCGAAAAAATTCGCGGCGCCGCGGTAACCTACAGCACCGCGCGTTGCGACAGCGGCGTAATGGCGATGTTTCCAAAGCTCGAAATCGTGGCGTCGTTCGGTGTCGGCTACGATCACGTCGACGCCAAATACGCCGGCGAGCATAACATTGTCGTGACCAACACGCCCGACGTCCTCACCGAAGAGGTCGCCGATATCGCGATGGGGCTTCTGATTTCCACCTTGCGCGAATTCGTCAAGGCTGACCGCTACCTGCGCTCCGGCCTCTGGACGACGCAGCAATATCCGTTGAGCGTCGGCTCGCTCCGCGATCGCAAGGTCGGAATCGTCGGCATGGGCCGCATCGGTCAGGCGATCGCGCGCCGTCTCGATGCTTCGCTGGTGCCGGTGGTCTACCACACGCGCAATGCGGTCCCGAGCGTCAGCTACAGGCATTATCCCGACCTGATCGAGATGGCCAAGGCGGTCGATACGCTGATGGTGATCGTGCCCGGCGGTCCCTCGACGGCGAAGATGATCAACGCCGATGTTTTCAAGGCGCTCGGTCCGCGCGGCGTGATCGTCAATGTCGCGCGCGGCTCGGTGGTCGATGAAGAGGCCATGATTGCGGCGCTGAAGTCGGGCACCATTCTGGCTGCTGGGCTCGACGTGTTCGCCAATGAGCCCAACGTTCCGGACGAATTGAAGGCGATGCAGAACGTGGTGCTGTTGCCGCATATCGGCTCCGCGTCGGTCGTCACCCGCAATGCAATGGATCAGCTCGTGGTCGATAACCTTAAAGCGTGGTTTTCCGGCAAGGGACCGCTGAACCCGATTGCGGAAACGCCGGTCAAGGGCCGCTAATGCGAAATCGGTCGTGCATGACGTTGGCGGTGTTCTCGGTGTCGCTTGGGTTCGTGCACCCTGCCGTCGCGCAGGATGCCACGACCTTGAAGAAGGACATGATCGGCCAGTGGGAGCTCGCCACCACCGAGCGCAGCAAGACCTGCGTCGTGACATTGAAAAGCGATGCGGCGCCGCAAGGTTTGCGGCTTGAGCTCGAGCCGAACTGCGCCAAGACGTTGCCGTTCGCCAAGGATATCGTTGCCTGGAGCGTCAAGGGGCTCGATATCGTGCGCTTGCAGGATGCGAGCGGCCAATCGGTGATCGACTTCACCGAAGTCGAGAGCGGCATTTTTGAAGGCGTGCGGCAGGGCGAAGGCGTTTACATCCTGCAAAATCTTGCTGCCGCTCGTTCGCTGGCCAAATCGATGGACCAGATGATCGGCGACTGGGCGATGGTGCGCGGCAACGGCCAGACCGTTTGCGGCCTGACGCTGACCAATACCGACGCGGGGCAGGACAATTTTCAGGTCTTCCTGAAGCCGAAATGCGATCCGGTCGTGGCCGCGTTCGCGCCGACGCGCTGGCGGCTGGAGCATGGCCAGATACTCCTGATGTCGGACAAGGGCGAGATCTGGCAATTCGAAGCCGACGACAATGCGCAATGGCGATTGGTGCCTGATAGCGCCGATCCGTTGATCATGATGCGGCAGTAGCGCAGCAAGGTTTCGCGGACTTAAGCGAACGAGCAAGTAACCGAGCTATGCCTCGCCGGCGGCTGGCGCTGATGCAGGCGATCATGAATCCGTACCTCGCCGCGATGCGCACACGCTGCATGCCGCGATCCTATGGCGACCAGCCAACCGGATGGGACTACAACAGCCCGACCATTGCGCCTGCGCCGCAATGGGCAACGATGGCACAGCTGATCTGAAGTGTCAGATCAGCCGCATGCCCTTCAAACTCGAGTGGCCGTTCTTGCCGACAATGATGTGGTCGTGAACGGAAATTCCAAGCGGGGTTGCGATGGTGATGATCGCTTTCGTCATCTGGATATCGGCCTGCGACGGCGTCGGATCGCCCGAGGGATGGTTGTGGACGAGGACGAGCGCGGTTGCGGATAATTCCAGCGCGCGCTTGATCACCTCGCGCGGGTACACCGGCGTATGGTCCACGGTGCCGGTCTGCTGCACCTCGTCTGCAATCAGTTGATTGCGCTTGTCGAGGAAGAGGATGCGAAACTGCTCCTTGTCGGCGAAGGCCATGCTGCTGCGGCAATAGCCGATGACGTCGTTCCACGACGACAGCGCGACACTTCGCCTAATCTCGCCCTTGGCGATCCGGCCCGCGGCTGCGGCCAGCAGCTTGAGCTGGGTAATCGACGCATCGCCGATGCCGTCGACCTCGCGCAGCAGCTTTTCCGGCGCGTGCAGGACTTCGGCAAAGGAGCCGAATTTCTTCAACAGCGCTTTGGCGATCGGCTTGGTGTCGCGGCGCGGCACTGATGCAAACAGCGCCATTTCGAGCAACTCGTAGTCGCTCAGCGCGCCGGGCCCGGCGTCGCGGAAACGCTGGCGCAACCGCTCGCGATGGCCGTGGTAGTGCGGCTTCTCATCCGGGCGGTCTTGCGTGTCGTCGGATTCCGTAGACATAGCCCGTCACCATGCCGGGCCGGCCCGATTTTGCAACCGGGAAATAACGTTGCGCGTGCCGGCGCTGGTGGCCAGGCTACATTGCCGGCGGCTTTTCCTTGTGGCGTTCGGACAGCGTGAAAATCTCGACGCCGCTAGCGGTCACACCAACCGAATGTTCGAACTGCGCCGACAGCGACCGGTCCCGCGTCACCGCGGTCCAGCCGTCGGACAGGATCTTCACATGCGGTTTGCCGAGATTGATCATCGGCTCGATGGTGAAGAACATGCCGGGCCGCAGCGGCACGCCTTCGCCGGGCCGGCCGACATGGATGATATTTGGTTCGTCGTGAAACAACCGCCCGAGGCCGTGGCCGCAGAAATCGCGCACCACGCTCATGCCTTGCGGTTCGACGTAACTCTGGATGGCATGGCCGATGTCGCCGGTGGTGGCGCCCGGCTTGACGGCGGCGATGCCGCGCATCATGGCCTCATAGGTCACTTCGATCAGACGTTCGGCCTTTCGCGCGATCGGCGGGATCGCGTACATCCGGCTGGAATCGCCATACCAGCCGTCGACGATGAAGGTGACGTCGATGTTGACGATGTCACCTTCCTTCAGCGCGCGATCGCCGGGCATGCCGTGGCACACCACGTGATTGATCGAGGTGCAGGTCGAGTAACGATAGCCGCGATACATCAGCGTCGCCGGATAGGCGCCGTGGCTGAAGGCGTAGTCGCGGACGAAATCGTCAATTTTCGAGGTCGGCAGGCCCGCCTTGACGATATCGGTCAGTTCGTCGAGGCATTTCGCCACCAGCGCGCCCGCTTTGCGCATGCCGGCAAAGCTGCTCGCGCCGTGCAGCTTGATCTGGCCGGTTTTGCGCAGGGACGTATCTGAAGCCTCGACATAGCTCATGGGCGGGTCATATCTCGGTGGGGAGGGTTGGTCGGCCTAATTTAATGATTGGCGCGCGCCGCGCAAGTTGCCTGCCAGGGCCGGAACCACAGGTCTAAGCGTCAATTTGACACCTCCACCGTCGTGTCGACCGGCAGCGCCCCGCCCCGAACGCGCAATTCACGCACCGGGTAGGGCACCTTGATGCCCTCGCGCTTGAACGTCTCCCACAGCGACAGCATGACCTCGCTCTTCACATTGTCCATGCCGTCGGGATCGGCGATCCAGAAGGTCAGCGAGAACTTCATGCCAGTCTCGGCGAATTCGGTGAGGATGCAATTGGGCGGCTTGGACTTGATGGCGCGGGGCGCGGCGGCAGCGATGTCGATCGCGAGCCGGCAAACCTGCCTGGGATCGGAGTCGTAGTTGGTGCCGAAATTCACCTTCACCAGCGTGTTCTTGTCGGTGTAGGTCCAGTTGGTGACCTTTTGCGTCACCAGGTCCTCGTTCGGGATCAGGAATTCCCGGCCATCGCCGGCGGCGACCGAAATATAGCGCGTCTTCATCGCGCTGATGCGGCCGGAGCTGTCGCCGATAGTGACAAGATCGCCGGGTTTGACCGATTTGTCCGCGAGCAAGATGATGCCGCTAATGAAGTTGGCGACGATCTTTTGCAGACCGATGCCGATGCCGACGCCGACTGCGCCGGAGAAGACCGCGAGCGCCGAGAGGTTGATGCCGACCGCGCTGAGCGCGGCCGCGATCGCAACCACCAACAGGCCGATCCGGATCATCTTCACCAGCAAGACCTGAATCGATGGCGTCAGGTCGGAGGACTGGTTGATGCGGCTCTCGGCAAAATTGCTGGCAATGTTGGTGAGCCAGAGCGCGGCGATCAGGAGCAGGCCAAGCTTGATGACGAGCAGCGGCGTCAGCCGTAGCCCGCCAAGAACGATCGAGATCGAGTCGAGCGCATCGACGGCGGGATCAAGCTGGTTGATGATGCTGAGCGCTGCGATGATCCACGCCGACAGCGAGATCAGTTTGACCAGGAACGCGTTGCGGATGACGGAGGTCACGAGCCGGATGATCAGCCAGGCCAGCGCGAGCTTGGCTGCGACCACCAGCATGTAGCTTCGGCTGGGCCAGGTCGAGTGATACATCACGACCCGCGCGGCAATGACCAGCACCGCGAACACCACCGTGGAGAAACTGGTCAGCAGCATATGCGCCAGGCGCCGCAGCGGAAGCGGCCATCGCTTGGCCAGAGAATCGGTGTTGACGCGCGCGCGCAACGCCGCATCGGCCGCGTAGGCAATGCCGGCCGCGATCAGGATCAGGCCGAACTGCAGATAGAAAAACGGCGAGTTGATTTCAGCGCCGACGGAGCGTGCGACCATTCGCAGGTAGTCAATGACGTCGTTTAGATCCATCGTCAAAATCTCGTCTTGGGGCGCGGATTGACCGAAAAGCAGCATTGATTCGGAAGATTCTCACATAACCGCGCCGGTAGTGGCCCGATTCTAACATTCGCATTCCTTCTCGTCCGCCACTGTTGCGAATGTTAGAATCAGAGGGCCACTAGCAAATATATAAGTTTCTAGTGGAGTTTTGGATTTGACATTCGCTTACGAATTTGCGGCTGGGTCTGAGCGAATGTCAAATCCACTCCACTAGCGCCATCGCTGCGATACGTTCCGGTACAGGATTGCAGCTGAAAATCGCGCATCGGCAGAAATGGGTTGGCGTCGAAGTGTGGCGACGATAAGGATGCTCCTGCAAGGATTTAAGCAAATACCATGGCGTCTCTGGACTCGGTCAGCATAGCCATTCTGCTCGGCGCGGTGCTTGTCATGGCCGGCATTTTGTCGAGCCTGCTCGCGCTGCGCTTCGGCGCGCCGTTGCTGCTGGTGTTTCTCCTCATTGGCATGATGGCCGGCGATTCCGGTCCCGGCCAGATCGAATTCAACGACCTGCGCTCGACCTATCTGGTGGGCTCGGTGGCGCTGGCGCTGATCCTCTTCGACGGCGGCCTGCGAACGCGTTTCCAGAACATCAGCGCGGTGCTGGCGCCATCGATGGTGCTGGCGACCGCAGGCGTATTGCTGACGGCGCTGATCACTGCGCCTGTCGCAAAACTTGTCCTCGATCTGAACTGGACCGAAGCGCTGCTGGTCGGCGCTGTCGTTGCCTCAACCGACGCGGCGGCGGTCTTTCTGCTGGTGCATGCGCAAGGCTTGCGGCTGCGTCCGCGCGTCGGCGCCACGCTGGAGGCGGAATCCGGCACCAACGATCCCTTTGCGGTGTTTCTCACCTTGATGCTGGTCGAGCTGATTTCGGTCGGCGGGAGTTCGTTCGCCCATGTCGCGATGGAGCTCGGCCGCGAGGCTGTGCTGGGTGCGGTCGCAGGTATCGTCGGCGGCCGGCTCGTGGTCCTCGCGCTCAATCGCGTGGCGCTGCCGCAAGGCTTGCACGCGCCGTTCGTGCTCACGGCCGCACTCGTGATATTCGGCGCTGCGCAGATCGCGCATGCATCGGGATTTCTGGCTGTCTATCTCGCCGGCATCATCATCGGCAACCGGCCGACGCGCGCGCATAATGCGGTTGTGACGTTCCTGGATGCCGCAACTTGGCTCGCCCAGATCGTGATGTTCGTGCTGCTCGGGCTTCTGGCATCGCCGCAGCGCCTGGTGATCAGCATCGGGCCGGCCGTCGTCATTGCGCTGGTTCTGATGCTGGCGGCGCGCCCGCTTGCGGTATTCATCTGCCTCATCCCGTTTCGCTTCAACTGGCGTGAAAAAATCTTCATCGCCTGGACCGGCCTGCGCGGCGCGGTCGCGATCTTTCTGGCATCGATCCCGATGCTGGTCGGGCTTACGAAGGCGTATCTCTATTTCGACGTCGCCTTTGTCATCGTCGTCATATCGTTGCTGCTGCAGGGATGGACACTCGCAGCTGCGGCGCGGCGGCTGCATGTGGCGCTGCCGCGCTCCGAGCGCGGCCCACGACGCGTCGAACTCGATCTGCCCGGCCAGCTCGAGCAGCAACTGGTCGGCTATCCGGTGCGGCCGAAGAGCCTGTTCTTCCGCCGCGGCCTCACTCCGTCCTGGTCCAAGCCGACGCTGGTGATCCGCGACGAGCATATTCTCTCGCCGGCGGAGGCCGATCCGGTTCGTCCCGGCGATTACATCTATCTGCTGGCGCCACCAGAGAAGGCCGAGGCGCTCGACCGCTTTTTCGTCGACATGCCGCCGGGTTCGGCGCCCGATCCGCATCTGCTCGGCGATTTCACGGTGTCGGGCGAGCACACGCTCGGCGAACTCGCCGAGGTCTATGGCGTCAAGGTCAATGCCGACGAGACCGGGCTGACGCTTGCGGATTATTTCGACATTCATCTCGACCATGCGCCGAAGGATGGCGCAACACTCGATCTTGACACCATCGTGCTGGTGGCACGCAGCATCAGCGGCGGACGGGTGAATGTGATCGGCTTGCGCCTTCCTGAAGACCCGGAGGAGGTGCCGGAGATATCGCGGCTCGAGTTGATCAAACAGAAGCTGGCGAGCTTCTGGTCGTCGGTCGCGGGGGTTTGAAAATGGAAATGGCGTGAGCTGGATGAGCTCACGCCATCAATTCACGTCGTGTTTGGATATCAATAGCCGCAGGAGCCGCAACGCGGCATCACCGGCGCGTAGGTGGGCGCGTAGTAGGTACGGGCCGGCGCGACCATTTCGACGCGTTCACGAACGGCATATTGCGGCGCGATGCGCTCATACTGAACGCCTTCGGGCGCCACCATCACCGTCTGCGGTACCATCACGGTACGATACTGCGCGGGCGTGCGATGAGCGATGACCCGGCCGGGTTCGGCCATGACAGTTTCCTGCACGGTGCGATATTGCGGCGGAATGACCTGCGGCTCGATTGCGCTAGGCGGACGCGTGCGCCGTGGGCAGGACTTCGGTGCCGCCAAACGCGGTCACGCGTCCGCGCTGGATGATCGCGACTTGCGTCGCCAGTTTTCGCATCTCGGCAGCGTCATGGCTGACATAGACCATGGGAATGCCGGCCTCGTCACGCAGGCGAACGAGATAGGGCAGGATATCCTCCTTGCGTTCCTCGTCGAGCGATCCCAGCGGCTCGTCCAATAGCAGCAGTCGCGGCTGTGACAGCAGCGCACGGCCAAGCGCCACGCGCTGACGCTCGCCGCCGGACAGCTTTCCGGGGCGACGATCCATGAGATCGCCGATGTCGAGCAGCTCGGTCACGCGCTTCCAGAGACCGCTATCCTCGGCGAGGCGATTCATGCGGCGCCCATAGTCGAGGTTTTTGCGCACGTCGAGATGCGGAAACAGCCGCGCATCCTGGAAGACGTAGCCGATCCGGCGGCGATAGACGGCGACGTGCGTTCCTGTCGTCGTATCGTCCAGTGTCTCGCCGTCCATCGAAATGATTCCGCGGTCGGGCCGGAGCAGGCCCGCGATTATGTTGATCAGCGACGTCTTCCCCGCGCCGGAAGCGCCGAACAGGCCGGTGACGCGGCCGTCGCTTGCGAACGAAGCTTCGATCGTAAATTCGCCGAGGCGCTTTGAGACGTCGACCTTCAGCATGATTAGTTCCCGTGCAGGCGCAGCACGGCGCGCCGGGAAAACCATTCGGAGGCAACGAGTGCCGCCGTTGCGATCACAATCGACACCATGACCAGCCGCAGCGCGGCGGTGTCGCCGTCCGGCGTTTGAATGAGCGCATAGATCGCCGACGAAATAACCTGCGTTTCGCCGGGAATGTTCGACACGAATGTAATGGTCGCGCCGAATTCGCCGAGCGCTTTTGCAAAGCCGAGCACCATACCTGCAAGAACGCCGGACAATGCCAGCGGCAGGGTCACGGTCAGGAACACCTGCCAGGGCGCCGCGCCGAGCGTCGCCGCGGTCTGTTCCAGCCGCCGGTCGACAGCTTCGATCGAAAGACGGATCGGTCGCACCAGCAGCGGAAACGACATGATCCCGCAGGCCAGCGCCGCGCCGGTCCAGCGGAACGCGAAGACGAGGCCGAGATGCTCGGCGAGCCACGCCCCGACAGCGCCGCGGCGGCCGAAGGTAAGCAACAGGAGATAGCCGGTGACGACGGGCGGCAGCACCAGCGGCAGGTGGATGACCGCGTCGAGCAGCGCCTTGCCCCAGAATTCCCGCCGCGCCAACAGCCAGCCGACTGCGATGGCGAGCGGCGTCGCTACCAGCGTTGCGACGGTCGCAACCCGCAGCGAAAGCAGGATCGCCGTCCATTCCGTGGGTGAGATGTCAAACACGCGAGATCAGGATGAGGGGCGGATCAGAAAGGTAAATCCGTATTTTTCAAAAATGGTCTTGGCAGCGGATGAGCGAAGATAAGCGAGATACTCGGCGGCTTGCGGTCCGGCGGACGTCGTCGCCGCGACCAGATAGATGATGGGCGGATGGGAATCGGCCGGGAAAGTGCCAACGATTTTCACTCCCGGTTCGACCTTTGCGTCGGTGGCATAGACGATCCCGAGTACAGCCTCGCCGCGCGCCACCAAGGTCAGCGCGGCGCGCACGCTTTCGGCCATCGCGAATTTCGGCGCGGCAGATTCCCATGCGCCGAGTTTTTCCAGCGCAGCCTTGGCGTATTTGCCGACGGGAACCGAACTCACATCGCCGGTCGCGATCCGGCCATTGCCCGCGAGTTTGGCGAGGTCGAAGCCGGGTGCGATCGTGACTTTGTCGATCGAAGAGTCCTTTGGCGCGATCAGCACGATGCTATTGCCGAGCAGGTTCGTTCGCGTCTCCGGTTTGATCGTCTTTTGCTTCGTGGCGTAGTCCATCCAGTCGCTGTCGGCGGACAGAAAGATGTCGGCGGGCGCTCCCTGGTCGATTTGTTTCGCCAGTACCGAGCTTGCGGCATAGCTGGCTGTGACCTTGACGCCGGTCTTGGCGGTATAGGCGGCGTCCACATCGTCGAGTGCGTTCTTCATCGAGGCTGCCGCAAATGTCGTGAGGCTTTTGTCCCCGGCGAGAGCACCCGAAGAAAAAAAGCCGCATGCGATCGCGACGGCGACAAGAGTTCTGGCAAGCCTGTGCATAGACGCGCTCCGCGCCCGAACGCGCGCTTTGTCGCGCGCGAAATCGGGCCTTGATCAACTGCAAGTGCGATCCGCGAAAGCGCCGTTTCGCCGCTCCCGCCGGCTTACGGCCGGCAGGAGTTCCGCATAAGAAAAACAATAACAGGCTGATGGTTCCGGTCAAAGCACCGAAACGCCGCCTCCCGGGGGCTGGGCCTACTCAGACGGCAGGATCGCGAGCGAGAGCGAGTTTTCCCGGGCGCCGCTGATCTGAAGCACAAAGGGTGTTGCCGAAAGTTGGTACTTCATGGTCTTGCGGATGCCGTCGCAATCGGTCGCGCCGCTGAAGGCTGCGGGTTTGATGAAATGCCCGTCCTGCACTACGTCCACCCACGCGCCGCTCGACAGGCTTATCGTATAGGTGCCGGCCTTTGGGGCAGAGGTGATTTTCGTGAAGCCGGCAAAGGTGCCTTCCTTCGGCGCGCGTTCCGGCGGCGTCGGCAACTTGGCATCGGCGGGCGGGACGAGGGCAATCGTCACGCCGCTTGCCGGCAACGCGGCGAGTTCGCTGCCCGAGGCAAGCTTGGCGCGATCCGGCGCGGTCAATGCCGCGCGTTCGTGATCGATATTCCATTTGAATTTGTCGCAGCCGCTTGGCTCTTCCGCGGCAAACGCAGGCGCGGCTGCAAGCAACGTCAGGGCAACGCAGAGGTATTTTTTGTGCATTAATCCACCGCAATCATGACGTCAGAAGCCTTGATCACCACGGTCACATGGCCCTTGGCCTTGATGCCGAGTTCGTCGACTGCCTCGTTGGTAATCGATGACGTGATAACGTGTCCGCTGCCGATATCGACCCGAACATGGGAGGTCGTCGCACCTTTCTTGACTTCAAGAACGGTGCCCTTGATCTGGTTGCGTGCACTGAGGCGCATGATGGTCTCCACATTGCAAGGCCGCGGTCTATCCGCCGCGGGCGTGACGGTCTTCTGCTAGCAGAAGATGGAATTGTCGTCCCGGCCAAGCCGCCGGTCTTGCGGCAACAGCCAACGATATATCCTAGCGTATACAACAGATGTGCGATAGGGCCGCTACCCAAATGTTACGGCTTGGCGGCAGGCGCAGCCAGCACCTTGCGGCATTCGGCCGGTAATTGCGCCAGCGTCGGCCCCTTCCGCGGCTCCGCCGGTTCCGGCGACGGCTTCGGATGAATCACCTCATCCTTGAACCAATAGGCCAAGTCGGCCGCTCCACATCCCTCACTACCCTCGTTGTCCTTCTGACCTTCGCAGGTCTTGCTGCCCGCGGGACATTTGATGCGAATGTGAAAGTGATAGTCGTGGCCCCACCACGGCCGGACCTTGGACAGCCAGCTGCGGTCGCCCGTGGCCTCGCGACACAGCGCCTTCTTGATTGCGGCGTTGACGAAGATGCGTTGCACGGCCGGCTCCTGCGCGGCGTCCCGGATGACCAGGACATGACCCGATGTGAACACCTTCGGATCGATGTCGAGCCGATCGTCGCGCACCATCATCGTGGCTGACGTTTCCTCACGCTCCTCGCGCGACAATTTGCGGTCCGGCATCGGCGTCAGCCAGATGTCGGCATCGAGCCCGACCTGATGACTGGCATGGCCGGAGAGCGCAGGACCGCCCCGCGGCTGGCCGATATCGCCGACAAGGATGCCGGGCCAGCCGGCATCCTTGTGAGCCTTCGCCGCGAGCCGCTTTAACAGCGCGATCATGTCAGGGTGGCCCCAGTAGCGATTGCGCGAGAGCCGCATCACCTGCCAGTTCTCGCCATTGAGCGGCATCTGCTCGGCCCCGGCAAGGCAGCCCTTGGAATAGGAACCGATCGCCCGTGCCGGCATGCTCGCGGGCAGCAGCTTGCGCGCAAACAATTCCTTGGCGCCGAGCTTGGGGTCGTTCGGATTGGCGAGCGGCGGCAGCGGCTTTGGATCGACGCTGCCTTTGTCCTGCGCCGGCGCTGCAGCGGGAATAGCAAGGAGAAGAAAAGCGATCAGAAATTTCATCGGACCTGGCCAACGCCCGCGAGAATACGGGATGTAGAGCGGGGCAGCATCGCGAAGGGGCCGTCTTATTAATCGCTCGATAACCCTGCCGAGGTTTGGCGGAATTCGCGAATGCATCATGATTTGGCGTTTCCAACGTGCTGGGTGTGAAGCTCGCGATACAGAATGGCCGAGAATTTGCCTCAGCGGTTTGCGTATGCCGAGATTTTGCACAGCATAAATCGGTCCCTCGCCCGGCTCGCCTCTTAATCGGGCAATCCAAGCTAAAATTTCCTCGATTGGCAGCGATCCCCGGACTCAGTGCGGCTGCAACTTAATACCATTTTTTCAGACACTTCGTCGTATCGCAAAGCAATCAAGACGCAGAATGCGATGGGCGTATTAATGCCGAGAATCCGGTCGAAGCCAGTCAAGAATAACAAGAAGCAAAGATGCAGGACAGTCGCCCGCATGCCGGCGACATCCCGGTCGGCGCGCTTAACAAACCGTGAAGGGGCAGCGGCCGGCGATATTGCGCGCATGCGCGCAGAGGCGGCGGCTGCGATTGCGGAAGCGCAGAAATCCCACGAGCGTTTGCGCGAGGCCATCGATATCCTGCCGCAAGGCATCGTCTTTCTCGACGCGGAAGGCCGCTACATCCTCTGGAACAAGAAATATTCGGAAATCTATAGCCGCAGCGCGGATCTGTTCCAGCCTGGTGCGCGATTGCAGGATACGATCCGCATCGGCGTTCAACGCGGCGACTATCCCGAAGCGATCGGCCGCGAGGAGGAATGGATCGCCGAGCGGGTCGACAGGCTTTACCGGCCCGGGGAACGCCACGAACAGGTTCTGGCCGACGGCCGCTGCATCCTGATCGAGGAACGGCTGATCGGCGACGGCGGCATCATCGGTCTGCGGGTCGACATCACCGAGTTGAAGCAGCGCGAAGCGTCGTTTCGGCTGCTGTTCGACAGCAATCCGGTTCCGATGATCATCTGTGCGCTGGAAGACGAGCGCATTATCGGGGTCAATGACGCCGCGGTCCAGCATTACGGTTTCGATCGTGCTGCGTTCGAAAAACTCACCATTCGCAATGTGCAGGCTTTCGAAATCGATCCGCCATGGGCCGAGGCGCTGACCGGCGACGAACTGACCGTCCGCACCTGGAAGCATGTCAGGGCCGACGGTTCGCTGATCGATGTGGCGATTTATGCGCGCCGTCTCGTTTACGCGGGCCAGCCCGCCGTCTTGCTGGCGCTGATGGACATCACCGAGCGCAAGCAGGCCGAGGCCAGGATGGCCTTCATGGCCCAGCACGACAGCCTCACAGGGTTGCCCAACCGAAGTCTGTTGCGCCAGCGCATGGACGAGATGCTGCTGCATGCGCGGCGCAGCACCGACAAGGTCGCGGTTCTGATCCTCGGCCTCGACGGCTTCAGAGCCGTCAATGACACGCTCGGTCATGGCGTCGGCGACAGATTGCTGCGCGCCGTTGCCAAGCGGCTGCGGTCGATCCTGCGCGAAGAGGACATCATTGCGCGCCTGAACTCGGACGAGTTCGCCGCCGTGCAGAACGGCATGACGCGTCCTGAAGATGCGGGTTTGCTGGCCCGGCGACTGCTGGAAGCGATCGCCGATCCCTTTCTGCTCGATGGCCAAAGCGTCGTGATGGCTGCCACGATCGGCATTGCGATGGCCCCCGGCGATGGCGATGAATCCGATCGGTTGCTGAAGCACGCGACGATGGCATTGTCGCGGGCCAAGCGTGAATCGCGCGGCTCGTTTGCCTTCTTCGAATCCGAGATGGATGCCCGCGCCCAAAAACGTCGCAAGATCGAACTCGACCTGCGTGCCGCGATCCAGGATGAGCTGCTGCAGCCGCACTACCAGCCGCTCATCGAGCTCGCGAGCGGGACGATCACCGGATTCGAAGCCCTGGTGCGCTGGCCGCACCCGGATCGCGGCATGATCTCGCCGGCCGAGTTCATTCCGGCGGCGGAGGAAACCGGTCTCATCGCGGGCCTCGGCGGCCTGATGCTGCGACGCGCCTGTCTGGACGCGGTGCATTGGCCGGATGATATCCGTGTCGCGGTCAATCTCTCGCCACTGCAATTCCGCGTCGGCAATCTGTTGTCGGTCGTGATGGATGCGTTGAACAAATCGGGCCTGCAGGCGAAGCGGCTCGAACTCGAGATCACCGAGACGTTGCTTTTGGAAAAAAGCGGCGAGGTGCTGGCCACGCTACACGCATTGCGCGCGCTCGGCGTTCGCATCTCGATGGACGATTTCGGCACCGGCTATTCCAGCCTGAGTTACCTGCGAAGCTTTCCGTTCGACAAGATCAAGATCGACCAGTCGTTTGTGCGCGACCTGGCCGGCAATCGCGAGGCACAAGCCATCGTGCGCTCGATCATCAGCCTCGGCGCGGGCCTTGGCGTGACGATCACGGCCGAAGGCGTCGAGACCGAAGCCGAGCTTGGTTTCTTGCGCGAGCTGGGCTGCCACGAG
>Ga0307474_10001651_pt1 | contig 16111 bp, 11 predicted proteins | sample atmos_gasesECM1C_2_FD_203312 | JGI IMG/M metagenome (GOLD analysis project Ga0307474, IMG submission 203312) | Hardwood forest soil microbial communities from Morgan-Monroe State Forest, Indiana, United States - atmos_gasesECM1C_05 | ecosystem: Environmental > Terrestrial > Soil > Temperate... | reverse complement strand
AGCAACGTGACATCAATGTTCCCTCCACTCACCAGGACAATGATTTTCTTACTCGCATTGTCACGTGCCCTTGCTGAAGTGGACAACATAGGAATCCGGCGATTCACCAGGGCCCCCAGCGCGGCGGCACCGGCACCCTCGGCTAGAACCTTTTCTCTTTCGAGCAGCAGCAGAACTGCGTTCGCAATCTCTTCTTCCTCTACTGTAACGATGTCGTCGACATACTTCTGGATCAGCGGCAAGGTTTGTTCCCCCGCGCGGCGCACTGCGATTCCGTCCGCGATCGTAACCGCCGCGGGCAATGTCACAGGTTTGCCCTCCGACAGCGCGACTTTCACGGAAGGCAGACGCGCCGGCTGAACCCCAATCACCTGAATGCGCGAATTTGTTTCCTTCAGGGCGCAACCGATACCGGCTATCAACCCGCCGCCACCGACCGGGACAATGACTGCCTCAAGATCAGGATGCTGTTCAAGCAATTCAAGTCCCAGGGTTCCCTGCCCGGCAATCACCGCCTCATCATTAAACGCGTGCACAAATGTAAGGCGATCCTCCGCGCCCAGGCGCATTGCCTCGTCGTAAGCCTCGTCGTAGTTGGCTCCGTGCAGCACAACGTCGCCACCGTATCCACGCGTTGCCGAAACTTTGATCAATGGTGTCGCCAGCGGCATGACAATTTTTGCCCGGATGCCGAGGTTAGAGGCGTGATACGCCACCGCCTGCGCATGATTGCCTGCGGAGGCTGCGATCACTCCCTGGGAACGCTGCTCGGCGGTAAGGCTTAACAGCTTGTTCAATGCCCCTCGTTCTTTATAGGCGCCAGTTCTCTGCCGGTTCTCCAGTTTTAGATAGATCGAGTTGCCCGTGAGTTCGGAAAAAGTTTCCGAGCGCGTGCATGGCGAAACGTGAATCGATTTTCGTATGCGCTCGAGAGCTGAGTGAATTTGAGGGAGAGTAACCATTCGCGCGGACGTGCTGGAAAGAGTCGCTATTTTATCTGAAATGATCTTGAATTCTATTCACGATACAGGAGGGCGGTAAAACCCCCCGTAGGAATCGCCGGCGCAGCATGCAGAAAAATCCATGCTTCACATTGAAAATGACGATTGTACATTGGCGACATTTGCGGTTAGACAAGTAATATGGCGGAGAGTCGCCTCACATTCTCGAACGATCATGACGCATGCGGCGTGGGTTTCATCGCCCAACTGGGCGGACCTGCCTCTCATGCCGTGGTGGAACGTGGATTGAGTGCGCTCAAGCGCCTGGCCCATCGTGGCGGGGTGGATGCTGACGGGCGCAGCGGCGATGGCGCCGGGCTTCTGGTCGGGCTGCCCAAAACTTTCTTCCGGGAGACCGCACGCGCAGACGGAATTGAATTGCCGGACGAGTTTGGCGTCGGCATGGTGTTTCTTCAGCGTGGCGAAGAAGCTCGGGCAGTAGACGCGATACGCGCCGCGGTTGCCAAGTTCAATCTCTCTTTTGTTGGCTGGCGCGTCGTTCCTACCGACCCTTCCATCCTGGGGCCGCGCTCCAGCGATTCCCTGCCCGTCGTCCGCCAATGCTTCATAACCCCCGGCGATGGCTTCTCGCGCTTAAACTCGTTCGACTTCGAGTTGCAGCTTTTCCGTCTTCGACATGAGCTTGAAAACATTTCTGAAGCCGGCTATTACTGCTCTCTGTCCGCGAGAACTATCGTCTACAAAGGTCTGCTGACTCCTGAGCAGTTGGCCCCGTTCTATCCGGATCTGACCGATCCGGCGTTCGCCAGCGCATTTGTTATTTTTCACCAGCGCTATTCCACCAACACGCAACCTAGCTGGTCGCTGGCTCAACCGTTTCGCCTGGTCGCTCACAATGGGGAGATCAACACCATCAGCAGCAATCGCCGCTGGTTTAAGGCGCGAGCCGCCACGCTGCTCCGTGATCTGGGCCTTCCGGAGAATTCAAACTTGTTGCAGCCAGGAATGAGCGATTCCGCTAGTTTCGATAATGCTCTCGAAGCCTTGGTGCGCAACGGTTCCAGCATAGCCGAGTCCTCGCTTCGATTGGTTCCGCCGGCATGGGAACACGATGAGCACCTCGACGCCGGCTTACGGAGATTTCTCGCGCGTCGTGCCCCCGAACAAGAACCGTGGGATGGCCCGGCTGCCCTGATCTTCACGGACGGGCAAGTTGTGGGCGCCAAGCTCGACCGCAATGGACTGCGTCCGCTGCGCTATACGTTAACTGCGAACGGATTACTGATCGTCGGCTCCGAAGTCGGCATCACCGATCTTTGCGATCAACAGGTCGTCGAGCGACAGAGGCTTGGTCCGGGTGAGATGCTGATCGCCGATCCCGCAAGCGGAACGTTTTTCCGGCCGAACGAAGTTGGAGGGCTGGTGCGCGCAGAGACGCGCCAGCTCGCCACTTCGGTAATAAAGCCGCGGCATAAATCGGTATCCACTACTCCTGATCCGAATCGTTTAATGGCGGCCTTTGGCTGGACCGAGGACCAGTTCCGCATGCTTTTCCAGCCTCTTGTGTCGCAGGGTCAGGAAGCGCTATGGAGCATGGGGGATGATGCTCCCCCAGCTTTCTTGTCGAGTCTGCCCCGCCCTCTGTGGGATTACTGCAAGCAACGTTTTGCGCAGGTGACCAACCCGCCCATCGATCCGCTGCGCGAGAGCCATGTCATGTCGCTCGACGTGTATCTCGGCAAGAACGTGAAACTGGACTCTCCACTACTCGATGCCGGACAGACGGATGAGATTGCGGAAGCGTTGCCGCCGGTTCATCCCATCGACATCACGTTCGAAGCCGATGGCGGTATTGGGGCCGCCCGCGACCTTCTAGCCAGAATTCGTGAAGAAGCGCGCGTCGCAGCATTCGAAGGCGCCACAATCCTCTTAAGCGATCTAGGACTCAGCGACAAGCGCGCCGCGGTCCCTGTGCTGCTGGCGGTCTCCGCGGCGTGGCGAACGATGGTTACTGCAGGCGCCTGGAACCTTCCGGTGATCGTAGAGTCTGGTCAGGTCTTCGACACGCATCACGTTGCGCTCCTGGTGGCGGCAGGAGCGAGCGCAGTTCATCCATATTTAGCCAACAGCCTGGCCGCGCGCACCGATTCCGACGGTCCCGCCCGCTATCGTGCCGCTATTGAAAAAGGTCTGCGCAAGGTGCTGGCTCGCATGGGCATCTCGACGATAAGTAGTTATCGCAACAGCCAGATCTTCGAAACCATCGGCCTTGATCCCGCACTGTGCGACGAGTTCTTTGAGGATGCGGGTCGCACCCTCAACGGCAAGACGCTTGATGACCTGCTGCGGGATTGCATCACGTGCCACACGGCCGGCTTCGCCGCTACTGCAGCGGAGTTTCGGGATGCCGGACTCTATCGCTTCCGCCGCAACGGAGAGCAGCACGCAAGCTCGCCAGAACTGGTACGGCGAATGCATCGCTTTATCAAGTCACCGACTCCCGCAAACCAGGTGTCTTTGGCGCAGTTGTCCGATGATCGAAGAGACGACAGAAAGAACGTTGCGGTGCGAGACCTGCTTGAGGTTCATCCAGGTCAACCGATCAGTCTCGATGAAGTCGAGAGCGAAACTTCGCTGCTCAGCCGCTTCAGCACACAGGCCATGTCGCTGGGCGCGATTTCGCCGGAGGCTCATGAAACGCTCGCCATCGCCATGAATCGCCTCGGAGGACGCAGCAATACCGGCGAGGGCGGTGAAGACCCAAATATTTATTACGAGCGCCCGGAGGCGAATAACCGCGTCAAGCAGGTGGCCTCAGCACGATTTGGGGTGACTGCGGAATATCTTGTGCACGCCGATGAAATTGAGATCAAGATGGCGCAAGGCTCCAAACCCGGCGAGGGCGGCCAATTGCCTTCCGCGAAGGTTACGCCCTACATCGCTCGCCTGCGCCACGCAATCCCAGGAACATCGCTCATTTCGCCGCCGCCGCATCACGACATTTACAGCATCGAAGATCTGGCGCAATTGATTTACGATTTGCGCGCGGTTAACCCCAACGCGCGCATCGGGGTCAAGCTGGTCTCCAGCTCAGGAATCGGCGTCATCGCCACAGGAGTGGCAAAGGCTGGGGCGGACGTCATCACAATCAGTGGTCACGATGGCGGCACCGGCGCATCGCCGCTTACCTCCATCAAGAATACGGGGCTGCCCTGGGAGATCGGTTTGCGCGATGCCCATACTGCTCTGCTGCGAGCGGGACTTCGCGCCCGAGTCAGATTGCGCGTGGATGGCGGCCTCAAATTCGGCCGAGACGTCGTAGTCGCAGCTCTGCTGGGCGCCGAGGAATTCGGCTTTGGCACGGCCGCTCTTCTGGCGATTGGTTGCGTAATGGCCCGACAGTGTCACTTGAACACATGCCCGGTCGGCATCGCCACTCAGGACGAAACTCTGCGTGCCCGCTTTGCCGGGAATCCTGAAATGGTGGAGACTTTTTTCCGCGGACTGGCTTCTGATGTTCGTGGACTGCTTGCCGGAATGGGCGCGGGATCCATCGACGAAGTTCTGGGCGCAGTCGACAAGTTGCGGCCGCGTTCAGCAGAGGCGGAACAGACTGTCGCCACGCTTCTGCAGCCTATTCTCGATCCACCTGCGCAATTCAGTTGTCCCCGCGAGGATAGTAGCGCTCTCCACATCGAGTTGAACCGCGTGGTGGATGACCTGGAATCGCTCTCTCTGCGCCCGTATCGATTCGAAATCACCAGCGAAGATCGAGCCGTGGGGGCGCACTTCAGCGGCGAGGTGCTGCGGCGCTTAGGACCTTCAGCCCTGGAAATGACAGGCGTCGACTGCGAGTTCATCGGCACCGCGGGACAGAGCTTTGGAGCGTTCCTCATTTCCGGCGCCAACTTCCGACTCACCGGTGAAGCCAACGATTATGTTGGCAAAGGTCTTTGTGGCGGCAGCATTGCCATCTCCGCACAAGCAGAAGCCTCCGATCGTGGAGACGTTCTGGTTGGAAACACCGTGCTCTACGGCGCCACCTCTGGAGATTTGTTCGTCGCTGGCCGGGCGGGTGAGCGGTTCGCCGTCCGCAACAGCGGCGCCCTCGCTGTGGTCGAAGGCGTGGGCCGCCATGGGTGCGAATACATGACGGCGGGCGTGGTGCTTATTCTTGGCCCTGCCGGCAATAATCTGGGCGCAGGAATGACGGGTGGACTCACTTACTTGTTCCGTGCGGATGCCCAAGATTACACGAACGACCAGCAGATGAATCGCGACTCGGTGCGCGTCGCGGCTCTCGAACCGCAAGAAGAACTATGGCTCCGTCGCATTCTTCGCCGGCACGTGCAACTCACCGGCAGCCCCCGCGCTGCCAGCCTCCTTGCCCAATGCGCTCTGCCTCTGCTTCGGGTAGAACCTTTAACACCTCCCTGCTCGATCGAAGAGACTTGGGCGCCAATCCTGGCGCGCATCGCGGCCCAGGAAGCGCGAAGCTACGGGCGCGACAAACTTGTCTCGTCCGAAACGCCCATGGTGCAGTGAGCTGGTTTTTGCGAAGATGTTACAGCTGCGTTGCTCAGGAACCGTAACTGCACTCACACGAATTTCGCTATAATCCTCCATGGATTTTGATCAGCTGATAACCTTCCTCGAAGTTGCCCGCCAGGGTAGCTTCTCCCGCGCCGGAGAAAAAGTTTTCCGCTCCCAGTCGGCTGTGAGTGCGCAGATTCGCCAGCTCGAACAGGAGTACGGTGACCGTCTGCTTGATCGCTCCGGCAAAACGGTGAAACTCACTCCCGCCGGACAAGTCTTCCACGACTACGCCATGCGGATGAAAAAGTTGCGCGACGAATCGCTCGTCGCCGTGGCCGACCATGGCCACACCCCGCGGGGCACGCTCCTGGTGGGCGCGAATGAAGCCACGTGCCTTTACGTTCTGCCCGAAGTTTTTGGAGAGTATTGCCGCCGTTATCCTGACGTACAGATCAGCATCTATCGCAACTTCACTTATAAAATTGTCGAGAAGCTGGAGAACGGTTCCCTCGATGTAGGCGTACTAAGCCTGCCGGTTCAATCTCCCAGCCTGAAAGTGCAGGCGATCTTCCGTGACCGCTTGATGCTGATGGTGAGCCCTAAAAATCCGCTGGCCAAAATGAAGTCGGCAACCGTTGCCGATGTTATCAAGCATCCTCTGCTTCTCCCCAAGACCGGCCACACCCGCCGCCTGTTGGACAAGCTTTTCCGCGAATACAACACCGAACTCAAAGTCAGAATGGAGTTGCCAAGCATCGGCATGATCAAGAGCTTCGTCGCTGCTGATCTCGGCATCTCGCTCATCAGCGCCTCGTTTGCACGCGATGAAGTAGCAGCCGGACGAGTGAAGTTGATCGAACTGGAAGGCGCAGAATTGTGGCGCGAGCTCGGGATTGCCTATCGTCGCGATCGCACTCTGTCAGTTGCGAGCAAGACGTTTGTTAGCGTCGTGCGTCAACTCTCGGACCATCTGAAAAAGACCGATTCACCGGCGCACAAGTAAGTCGGCTTCACGCACCCGCTTCCGGCGGAGAAGTCGCTGGCTGGATGATGTGCAATCCGCACTCCGTCTTCGACGCTCCGGCCCAGCGTCCCGCCCTGGGGTCCTCTCCCGGCCTCACGGCGCGCGTGCAATGCGTGCAGCCGATGCTGGGAAAATTTTGCTCGTGCAGCACATTGTAAGGCACGTCGCGTTCGCGAATGTATTGCCAGACCTGCTTCGAACTCCAATCGGCGATCGGGTTGACCTTCACCAACCCGAACTTTGAATCCCATTCGATTTTGCCAGCTTTAGCGCGGGCTGCTGTCTGATCACGCCGTATGCTCGTGATCCAGGCCCGCAGTTCGCGCAGTTTCCGCCGCAACGGTTCGACCTTTCTAAGATTGCAGCACTCATCGGGATCGCGCTGCCACAGCGCCGCACCATAAACCCGTTCCTGCTCCTCCGGTGAATTCAGCGAAAATACTCTTTCAATGGTGATGCTATATTTCTGCTCCACGCGATCCATGAGGTTATAGGTTTCAGGAAACAGAAATTCAGTGTCCAGCGTAAAGACCCGGAAATTCTGACGCACGCGCGACGCCATGTCGATCAGAGCCATGCCCTCGACCCCAAAGGCGGAAGAGATCGCTACGCCCTCGCCGAACGTGTCGAATGCCCATTCGAGGATTCGCTCGGGCCTCCATGATTCGGCGCGGACTTGTAGTTCTGCAATTTCTTCTTTCATGCCAGACCTTCCCCATTTCCCCTCAAACTTTCGGCGGGCTGTAAAACGCTGCTCTCTAACGTGGCCCGCACTCCACCGTGCTGAACGATTGCCGCATCCTCAACCAAGCTGTGATCGGTGAACCTGACGACCTCGCCAACGATTAGCAGCGTTGGAGATTCCAGCCTGGGTGCGGCATGAAGATCCGCGACCGTAGTGCGGAATATCCGTTGCTCAGTGGTGGTTGCGCGGGAAATAATTGCGCAAGGAGTTTCTCCCACAAATCCGGCACGAGTGAGCCGGCTGAAAGTCTCACCGTAGTTAGAGCCCGGCATGTACATAACCAGCGTCGATCGCGACGCGGCAAGCCCGCTCCAATCAGCGTCGTCGCTAGAGGAGGCACGCTGCCCGGTTACCAGCACAAGGGAAGACGATATCTGCCGATGCGTTAGAGGAATTCCAGCCGCCGCAGCGGCTCCCAGCGCCGAGGTCACGCCAGGAACAATTTCATACTCGATATTTGCCCGCCGTAACGCCTCGATCTCTTCCCCGGCCCGCCCAAAGATCAGCGGGTCTCCGCCCTTCAGCCGCACCACGTGCAGTCCGGAAGCCGCCAGGGTCACCAAAAGAAAATTAATTTCTTCCTGCCGGATGCGTTTGCTTCCGCAACGCTTGCCAACGTTCCGGACATCGGCGGTGGGCCGAATCAGCTGCAGGATTTCTGCTGAGACCAGATCGTCGTGCAGCACCACATCCGCCGTGCTCAAAAGGTGAAGAGCTTTCACCGTGAGCAGTTCAGGATCGCCCGGCCCCGCGCCTACCAGATACACCTTACCGTTCATGCTGTTACCCTCCGTTCGTTTTTCGCCGCTTCTTCCGCCAACGCTGCCTCTACAGCCTCACGGCTCGCCAGCGAGTGCAGCAACTCGCGCTTACGTTCCGGGTCAAGATCGCTCGCGAGTACAAGTTTTCGCGTCACTCCCAGCTCCGCAACCCATTGCGCATACCCCGGATCAAATTGCCACTCCAACTGCTGGCGCAACTTTTGCGACAGAGATGGACTCTGGCCGTTCGTGGAAATCGCGATCTGCAGATCGCCTCGGCGCACCACCGCCGGGTAATAAAAGTCGCAGTACTCGGGGTCATCTACGACGTTGCAGAGCACTTGACGCCGCTGCGCCTCCCGATAAATCGACGCGTTCATAACGCGTGACGGGGTTGCCACAACTACGAGAAATGCTCCTTCGAGATCTGCCTCCACAAAAGCACGAAGCTCAAGCGTGATCTTGCCCGCCTTCGCCCACTCACGCACTGCTTCGGACGCCCCCAGCGCAACGACCTTTATGACCGCACCCGTATCGATGAGGCTGCCGATCTTGGGCTCGCCGACCTTTCCGGCGCCCACCACAAGGCAATGCCTGTCTTCGAGCTTCATGAACATTGGAAATAAGCTGCTCACCATTTCTCCTGTGTACTCAGCCCTCGATTCCGCTCGGGACACGGCCTTCGGGGACATCGCGGGTAACTGCCTCCACAAACTCTCCTGCCAGAAAGCTGCGCAAATCCGCATCGCTGTGACGAGCAAAGAATCGCCGGAGATTCTCTCCTGGCTCGCCATGCATCAGATATTTCCTCAGCAGGCGCTCTATCGCTGCCGGAACCTCGGTCGCGGGACAGCGATATCCAACCGGTCGCGCGATCCCCTGATTCAGCCCCAGCGCCCCGCCCAGGCAGAAGTAATAGGCATCCACCATCTGACCGTCGACCTTGATCTTCTTGCCTTCGATTCCAATGTCAGCAATCCAGTGCTGCCCGCAACTGTTGGGGCAACCGGTGACGTGCAGCTTCAAGTGCTGATCGAAGCCGGGCAGGCGGTCTTCCAATTCCTCCACCAGCCAGCGCGAAAAACTTTTCGTCTCAGTGATAGCCAGCTTGCAGAACTCAGTTCCGCTGCAGGCAACGGCTCCACGCCAAAAAGGCGAGCCACTTACCGGCAATCCAATCGCACCCAACTCTTTTGCCAACTCGTCGGCTTGCAGTCGGGGTACGTTGACGATAAGCAGGTTCTGCATATTCGTGGTCCGCAACTCGCCGCTCGCGAATCGATCTGCCAGATCAGCCGCACCCTCCATCTGTTGGGGCGTGATCCTACCGCGCAGGACGCTGGCTCCGACGTAGCAGCGGCCACTTTGTTTTTGCGCGTGGATTCCGATGTGGTCGCGGTAGACGTCTGCCGGCGGCCGCTCGGGCTCCGCGGGATCAAGCTGAAATCCAATTCTGCGCTCCAGTTGTTTTTGGAATTCCTCCGGCGTCCAACCATGCCGCAAGAAAAGAAATTTCAAACGCGCCCGCTCGCGGTGCTCACGCAATTGATCGGAGTCGCGAAACAGCTCGGCAACTCCACGGATCACCGGCAGAACCTGATTCCAACGCACGAAAGCGTTTAGTGGCGCCCCGAGGTAAGGATCAGTGGAGAGTCCACCGCCAACTCGCAACCCAAAACCAATCTCAGACTTCCCACGCACCAGGCGCTCGATCGCAGTAAGCCCCACATCGTTGATCTCGGGATAAGGGCACCACACGCGGCATCCGGTGATCGAAATTTTGAACTTGCGCGGCAGGTTATAGAACTCGGCGTTTCCAGCCAACATTTGATCGGCTTCCAACACCAGCGACGACGCATCGCAAATCTCGTCCGCATCCACTCCAGCCACTGGGCAGCCTGTAATATTTCGCGTCACGTCGCCGCAAGACCCAGTCGTATTCAGGCCGACGCGCCAGAGTTCCTCGAGTAGCTCCGGAAGAGTCTCGATCGTCACCCAGTGCAGTTGAATGTTTTGCCGCACCGTTAAATCGGCGATGCCCCGAGCGTAGCGGCGAGTAAGGCTAGCGATGGTACGCAGTTGCTCCGATCGCAAGAGACCGTTGGGAATTCGAATCCGCACCATGAAGTACGGCAGCGCACGCCCCTGGCCGTCCTTGCCGCCAACCACTCCCGCGCCATCACCCTGGGTGTAAACTCCCCACCAGCGGAAGTAAGTTCCGATCCACTCGGGTGGAATCGAGTCGAAGCCTTCGCGGGCAAAACGGCGTATCTCGGCCAGGCCATCCCAGGGGTTCATTGCGCGCTTAAGGCGCTCCGACTTTTGCGCTTTGGTTTCTTTCGTTGGATCTGTCGTCACGTGCGGTGTCATAAAATGATTTCCCCACTTGAATCGCCCACTTTTCTTGCCCCGACTGATTTGCCGCAAAAAAGAAAAACCCACCGCCAGATACTTTCTGGCGATGGGTCATAAGTGCTGATGATGCTAGTTAACTTCTAAGTCAGCAGCCTCCCCGCGCCAGAACACACGCATGCACAACAACAACATGCACACACGCAAATCTGGCGAAGATTGCTGATACGCCTCATACTATCTTGGATGCTATTCGCATTTTAAAAAACCGTCAATCTACTACTTGCACACTTTGATGCATATTTTCGATCAGAAGCATCAGAATTTTGCGTGACCATAACAGCCGTGTATCACTGTTTTGTACAGCAGTCACGATAATTATCTAATCTTTTTGCCCGTAATGGTTGCGTCGTAAATCCAAAGGACGTAAGCGTAAACTTTGCCATCCGGTGACCTCGTAAAGGTACGCAGGCCTTCCTCTCCCTTCTTGCCGAAAAATGAAAGGGAGCGGCGAAGGCTCCCAGGGTGGTCGGTTTGCTTGGTTGAGGTTTAAGCCGCTTCGTCCTTAATTGTGCTTTTGACCTTTTCAGCAATTTCAGGAGTAATCTCATTGATGTTGTGAACGGAACGTGCGTGCGCGGCTGCTTGCTGCAAAATGTCCTCTTCGGTTTCACCTTTTGCCACGAACCCGCAGTCAAACCCAACATCCCTACAACTCATGGTCTTCGCCATCACACTACCCCTCAAGAAACCACCGAAGAATACCACACCGAGATCGGGATTGTAACCGCGCCGCGGGACGATTCACGGTTGATGAGTGAAATCGCGATTTTTCGCCAACCACGAAAGGCGGCTATCTCCGCGTTGCAGAGATCGCTGTAGTATTAAGGAGCGACTTGCCTTGGAATATGTGGGGGGAATAGGCAGGGGGGCGCGAAATTCCACATGCTGCGAGGGAGGCACTGTGCTGACAATCAAGAGACTCCTCATTCGAAAGCGAGCAACTCTCTGCGTATATTGCGCAATTGCGCTGCTCTCACTTCCAGTGTTCGGAATATCGAAACCAACAGACTCTTCGCCAGCAGCTCCGGTGCCTATTTCGATCGAGACTGCCCAGAAGGTATTTATTTCAAACGCGCCGGGCGACAGTCTTCCGGCGTCGCTCGGCGGGCCTGCCCGCCCTTATAACGAGTTTTACGAGGCGATAAAGACTTGGGGGCGCTATCAGCTCGTATCTGCTCCCGCCGCCGCTGATTTGATCTTGGAAATAAGCTTCGCCAATCCGATTGTCGGCGTAAACGTTATGAGCACTTCTGGGGGTGGTTCCACATCTGGCCTTCTCCTGAAAGTGGTAATCGTCGAGCCCAAGACCCATGTTCCCCTATGGTGGTTCACCGAATCGTTCGCGCTAAAAGGGGGGTTCTCACATCGTAAGGAAACGCTCGATTCCAACTTTCATCTTGCGATTGCCGCCCTTGTGGATGATGTAAGAAAACTGGTTGAACCCTCAGCGAAGCCAAATGAGCCAAGAGAATAGTTGTGGGGTCTTGGCTAAGTTACTGGTTGGCTCAATGTCGATGTAATCAGGCCACTACACTCATTGACTTTCGCCAGCATTGCTGTCTTCTTGAGCAAACTCCAAACCCAACTGAACACAAATGAACACACAAGTTATTTAGCGTCCCTGCTAAATTGTTTAAAATATGGAGCGGGAGACCGGGATCGAACCGGCGACATCCAGCTTGGGAAGCTGGCGTTCTACCGCTGAACTACTCCCGCTCACTCACAAAGAAGATGGGACGACGTGCGTTGAACACAGAAAGTCTAGCACTCGATCGCGCTGGAAACAATCTGTCAGGTCGTCACCCAACCCCTTCGACAGTTGACCGCTAATCAGTTCCTAGCCGCCTGTTAGACTGCCTGCAGAGAGCAATTATGTCGTCCTCCACCGGAAGGCACGCCGGTCCCGCAGTTGCACCCGATCAACCAGTAATCCCTGAGCCTTCGTTTTCCGAGCGAGCCCGTACGTTGGTTCATCTTGGCCGCATTGGCAGTCTGTCTACTCTCTCCCGGAAGCAGCCAGGATTTCCGTTCGGCTCGGTAATGCCTTATGGACTGGATCAGCGCGGCCGCCCTATCTTCCTTATCAGCACCATGGCCATGCACACGCAGAATCTGCAGGCCGATGCGCGCGCCAGCCTGCTGGTCACGCAAGCTGATGGCGACGGCGATCCGCTTGGCGCATCCCGGGTTACGCTGGTGGGAAATGTTCACACCATCCCAGTGCCAGAAATCGCAGATGCGCGCACTCTCTATCTCGAGCGTTATGCCAACAGCAAGTACTGGGTCGATTTCGAAGACTTCGCTTTTTACCGCATGGATGTGATCGACGTTTATTACGTGGGAGGTTTCGGAGTCATGGGCTGGACCAAAGCATCGGACTACGATCAAGCGCAACCTGATCCGCTGGCGGATTCGGCCTCAGCGATTATTGAGCATATGAACCGTGATCACAAAGATGCGCTAGTTTTGCTTGCCCGCGCCTTTGCAGGAATCGAGGCAAAAGAAGCGGCGATGACTGCGGTGGATCGTCTCGGCTTTCATGTCCGCCTCAAAACCGCCGAAGGCGTGAAAGGCGTACGCATTGCCTTTCTGCGGGAAGTAACCGATCCCATGGAAGCTCGAAAAGTTCTTGTCGAAATGGTGCAACGGGCTCGACAGCATCGATAACACGTAGCCCCGGACGACTTCGCTCAGGGCCTGATAGAAACGTCCTAAGACCCAACAAAAATGCCCACGATCCTTGCGAATCGAGGGCACTTGTTGTCACTCAGAAAGCGGTCGTTTAGACAGCCTGCACGTTCTCTGCTTGCCAGCCCTTGGGGCCTTTGGTCACGTCGAACTGCACGGTTTGGCCTTCTTGCAGGCTGCGGAAGCCGCCAGCCTGAATCGCGGAGAAATGCACGAAAACGTCTTCGCCATTCTGACGGCTGATAAAGCCATAGCCCTTGGCGTCGTTAAACCACTTCACTGTTCCTTGTTCTGCCATTGTTGGTAGTCCTATTCTTGTTTCTATTGGATTGTGCTGAGAAGATTCGCTGCTAGTGGAGGGGTGACGCTGGTTGGCGATACCGACCTTCAATTGCTTGTGAGTCAAACTTAGCTGGATTTAATTGTACACCAGAAGTCAAGCTTTCGGCAGAAAAGTTGGCCTGCACGTCGTGTCCTCAAATCATCAACCACGAAGGACACCAAGGTGCTGTCAGGCATTTCTTCGCGTAGCTTCGTGCCCTTCGTGATGAAATTCGGACGTGCCGCCGTTTTCATCATCCCTGCGGCTTTATGGCACAATACTGAGCCATGTTCAGGCTTAGGCTCTTCGCCGCCGCTGTTTTCCTATCTGGATCTCTTTCTTGCACCCCTGACGCTCTCGCCCTGCAAACACTGCGCTATTCCATCGTCAGCAACAACACGACTGCGGGAAACGAAGTAGACACCTACAGCGCGGACGGTCACATCGACTCGACCTACGAGTTCAATGACCGCGGCCGTGGCCCCAAGATCGAAGCGCACTACATCGTTGCCGCCGACGGCTCTCCGCTGCGCATTGATATTACCGGGAACGATTATCTGAAGGCTCCGGTCGACGAGCGCTTCTCGGTCGAGGGCGGAACCGGAAGATGGAAGAGCACCTCTGAGAATGGTCAAGCCGCGGGGCCCGGATTTTACGTCAGCAACAACGGATCAGTATGCGAAGCGGCCATGCTGGTAAGCACGCTCCTGCGGGCGAAGGGCGCTCCGGTGAAACTCTTCCCCGCGGGCGAGGCCCGGTTGGAGAAAATGACGGATGTGACGGTCGAGAGTCACGGCAAAAAAATGCACGTGACTGAGTATGGAATCACCGGGCTCTCGTTCAGCCCGCAAACTCTATGGCTGGATGATGATCAGCACTTCTTCGCGACTCCCGGCAAGTGGTTCGCTTTCCTGCGAGAGGGGTGGGAAGACACGAACGATCAACTCTATGCCCTCGACCGCAAAGCACAGGACGCGCGCAATGAGCGCCTTGCAACCGAGTTAGCGTTGCATCCGAGGCATCCCGTTGCAATCGAACATGTGCGGGTGTTTGATTCCGAACTAGCGTCTGTTCGCGACGACCAAACCGTGATCATTCAGGGGGAGCGCATAACGGCAGTAGGGCCGTTCGCTGCAGTTTCTGCTCCTAAGGACGCTGAGATTGTCGACGGCTCTGGTAAGACACTGGTCCCCGGCTTGTTCGACATGCACGCTCATGCGCAGGCGCTGGATGGGATCTTGAATATTGCCAGCGGCGTGACCACAGTTCGCGATATGGGCAACGACATCGACGAACTCAAGCACCTGCAAGACCAGTGGGACAGCGGCGCAACTATCGGGCCCCACGTATGGAAGTCCGGCTTCATTGACGGGCGTGGGCCCTTTCAAGCACCAACCGGTCTTTACGCGGATACGCTTGAAGAAGCGCTGGCTGCAGTGAATCGCTACGCGGATCTCGGCTACGTTCAGATCAAGCTCTACAGTTCACTCAACCCGGAGTTTGTGCCCGGAATTGCTAAAGCTGCCCACGCCCGCGGACTACGGCTAAGCGGACACATTCCGAACGGCATAACCGCAAGCCAGTTCGTGGAAGACGGCGCCGACGAGATCCAGCACATCAACTTCATTTTTCTCAACTTCCTCGCCGGTAAGGTGAAGGACACGCGGACGCCGGAACGTTTTACCGCGGTCGGCGAATACGCCGCTAAGCTTGATCTGCACTCAAAAGAAGTCAATGATTTCATTGCGCTTCTGCTACAGCACCACACAACCGTCGATGTAACCCTGGCCACCTTTGAAGGCATGTTCAACGGACGGCCGGGTAAAGTGTCGCCAGATTTTGCTCCCGTGCTGACTCGGCTCCCGGCACAAGTGCAGCGCAGCGCCTATTCGGGAGGCCTGCCGGTCACCGCGCAGAACGACCAACTCTACAAAGATTCGTATGGGGCGATGTTGCGGATGACCAAACGAATGTACGATGCCGGCATTCCTATTCTTGCCGGAACAGACTCAACCGCCGGCATCATGTTGCATCGCGAACTGGAGCTTGAGGTGGAGGCCGGAATCCCGGCAGCGAGGGCTTTGCAGATCGCGACCTTCAACGCAGCGAAGCTTCTGAAGCAAAACAAAGATTTGGGATCGATCGCAGCGGGAAAGCGGGCTGACTTAGTGCTTGTGGAAGGAAACCCAGCCGACCATATAAGCGACATTCGCCGCTGCCGGTTGGTTATGAAGAATGGAGTGCTTTATAAAAGCGCCGATCTTTACAGGGCGGTTGGCATCAAGGCTGCTGATTAAACGAACTCACTCCGAGTATCCATCAGAGTTGCCATCATCTTCGTCGTCATCTTCGTCGTCATCTTGGTCTTCCGCGTCATCCTCGTCGTCATCTTCATCCGGCTCTTCCCGGACGCGGGAATTGGCCGTTAGTTTTCGACTAGCAGAATCAGTGCCGACGATTTCTGTAACTCTGCTCATCTCGAGAGCCATTGGGGGAGTGGACGCGCCGCGAGTTCGTCGGACCGAACATTGGGATTCATCCGGCGCGTCCGCCACGAGCCGCTGCCTCTCAGCGACGGCCCTTTCTACTTGTATGCCGGCCATGGTACCGCCCTGCGAAAATCGCCTCTGTTCAACTTTATACACTTTTCCCGAATTG
>Ga0307474_10001650_pt1 | contig 16115 bp, 17 predicted proteins | sample atmos_gasesECM1C_2_FD_203312 | JGI IMG/M metagenome (GOLD analysis project Ga0307474, IMG submission 203312) | Hardwood forest soil microbial communities from Morgan-Monroe State Forest, Indiana, United States - atmos_gasesECM1C_05 | ecosystem: Environmental > Terrestrial > Soil > Temperate... | reverse complement strand
AACTTGACTACAAAGTGACGGTGCCGCAGTATGCGCATCAAGCTGGCCCGTTATATCTGGTGCGAACGCGCGTGGTCGGGGATGATGCGCGGCCCTTTGACGACAAGCCCCGCAAGCTGCCCATTGACCTTGAAGAAACCGGCCACTGGCGCGACAGCTTCGACATCACCTTGCCGCCCGGCTACACGGTGGATGAGACGCCCGACCCGGTTGACGTGGATATGGACTTCGCCAGCTACCACTCGGCCACGACGGCCAAGGGCAACGTGCTGCATTACGAGCGCGACTTTGTGGTGCGGCAGGTGGAGATTCCACCCGATAAGGCAGCGGATTTCCGCAAACTCGAAAGCGCAATTCTTTTTGATGAGAAGGGCGCTGCGGTGCTCAAGAAACAGTAGATTCCGGTCAAAGATTATTCACGGCGCTTGGCGAGCGCGCGAACACTCCCGGCAACCGCGATGGCGCAGTCTTGAATTGCTTCTCGTGGTGTTGAATCTCTAACCCGCGGCAATCATCTGAATTAGATATGTCGATTCCGCTTTTTTCCTCCTTCCAACTTCGCTCTGTTGCATTTCGCAACCGCATTGGCGTTTCGCCCATGTGCCAATACTCCAGCCAGGACGGTTTTGCCAATGACTGGCACCTTGTCCACCTGGGCAGCCGCGCGCAGGGAGGGGCTGGGCTGGTCTCGCTTGAGGCTGCGGCAGTTCTGCCCGAAGGCCGCATCTCGCCCGCGGATCTTGGCGTCTGGAAAGATGAGCACATTCCCAATCTCCGCCGGATTGCGGAGTTCATCCACAGTCAAGGCTCTCGCGCCGGAATGCAATTGGCGCACGCCGGGCGAAAAGGCAGCACGGCGTCGCCGTTCGAGACGAGACCTGTGCTGGTAACTCCCGCGGAAGGCGGCTGGCAGCCGTTCGCACCCAGCGCGATCGCGTTTTCGCCGGACTATCCAGTGCCTGCCGAGCTAAATTTGCCCGGCATTCAGGCAGTTGTCGAGGGTTTTCGCCAAGCGGCGCGCAGGGCCCTTGAGGCCGGTTTCGATTTCGTCGAGATTCACTCGGCTCACGGTTATTTGCTGCATGAGTTTCTTTCACCGCTTGCGAATCGCCGCACGGACTCCTACGGAGGCAGCTTTGACAATCGCATCCGCCTGGTGCTCGAGGTGGTGGATGCAGTTCGCCAGGAGTGGCCGGAACGCTTGCCGCTGTTTGTCCGCATCTCCGCGACTGACTGGGCGGAGGGTGGTTGGAACATTGACGAATCAGTGCAGCTGGCGCAGCGGTTGCGCGAGCACGGTGTCGATCTTGTGGATGCTTCTTCGGGCGGGCTCGTTCACGATGCGAAGGTTCCGGCTGCGCCCGGTTTTCAGGTTGGATTTGCCGCAAGAATTCGCCGCGAGGCCGGAATTGCCACGGCTGCGGTTGGACTCATTACCGAGCCGGCACAGGCTAACGCCATCATCGCGGAGGGCGAGGCCGATCTTGTATTTTTGGCCCGCGCCATGCTGCGCGACCCTTGCTGGCCGGTGCATGCAGCGGCTGCGCTGGGCGAACAGGCGAGTTGGCCCAAGCAGTATTTGCGTGCGGCGCCGCCGGGGTCGACTCCGCGCTCCGCGACAGCTCGCGAATAGACTGCGAAGCCGGCGTGTGGAATTTCGCCTTGTTTTTCCTCTGTTCAGAATGGTTCGGCACCCCATTTTGCTTCACAAACGGCGAATGCGTTGACCTATACTTCGTCTAGAGCGCGGCTTTTTCTGTGGCCGATACAGTTTTCGCTCACCTAAACTTATGGCAACGCAACTCAATCGGAAGCGCGCTTACGAGCCACCGCCGATCCCGGATCGCCTCTATTTCAAAATTGGAGACGTCGCTGAACTCTGCGGCGTGGAGACTTACGTTCTTCGATTTTGGGAGTCTCAGTTTCCGCAACTGAAGCCGAATAAAAGCGGCACCGGTCAGCGGCTTTATCGCCGCCGCGACGTGGAAATGGCGATGGAGATCAAGCGCCTCGTCCACGCCGAGGGCTACACGCTCTCCGGCGCGCGCACAGTTCTTGGACAGGAGCAGCGCAAGCCTGACCGGAACAAGAAGCACGATGCGCAGGCCAACTTGCCGCTCGCAGCAGGCGAGAGCAAGCGGCTTGATGCGGTAGCAGCAGCCATTGGCCATGCGCGCGCCGAGTTGCGCGAAATTGCAAATATGCTGGGCGCTACGGTACAGCAGCCTTCTCGCCGCCGCAACCGCCTAGCCCCGATTCGCGCCACTTCCGGCTCGCTGTTTAGCTCGTAGCGAGCTGCTCCAGCCGCTTGCAGCTTCCGACGCTCGTTCGCATGATGAGGAAGCAACGCTTGGTCTATACTCTAGCCATGCGGAATGAATTCATTGCGATCATTGAACGGGATGGCGAGTGGTTTATTGCCTGGTCGCCGGAAGTCCCCGGTGCGAATGGACAAGGCCGCACCGTCGAGGAGTGTCGCGCCAACCTTGGCGAGGCTATTCGGCTGATTCTGGCCGACCGGCGCGAGGACGGCCTGCGCGGAATTCCTCCCGAAGCCATCCAGGAAACCGTTACCGTGCAATGAAGCGCGAATCTCTGCTTCGCCACTTGCGCTCGCATGGCTGTTATCTGAAACGCGAGGGTGGTGCACACTCGCTCTGGTGCAATCCCAATACAGGCAAGATTGAGGCAGTGCCCCGGCATACGGAAGTAGCCGACATTCTCGCGCGAAAAATCTGTCGCGGGCTTTCAGTACCCGAGATCGGCCGATAGGCTCACGCCGCCCGTCGGGAACCGGCAGGCAGCGTGTGAATTCATGCGAGAAGCTACTCGGCCGTTGCTTCTTCGGCGGCTGGCTCGACGGCCTCTTCGGTCGACTCGGCTCCCGCAGAAGCGGCGTTTGCTGCTGCTGCCTTGTCTTCCTCTGTCACTTCGGCCTGGACCTTCACGGTGACGCGCGCGGTGACTTCGCGGTGCAGCCGGACGGCCACCTTGAAGTCGCCCACGGCCTTGATCGGATCGCCCAATTGAATTTTGCGGCGATCGACCTCGTGGCCTTGCGCAGCGAGTTCCGCGGCAATGTCAGACGAAGTGACGGACCCAAATAGATGGCCGCCTTCGCCGGATTTGCGCGTGAAGCTGAGCACGAGCGGCTCAAGCTGCGTAAGCAAATCCTCGGCTTGCGCCTTCTCGCTCGCGGAGCGTCGTGCGGCAGCGGATTTCATCTGTTCGATTACGGCTTTGTTGGCCGCAGTGGCCTGCATCGCCAGCTTGCGGGGCAGCAGATAGTTGCGCGCGTAGCCGTCGGCAACCTTCACCACTTCACCGCGAAAGCCCAGGTCGGCTACATCTTCTTTCAGAATCACTTCCATAAGAAACTCTCCATTCATTTGTGGGCGCGGGCGGTACGGCCGGAACCGATTGAAAACCATCCCCCAGGGGCTAAAGCCCCTCGGCTTTTGCGCCTTACACGGCACGGCTAAAGCCGTGCCCCTTCAAAACTAGGCTTACGCAGCCAGTCCCAGTGCAACCAGTTCTAGTGCCGGGTGGCAAATGGCAGCAGCGCAATGTTTCGCGCCTGCTTGATGGCGCGCGACAGGCGGCGCTGATGCGTGGTGCAAACACCGCTCAAGCGTCGCGGAACAATCTTGCCGCGCTCGGCAACGAACTGCTGCAGAAGCCGAACGTCCTTGTAAGGAATCCCGTCGATCTTCTCCGTGCAGAACTTGCACACCTTCTTGCGGCGGAAGAACTTTCCGCGACCACCGGGTCCGCCGGGTCCGCGGCCCGGGCCACGCGGGCCCGATCCTGGTCCGGATGAGCTGCTGGGTCCCGATGAACTGTGTGGCGCCGAGCTCGAATGGCTGGGCGCTCTTTCTTGGTTTTCGTCAGGCATCTTTTCTCCTCATTCAGTTTCTTTGCTCCGGCTTAGCCGGAGGAATTTCTAATGGGTGAAGTTTCAGGGATTAAGTTTCAGGGATTGAGGATCAGAAAAACGAACATCGTGATCCGCTCACTTAGACTTTCTTGTCCCCTTGTTCCCTGTCTTATTCCCTTGGTCCCTGTTTTTTACGCGCTGGCCTGAACCGGCGCGGCCGGCTCTGCTGGAGCGGCTTCCGCAACCACGGGAGCCGCAGCTGCCGGCGTCGCGGGTGCGCTTTCGGCCGGCTTGCGGCGCACACCGCGAGCAGCCTTCACTTTAGCCAAACGCTTTTCTTCCTCGTCCACGCGCACGGTAATGAACTTGATCACCGGCTCGGTGACGCGCAACCTGCGCTCCAGCTCCAGAACCACTGCGCCATCGGCTTCAATGGTTAGCAGCACGTAGTTGCCGTCGTTGAATCTGCGCACCATGTAGGCCAGCTTGCGGCGGCCCAGTTTCTCCACCGACTTCACCACGCCGCCTCCGCCTGTAACCGTCGAGGAAAAGTTGGCAATCAACTTGTCAGCTTCTTCGTCGTCCACATCGGGACGGATAATAAACATCACTTCATACACACGCGACATCGGTATTCCTTTTCCGCCGGAGCGATTGCTCCAGCTAACAACTAAAACAGTTCACAGTTCAGAGTTCGTAGTTCGCAGTTTGTATTTCGCATTTCCCATTCGCTGTTCCCTACTACTCGTCCTTGTCTTTCCTGTTGAACTCATTCATCGCGGCTGCCGGCCCCTGTTCGAGGATGCGCCGCGTGGCCGTGGCCACTTTGTCCAGCACTTCGTCCATCACCGCCAAATCCGCCTTGCGCATGGGCGATAGCAAGTAATCTCTGCCCGGCCGCTTTCCTGCTCCGGAAGCAATTGCCTCTGGCGGCAAGTCAGGTCTCGACTCTTGGCCCACGCCGATACGCAAGCGCAACCACTCTTGCGTGCCCAGAGCATCGGTAACGCTGCGGGCTCCGTTGTGCCCGGCGGGTGAACCGCGCTCCCTGATCTTGAAGGTGCCCAGCACCAGGTCCAGCTCGTCGTAGATCACGAGCAAGTCCCGGGATGGATCCGCTTCAAACTCTTGAACCAGCGCGGCAACTGCAATGCCGCTCAGGTTCATAAATGTCTCCGGCTTGGCCAGAACCACTTCGCGCCCTGCAATACGGCAGGTTGCGGTAGTGGCACGGCATCGCCGGTTCTGAACCACAACGCCCTCCTGTTGAGCGATGCGGTCGATGGCCATGAACCCTGCGTTGTGCGGGGTCCACAGATACTCGAGACCCGGATTGCCCAGCCCCACAATCAGGAAAGGGCTGGACTTAATAGACCCGGACCGAACAGGTTGGGGCCGGGAACCGGTCTCGCTTGCTTCAGGCAAGGCTTACTTCTTCGCCTCAGGCTTTTTAGCCCCTGGCGCTTCAGCATCGCCCTTGCCTTTCTTCGCTACCTCAGGTTCGCCCGGTGTCGCAGCATCGCCCGTCGCAGCCGTTCCCGCCGCTGCAGCAGCCGCATCGGTTGCCTCCGGCGTCGCCACCACTTCCTCACGGATGGTTACAACGTGTGCCACAGTTGCGTCTTCAGGGGTTACGTACTTGATCTTGTCGGAGTGGGGCAGTCCGCTTACGCGGATCACCTGGTGCATTCCGAGCTCGCTCACATCCACATCGATGTGTCCGGGAATATCCGCAGGCAGGCACTCGACCTCAACCTCGCGCAACACCTGGTCCAGAACTCCGCCCTCAGTCTTAACGCCGACCGGAATGCCCAGCAGCTTGACGCGCACACGCACGCGCAGAACCTTGTCGAGCGCGATGCGCTTCAGATCGATATGAATGAGCCGGTCCTTGATCGGCTCCCGCTGCCAGTCGACGATCATGGCTTTAGTCGCCGGATGGCCTGCCACTTCAACATCCAAAATTGTGTTATGGCCGGTCTCGGAGTAAAGGATCTTCGAAATCTGTTTCGGGTCTACTTCCACGGCTACGGGATCAAGCCCGGAACCGTAAATCACGGCCGGAATCTTGCCTGCTACGCGCACGCGGCGGGCAGCGTTCTTGTTGAATTTGCCCTCGCGGGGCTTGGCTACGACTACTTCTGGCATTTCGCGTTTTCTCGTTTCTTAAAAAATCGGGCACGAAGTGTTGCTCCGCTCCCTTTGTTGTGGCCAGCCTTCGGCTGGCAGTTCTTAGTTCACAGTTCGAAGTTCATAGTTCGCTTCCATTTTCATTACCAACCCACTTAAACGACTTCGAACTGCGAACTAAGAACTCTGAACTGCACTTCAGTTGAACAACGTACTCACACTTGTCTCCAAATGAATGTTCTCGATCGCGGTTCCCAGCAAGCCGGCGATCGACAACACTTTAATCTTGGGCAACTTCTGTGCCGCTTCGCGCAGTGGAATGGTGTCGGTAACAACCACCTGCTCCAGTCGCGATGCGGCGATGCGGTCAATGGCCGGGCCGGAAAGTACGGCGTGACTGGCGCAGGCATAAACAGCCGTTGCGCCTGAGGCGTACAGCGCGTCGACAGTTTTTACCAGCGTCCCAGCCGTATCGATAATGTCGTCGATGATCAGGCACGTTTTGCCGTTCACATCGCCGACCACGTTCATTACTTCGGCAACATTGATATCCGTGCGCCGCTTGTCGACAATCGCCAGCGGCACTCCCATTTTTTGCGCGAAAAATCGCGCCCGCTCCACGCCGCCCGCATCCGGCGAAACCACCGTCAGGTTGGGCAGCTTGAGCTCTTTGAAATAACTCACCAGCACCGGACTGGCAAAAATATGATCGACGGGAATATTGAAGAATCCCTGAATCTGCGCAGCGTGCAGATCGACAAACAGAGCGCGATTGGCGCCTGCCGTCGTCAGCAAATCGGCGATGAGCTTGGCGCTGATAGCTACGCGAGGGCGGTCTTTGCGATCCTGGCGGGCGTACCCGTAGTAGGGCACCACGACCGTGATCCTGGCCGCCGAAGCTCGCTTAAGCGCATCAATCATTACCAAAAGCTCCATCAAATGCTGGTCCACCGGATAGCAGGTGGGCTGCACTACAAATACGTCTACGCCGCGCACGTTCTCGAGAAGCTGGAAGTAAACTTCGCCGTCGGCAAAGCGCTGCATCTTGGCCTCACCGACCTTGACGCCAATGTGCTCGCCGATGGCCTGAGCCAGCTTTGGATTGGCTGTACCACTGAACAGCTTGAAGCGCTTGTCTTCGCTCAGCTTCGAGCCTTTTTTGCGCTCCGGAGCTGGCGTCGGCTTGGCATCTTTGCCCTTGCCGCCGTCACTGGACCCGCTTTTCGGCGCGTCCTTCGCGCCTTCAGGCTTCTCCGGACCCGTTTGCTTATCAGGGTTTGTTTCGCCCGGCTTGCTTTCGAGTACCACCGTCGACGTTTGCGCTTCCATTTTGAGAACTCCTCCATGCTGGTTGGCTATGGCTGTGTTCCGTGTTCATCGTTCACAATCTCTGGCTGGGCGACCAGGATTCGAACCTGGATAAATGCCTCCAAAGGGCATTGTCCTACCATTGAACGATCGCCCACCATGACGGTCAGCCGTGGGTGAGTCTCGCTTGCCCAACGGTGGACTGTCAATCAACGTTTTTCAACATTTGTTTCCAGTAAGCGGATCTCGGAATGGTGCGCGTGATTGACGTGCTCCGCACTCCCAAGTTCTGGACTTCATTCGTGATCCGGTTTACAGCCGCTTCAGCATCTCCGCGGGTCAGGTACAACCCGAAGAGCGCCGAACCGGAACCCGACAGAGAGGCAAGCAGGGCTGCCTCCGGTGTACCGGAACCCGCAAGAAGGCGCTTGATCTCTGCAAGGGAGGGATGCTGGGGAAAAATGACTCGCTCGAAGTCGTTCTCAATCCAGCTCATGATCCCGGTGCGGACAAGCGCGGACTTTTGAAGTCCGGCCAGGTCTTCTCCCGTGGAGAAGACACCGGAGGAGCCGTCTCCAAACCCGCCTTCAGGAATCTCTCCCCGAAAGGCGCTGGCGTAGCTTCGGCTCAACTTCTCTAGTCTAGCGGTACCTGCCTCCGCGGTCAAACCTTCCGCGGCGCAAAGTGCGTCCCAATCGCGAAAGGCCTGCGGCGTGGAAACGCCAATTTCCGGCACGGCGATTACGCACCATGTTGGCTCAATATCGGGGAGCGGATAGACTTCCTGCCCGCGGTCGACGCCGAGAACCGTTCCGCCCACGAGAAACAATGGAACATCGGAGCCGACTTTGGCGGGAATCTCGAGTTTTTGGGTGAACAGGCTGCGGATCGTTGTGCCGAGTTGAGCGTCCAGACCAACGAGCGCCGCCACGGCGTTGCCGGACCCGGCACCGAGCCCGCCCTGAACCGGAAGTCTTTTGTCGATATGAATCTCGACGTCTGCCGACGCTTCAAGCGCGTCGAGGGCAGCAACGATCATTTTCCAGGCTGTGTTGCGCTCGACGAGGTTGTTTTCTGTGGTGGGAACGCGGGGGTCATTCGAGGTAATGCGGACCGTGGTGGTGCCGGCCAGCTTGGCCTTAACCGTCACCAAATCATGCATTTCCAGCGTTTGATAGACCGTGGCAAGCCCGTGAAAACCGTCCGGACGCGGAGAGTCCAGGAACAGGCCTAGATTGATCTTGGCGTGCGATCGGACAATAGTCGGTGCGGCGGTCGACATACCGGTTCATTGTAGAGGGACACGAAGACGGAGTCAGCAGGCCGACGCCTGAACGGCCTGCTCCGCCTGCGGCTGCTTACAATCGATTGCGACTTCCGGCGCGACTGCCGGACTAGCTCTCCCTGTAGACCGATGCTCCGGCGAGGGTTCCAATACCGACCTCAATAATCCCGCCGAGCGTCGTGTAGAGCGTCAGGTGTTTCGAAAACAGCTGCGGAACGTACATGAAGCCGACGTTGGGCAGGAAGACTCCGATAAACCAGACGGCCATGCCGGCAATGATCGCCGTCTTCGCACCCGCACCGAATCTCGGCCGAATTGCCGCGTAAAGCCAGATGGCTGCGAGCCCGGTCAGAAGCCCGAGCACGTTGAGCCAGACGATTTGGACCGGCGAGAATCCGGGCTTGTGGAGCATGGCCATGTCATGCGCCCAGCGCGGCGCCAGCCATACGCCATCCACCAGATAATCCAAAAGATCGATGGCGATGCCAGCGACGATGCCGCCCACGATCAGACGAACCACGTTGATCTTTCCCAAGATGCGCTCCTTATGGTGTTTCGGGGGACCGCGGAAGTATACTCGCGGCCAGTGGGTCGCGCAATGAAAATATCCGTATTATTTTCATATACTTAGGGGCTGAATGTCCGAGATTTTCCTTTTCGCACGCTCTTGGCAGCTCTCGAGGCCGCTCGTTTGACGGGTTCGGGTGCTTTCGCGGCCGCACGTTGCAGGAGATCGCGTCGCTGCGCCGCGCCAAAACCTGAGCATGATCCCGCTGAGTAAGTGAACTTTGGCGGTAAATTCTCCGTAACAATATTCGAAGACTGGGTTCAAACACTGGGTTTGAACACGAGCGGGAGTTCTTATGCATTTCTTGATCTTCGTCGGACTTTACTTCCTGCCTGCAATCATTGCGGCGGCGCGGCACACGCACAACTCCACCGGAATCCTGCTGCTGAACCTCTTCCTTGGCTGGACGATGATCGGCTGGTTCGTGGCGTTGCTGATGGCGATCTTTTCGAGATCGTATTATGGGCCCTATTGCGAGCCTTATCGCGCCCCCTATTACTATCGTCGCGGATGGTAGAGACTGGGGTTGAGCCATCGAGCCCAACCAGTTGACGCCCCGCTTAGCATTACGAGATTTGTCCGCCGGCCTCGGGCTATTCGCCGCCACGGCGTGCGTCGTGCTTTGGCAGAACGCGCACATCGCGGTGCTGTGGGACACGAGCTACGTGCTCGATAGCGCGGCGCGCATCGCAGCCGGGCAAATGCCCTATCGCGACTTCCCTTTCGTTCATCCGCCGCTTACTTTTATCGTTCAAGCTGCAATCATCCGCTTCACGGGCCGCGTCTTCTTTCATCATGTGATCTATGCCGCAGTGGTGGGCGGGCTGGGCACCGTGCTGACGTGGAGAATCGCGCTCGCATCGTTGCGCGGGCGTGACGGTGCTTGGACTCTCGCGCTGCTTGTGGCCGCCCCGCTCATCTTCCTCGGCATCTACAGCATCATTCCTATTCCCGAATACGACGGCGAGTGTGCGTTCTGGATTCTCATTGCTCTCTGGCTCTTGCAGTGGGCCGAGCGAAAGCGAACTGTGGCGAGTGGTTTCGCGGCCGGCGCGGGAATTTGTGTTCCGCTCTTCTTCAAGCAAAATATGGGCCTGCCGTTCTTGCTGGCGGTGATTGGCGCCGTGTTGCTCGTGCTCGTGTTTACGCGCAGCCCGCGAGGGCAAGTTATGGTTGACTCGCCTGAGAAGCGAACACTGCTTGCGATTCTGGCTGGCGCGTGCGCCGCTTTGTTCGGGGCTACACTGGCGCTGCATTGGACAGTTGGCATCGGTAGCTACCTTCACTGGACGATCGAGATTGCCGGCGAGCGCCGTTTGCCGGGACTGGGCAACATGCTCGCCGTCTTTCGCGATCAGTCGCTGCTATGGACGCTGCCCTGCGTCGTTGTTGGCTTGGCGCTGTTGCGTTACGCAACTGAAAAATTCCGCTGGGCGCGCGCGGTGGCATTTCTCCTTTTTGCCGCGCCGTTCATCTACACGCTCGCATCGCTGCTGATCTACGACGATGCCGACGAGCGCGGCGACAGCCTGCTGGCGCTTTGGCCGTTGCTGCTCTTTCTGGCCGCGGCGCTGGCCATCGTGAATCTTTTCCGCCTGCGGCGGCAGCTTTCACTGCGCGCATTTTTTCCGCTCATTATTCTTGCCGCGGTCGGCGGCACGTTCATGTCGCAGCAGCTGTGGGGCTCCACGTACGCGATCTGGCTGCTGCTCGCGTTGCTCATTGCGGAGTTGCTCGCAGCACTCGATCGCCTAGAAGGGGGATTTGCGGCTCAGGACACCGCGCGCGATACAGCACTCAGGTCGGCAAAATGGTTTGTGCCGGCCCTCACCGCTCTCGTCTCCGTGACACTACTCGTGTGCGGAGGGTTCTACATGGTCAGCGAAGAGCGGCTCTCGTATGTCAATTTTCCTGACGGGCCGGTTGAGCATTCGGCGTTTCCGCAGCTTGCGGGCATGGCCACGCCGGGGTGCTATCTCTCGCAATTTGACGAGTTGCTGCGCTACACACAGGAAAATATTCCAGAGGATGACGGGCTGATTCTGCTTCCCGGCGAGGATCCGTTCTACTTTGCGACAGGCCGCGTGCCGCGTTACCCAGTGCTGCTCTTCGATCCCACGACAGATCCGTATTCGCCGGCCGAGACTGTGGCCCTGGCGCGCACTCAAAACATCCGCTGGTTGATTGTGAAGCGCGATCTGCAAATTAAAGCGGACCCGACGCCCGACCGCGCCGAGACGATGACTTTGCTGATGAAGGAATTTACGCTTGCGGCGCATTTGCGCGGGTACGACGTGTATCGGCGGTGAATTCGGGCGGCCCTCCGGGCGCCCTTCGCAATGGTATTGCTTTCCCAGGACGTCGTCCGCAGCCGCGGACTCCGGCCTGGGCTATTTTCGGTACGTCCCTACGGGACGCTCATTTAGGCGCGCGCTAGGCTTTTCGCTTCGCTCTGCCAGATCGCTTCAGCTCTTCCCAGTCTTTTTCCGTCTGCGCGGTGTAGACGATGCCGAACTCGGCAATCGCCTCGGCGAACGCGTCGCCTGAGCCGATGTAGCCGGCGATGATTTGCGCGTCGCCTGAGCGCGCGTGGCCGCGTGCGAGCAGTTCGCCACAAACTTCGGCGTAGGCTTTGAGATTTGCGCCTGCCAGATCCTCAATTGTGATGGAGCCTTTGTGGTCGTTGAGCTGGCGAACGAGATACTGCCGGCTGCCGATGTGCGTCCAGCCGAGAAACGGGTCGGTTTGAATTTGCATGAACCTCTGGCCTTCAGCCGTGCGCCGGCCGCCGTGCGCAGGAGGTCGGGCGTCGGGCAGATAAGGCGCGTAGGCCGATGCAACCTCTTCTTTGATTTGCAAAAACAGCGGATCGCCGGGACCATTGCCCTCCATATGGATGGTGTAGTCGCGCAGGCCCACGGAACCGGTGCCGACGACTTTGAACGCCACATCCACAGGCTTGTAAAAATCGAGCAGATGTTGCCGCTGCGGCTCCAGCATTTCGCGATAGGGCCCCAGCGAGGCCACTATAGCGGCGGCGCGGGCACCCGTGACCCGGAAGAGCATCGGTTTTAATTCCTTAAACCGGCGGGTCGACCCAGAACGCGACGCAGTTACAGTGGTCAGCTGCTCGAGCGAGTGTTGCGGCGTGGCGCGTTCAGCTTTTGCAAGAGCCTGGTGCACTGGCCTCGCAAGGTCGAGGCGATGCACCTGATAGCGATTCACATCCAGCTGCGGCATGCGGGCAAAGGCGCGCATCTGTTCGGCGTAGCGCTTGGTGCAGTATTCGGCGGCTTTTCGCGCCGAGTTTTTTTTGTGCCCCGCCGCACATCCGGCCAGTACCAGCGAGGTCGCCATGCGCTTCAGGTCCCACTCGAACGGGCCGCGGATGGTCTCGTCAAAGTCGTTGAGGTCGAAGACCAGGCGCCCATCGGGCGCGGCAAATGCGCCCAGGTTGCGCACATGCGCGTCTCCACAAAGCTGGCTGACGATTCCGGTGGAAGGAAGCTGCGCCAGGTCGGCGGCCATCACGGGCGCAGCGCCGCGAAAGTACCCGAACGGCGATTCGGCCATCAGCCGGTATTTGAGCTGGATCAGATCCGGTACGCGGCCGCGCATCGATCGAGCGACAAGCTCCAGAGCGGTGGCCGGCCGCGCCTTGGGATGCAACACTTCGTGCTGGTGGCGGCCCACCTGCTTGCGCCGCGCCTGGCCCAGCGCTCGCCGTTCTTCGGGAGATGCCCAATGCATACTAGCGGTTCTCCAATTCAATGCGTTTTCAAGCTTCGTTCAAGACGGTTTTTCCCTGGGATAAAAACCGCTGAGCGTCTGCGGTTCCAGAGTAACGCAATTGTAGAACCGCGTCGCGCAACATTCACCGCCGACCCTTGCGGCAACATACGGCGACTTCCCATGTTGAATCGAATCCTGGCGATCGCGCTCAGTCATTTACACTGATTCTTCCGGTACGACCGGCGCCCTCCGCTAAAGCCTTCATGCCAAGCCGGAATCCCACTTGAGGAGGATTTCTGTTGACGCGAAAATCCGCCTTCCTGATTTCGGCTGTCGCATTGTTCGCTGTGGCCAGCCTTTCACTGGCCGCGCAAGCTCCCGAAAAGCCGCTCTCAATCGACGCAATCTTTGCTCACGGGCCGCTCATCGGCGAGCCGCCCGATCAACTTACCTGGTCTCCAGATGGAAAGCACCTGACTTATCTCGACGGCGGTGAGCTGATGGATGTGGATCCCGCTACCGGCAAGACGCATGTATTGGTAAGCGCCGCGAAGATGGAAAACCTGAACGGCAGCAACGGCTCCGAAAAGGACCGTGACCACCGCCAGCGCTACAACCTGGCCAGCTACGTTTGGGCTCCAGACTCCACGCACATTCTCTTCGACTCCAACGGCCGGATGTGGCTTTACGATCTGCGCAATGGCGCTGGAATCGAGATTGGCTTTTCCGGCCTTCTCTCCGGCGACGATCCCAAGTTCTCTCCAGATGGTTGGTCCATCTCCTTCATCAAAGATCACAGCCTGGCTGTCATCCCGCTTCGCGCGCCAGGCACGCCGACCATTCCTCTCACTCCCACGTCCAATTCATCCTCCAGCGACGGCCAGGTCTTGCTCAATGGTGAAGTGGACTGGGTGTACGAAGAAGAGCTTGACGTGCGCAGCAACTACTTCTGGTCGCCGGATTCAAAAAAGATTGCTTATCTGCAGATGAATGAAACCCAAGTGCCTCAATATCCGCTCGCTGACTGGATTCCGACTCACGCCACAGTGGATTGGCAGCGCTTTCCGCAGCCCGGCGACCCCAATCCAGAAGTGCGCCTGGGCGTGGTGCCTGCGAGCGGCGGCAAGACTGTCTGGATGAGAATCCCATTGCATAGCGGCGACGACTACGTGCCGCGGTTCGGATGGGTCGATAATAAAACAGTGTGGGCCGAAACGTTGACTCGCGATCATAAGCACCTCGCACTGTTCTTTGCCGACACTGAATTCGGCGAACCGCGACAGATGCTCCAGATCAGCGACGATAAGTTTCTCGATGAAAATTATGATGTGACCGTGGGTGACGGAGCCATCGTGCTCACTAATTGGAGCGATGGGCACAATCAGATCTATCTATATAGCTACGATAAATCGAAGCCACTCAATTCGGATGCGAAGCTCGATCGCCAGTTGACCAAGGGCGATTTCGAAGTCGGCGATGGATACAACGTGGACACTGCGCGCAAGACGGTGGACTATGCATCGAACGAAGGCGATCCGCTGGAGCAGCAGCTTTGGCAGGTGAACTTCAACGGCGAGCGCAGACAGTTGAGCGAGGGCGCGGGATTTCATCAGGTCACCTTTGCTCCCGATGGCGCCGCGTTCACTGACAAGTTTTCATCCCGCATGACGCCGCCGGTGATGCGCGTTTGCCGGACGACAGAAAAAGTGGGGGACAAAGTGGGAGATAAGCCGGGCGAGAAATCCGGCGCGGTTTCGTGTCGCGTTTTTTGGGAGACGCATGCGCTCGATTCTTACTATCTGCGCTCGCCGGAGCAGCTTGAGGTGAAGGCGCACGATGGGACGATACTCTACGCCACGTTGCTGCTGCCGGAAGGGGCAAGCTCGCCGAATCCGACTGGGAATCCGGCAGGCAGGCTCCCCGCCGGCACGCCGTTAGTCGTGAATCCCTACGGAGGGCCTCACGACCAGATTGTAGTGAACCAATGGAGCGGCGCGCTGCTCTTCGATGAGTTGCTTGCGCAACGCGGTTTTGCCGTGCTCCACGCCGACAATCGCGGCATGGGCAGCCGCGGGCGCGACTTTGCGCAGGCCGCTTATCGCAACTTTGGCCCCGTGCAACTCGAAGATCAGTTGACGATTGTGGACGCGGTGCTCGAGAAGTATCCGCAGTTGGATCCGAAGCGTCTGGGTTGGTGGGGCTGGAGTTGGGGCGGCACATTCACGGTTTACGCGATGACGCACTCGGACCGCTTCCGCGCCGGCGTGGCCGTTGCACCGGTTACCGACTGGCGTAATTACGACTCCATCTACACCGAGCGCTACATGGGCTTGCCTACAGATGACGTCGATGGCTATCGCAATTTCTCAGTGGTGAATTCAGCATCGGACTTGAAGGGCCGGCTGCTCATCGCGCACGGAACCGGCGACGACAACGTGCACTTTGAAAACACGGTGCAGCTGGTGCAGCGGCTCATTGATGCCGGCATTCCTTATGACCTGCAGATATTCCCGCGCAAGACGCACTCCATCGCGGGGCCGGAAGCGCAGACGCAATTATTCGCGAGGATATTGGCGGAGTTCGAAACTTATCTGAAGCCGGATGCTCCGGCGGCGGGCGGGAACTGATCCTTATTTAGTCTGGACTTAAACTTCGTTGCGATGGAAGAGCGAGTCCTTCTTGCTCTTGGGGCAATGCGTGCACTCGAGGCAGGCGACAAGCAATACGGCAACGCCTGCCGTGACCAGCACGGCAAGAATGCTTCCATTCACCGCAATCCAATGTGCCAGGGTCCGCATCTTCAATCACCATTCAGGGGTAAGGATCCGGCCATACGGTTGGATTCCGAAACTCAGTGGAATGTTACCCACATCAGAGATTAGACGATATCCCTCCCTTTTGTGTCAGCTTCTAACGCTTTTGGGGAATCTATCGGCTTTCGCGGGAATCTATTGGGCGGATCGGGAAAATATTCAGATTGCAAAATAGCAAACAAAAGGCGAAAATAATAGTGAGCGAAGATGGCAGCCTACCCCAACCCGGCACCCTCGGCCACTTCGGATGAGTGGCCGGAGGAGCTCGCCAACCTTCGCTTCACCGCTGAAGAGGGACCAAAGAATTCGGAGGCTGTTGCTTCCGACGATTCGGCCCCTGTCGGAAATTCTGCTCAAGGATCCCCGCTTAACTGGCTCTTCGTCGACCTGAATTCGTACTTC
>Ga0307474_10001649_pt1 | contig 16118 bp, 12 predicted proteins | sample atmos_gasesECM1C_2_FD_203312 | JGI IMG/M metagenome (GOLD analysis project Ga0307474, IMG submission 203312) | Hardwood forest soil microbial communities from Morgan-Monroe State Forest, Indiana, United States - atmos_gasesECM1C_05 | ecosystem: Environmental > Terrestrial > Soil > Temperate... | reverse complement strand
TCCCGCACCCGTAGAAAGTATTGCCCTTGCGCGCACGCTTCTCAACCAGTTCGCCATCTTTGCACTCGGGACACTTGACGCCGATGAAGTTCTGCTTCACGTATTTGCATTCCGGATATCCGCTGCATGCCGTGAACTCGCCGAATCGACCATGACGGATCATCATATTGCGTCCGCACTTCGGGCAAAGCTCGTCGAGCGGAATATCGGGAACTTTCTTGCCTTGGTCAAGGCGCCGGGTCGTCTTGCAATCAGGATAACCCGTGCAGGCCATGAACTGTCCGAAACGGCCGCGCTTGAGCACCATCACTCGACCGCAGTTCTCGCAATATTCTTCCTGCGTAGTCTCCTGAACATCAGCAGTATCAAGGTCTGGCAGGTTGATGGGATTTTCCTTCGTGAAAGTGCAGGTGTTTTCGTCCTCTTTATCGTAGGTACTGCACGCGTAAAACGACCCGTGCCTTCCCCACTTGATCACCAGCGGCGCGCCACACTTCTCGCACTTCTCGTCCGTGGGCTTCTCCATCCGCTTGATGTTCTCCATATGCTTTTCGGCATATTTGAGATCCTTCGTAAATTTCTTGTAGAAGTCGGCGAGCGTGTCCGTCCACTTCTCCTTGCCCTCTTCGATCTCGTCGAGCTTTTCTTCCAGGCCGGCGGTGTACGCCACGTCGAAAATATCGCGGAAATTTTCCACCAGTAAATCGGTGACTACCAGCCCGATCTCGGTTGGAGTAAACTTGCCGCCCAACTTCTGGACATACTGCCGCTCTTGAATGGTTGAGAGAATCGCCGAGTAAGTGGAAGGACGCCCAATGCCGCGTTCTTCCAGTTCCTTCACTAGCGATGCTTCGTTGTAGCGGGGAGGCGGCTCGGTGAAATGCTGCTCCGGCTTCAGTTCCTTCAGCGTAAGTTTCTGCCCCGCTTCGAGCGCCGGCAGTTTGTGTTTCAGTTCCTCATCTTCTTCGTCCTTGCCTTCTTTCGACTCTTCGTAGACTCGGAGGAAGCCATCAAACTTCAATACTGACCCGGTCACGCGGAACCAGTAAACATCTCCTGATTTCGCCTTTGCGTCGATGTCAACCGTTGTCTGGTCGAAGACTGCGGGCATAATCTGCGACGCCACAAAGCGCTGCCAGATCAGCTTGTAGACCTTGAACTCATCTTCCTTTAAATACTGCTTCACCTGATCGGGATGGCGCATCGCCGAGGTCGGTCGAATGGCTTCGTGCGCGGCTTGCGCTTCTTTCTTCTCCTTATATGTATTCGGAGTTTCCGGCAGGTAGGCCGCGCCGTATTCCTTGCCAACGTATTCGCGCACTTCCTGAATCGCCTCGGGGGCAACGCGGGTCGAATCAGTACGCATGTAGGTGATCAGCCCGACCTGGCCCTCTTCGCCCAGTTCCACGCCTTCATACAGCCGTTGCGCGATCATCATCGTGCGCTTCACGCTGAAGCGCAATTTGCGGGAAGAGTCCTGCTGCAATTTGCTGGTGGTGAAAGGAGGCGCGGCATTGCGGCGGCGCTCCTTCTTATCGACCGAGCGCACAAGCCAGCTGGCTTGCTCAAGCGCAACGCGGATCTTTTCGGCGTCCTCGCCATTAGTGACTTCAATCTTTTCTTCACCCTTACCTAAGAAACGAGCGTCGAATGCAGGCGGCTTATTGGCGGCAAGATGCGCATCGATTGTCCAGTATTCTTTCTTCTCGAACGCTTTGATTTCACGTTCGCGCTCGACTATCAACCGCAGTGCAACTGTCTGCACACGCCCGGCAGAAAGGCCACGGCGGACTTTATCCCACAACAGCGGCGAAACCTGGTAGCCGACCAACCGGTCAAGCACGCGCCTCGCCTGCTGCGCATCTACGAGGTTTTGGTCGATTGCGCGGGGATGTTCGAAGGCGGCCTGCACGGCACGTTTGGTAATTTCGTTAAAAGTGACGCGCTGAATGCGGGGAACGGCGCCGGCTTCTTCTTTTTTCTTCTTCTTACTTTTCTTCGCGTGGCCGTTGGTGTCGAGCTCGAACGCAAGATGAGCCGCGATTGCTTCGCCTTCACGGTCCGGGTCAGGCGCCAGATAGATCGCGTCCATCGGACCCGCCAGTTTCTTCAGCCTGGCCAGGACTTTTTCTTTCCCTGGGATCACGACATAATCGGTCTCAAACTCGTTGCTGGTATCCACACCCAGGGTGCTCTTAGGCAGATCCTTCACGTGGCCGAGCGAGGCCTCGACAGTAAATCCCTTTCCCAGATATTTCTGGATCGTTTTCGCCTTAGCCGGCGATTCGACAATGACTAAACTCTTTAACAATGGGTCCTCAGTTCGTAAGAATTCGTCTCGAAGCTAGCACGAATTGGATGAATACAACAAGTTACGGGGGAAAGCTCTTAGCTCTCAGCCTTTAGCTCCTAGCTCGAAATGCCTAGGCTCGGCGGGCTCCCTCAGCTTTCCCGAGAGGGCTGACAACAGGCGCATGATTTCACCGATGTCCGCATCGACGACATCGTACTCGGCAGCCTGCATAAGACTCAGGTCTCTCGCTAACAGAAAATGGTAGGACGGCTCGGCGCCCGATCCCATCGCGATCTGAACAAAGCGCACCATCTCGCCATCGGATCGCCGGCCGCAACCCCTTGCTGGATTCGCTGCAATCGAAGCAGATGCACGGCGAACCTTGGCTGGTCAGTCCATATCGCTGTTCCTTGGGGAATAGAAGCCCGATCCTAGAAACCGCCAATGTGAGTTTGTGAGCCCGCTCCCAACCCAGCAGATTTTATAATCCCTCATCGCGCCCTCCAACAAATGCCCGTACCCAAAAGGGATCCGAAGTAAGAGCTAACGGCTCAGGGCTAAAAGCTTTTTACAATATTCTTCCCCGGCATCTGCCTTACTTTGCCGGTCAGCTCCAACTCGAAAAGCGCAGCGAAGATTTCTGAAGACGACATTTCGTTCTCCAGGGCTCCACCAGTTCTTCTATCTGAGTGGCCTCGTCGACTTTCAGGAGGCTGAGGATGCGCTTCTCATGCGGAGCAAGTGCCCGGTCCGGAAATAGAGATGCGGAAGGCGCGTCGCCGGATTCAGGCGGAGGTGGAGGAGTAAGCGTGAGCTTGACTTCCGCCGGCAGACCCTCCCATACATCTTTCCACGTAGCGACCAGCTTTGCGCCTTGCTTGATTAGCGTATTCAGGCCCCAGGATTCTGGTTTGCAACATTGCCGGGCACGGCGAAAACATCACGGCTCTGCTCCAGCGCACAACCCGCCGTGATCCGTGCCCCGAATGTTCCGCAGCCTCGACCGCCAGAACACCAACCGACATGCCACTGAATGCCCGATTACGGATGAGAAAGTTCTGCGGCGCAGCGAATGCTCCCATGCAGAATTCGGGAATTGGCTGCCCCGCGATGACTGGCAGTGTCGACGCTGCGGGCCATGTCGCTGAGGATCACCACCCCTTGCCCGGAGGTCAGCGCCAGGGCGAGCCCCTCGAGAATATGAGTGCGGGTGCGGCCACGGCGTTTGCCAAGTTCTATGCTCCCATCTTTTATTACTATTACTTAATTGCTATTACCATGACTCGATCATCGTCTGGACTGGGCGGACTGGTCATTCTCGGAGTGCGCCGTCAAGGGAAGACGTCACAGACGTCACCAAGGTGGTCAAAAAACAGTCTGCTAGAATCAAAAGAGGAATGAGACGTCTACGCATCTCTGCGATTTCCTACCTCAATACCGCGCCCCTGATGTGGGATTTCGAACACGGCGACACCGGGCGCGAGTTCGATATTTCTTACACTCTTCCTTCGGCGTGCGCTCGCGCCTTGGAGGCTGGGACCGCCGACGTTGGAATCATCCCGGCAGCCGCTTACGGGCAGATTCCTGGACTGGCGGTTCTACCTGGAGTTGCGATTGCCTCGCGCCGGCCCGTCCGTTCCATCCTGCTGGTCAGCCGAGTGCCGCTCGACAAGGTTCGCACAGTGGCTCTGGATACTTCTTCAATGACGTCGGTGGCGCTTCTAAAAATCTTATTCGAAAAATGGCTGGGCGGCGGTAGAACGTTTACTCCAATGGCCCCGGATATCGAGTCCATGCTCGCGGCGCAGGATGCCGGATTACTGATCGGAGATCCGGCGCTCCAGATCAACCGCTCGCCATATTTCACGCTCGACTTGGCGGAAGAATGGATTCACCGTACCGGCAAGCCTTTCGTCTTTGCTTTCTGGGCAGTGCGTCGGGAGGCCGTGCGCCAATCCACGCCGTCACTGGACTTGGCGACCGTATTTCAACAATCGCGCGATCACGGACTCGAAACTGCGAGCCTCGACCAGATCACTCGGGACTGGGCGCCACGGCTGGGCCTCAAGGAATCCGACGTACGTTCCTACCTTAGCGAAAGTATTTATTACTACTTGGACGCACCCTGCCTGGAAGGCTTGCAGCTCTTCTATCGCTATGCCGCCGAACTCGGAGTCTTACCCGCAGCGCCCGAAATAGATTTTCTCGGTGCTGCGGAGGCCTGCATAGCGTAATTCGGAACGTAACCTGTACACTCCTACAACCTGAATGCTTCTCCATCTTCATCCCTTTCTGGCAATGACTGTGTGGCGGCATCTGCGCCGTATGGGCGGGCCGGGATTGGTCCTGTTAGGTGTCGCCGACAACTCGGTAATTCCTCTGACCGGCAGTATGGACGTTCTAACCATATGGCTGGCAGCGCGCCACCTTCATCCCTGGCCTTACTACGCCGCGATGGCAACGCTGGGCGCGGTCATCGGCGGCTACATTACTTATGCTCTGGCGCGCAAGGGCGGCAAAGAAACCATGGAGCGCAAGCTCTCGAAGAAACGGGCTCAGAAAGTTTCCACAACGTTTGGGCGATGGGGATTTGGCGCGGTTGCGATTCCGGCACTCCTGCCTCCGCCTTTTCCTTTCGTGCCCTTTCTTGTGGCAGCTGGAGCCATGCAGTATTCGCGGGCGAAGTTTCTGGGAGCCTTAACGCTGGGTCGTGGCATTCGTTACTCCATAGCGGCCTTCCTGGGTTTTCACTACGGTGTCCACATTCTGCGTTTCTTTTCTCACTACTACAAACCTGCCATGGCCATTCTCATCGGATTGGCTGTCATTGGTGCGGTGCTGTCGATCATTCAATACCTCAGAATGAGAAAGAAGTAGGCCCCCCGAAAGCATCCAGAACTTGGAGCCGGCCGCTATCCTCCATTAGAATTGAGTAGAATTGAGCTGCAACCATGTCTCTCACCAAACGGCAAGCTTTGGAGATGTTCGAGTCCGATGACCTGATCGGCATTGGGATGGAAGCCGACGCGGTGCGCCGCAACCTTCACCCCGAGGGCACGGTCACCTACATCATCGACCGCAACATTAATTACACCAACTTCTGCACGGAATATTGCACCTTCTGCGCCTTTTATCGTCCGCTGAAAGGGCCGGCGGCGAAAGAGGGCTACATCCTCGAGTTCGATACCATCTACGAAAAGATTCGCGAGACCGTCGAACTCGGCGGCACCGGAGTGCTGATGCAAGGCGGCCTGCATCCTGACCTCAAGATCGACTGGCACGAAAAGATGCTGCGGGGGATTAAAGATCGCTTCCCGCAAGTGCATCTTCATTGCTACTCCGCTTCCGAGATTATCGCCATCGCCGAGTGCAGCAGCCTCAGCATCCGCGACACGATTCTCCGCCTGCGCGATGCTGGACTCGATTCCATTCCCGGCGGCGGCGCCGAAATTCTCGACGATGAAGTGCGCTACAAAATTGCGCGCCTCAAGTGCCTGACCAACGACTGGATCAATGTTCATCGCACCGCCCACCAGATCGGCATGCGCACCACCGCAACCATGATGTTTGGCGTAGGCGAGAACTACGAGAACCGCGTTAACCACCTGCAGGAACTTTACGATCTGCAGGAAGAAACCGGCGGCTTCACCGCGTTCATCCCCTGGAGCTTCCAGCCGCACAACACCGCTCTCGGCGGCCGTCACTGGGACGAAGCGACTGCGGTGGAATATCTGAAAGTGCTGGCCATCTCGCGCCTGTATCTCTCGAACTTCCTGAATGTGCAATCGAGTTGGGTCACACAAGGACTCAAAGTCTGCCAGATGGGATTGCGCTTCGGCGGCAACGACGTCGGCTCAGTAATGCTTGAAGAGAATGTAGTCCGCGCCGCGGGCGTCAACAATTGCACCACCGAAGAAGAACTCCGCCGCATCATCCGCGACGCCGGCTTCCGCCCCGCGCAGCGAGATACGCTGTATCGGCAGTACTTCCTGAATTAAAGTTCTTTGGGGCAGCGGCTCAGGTGGGGACCGCCGTCCTCGGCTGTCCGCGTCGTGTGGAGCGGACACCGCTGCCCGCTGCCTTTGGCTTTGCTGTTGATTTTTCGCGAACCGGGAAGCCACGAATTCGGTCGTACCGAAGGGCGATCAGAACGGATGGCGCCCAGCGGGTAGGCTCTACACACAGTACTTCGGGCATTAAGCGCTCTCTCGTAACTCCGACTCGCCTCTGCGCCCAGCAAGATTTGCCGCATTTCCCAGGACCTATTAAGCTCACTCGCGATTTACAGTATTAGATGATAATTTAGCGGTAAACAACTGTATATATTAAGTTTATTATAGTCTCACATTATCTAGATCGCCGCGAACAGTCGCCTCGTTGCCTCTCGTTGCCTCCCTCTTGCCAAAAGGGCTGCTGCGCGCGAAACCAATCGTTCAGGTTTGGGTTTACAATGGTAGGAAAGTTCCCGCCGGGTCGTACGACCACCTGACGGCGGCTAGGAACCTGGGTTTTGCCTTGGGCCTGGCCTACGTGAGCCACTGAGAGGGATGACCCTATATGTGCACCCCTGCATTAAGAAGTGCCTTCTCCGACCTATTGTCACATCCAGACCGATGGCGGACGCCGAGGCCTCTGATCGCACTGGCGATATCATTATTTTTCGTGCCTGCTTTATTCGCTCAGCAGGAACCGGACAACCGACAGTATGCACCGGATCGATCCGGCGAACAGCAATCGGGCTACGAACATCCAGGCTACGCGCAGCGGCAGCCCGATGGTCAACCGTCTTATCCGCAACAGTTTTATCCGGAAGAGCCGTACACAAACAACCAGATGGATTCGCAGCAGGGTTACGGGCAAGTGCAGCCGCTCAGTGCCCAGGAACTTGAGCAGTTAGTGGCGCCGATCGCGCTCTATCCGGACACGCTGCTGGCACAGGTGCTTACCGCCTCCACATATCCCCAGCAGGTAGCAGATGGCGACCGTTGGCGGCGGGCGCAACGCTATGCTTCCTCCGAGCAGATTGCCGCAGGAGCGGACGCGCAACCCTGGGACCCGAGCGTGAAGGCGCTGACGGCATTCCCGCAAGTGCTGGCACAGATGAACTACAACCTGCAGTGGGCTACCGAGTTGGGAAATGCCTACTACAACCAGCCGCAGGACTTGCTCGAGGCGGTACAGGTGATGCGCCAGCGCGCGCAGGAGGCTGGGAATCTCCAGAGCACTCCGCAGCAGGCGGTGAACTACGATCAAGGCAACATCGAGCTGGCACCAGTAAATCCCCAGACGGTGTACGTGCCGGAATATAACCCTTGGGGAGTCTACGGGCAGCCAGTCTCGCCTTATCCGGGGTTTTCACTGCTGGGAGCGCTGGGGTCATTTGCCGACTCATCTTTAGGCTCTTCTTTTGGTCCAGGGGCCGTGCAATTTGGCTTGGGAATCGCAATGACAGCTTTCAGTCACACACCGTTCGGGTTGCTGGCATGGGGCCTGGACTGGCTGACTCAATCCGTGCTCTTTCAGGGTTCGAACTACTATTCGCACAGCAACACAGTGGCTGACTGGGGCTTGCGGAACGGCGGACGACGCGGCTTTTCGCGAGGCGGAGAGATGGCTGGCCAATCGAATCGAGCATATGGGAGGCAAGCCTATGAACGATGGAACAGCGGATACCGCGGGACTCGCTCCCAGGGATTTTCCCGGACGCCCGACCGTGATGCCTATGCGAGGAATGGGCAGGCCGAAAGATATGGTCGAGGAGGCTACCAGCCATCCAGAATTGGCTATGCTCGCTCCTCACAAGGCGCCAACAATAGCTTCCGGCCAGCGGTCAGCAGGCCGCAGCAGTACGGGCGCTCAGGCTATGGCTCCGCTTCCTATAACAGGTCGAGCGGGAGTTATTACGGCGGCAGAACGGGAGCAGGCTACAGCAATTCGATGAGGGCTTATAACCGCCCAGGCACGAGCTTTCAGCGCGGAGATTTCGGGCAGCGGTCTTCGAGAGGCTTCAAGAGTAACGGTTTTGCGGAGTCTTCCGGCAAGCAGGCGCATTCGGGCGGCTTCCATTTTGGCGGCGGGCACGCGCCCAAGAACTCCGGCGGCGGGAAGAGTTTCAGCCATGGTCACTCCGGCGGAGGAGGTCATTTCGGCGGGCATTCGGGCGGCGGTCATTCCGGCGGACACTCGGGCGGAAGACATCACCACTAAGCGGAAGCAAAGTCCGAGAGAGAAGCACGTCTCGGAGTTGCGCTTGTTCAGTCTGCTCGCGCATATACGCCAAGCATCATCTATATTTTGACGGAACGGGCTATAGCGCGACTATAAGAGCTTGCCACTGATTGCCTCGGCTCCCAGCTAACATAATCGTCAAGGTTCAAACCGTCATAGTCAACTCCCCCGAGTAAATTCACGCTCTCAAGAGCGGATCGGCCGTTTTTTCTCTTTGGGTGGCGGAGCGGTGACGGGTAAAATAAGATGAGTCATAGGCTGACCGATCCTCACGGTCGGCATCTGTATACGCTCCACAAGATTCCGAATCTGCGTCGAAGGTCGAAATGAAAGGCAAACTCATCGGTCGGCCTGAGCTGAAGTCCGTGTTTGAATGTTTATTGCTGATTGTGTTGGTCGCCGGTGCAACTTTCGCGCAGGATAATTCTTCGGCTGTTTTTTCATCGCAAACTTTCTCCCCACCGTATTCTCCATCGACGCATTCCAACCACGCAATTCTGCAGGGAATCGTCACCAAAGATCCGGGCAGCGTGCCGTTGAAGAAGGCGTTGATCGAGCTCATTGCTGACAGTCAGAACGATGGCCGAAACTATACCGCTCTCAGCGGCGCTGATGGAAGCTTTCGCATTGAAGACGTCGTACCCGGACGCTATCGCTTGTTCGCGGAGCGTAGCGGTTACCAGGAGATCGACAAGCACCGTCATCGGAGCGAAGGCCGCTTGCTCACGTTCAGTGCAGGCCAGGAGGTAAGCGATCTCACAATCCGTCTGCAACCCGCGGCGGTGGTCGAAGGCCGGGTCAGCGACGAGGACGGCGATCCCATGCCGGAAGCGCAAGTTGCCGTGCTGCGCCAAACTTTTGTTGCCGGCCACAGTCACTGGGAGCAGGTTGGAGCAGAGCGCACCAATGATCTTGGCCAGTACCGCATCCCCGGTCTTGCTGCGGGTAACTATTTTGTCTCGGTGACGCCACCGCCCGATTTCAGAAGTCTGATTGAAACCAGGGGCAACCCGCCCGAGGCCGCGCCGCGCAGCGGAGCAGCCTCGAACCATCCTGCCCCTGTGGCCTACCAAACCACCTACTACCCTGGTGCCAGAGATCGCGGGCAAGCATCGTCAATCCAGTTGCGCGCCGGTGATGAGTTCCCGGTCAATTTCTCGCTGACCCCAAGTCCCAGCCTGAGCATCCGAGGCTCGGTGGCAAATCTGCCTGATGGCACTACGGCGGCGATCATGCTGCATTCGAAAGATTTGAATCTGGTGCTGAACGGCGCGGAGATGCATAAAGATGGCAGCTTCGAAATTCGCGGCGTTTCGCCCGGAGATTACACAATCGTAGCCACGGTGGATAATGTAAAGGGGCCCATGATGGCCCGCCAGTCGCTGCAACTTGCGGAAAGCATGGAGGGTCTGCGGCTATCGCCTCAACGCGGCGGCACGATTCAGGGCCGCCTGCGAATGGAAGCGAGCGGTACCGGCAGGTCCGGTCCCGCCCAAATTTTACTTCTACTACGCTCCAGCGATGGCGACGATGAATCGGTCGTCAGCATGGGAATCGGCTTCTCCACCTTGACCAAGGTTAGCGGCGATGGCACCTTTGAGTGGAAGGATGTTCCTCCGGGACTCTATTCGGTTCAAGTCTCCGCCACCAGCAAGATGCCGGATTGGTTTCTGAAATCGGTAACCGCGGGTGGTCGCGACGTGCTGGATTCCGGGTTTAGCGTGAACGGCGGAGCTACCACTCTTGATCTGGTGGCGAGCGCCAACGGTGCCGTTGCCGAAGGCGTGGCCAGCAATCAGAACGATGGGCCCGTCGCCGATGCGGTGGTTGTCGCCGTACCTGAGTCACACTTACGCGGTCGTCCCGACCGTTACCGCAAGACTGTCACGGATCAAAGCGGACGCTTCACCTTGCGCGGACTCCCGCCCGGCGATTACACCTTGATTGCCTGGGAAAGTGTGGATGGCGAAGCGTATTACAATCCTGAATTCTTGAAGGCGTATGAAGGTCAGGGAAAAGCGCTGCACCTGGACGAGGGGCGCCGTGTGAGCGTGCAGCTCAAGACCATTCCTGAGATTGCTGACCGCCCCTAAGTTATGATCAGCCCTGTTTGTGTCATTCTGTCATGTCACTTTCCGCACCGTTTGCGGTTAAGCTTCTAGATTATGAAATTCGTGCTGACCTCCCTTCTGCTGCTTGCCGGCATCTTCGGCGTCGCTCTTGTTCGAGCCGAGGACACACCTGCGAATGCATTGCTGGTGCTTGCCAAGCACGACAATACGCTCGCCATCGTTGATCCCTCCAGTTTGAAAGTGCTCTCGCGGATACCCGTGGGGAACGATCCCCACGAAGTGATTGGATCTGCTGACGGCAAGACGGCCTATGTTTCCAACTACGGATTCGGGGCCTATCACACACTTGCGGTCGTAGACCTGATCGCGCAAAGGGCATTGCCTTCCATCGATCTTGGAGCGCTGCGTGGACCGCATGGATTGGCTTTTGCTGGCGGCAAAGTATGGTTCACCGCCGAGGCTGCCAAGGTAATTGGCAGTTATGCCCCCGCAACCGGGAGCGTCGATTGGATCCTGGGCACCGGCCAAAACAGAACTCACATGATCTATGTCTCACCAGATACGAAACTGATTGTCACTTCCAACGTCAATTCAGGGACGGTGAGCATCATTGAAAAAGCCATCGCATCCCAAGCCGGGGAGACGGGCCACCCTGAAGCAGACTGGAATGAAACTGTGGTTCCAGTTGGCAAGGGCGCCGAAGGATTTGATGTTTCTCCGGACGGTAAAGAAATTTGGGCGGCGAATGCTGGCGATGGAACTGTCTCCGTTATCGATGTTCGGAGCAAGCACGTGACTCAAACTCTAGCGGCGGATGTAAGCGGCTCGAACCGGCTGAAGTTCACGCTCGACGGAAAGCTTGCGCTGATCTCGATGTTGCGCGGTGCCTACGTGACAGTCATCGATGTCGGAACCAAGAAGACGATTAAGCAAATTGCCGTGGGGCACGGCGCGGCCGGCATCGTTATGCAACCGGACGGTGAGAGAGCCTACGTGGCGTGCACTCCTGACAATTATGTTGCAGTCATCGATTTGCATTCGATGGAAGTTGTGGGCCGCATTCAAGCAGGCCAATCTCCCGATGGCCTGGCTTGGGTAATGCGGCGTAGGGAGCAGTCAAGGATAGCGACGACCATGCCGGGCTCACAGTGATACGCAGTGCAGATCAAGAAGCAGATTCGAAATAACGATTATTGCGCCGCTAGCGGTGCTCTGACCGCCGAAATATTTACATGCAGGACCACACCGAACCATCGGCTGGTCGAAATAAGGTCCGAAATCTCGACGGACTAGCATTCTGAAAACACAGTCTTTCGCCCATTTCCACAGATCCGCGAGGAACTGGCATAAGAATTGCATCTACCACCTCGCGTATTCGGAGGTGTTATATGTCTGCAGCAGGCGACGCAGAATTTTTTAAGATGCTTAAAAAAGACATTGATTATTTCACGCGAGCAATTCAGCGTTTCGAAGATTTAATTCCGGCGGTGTGTGCGCCCGTCCAGGATCAATGGCGCTTACAGGCGCAGGCTCGCAAGAACTTTGCGCTGGAACTTGAGATTCTCTTGGATAAGACCGAGCGCTGCCTCGACCCTTCGCTGTAAAAAGCCAACGATAAAAGCGTTAAAGTTAAAAAAGGTAAAGCACCTAGACGTTTTTCAGCCTCGAACTTCGGACTTTTGTTGTTCCCTACACGCTCCATTTTTCGAACCCGGTCGTAGCGACGCGATTCCGGTAGAATAGGGGTTTCGACCGAACCTCTTGCCCACTTTGGATCCCAACCTGTTTCTTTCGGCGCTCGCCATGTACGCCGTTCCTCGCGGTATTGGTGCGTATCTCCGCCAGCATTTGCTGGATAGAACATTTCAAGGCCTCTACCACACCGATTCTTTTGATCGAGCGCTGCTGATCCCCTATTTTATTGTTTTGGTTTTACTGGCTGGGTACGGAATGCACCGTTACATTCTGGTTTACCTGTACTACAAACATAAGAAAAACCGGACTACGGATCCCGCGGGCTACTTCGAACGGTTGCCGCGAGTCACGGTGCAGCTGCCTACCTTTAACGAACAGTATGTGGTAGAGCGGTTGCTCGATTCGATCTGTAAGTTGAAATATCCTCGGGAGAGGCTCGACATCCAGGTGCTCGACGACTCTACCGACGAGACTGTCGAGGTGGCGCGCAACCTGGTCGAACGGTACGCTGCGCTGGGCAATCCGATTAGCTACCATCACCGCGTCAATCGCGAAGGCTTCAAAGCTGGTGCGCTGGCAGAGGGTCTGAAAACGGCAAGGGGGGAATTCGTTGCCATCTTTGACGCCGACTTCACTCCTCCGGAAGACTTCCTACTTCGCACCATCCATCACTTTACCGATTCGAAGATTGGCATGGTGCAAACGCGCTGGACGCATATCAATCGCAACTATTCTTTCCTCACGCAGGTCGAAGCCATCCTGCTTGACGGTCACTTCGTGCTGGAACACTCGGGCCGCGCACGTAGTGGAGTCTTCTTTAATTTCAACGGAACTGCCGGAGTTTGGCGGCGGGCGGCGATCGATGATGCCGGCGGCTGGCAGCACGACACACTCACCGAAGACACCGACCTTTCCTATCGCGCCCAACTCAAGGGATGGAGGTTTATCTATCTGCAGGACGTCGAATGCCCGGCAGAATTGCCGGTTGAGATGACCGCCTTCAAGACTCAGCAGGCGCGCTGGGCTAAGGGACTGATTCAGACCGGAAAGAAAATCCTGCCGCGCGTGTTGCGCAGCGATGCTCCGCTGCACACCAAGATTGAAGCCTGGTATCACCTGACCGCGAACCTTAGCTATCCGCTGATGATCGTGCTCTCGGTGCTGATGTTGCCGGCTATGATCATCCGCTTCTATCAGGGATGGTTCCAGATTCTCTTCATCGATCTGCCGCTCTTTCTTGCCTCCACCTTTTCTATTTCCAGTTTCTATCTGGTTTCGCAGCGCGAACTTTTTCCCAAAACCTGGCAGCGCGCTCTTCTATATCTGCCGTTGCTGATGGCGCTGGGCGTCGGATTGACGATCACCAATACCAAGGCCGTAATCGAGGCGCTCATCGGAAAAGAGAGTGCTTTTGCTCGCACACCCAAATACAACGTCGAATCCAAGAAAGACAAGGTAGGCGCTACCAAGTACCGCCGCCGGCTGGGATGGGTGCCATGGGTCGAACTGCTGATCGGCAGTTACTTCGCGCTCATGGTGTACTATGCCGTCGAGATTGAGAATTACTTTACGATTCCATTTCTTCTGCTCTTCGTGCTTGGCTACTGGTGCACCGGACTAATGTCCCTGTTGCAGGGACGATTCTCGGGCGTCGCACTGAGCGCGGAATCCCACACGAAGCCATTCCCCGTGGGAGTGTAGGCGGCAGAAGCCCCGCATCGTGCAGGCCTCGACCGGTTCCACCGCGCCGCGACACCGGCGCTACTTGTTACATCCTGTAGTTCCTTCTCCGCGCCTTTCTTTCCCTGCGCCGCTCGGTTACAATCCACTCGCCAAAAGTTTCTCATTCCCCCCGGCATGCTGGTTTGAACTTCGCGGCACGTAACTTCGCGGTTCGAAGGAGGCTCCGATGCTCCGCTTTCGCAAGCTGCATTCCCTTCTTGGGCTGGGGCTGTTGGTCGCTTCCCTGCTTAGTTGCGGGACTCATGATTCGAGCGAATACTTCGTATTCGTAGCGGCCAATCTGCAAGTTCCTTATTGGCAGGCTGCGGGCGCCGGTTTCGCCAAGGCCGGTAAACAATTCAAGGTACGCACAGATTTTGTGGGCCCGAACAACTACGACGCCAAGGCCGAGCGCGCCGCCCTCGATCAGGCAGTGCAGCAGAAAGCTACTGGAATTTTGCTCGGCGTGACCGATCCGGCATTTCTGAAGGACAGCGTCGACACGGCCATTGCCGCTGGAATTCCGGTGATCACCGTGGATTCCGACGCTCCCGCGAGCAAGCGACTTTTCTTTATCGGCACCAATAACTATCAGGTAGGTATGACCGGAGGCCTCCGCCTGGCCCAGGAATTGAAAGGCAAAGGCAACGTCGTTGTATTCACCATGCCCGACCAACACAACATGCAGGACCGCCTGCACGGCTATCGCGATGCACTGGAGCGCACGCCTGGCATCAAGATCGCACGCGTGGTCGATATCCAGGGCGACCCCCGTATAGCCTTCGACACCACCACGCAAATTATCGGCAAAGAGAAAGATCAGGTGGATGCCTTCGTCTGTTTGGAGGCGCAATCGGGGAAGGAGGTCGCTGGTGTCCTCAACAGTTACCACGTCACCGGCAAATTTGTGATGGCCATGGACACCGATCCCGAAACACTGGATTGGATCCAGAAGGGTGGCATCTTGGCAACCATTGCGCAGAAGCCCTATACCATGGCATTTGTCGGTATGCAGATGCTGGACAACTTGTATCACCACAAACCGCCGTCGCTCGAGACGGATTGGTCGAAGGACAGCTTTGCGCCGATTCCCTCTTTCGTGGATACTGGTTCTGCCCTCATCGACAAGAGCAACGTTGATTCTTTCCTGCAGGCAAAGCAGAGTGCGACCAGTCCCAAATAGTGGAACATCACTCTCCTGTCGAGGCGGGACCACCCGTTGGCGCATAAACTGCTGGGACGGGTGCATTCTCGTAACATCGGATGGATGGCACGATGCGAAAGCTGCGGCTCTCACTTTTCCTGACAGGTATCCTGACGAGCATTTTTCTCCTCACGGTTGATCCCAGCGTCGCGCTTGACCGGCAGCCCAACGCCGACTATCACGCCCGCCGCGAAGCGTTAGCCCGGAAAGTGGGAGGCATGGTGGTTCTGTTCGCGCCCCGGGAGAGCGAAGGCCCTAACGATCTTTATGGCTTCCGCCAGGAAGACAATTTCTATTATCTTTCGGGGTTGAGCGAGCCTGGCGTCGCCCTACTAATTGCTCCGGCTGTCGAAGGCACCTCCGATAAGCCTGCGCAAGCCTACACCGAGATTCTGTTTCTTCCTCCGCGCAATCTGACGCAGGAAAAGTGGACCGGGCCCAAGCTCGGCCCGGAAAATCCCGAGGCATCCAAGGTCACCGGCTTTGACCATGTCCAAGACATGGCCAAACTACCGGAGGACGTTATGAAGTTGAGCGCGGGCGCACGTCCAGTTGTTTACACCGACGTCGCTGCGCAGGATCAGAGTTCGGCAAGCTCCCAACCGCTGGAGTTTATGAAGGAAGTTAATTCGTTCCTGAGTTTTCGCGACGTGAAGCCGATGATCGATTCGCTGCGCACCTATAAGGACGCGGGGGAAATTGCGCTCATCCGCAAAGCAGTTGATGCTTCCGCGGCTGCACACTTCGCGGCATTCAAAACAGTGAAGCCGAATGTTGGCGAGCGCGAAATCTCTGCGCTCATGCAATATGAGTGGGGCAAGCGTGGCTGCGAGCGGCCGGCGTACGCGCCCATCGTGGGCTCGGGCTACTATTCCACGGTGCTGCACTACTCGGATGATTCCAA
>Ga0307474_10001648_pt1 | contig 16119 bp, 13 predicted proteins | sample atmos_gasesECM1C_2_FD_203312 | JGI IMG/M metagenome (GOLD analysis project Ga0307474, IMG submission 203312) | Hardwood forest soil microbial communities from Morgan-Monroe State Forest, Indiana, United States - atmos_gasesECM1C_05 | ecosystem: Environmental > Terrestrial > Soil > Temperate... | reverse complement strand
CCGGAAGAGCCCAACGCGCTGGTAACCGTCCGCCGTGATGATCGCCGCTACACGCCGAACCTACGTGCCACGCAGGTCGAGCTCTACGAGGGCCTCGAGGCGCACAGCCAGAATCGCTGGCCGGGCCTCGCCTTCGATGTTGGCGCGATCAACGATCTCATCGCGCCTTTCATTCCAGCCGGCTTTTACTACAAGACATTCATGTGGCCCCGACGGGCCTGGCGCGACGTTTACGAGCCTCGCATCCGTGCGGCCGCAGGCCTCGGACGTGCTCCGACCGAGCCCGATCCGGATCGGTATGCGGCTCGTTACGCACACTGCGACGTGCTGGTGGTCGGCGCGGGCCCCGCCGGCCTCGCGGCCGCCGCGGCGGCGGCCGGAACCGGTGCACGGGTGATACTCTGCGATGAGCAGGCCGAGCTCGGCGGATCGTTGCTGGCCGAGAGCCCGCACGGACCCTCTCGCGTCGACGGCCGCGCGCCGCACGAGTGGCTCGCGCACACGCTCGCGACGCTCGCCGGCAGTCCGCACGTGAGGCTTCTGACACGAACGACTGCCTTCGGTTACTTCCCACACAACATTCTTGGGCTCAACGAGCGCCTGACGGACCATTTGGCAGAACCGGACCCGGAGCTGCCGCGCGAGCGACAATGGCAAGTGCGGGCACGCGAAGTGGTGCTCGCCGCGGGGGCGATCGAGCGGCCGCTTGTATTCCCGGGTAATGATCGGCCGGGCATCATGCTCGCGGGGGCGGCGCGCACCTGGCTGAACCGCTACGGTGTACGCGCGGGCCGCCGCGCGGTCGTCGTGAGCGCGGTGGATGAGGCCTACACAGCGGCCATCGAGCTGCAGCAGTCCGGGGTTTTCGTCGCCGCCATCGCCGATGTACGGCCCAGGGAGAGCGCGTGCGCCGAGCTCGCGCGCGCCGCGGGCATTCCGGTGTTCCCGGGCGCTACCGTGCTCGGCACGCAGGGGCGCCGTCGCGTCGAAGCCATCGAGCTCGGGCAGCTTCACGCTGGCGAGCTCGGCATGCGATTTCTTCAGTCCTGCGACCTCGTGCTCATGACGGGCGGATTCACGCCGAGCGTCCACCTGTATTCGCAATCGCGTGGCAAGCTGCGCTGGGACGAGCCGCTCCAGTCGTTCCTGCCCGACACGCCCGCCGAGCGCGTGCGTTGCGCCGGCGCCTGTCGTGGAATTTTCGCACTCGCTGCGGCGATCACCGACGGCGCGGAGGCAGGTGTCGCCGCGGCGCGCGAGGCGACGGACCCCGCGCGCAGAGGCGTCTGCCCCTCCGGCGGCCAGGTGCGCCAGGTAGCGCCCTCATCGAGGCAGGCGGTGGCGGATCCGGCGCTGGCGGATCCGACGCTCGCGGTTCGGCGCGTCGGCAACACGCTGCCGCGGCCCAAGGAAGCGCGCGGACGGGCGTTCGTCGACTGGCAAAACGATGTCACGACCAAGGACCTGGAGCTCGCCACGCGGGAGGGCTTCCGCTCCATCGAGCACGTCAAGCGCTATACGACCACCGGGATGGCGACCGACCAGGGCAAGACCTCGAATCTGAATGCGCTCGGCATCGTGGCGCGCACGCTCGGAAAATCGCCGCCACAGGTTGGATTGACGACCTTCCGCATGCCCTATACGCCTGTCAGTTTCGGCGCTTTCGCCGGTCCGGCCCGCGGGGAGCTGTTCGACCCGGTGCGCACCACTGCGATGCACGAGTGGGCGGCTGCTCACGGGGCTGTTTTCGAGGATGTCGGCATGTGGAAGCGTGCGCGCTACTTTCCGCGCGGCGAAGAGGACATGCACACCGCGGTGGCGCGCGAGTGCCGCGCGGTACGCAGCCATTGCGGAATCTTCGATGCCTCGACGCTCGGCAAGATCGAGGTGGTCGGTAAGGATGCGGTCACCTTCATGAACCGACTGTACGTCAATGCCTGGGATCGCCTCGCAGTGGGTCGCGCGCGATACGGTGTGCTGCTGCGCGATGACGGTTTCGTGTACGACGACGGCGTCGTGGCGCGCCTCGCCGAGGATCGATTTCACGTCACGACCACCACGGGTGGCGCAGCCCGCGTGCTCGCGCTGATGGAAGACTATCTTCAAACCGAATGGTCGGACCTCAGCGTCTGGCTGACTTCGACCACGGAGCAGTGGGCCGTGATAGCCGTTCAGGGCCCCAATGCGCGCCGCGTACTCGCCGATCTCGTGAACATCGACATCACGACGGCCGCGATGCCCCACATGAGCGTCGCGAGCGGCCGCATCTGCGACGTCCCGATGCGGCTATTCCGCGTGAGCTTTACCGGCGAGCTCGGGTTCGAAGTGAACGTACCGGCAGACTTTGGAAGCTCCGTGTGGCAGGCCATCTGCAGCGCGGGCGAGCGTCAAGGAATTACGCCCTACGGCACCGAAAGCATGCACGTGCTGCGCGCCGAGAAGGGCTACCTCATCGTCGGCCAGGACACGGACGGCACTGTTACCCCGGAGGATGCGGGCCTCGCTTGGGCGATCGGCAAGAACAAGCCTGATTTCGTCGGTAAGCGCTCGCTGCAGCGCCCGGCAATGCAGTCCACGGACCGCCGTCATCTTGTCGGCCTTGCGACCCGCGATCCGCAGGTCGTGCTCGAGGAAGGAGCACAGGTCATGGAGGACGAACGGTCGCCGGTGCCCTCGCGCCCCCTCGGCCACGTCACCTCCTCCTACCACAGCGCCGTCCTCACTCGCTCGATTGCACTGGGACTCATCGCCGGGGGCCGCTCACGCGTGGGACAGACCGTCTACGTGCCGCAGCATGGCGTCATGGTGCCGGCAGAGGTCACCGCGGCGGTCTTCTACGATCCGAAGGGAGCGCGCCTCGATGCCTGAATTCCGCCCGCTGCCTGAGCGAGGCACCCTGCCTGAGGCACGCATAGCGCGTTCGTATGCACGGATTGCCCTCACCGACATGGTGCAGCCGTCGCCACCGGCAACACGTTACATCCTGCGCGGTGGCACGCCGGCCCGCGAGGCCGCCGCAAGCGCCTTGGGCGCCGACATCCCCGCGATACCCTGTCGTGCTAACCATGCAGGCGCTCGCGCGGCACTCTGGCTGGGCCCCGACGAGTGGCTGCTGCTGGCGCCGGACTCGGATAGCGAAGCGCTGGGCCTCGCGCTCATTGCCGCGCTTCGTGATGTGCCGCACTCGCTCGTCGACGTGAGCCATCGCCAGATTGGCTGCAGCATAATCGGGCCGGCGGCTGCCGAGCTGCTGAGCAGCGGCTGCCCGCTCGATCTCGATGCGCGCGCCTTCCCAGTGGATATGTGTACGCGCACCATGTTGGCCAAAGCGGAAGTGGTGCTGTGGCGCACCGGCACGCAGACGTTTCGTCTCGAGGTATGGCGCTCGTTTGCCGCCTACGTTTCGCTGTTTCTCGCGGAGGCCGCACGGGGCATGAGTATGAGTGAAGGAGCCAGCTCGTGAAGACGAACGTTCGGGTACTGGTGATCGGTGGCGGCGTGGTGGGCGTCAGCACGCTCTATCACCTGACCAAGAAGGGTTGGACGAATGTCGCCTTGATCGAGCGAACGGAGCTCACGGCCGGCTCAACCTGGCATGCGGCGGGACTGCTGCCGCTCTTCAACATGAGCTACACGGTCGGGCAGTTGCACAAGTATTCGGTGGATCTATACAAGCGACTGCCCGCCGAGACCGGGCAGGATGTCAGCTTCCACGTCACGGGTAATCTGCGACTTGCCACCTCCAACGAGCGCATGGACGAGTACCGCAAGTACTGCGGCACGGCCAACACGATCGGGGTGCCCTTCGAGATCATCAGCGCCGCGCAGGTGAAGGAGCTTTGGCCGCTGGCCGAGCTCGGGGGCCGCGCGGACACGCCGGCTGTGGTCGGGGCGCTCTATCACCCTGACGATGGTCACATCGCACCGGCCGATCTCACCATGGCGCTGCGCAAGGGGGCGCGCGCTGCCGGAGCCGAGATCTACGAGCACACAGAGGCCCTTGGCTTCGAGCGAACCGCCTCGGGAGAGTGGCGCGTGCGCACCGGGAAGGGCGAGATCACTGCCGAGCATCTGGTTCTCGCCACGGGCAACTACGCCCGCCAGACCGGGCGGCTGCTCGGCCTCAACGTGCCGGCGATTCCCGTCGAGCACCAGTACGTGGTCTACGACGAGTCTCCGGAGCTCAAGGCCTATCGCCAGGGCGGCGGGCGCGAGCTTGCCGTCTTGCGTGAGCCAGACGCGTCCTATTACCTGCGCGAGGAGCGCATGGGTTGGATTCTGGGTCCTTACGAGAAGGGTGCGCCTGCGCGGTTCGCCGATGGCGTCCCCGAATGGTTCGGTCGCAGCCTCTTCCCCGGCGATCTCGAGCGCCTCGTGCCGCACGTGGAAGCGGCAGCGCGCCGTGTGCCGGCTCTCGAGCACTGCGGCATCAAGGACATCGTCAACGGACCGATTTCCTACACTCCAGACGGCAGCCCGCTCATTGGACCGGCGTGGGGCGTTGCCAATGTCTGGCTCAACGAGGGCCACAGCTTCGGCATCACCGCCGCGGGCGGTTCGGGTTGGCAGCTCGCCGAATGGATCGTCGAGGGTGAGCCGGGCATCGACATGCTGGCGGTGGATCCGCGACGCTTCGGCGCCTATGCCGGGAAGCGTTATCTCGTAAAGAAAAACGAAGAGACCTACCGCAACGTCTTTACCATTCATTTCCCGGACGAGGAGCGAGCTGAGGCGCGACCGGCCAAGACGAGTCCGGTCTACGACCGACTCGACGGGCGGGGTGCGGTCTGGGGCCAGCGCTACGGGTGGGAACGCGCCAACTGGTTCGCGCCAACCGGTGTCGAGCGCCGCGATCGCTGGAGCTTCCGGCGCACCAACTATTTCGAGCACGTTGGAAACGAAGCGCGCCTCATGCGCGAGAGTGCAGGCGTCATCGATCTGACGCCCTTCACCAAGCACGAGGTGACCGGGCCAGGCGCCGAGAGCTGGCTCGACAGTCTGGTGGCGAACAAGATCCCCTCCAAGGTCGGCCGCATGGCGCTTTCACATGCGCTTACGCGTCGCGGCGGCATTCGCTCGGAGTTCACCATCACCAAGATCGGCGAGCAGCACTATTACGTGGTGAGTGCGGGAGCCGCCGAGCGCTACGACAGCGACTATCTCTTCAAGTTGCTGCCCAGGGACGGCTCGGTCAGCCTGCGTAACATCACCAACACCCGCGGCTGTTTCGTGCTTGCGGGCCCTAAGTCGCGGGATGTACTCGCGCAGCTCACCGACACCCCGCTCGACAACTCAGCGTTCCCCTGGCTGACAGCGCAGGTGATCGAGGCAGGACTGGCGGTAGATGTGTATGCGCTGCGGGTCAACTTCGTGGGGTCGCTGGGATGGGAGCTGCACTTCCCGGTCGAATATGCCCACCACCTGTTCGATGCGTTGTTCGAGGCAGGCAAGCCCCACGGTATTGGCATGGTCGGCATGCGTGCCATGGAGTCGTTGCGTATGGAAAAGTCCTACCGGATGTGGGGCAGCGACATGACCCCCGACTACACGCCATTCGAAGCAAGCCTCGATCGCTTCGTGCGCATGAACAAGGGGGCGTTCATCGGGCGCGACGCGCTCGAGAAGCAGCTTGCCGTAGGTGTTCCCAACCGTTTCGTGACGCTCGAAGTACACGGCGTGCAGGATGCCGATCCGCTCGGCAATGAGCCCCTCTTCGACAAGGCGGGCAGGATCGTCGGCCGCGCGACCTCGGGCTATTACGGACATTTCCTCGGGAAGAGTCTCGCAATCGGTTACGTCCGCGCGGAGCTGGCGAAGGCCGGAACCGAGCTCGCGATCGAGATCCTCGGTGATCGCAAGTCGGCCACTGTGATTCCCGAGTCACCATACGATCCGGAGAATCTCGCCCTGCGGGCCTGAGGCTAGATATATGTCGCCGCATCTCGGCCGGTATCTGCGCGCGCTTGTTGCGCTTGTGTCACTGGCCTTTGTCGTGGCCGTCGTCCGCGCTGGCGAGACGCCTCTGCCCGGCATTGCGAAGGGCAAGGACTGGCGAGCATCCGTGCTGCAGTTTGCAGAGCAGCACCTCAAGCACCCCGCCTGGGGTTTGTCGCATTCCAAGCGGGATTACGACCTTGCCCATACGCTGGCCGCGGAGGACCACGTCGCTCTCGATGACGATGTGCTCTATGCCGCCTCCTACCTCCACGACGTCGCCGCTTTTGCGCCGTACGAAAAGTCCGGCGTCGATCATGCCGATGAGGCGGCTCAGATCGTTGGAACGCTCCTCGATGGAACCGGCTTCCCGATGAACAAGATCGAGGCCGTGCGCAGCGCCATACGCACCCACATGTTCAGCCGCAAGCCGGCCGGCCCGGAAGCCGTGTATCTGCACGACGCCGATGCACTGGACTGGCTCGGTGCGATAGGTGTCGTGCGTATCTTTGCGCTGGTCGACCCGAATGGTGGCGACCCCGACGGCCCGGCCGCACTGAAAATGCTCGCGGACAATCTCCGAGACGTGCCGCCCGGAATCGTTTCAAAAGCCGGTCAAGCGATGAGCGTCGCGCGTGTGCACGAGCTCAGGGAGTTCCTCGACAACCTCCGTCGCGAGACTGCCGGATACCGCACGCTTTGAATGCGCTCTGAATGCGCCCTGATTTGGCTCTGAATGGGTTACGCGTGGACTCCAAATGTGCCTGGAGCGATCCGCGCCTGGAGCGATGCGCGGCGAGCCGCCGATCGATTCACAGCCGCGGTGGCGGAATCGGTCCTAGTACCTCCGCGACCTTGGCTCCGAGGGCGAGAAGCGCCCGGTCATTTCCAGCAGGGCCGTCGAGCTCGATCGCGACAGGCAGCCCGCTCGCCGTAAGGCCGGCCGGTAACACGAGTCCCGGAAGCCCGGCCGTACTGCCGGGGGCGATGTTGCGGGCGATCGCGGTATCGAACGACACCTCCCTGCCGCGGATAGTTACTGTGTCCGCGGCTCCGACCGGCAGCGCAGGCACCATCGTTGTCGGGAATACGATGGCCGCAACACTGCTGCGTGCGAAATAGTCACGGTAAAGACCGTGCAGCCGCGGCAGGTGGGTGTTGCGGATCGCTGCATAAGTGTCGTCGGTTACGAAATCGGTACCACCCGGCAACACATAGCGGCGAAAGATCTGCTGGATATCGGGACTCGCCTGCTGGATGAGCTGCTCCAGGTTGATACCCGCGTGATACTCGCGGAGATAGTCCGCGAGTGCGTGTCGCACATCGTGGTTCTGCACCGGCTCCGTTACCATGTCGATGAGACGGGCGAGCCCGGGGAGCTCGGATTCAACGAGCTCGATTCCGGCAGCATGAAGCAGCGCGAGCGCAGCGGACGTGACGCGCTCGACCTCCGGATCGAGGTCCTTGTACCAGTAGTCGCGTACGACGCCGAGGCGTACGCCTTGCAACTGCGGCTGCTGCAACGGACGCCAGTCGTTCGCTACCACCGAGTCGAAGAGCGCCAGATCGGCGATGCTGCGTGCGTGCGGTCCCGTCTGATCGAACAGCGGTGAAATCGGCACACACCCGTGCGTCGGATAGCGACCCGTTGTCGGCCTCAGTCCCACGATGCCGCAGAGCGCAGCCGGAACTCGAATGGATCCCTCGGTGTCCTCCGCGATTCCGAGTGGCGCCATGCGTGCCGCGATTGCCGCCGCCGTGCCGCCGCTGCTGCCGCCCGGAATGCGGCTGGGATCGTACGGGTTGTGGACGGCGCCGAAAGCCAGGTTGTTGCTGGTCCAGCCGTACGAGAGCTCGTGCAGATTCGTCTTGCCGAGCACGATCGCCCCGGCGTCTCGCAATACTCTGACGAGCGGCGCGTCCTCAACGGGATGGAAGTGACGCAAACCGGGCGTGCCCGCGGTCGTCGGATAGTCGCGAGTGTTGACGCTGTCCTTGACCGGAACCGGCAACCCGAACAGGGGCCCCGGCCGCCTGCCGTTGCGACGCGCTTCATCACATGCGCGCGCTGCCTCAAGTACTCTCTGTGGCTCGAGCGTGATAAACGCGTTCAGAGCGCGGCCGGCCGCGCAGCGCTCGAGCAACGCCTGCGCGTAGCGCTCGGCACTGAGCTCACCACGGGTCATCCGTGCGACGGCCTCAGCGGCACCGAGATCAATCAGTGCGGAGGCCCCAACCGAGCTCTTGCCCGCTGTCACAGCGGTCAACGCCGCAGGCATCGCACCGAGTGCGACCGCCGCCGCAGCTCCATGTACAAAGGAGCGGCGAGGGAGATCTCGCGGATCGGCCATCTGGATCTCCTCTCGGTGTGCGGTAGCGAGTGCGAACGCATCGACGAGATCGTAATCAAAAGCCCCGTAGCAGGAAATCAAGGGCGGTGGCGATCGTTCGCTCCTGATCGGCGAGACTGCCGGCCCGCGCCCCGATCTCCTCTCTCGATATCCCGGCGAGCTGTGGCGTCACCAGCAGGTAGCCGAGCCCATCGAAGCTTACCGTCGGAGTCAGATACGCCATCGGAAAGCCCGTCGGCTCCGCCTTCGCCAGCGGAATTACCACTCGAGTTTGAAGCTCCTCGAACAATTCCGCCTGAACGTCGACGAGGAACGGGAAGCGCTCGCTCGTCTCGGAGTTGTCGTTGCGGTACACGTCGAACTGAGCCAACTCACTCCTCCCAACGACCCTGGAAGCAAGCCCCGTGGTTCATGAGGTGGTCGTTGTAGGCAGCGACGGCATCAGCGCTCTCTTCGCGCCACTGCCGAATCCGTAACTGCCGCAGTTCATCGATCAACGCTCGTTCGAACAGCGCCGAAAGTTTCACGCCGGCCTTGCGGGCGTCCGCAAGCAGCTCCGCGCTCGCTCCGAGGTTCACGGCGCGTCTCAGGTCCACAGTCGGCGTCGGCCACCACATGCGCCACAAGGTACCCGGCTTTGGTGTGCACGTTTATTCGTATTACGCATGCGTTGTGCGCATTACACGTGCGCAAGGCCCTGAGGGTGCGGGATGCGCGGGAAATGCACGCATGCGTCATATGCGCGAGGCATGCGCAGACGGTATGCGCAGACGGTGTGCGCAGACGGCGTGCGCAGACGGCGTGCGCAGGAGGTATGCGCGGCAGGCTTGCGCGGGACATACGCGCGGGAGGTCTGCGCAAGTGGCATCCCCAAGCGACATGCGCAGGCGACATGCGCAGGCGATATCGGAGGGGGGTGCCACATGGGAGGCGCGCGCTGGCGACGCGCATGCGCGAAGTTCGTTATCGTGGCGCCTAAATCTGCCCCGTCAGCACTCGCGTTATTTGTCGCAATCAGGCAAGAAGCGTGTAAAATCTGGCATGTGGCAGAGCCCGTCTTAAAGCCCCTTCCGAAAACCAGGTATGGCTTCCTAACCCTGCCGCACTACTCGATGATCGCGCTGGCGAATGCGGTCGAGCCGCTGCGCATGGCAAATATCATCACGGGCCAGCCCATCTACGAATGGGCCATAGTCAGCCTGGACGGAATGCCGACGCCGGCGAGCAATGGGTTGCAGCTCTCGCCAACCATTCCGCTCGAGCAAGCCGGTACGGTCGACATCCTGTTCGTCTGTGGCGGCGTCAACGTGCAGCAGGCGGTTTCCCCCAAAATCCTTGCCGCGCTCAAGCGGCTGGCGGAACGGCGTGTGCCGCTCGGCGCGCTGTGCACCGGGGGATACGCGCTCGCCAAGGCGGGACTGCTGGACAGGTACCGTGCGACGATCCACTGGGAGAACCTGTCGGCCCTGCGCGAGGAGTTTCCGCGCATCAATCTTTCGGATCAGCTCTTCACGATCGACCGCGACCGCTTCACCTGCTCGGGCGGCGTGGCGCCGCTGGATCTGATGCTGCACCTCGTGGAGTCGAAGCTCGGCGCCCGCGTCTCGCAGCTGATCTCCGAGCAATTCATCGTCGATCGCGTCCGCAACGACCGCGATCGACAGTACGTGCCGCTGCGCGCGCAGATCGGCGTGAGCCACGAGAGCCTCATTAGGGTCGCGCAGCTGATGGAGGAAAACATCGAGAAGCCGCTCTCGCTCGATGAGATCGCTGCGGCCACGCGGCTCTCGAGGCGCCAGATCGAAAGGCTCTTCAAGCGCCATCTCAACTGCGTACCCAAGCGGTACTACCTGCAGATGCGCCTGCGCCGCGCTCGGGAGCTGTTGCTTCAGACCTCGATGCCAATCATCGATATCACGACTGCCTGCGGCTTTCAGTCCCCCCCTCATTTCTCGCGCTGCTACCGGGCGCAATTCGGCTGTCCACCGAGTGCTGAGCGCCAGCCCGGAAAAGGGAAAACGAGCCACTTGGCACGCCCGGCAGGCGAGAGCGCGCCCGCCTGAGCATGGCCTTATGACATCTCTCGGGGGGCCTTTGCCTTATTGCGATAGGGGTGTCGTTCACGGACACGCGGCCGTCGCGAAGCAATAATTACGCCCGGCACCCTACCCGTACCATGCTTTCGAGGGCTGCGCGAGCCCTAAGTGCACATCGCGCATGGAGAATTCGACCATGGCCGAGTCCGCCGAAGCTGAATTCAACCTACGCGATCTCAATACCGAGGAGCTCGTCGAGCAGGTGCATGACGACCTCTACAACGGCCTCAAGGCCGAGGTCGAGGAAGCCACCCATATCTTCCTCGAGCGCGGCTGGAGCGCCGAGAAGACACTGAACGACGGACTCGTAGAAGGCATGCGCATCGTCGGCATCGACTTCCGCGACGGCATACTCTTCGTGCCGGAAGTGCTGCTCGCGGCGAATGCCATGAAGGGCGGCATGGAGATCCTGCGGCCGCTGCTGGCCGAGACCGGCGTACCGCCGATCGGCAAGATCGTGATCGGGACCGTCAAGGGCGACATCCACGACATCGGCAAGAATCTCGTGTCGATGATGCTGGAGGGCGCCGGTTTCGAGGTGATCAATCTCGGCATCAACAACCCGGTCGAGAAGTACCTCGCCGCGCTCGAAGAGCACAAGCCCGACATCCTCGGCATGTCGGCGCTCCTGACCACCACCATGCCTTACATGAAGGTAGTCATCGACAAGATGAAGGAACTCGGCATCCGCAACGACTACATCGTGCTGGTCGGCGGCGCGCCGCTCAACGAAGAATTCGGCAAGGCGGTCGGTGCGGATGCGTACTGCCGCGATGCGGCCATCGCGGTCGAGACGGCGAAGTCGCTGCTCGCTAAAAAGCGCGAGGCTGGCAGCGGCGCCCGCGCCGCAAGCGCCGCCTGAGACTGAGACCGGTCCCCTCCATGGACCCGGCACCCGCCACGCTCGTCATCGCATGCGGCGCGCTCGCTCGCGAGATCGCCGCTCTCAGGCGTGCCAACGGGTGGAGCGCACTCAGCGTACGCTGCCTGCCGGCCGAGCTGCATAACCGCCCGGAGCGCATCGCTCCGGCGGTGCGTGAGGCTATCCGCGAGAGTCGACCCCGTTATCAGAATATCTTCGTCGCCTACGCCGACTGCGGCACCGGCGGCATGCTCGATGCAGTGCTCAAAGAGGAAGGCGTCGAGCGGTTGCCAGGCGCGCATTGCTACGAATTCTTTGCGACGCCGCAGGTCTTCGCCCAACTCGCGGAAGCCGAGCTGGGCACGTTCTACCTGACCGACTTCCTGCTGCGTCATTTCGAGCGCCTGGTGGTGCGGCCGCTCGGTCTCGACCGCCACCCCGAGCTGTTCAACGAGTACTTCCGCCACTACCGCAAGCTCGTCTACCTCTCGCAGGCGCCGCGCCCCGGTGCCGTCGAAGCGGCTCGGCGCATCGCCGACTCCTTCGGCTTCGAGTTCGAGCATCGCTTCACCGGCTATGGAGAGCTGGGCACGCGCCTCGCCGCTCTGGCTGCGAGCCAGGACGCCGCGGCATGGCAAGCCTGATCATCATCTCCTGGCGCGACATTCCCGCGCAGGTCATCGTCAAGCGCGGCCGCGAGACCGCCAAGGTGCAACTGTCGGCGCGCTTCCAGGAAGCAGTCGACCGCGCGGCGATGCGTGCCGGCAAGGGCACCTCCGATGCCTATCTCGCCGACTGGAAACGCAGCGACCCCCGCCCGTGCGGAGATGACCTCCAGGCGGAAGCGGCAGCCGAAGCCGCGCGGATCGAAGCGCGTTTCAGCGACGAGGATCTCGAGCAGATGATTCGCGCCAAGGGCCTCACCCCGGCTCCCGCTTCACCCACATCGGGCCCCTGAGGTGTACGCGGTCAGGCAGTGGTCGGTGCGTCATGCCCGGGGACTGAACACCTTCTACCGGCACTTCGAAGCCGTGCTTTTTGCATTGCACCCGTTGTGGAAGCGGATCGGCTACCAGCGCCTCGAGCGGCCGGTGGCCGCGGTCGAGCGCGGCGTCAAGGGCCTGCTGTTCGACTGCCGCATGTGCGGGCAGTGCATCCTCAGTTCGACCGGCATGTCGTGTCCGATGAACTGCCCGAAGAACCTGCGCAACGGTCCGTGCGGCGGCGTGCGCACCAACGGTCATTGCGAAGTGCGCCCCGAGATGAAGTGCGTGTGGGTGCAGGCGGTTGCCGGCGCCGCGCGCATCCCTGCAGGACAGCAGGCACTGCAAAGCGTGCAGGTTGCCATCGATCGGCGCCTGTGGGGCAAGTCCTCCTGGTTGCGCGTCGTGCGTCAGCGCGCCGGAGAGACATCGTGATATTCGAGGACGAGCCGGTCCCGGGTTATCCCCTGCCCATTCGTCCGGGACACACCTCGCCGGGGCGCTTCGAGCGCGTGCTCCGGGCCGGCCAGTTCGCGGTGACCACCGAGCTGGATCCCCCCGACTCCGCCGATCCGGAAGACGTCTACCGCCGTGCGCGGGTCTTCGACGGTTTCGTCGATGCCATCAACGCCACCGACGGCAGCGGCGCGAACTGCCACATGTCGAGCATGGCGGTCTGCGCCCTCCTCACACGCGTCGGCTATGCGCCGGTAATGCAGATTTCCTGCCGCGACAAGAATCGTATTGCGATCCAGGGCGACATCCTCGGTGCGGCGGCGATGGGAGTCTGCAACCTGCTTTGTCTCACCGGCGACGGCGTGCAGGCGGGCGACCATCCCCAGGCACTGCCGGTGTTTGATCTCGACTGCATGACACTTCTCGAGACTGCCCGCACGCTGCGTGACGAGCACCGCTTTCTCTCTGGCCGCAAGATCAGCTACGCGCCGCGGGTGTTACTCGGAGCGGCCGAGAATCCGTTCACCAGTCCCGTCGAGTGGCGCGCGCAGCGACTCGCCAAGAAAGTCGCCGCGGGCGCCCAGTTCGTTCAGACCCAGTGGTGCTACGACGTACCGCTGTTGCGCACTTTCATGAGTCGCGTGGAGGACCTCGGCCTGCTCGACAAGGTTTTCATCCTCGTGGGCGTCGGCCCGCTGCGCTCGGCCAAGTCAGCCGAGTGGATCAGGACGCATGTGCCGGGCGTGCATATTCCCGACAGCGTCGTGACGCGCCTTGGGAGCGCGGCAGATCCGGCCGCCGAGGGTCGCAAACTCTGCATCGAATTGATCCAGGAGATCCGCACCATCAAGGGTGTGCACGGTGTGCACGTGATGGCTTTCCGGCAGGAACACACTGTCGCGGAGATCATCGAGCGCTCCGGTGTACTCGATGGCCGCATTCCCTGGTTTCCGGGACGAGATCCGCAAAACCGAGACCCACAACCTTCAGCAACCAGGATGGCTTCATGACCGACACCGTGATCAGCTCCGCAACCCGTGAGGTCGTGATCGGCCTCGAGCGCCCCTTCGTGATGATCGGTGAGCGCATCAATCCAACGGGTCGCAAGATACTGGCCGCCGAGATGGCTGCCGGCAACTTCAGCCGCGTCGAGTCGGATGCGCTGGCACAGGTGGCCGCGGGCGCTCACATGCTCGACGTCAACGCCGGTATTCCCCTCGCGGACGAGCCTGCGATCCTTGCGAAAGCGGTCCAGCTGGTGCAGTCGATCACCGACGTTCCGCTCTCGATCGACTCCTCTATTGTCGCAGCGCTCGAGGCCGGCCTCGCCGTCTACAAGGGCAAGCCGCTCGTCAACTCAGTGACCGGCGAGGAAGAGCGCCTCGAATCGGTGCTGCCGCTGATAAAGAAGTACGGCGCAGCCGTGGTGGCGATCTCCAACGACGAGACCGGCATCTCGGAGGATCCCGACGTGCGTTTCGCGGTTGCAAAAAAGATCGTCCAGCGCGCCGCCGACCACGGCATTCCGGCGAGCGACGTCGTCGTCGACCCGCTCGTCATGCCGATCGGAGCCATCAATCAGGCCGGGCGTCAGGTCATGCATCTGGTCAACCGACTGAAGCACGAGCTGAAGGTGAACACCACCTGCGGAGCCTCCAACATCAGCTTCGGGCTACCGGCACGCGAGGCGATCAACGCAACCTATCTCACCATGGCGATCGGCGCCGGCCTCACCTCCGCGATCATGAACCCGATGCACCTCGAGATCGTCAAAGCATGCATGGCGGCCGATGTCATGATGGGTCACGATCCGCATTGCGAGCGCTGGATCAGGCGTTTCCGTGAGGTGCCGCCGGCCCAGGCCTCCGGCGCCGCGGCCGGCGCGGCGGGCGCTGCGCCGGAAGGCGCGGTGCGCGGCCGGCGCGAGGGCGGACACCGCAGGCGCGCGCAGAATCCCGCCTGAACGCGCCGGCATGACGGAGAAGGATCCCCTCGTCGTTTTCACCCCGTCCGGCAAGCGTGGGCGCTTTCCGGTCGGCACCCAACTCCTGCAAGCGGCGCGAACTCTCGGCGTCGACGTCGACTCAGTGTGTGGCGGACGGGCAATCTGCGGTCGCTGCCAGGTTCTGGTTATGGAGGGGGACTTCTCCAAGCACGGCGTCAGCTCGCACGCAGAGAATCTTTCGCCTTTGAGCGCTGCGGAACGGACCTATGCCGCGGGCCGTCCCTTGCCGGCCGGTCATCGCCTCTCCTGCTCCGCGCAGATCCGCGGCGATCTCGTGGTCGACGTCCCGCAGAGCAGTCAGGTGCATCGCCAGGTCGTGCGCAAGGCGGCCGATGCGCGTCCCATCACGCTCAACCCGCTGGTTCGTCTGCACTACGTGGAAGTGCGCCAGCCTGACATGCACGATCCCGCCGGCGATCTGCAGCGACTCCTCGAGGCGCTGAAGCGCGAGTGGGACCTCGGTCCGGTTCGCGCTGATCTCGCGGTGCTGCAGCAGCTGCAAACAGCGCTGCGCAAAGGCGAGTGGCACGTCACCGCCGCCGTGCATGCCGGCAATCAGTTGGTCGGCATCTGGCCTGGTTTCCACGATCGCGCTTTCGGACTCGCGGTGGACGTCGGCTCCACGACGATCGCCGCGCACCTGTGCAATCTCGAGACCGGCGAGGTGGCGGCCTCTGCGGGTGCGATGAATCCGCAGATTCGCTTCGGCGAAGACCTCATGAGCCGCGTCTCGTATTCGATGATGAATCCCGGCGGAGCGCAGCAGATGACGGAGGCGGTGCGCGGTGCGCTCAACACCCTGATCGCCGAGGTGGCCCGCGAGGCCAGGATTGACGTCACCGACATTCTCGAGCTGACGATCGTCGGTAACCCGATCATGCATCACCTGCTGCTCGGCATCGACCCCGTCGAGTTGGGCGGCGCACCGTTCGCGCTGGCGGCCGACTCGGCGCTGGGCTTCCACGCCACCGAGCTCGACATTCGCGTGCACCCCGGGGGACGGGTCTACACGCTGCCCTGCATCGCCGGACACGTCGGCGCCGATACCGCCGGCATGATCCTGTCCGAGCGACCGGACCTCTCCGACAAGCTGACGCTCCTCGTGGACGTCGGCACGAACGCCGAGATCGTGCTCGGCAACCGCGAGCGGCTGCTCGCCTGCTCGAGCCCGACCGGGCCGGCCTTCGAAGGCGCCCAGATCAGTAGCGGCCAGCGCGCCGCACCCGGGGCGATCGAGCGAATCCGCATCGATCCCGCAACCCTGGAGCCGCGATTCAGGATCATCGGCTCGAACCTCTGGTCGGATCAGCCCGGATTCCTCGAATCCGTTGCCGGCACTGGAATTACTGGCATCTGCGGCTCAGGCATCATTGAAGTGATCGCGGAGATGTACCTCGCCGGCATCATCAGCCAGGACGGCGTCATCGACGGG
>Ga0307474_10001647_pt1 | contig 16119 bp, 14 predicted proteins | sample atmos_gasesECM1C_2_FD_203312 | JGI IMG/M metagenome (GOLD analysis project Ga0307474, IMG submission 203312) | Hardwood forest soil microbial communities from Morgan-Monroe State Forest, Indiana, United States - atmos_gasesECM1C_05 | ecosystem: Environmental > Terrestrial > Soil > Temperate... | reverse complement strand
TTCGCCTACGTCACCAAGCCGACGACGCCAGGAGAATTAGAAGGCGCTTTTCTGCGCATCAAGGAATACACGGCGCGTAGCCGCAAGCGACTTCTGGTTGTTGAGGATGATCCGGGCGAGCAAATCAGCATTCGAACGCTGCTCGGCCACGACGATATCGACGTGGCGGTCGCCGCGACCGGTTCCGAAGCGCTGACCGCTGTTACTGAAGAACCGTTCGATTGCGTCGTTCTCGATTTGCGGTTGCCAGACATGTCCGGCTTCGACATTTTGGAGCGTTTCCGCGACACCCCGTCCTTAAGCCATCTGCCGGTCGTTGTGTTTACCGGCAAGGACCTGACGCCGGAGGAAGACGCGCGTCTGCGTATGTTGGCCCGCAGCGTGGTGGTCAAGGGCGTTGAATCGCCGGAGCGCCTGTTGGACGAGACGGCCCTGTTCTTACATCGGGTGGTCACCGACCTTCCGCCGGAAAAACAGCGCATGCTCGACCGTTTGCATCACTCCGACGAAGCGCTGGTCGGGAAAAAAGTTCTGGTGGTGGACGATGACGTCCGAAACATTTTCGCGCTCAGCAGCGTGCTGGAACGCCGCGGAATGACCGTGCTCACGGCAGGTACTGGACGCGAAGCGATTTCGACGCTCGAATCGACTCCGGATGTCGCGATCGTGCTGATGGATATCATGATGCCGGAGATGGATGGGTACGAGACCATGCAGGTGATTCGGCAGAATCCGGCGTTTCGACGGCTGCCCATTGTGGCCTTGACGGCAAAGGCCATGAAAGGCGATCGCGAAAAATGCCTGGAAGCGGGAGCGTCGGAATATCTGGCGAAACCCGTAAATACGGAGCAGCTCTTATCCGCTCTCCGCATGTGGTTTCATCGCTGAGAACGAATGGAGCACAGATTCTAATCTGGCTCCAAGGTGGCTAATCGATCGATGAAGCAGCAAGAGAAAGTCAACATACTCATGGTGGACGATCAGCCCGGAAAATTGCTCAGCTATGAGGTCATACTGAAAGAGCTGAACGAGAATCTGATCAAGGCCCACTCCGGACGAGAGGCGCTCGATCATTTGCTCAAAACCGACATTGCCGTGGTGCTGATGGACGTGAGCATGCCCGAGCTCGATGGCTTCGAGCTGGCGGACATGATCCGGCAACACCCGCGATTTCAGCGAACCGCGATTATTTTTATCTCCGCGGTACATTTGACCGACGTCGATCAACTCAAGGCCTACGAACGCGGGGCGGTCGATTATATTTCAGTGCCGATCGTGCCTGAATTGTTGCGGGCGAAAGTAAGCGTCTTCGCCGATTTGCATCGCAAGACGCGCCAATTGGAATTGCTGAACCGTGAGCTGCGCAGTCTCTCCGCCCGGCTGATGGCTAGCCAGGATGAGGAGCGCCGTCGCATCGCGCGCGACTTGCACGACAGCGCCGGCCAGGTTGTCGTGGCCTTCGGCATGAATAACGAAATAGCGTTGATGGAGGCGGAAAAGCTCAGCCCGACGGCGGTTGAGGCTTTGCGCCAAAATACCGAACTGGCCCAGCAGTTTTCAAATGAAGTTCGCACCATCTCCCATCTGCTTCATCCGCCACTCCTTGACGAAATCGGGCTGCTCCCGGCGATCAAGCTCTTCGCTACGGGTTTCGCCGAGCGCAGTAAAATAGACGTGGCGGTTGACCTTGCGCCGGAAATTGGCCGCCTCTCCCCCACCGCGGAAATCTCGATATTCAGAGTGGTGCAGGAATGTCTGAGCAACGTCTACCGCCATTCGGAGAGTAAAACGGCGTTTATCAAGATGTGGCCGGTGGATCACAAGACGCTGAACCTGGTGGTCCGTGACGAGGGTAGAGGGATGCCGCCGCACCACCCCCTCTTTCAAACCAACGGAACAAAACAGGGAGTCGGCCTGAGCGGCATGCGCGAGCGCCTTCGCGAGCTCGGCGGCACGCTGGAAATTCGATCCGATCAGAAAGGAACCACGGTAACGGCGGCGGTACCGTTAAGCGACGGAGTTGTAAGCGCGTAACGTCCAACGAGTCCTGGCCTGGTGAGTCGGCCTTACGGACATCTGCCTGGATCCCACATCTACAACAACGGCGTTAATCCAGCATCTGAAAAACCCAAGCTAAAACCACTTGTCCGGTAACGCGGGTGATCTCAATGGGTCGGCGCAACACTCAACTAGCGCCACATCACAGTGAAAACAAAAGCCAAAGACGCTGGTCAGGTTAGATCGGCTGAAACGTTGCCCTGGCTGGGTTTTTACGACAGGGTGCAAACGGATTCGATTCTTCCGGAGAAGTATTTGGGGATCAGATGGTTAGATAGTGTTGCGTCGACCGGTTGAGCTGGCGCGACTTATCAGGCAAGTGAAATTCAACCAGTAAACACAAACACGTTTAAGGGGGAGTAACGAGAGATTGTCGTGCGTAGACACCTGCAAGGGTGAGGGTCACTCCGACGCCTCTTCAATCAAGAGAGTTACCTCTTCATTAGAGGACGACTGTTTTGTCTTCTCTATGGAAAAAGGCAGTCTTACTGCTGCGACCAAAAGCAGCATGTGAATGAGGTTGAGCAGCACGAAGGTCGCGGTAAAGGCTCTGGAGATGCCGGTCTCCTGTTGCGCCATACCCAGTCTCCATCCGAGAAAAGTAGCGCACAGTGTGGTCAGGGTGGGCCCTCCGAGACGCTGAACTATATTGAGTGAGGTCGTGGCCATCGGCAGGTGTTCTTTCTCGACAGAAGCGTAGGCAGAGGTAATGGACGGAATGCCCACCGCACTCAAACCCATCCCGCGGACGAAGAGCGCACATACGAGCAGGGGGAGGGACATGCCGTGGCTGGCAAGATAAAGGAACGGCAGTGTCCCGGCTAAGGCCAAAAAGGCGCCGCTGCCCGCCACCCTGCGGATGCCGAAGCGCTGGGTCAGCATGCCGATCTTCGGATAGGTGCAGATCATGCCCAGTCCGAGAGGAGCCATCAACCAGCCTGCCGCACTGGGTGATTCTCCGCACATACGGATGAGATAGATCGGGATGAGCATCTGTCCTGCGAATGCGATTCCGTTCAGGGTGAATTGCGTCAGCACCGATGCTGAAAAATCCTTTCCCCTAAAGAGCTGAAGATCAATGAGCGCATCGTCGCCCTTCCTGGTTGCCGTCCGTACGAAGACGGTGAGAAGCACCAAGGCAATGAAAAATGCCGTCGAGCCAATCCGTTCGCCAACATGGTCCATACCGTAGAGAAAGAGCACGAGCCCCGGGGAGAGCAGGCAGAAGCCGACAAAGTCGAGATCTCTCGGCCGGGCTTTGGCACGGTCCTCGGGAAGAAAGCGAATCGCCAGAAGGATTCCCAAAAGACCGACTGGAACGTTCACCAGGAACAGCCAACGCCAGGACGCATGTTGCAGAATCGCCCCAGCAAGCACCGGCCCGAGAAGTGGTCCCAGCAGAATCGGTACTGCGGCGTAGCCGAAGACGCGCGCCGTGTGCCTCCCAGCGGCGCGCACTATCATCATCTGCGCCAGCGGAGCCATCAAACCTCCGCTCATTCCCTGGAGGACTCGAAAGCCAATCAGCGAGTTCGCGGACCACGCGAGCCCGCAGAGCGCCGATGAGAGCGTGAAGATCGGAAAGCACCACAGATAGAGCGATTTTGCTCCGAGCCGCCCGACGAGCCAGCCATTTAACGGGAGCATGAGAGCCAGCGCCAGAAGGTAGCCGCTCGTGACCCATTGGATGGTGGTAAGACTGCTGTGCAGATCAACGGCCAGGCTGGAGAGGGAGACGTTCACCACAGTTGCGTCGACCTGTCCCATGAGGGACCCAAGCACAGCGACAGCGGTGATCTTCCAGACCAGTGGATCGAGTCGATCGAGTTGATTCTCGGTGTTAGACAAGTGCGGCGAGGACCTCATTGGTCGAGCGCACGCGACACAGCCGAGGGAATGTCTTCTCGAACGCGAAACGATGCTGTTCACCATCCTGACCGGAGCAGGCGTCTTCAATTACGACAAAGCCAAAGCCGAGGCCGGTACCCTGCCGCGCTGTGGACTCTACCCCCGCGTTGGTAGAGATTCCGGTGAGGACGACCGTATCGACACCACGCGACTTAAGCTGCTGCTCGAGATCGGTTCCGGCAAAGGCGCCCCAGTGACGTTTCGTAAGCAGGATGTCGCCGGGCTGAAATCCGGCAGAAGGGGCAATCTCCGAAAGAGTGCCCGGCAGCGGTGCACTCCCCAGGTTGAACGGCTGGTCGACAGAAAGATCGAGGAAATCGTTGAGGTCGACGCGGACATAGACAACCGGGGCGCCGTGGGCACGAAACGCTTCCGCCAGCTTTACCGAATTGGCAACGACCTGGGTGGCTGGATGAGGCGCAGTATTCACCGCGACGGTGGCATTCTGGAGGTCAATGAGAACAAGTGCTGTTTTATGGGAATCAAGCTGAAGTTCTGCCATGGGACTCCTTAGAAAGAGATTTGTTGTCGAAATCGAGGGCACCCTCGATTTTCAAGGTATAGAATACGAGGATGTCCTCGACTTTGTCAAATTCGATACGGGTCGCTCCGCAACAGGAGCGCGCTTCACGCAGGCTCGCGGGTTTCCTGGATGCGGCCGCGGAGCTGTTTGTCGAGGTTGGCTACGAAGCAACCACCATGACCGCGATCGCGGAGCGCAGCGGCTCTTCGATCGGGGCGCTTTACAACTACTTCCCGGACAAACAGGCCGTTGCCCTTACCTTGTTGGGCCAGTACGCCCAGGAGATGGAAGAGCAATGGAGGCCATTGATAGAGCAGGCGAAGAACCTCAGTCATCGAGAGTTCGCGAGGCGCTTTATCGAACGGATCACCGAAATTTTTCAGGCACGTCCGGCTTATCTCAGACTGCTCACGGTGCCAATTCGGCTACGCCGCGACCCCGCTACGAAAAGAGTCTTGCGAGCCAACATCGCGAATGCCTTTCGAGCAAAGAACCCATCCCTTTCAGACGAACGGGCAATGCTGGCTGCGAACGTGACTCTCCAGATTGTCAGAGGTTTGATAACGCTCTATGGAGAAGCGGGCGATAAAGCGAAGGACCTAATTGTGGAAGAATTTAAGAAGGTGCTGACCCTATATTTGGGAAGCGTTTTGGGCTCATGAAGTCGCCCACAACAGACGCCTCTCGGATGACGGCATTCGGAAACCATCTCCCTTTTCGGTCGTGTTCCGGATTGGAAATCTAACCAATCAATTCGGATGACTGCGGCGTTCGCTGAAAAGAACAATTTTGTTGGTTGCAGAGGCTTAATTTGAAGCGACGAATTCCGGTGCCAACGGAAGCTAAAAGCGCGGGGTACGACCTTGGCCTTCCGGAGTGAGTTTGTGCGACACTGGACGTCGGACGATGCAAGGATGCGCCCTTCCCTGACACCGAACCGCCCACTGAACTCCGCGGAGTCGCCACGCGCAAGATCGGAAACGCAGCGCGAAAGCGATCGCCTGAAGTTACTGCTCGACATCACGAACACTTTGGTCTCGAACTTGGAATCTCGCGACCTCATTCGTGCAATCTCGACGAGCATTAGGCAAGTTATGCACTGCGACGTCGTTGGAGTTTGGCTGCCAGATGCGGATCAGCGCCAATTGCGCCAACGCGTAATGGACTTCCCGGAAAGCAAGGGATTCGCGAGAGAGGACCTTGTGCAACCTGTGGAGGGGTCCTTAGTAGGCAGCGCATTCAAGACCGGTAAGGCTGCAATACGAACATCAGCGGATTTCACGAATTACCAGGCAACCACGGACGTGGCTCGCGGAGAAGGCATCGTGTCATCTCTGGCGTTGCCGCTGATCATCCGAAACCGGACGCTCGGTGCTCTGGGACTTGGCAGCCGGATCGAGAACGCATTCAGCCATGAGGACGTTGATTTCCTGATGCGAGTCGCGGGGCAAGTGGCAATCGCGGTCGAGAACGCGTTGGCCTATCGTGAGATTGCCGAATTAAAGGACAAGCTCGCGCAGGAAAAACTCTATTTGGAAGAGGAAATTCGGAGCACGTCGGATTTTGAGGGGATCATCGGGCAGAGCTCGGCGCTACGGCAGGCGCTGCAACTGGTCGAAACGGTTGCCACGAGTGATTCGACCGTGCTTCTGTTGGGAGAAACAGGCACCGGCAAGGAGCTTGTTGCGCGCGCCATTCATGAACGCAGTCGCCGCAACGCGCGAACATTCGTCGAATTAAACTGCGCTGCGATTCCCACTGGTCTGCTCGAAAGTGAACTTTTTGGCCACGAGCGAGGTGCTTTTACAGGCGCGGTCACACAGAAGATTGGCCGACTCGAACTGGCTGACCAAGGCACGCTGTTTTTGGATGAAGTCGGCGACATCCCGCTGGAACTCCAGCCAAAGCTTCTGCGCGTTTTGCAGGATAGAGAATTCGAGCGCCTGGGAAGCACACGCACAAAGAAGGTCGACATTCGACTGGTCGCGGCGACCAATCGTGAGCTCGATCGGATGATTGAGGAAAGGCAATTTCGAAGCGATCTTTACTACCGCCTGAATGTCTTTCCCATCCGCCTTCCTCCCCTGCGCGAGCGGCCGGAAGACATTCCCTTGTTGGTTCGATACTTCAGCCAAAAGTACGCGCGCCAAATGCAAAAGCGAATCGAAAACATCCCCGCGGCGGCCATGCGGAAGCTGGCGCGCTGGCATTGGCCCGGAAACGTCCGTGAACTTCAGAATCTTGTGGAGCGCGCTGTTATCCTGACGCGCAGCAGCACACTCGCGATTTCGGTACCCGAATTGGCAAACAGCGGCGCGAACCTGGCTCCGCCGAAAGCCAGAAACTTCGATGAACAAGATCGAATTGTGCGAATCCTAAGGGAGTCCAAGGGACGCGTGGGCGGGCCGAATGGTGCCGCAGCCCGGTTGGGACTTAAGCGGACTACCTTGCTCACGCGGATGAAAAAGATGGGCATTGATCCACGCAAGACGTCGTAAGCCTTGACCTCGAAATTCAAGCGAAAAGCGAATAGTTCCGGTTTTGTTCTCCACCACAAGGCGTACTCGCTCTTCAAGAATGGTAAAAGGTCCAGCTCATTGAGCTTTGCAGCCTTTGGACCGTGGCGTTGACTTGCCTCGAAGGCGGTCAAGCACATGCTTGACGTAGACATCGCTAGCCACTAGTTGCGCGCCCTGACGTGACATGCACCGCAACATTCGCTCACCGCTCTTGTCGATAAATGTGACTTCATCAAGGTTCACGATGCACTTACCCCTCGCAGCCATGGGACGTGTCCTGTTCCAGTTCGCCTTCAGCTCCCTGACCCATGGCGCGACAAGGCGACCTTGCAGTGTCCACCTCTCTCGCTTCGCCGTGTTAGTGATCGTGATCTTCAACATTCCTACCTGCTCCCGCATGGACGAGTCTTTGCAAACCTGAGGCCATAGGTCTCGAACGGTGCTCCAAACATGAAAGTGTTCAACTGATTGAATCAACAAACGATCTCCAGGAATTGACGAAACGGTACTGACTGTGAACTCTGCGCAACTGTCGGAAACGTTCGACAGTTGTCGGAAAAAGTGTCGGAGCCGCCGACAGTCTCCCTTCAAGCCGCCTTATCGTCATGCATAGCTCTTCTGCTTTCTATCATTTGGCTTGAATTCTGTTCGATCGCGTTGTTGGCGCGCCCGTTGCTACGTTTCATCGTGCGGAAAGACAAAGACGCGCTTGAACGACCGGAGTATAGCGTGAGCAATCCACCAAATTCGCGTATCGAGTCCGTGCGAACTCGCCAGAGTGAGTCGTTGCTCGAAATCGAGGCCCTGATGCCGAGTGACGTCAAAGCGATTTCACCGCTGCTAGACCGAGTGATTCGCCTGATCGAAGAGTCGCGCTGTGTGGCGGGTGAAGAACCGGCCGTTGAATTGGCTCTGCGGGAGGCTCTCAACAATGCAGTCGTTCACGGCAATCGACTGGATCCAGGCAAGCTTGTCCAAGTTTATTGCCGATGTGAACTGGGGAAAGAGTTGTCTTTGATCGTCAGGGACCAGGGAACTGGATTTGACCCAAAGGGGATCCCCGATCCTTTGGCTCTCGAGAATCTGCAGGCTGAGCACGGCCGAGGAATCTTGCTCATGAGGTCGCAGATGGACGAGGTCTCATTTGAACGTGGCGGGACTGAAGTTCACATGCACAAGACGGCCTCAGTTGGAGCGACACAACAGAGTGCGCGCGAACCATTCAATCCGTCTTCGGGAGACATTCGTGGGTCCTCCAATTCCGACACAAGCAAGCCCTTGTCTCCCGCGCGAACGCGAGCGAGAGAAACGTGCTGAGAATCTCTATCACCGAAAACGCGACGGAAATGCGCATGGCTCTACAAGGGCGCTTGACCGGACCTCAGGTCGAAGAACTTAAGACAAGTTGGAAGGCCGCAAGCCAACTCCTCAAGGGGCGCACCTGCAAGGTCGACATCGACCAACTCGCGTTCATTGACAAAAGGGGTACTCGCGTATTGCGAGCCATGTCCCGCGAGGGTGCGCAATTCATCGCAACCGATCGTTACATGAGGAGCGTGGCGGAGGAGTTGAGATACCGCGATGGGTACGGACTGTCCGGAATGATCGCGTCGTTCTTACGGCTATCACGCCGATGAATTTTGAACTCCGCACAAATAAATGCGAGGGACCAAAATCCGGGCACAGGCGAACTCAAACGACGGGAAACCCACGCCGAACCGCCACCCTCAATTTAGAGAAAGAGGTTCAAGAACATGCTGGCCGACGTCCTTCACAGGATCGACGAGAACACTAAGGCACTGGTTCCAGATGACATTTTGCTTGAAGCGGAAGACGGAGCGCTGGTCGCTGCCGCCAAGAGCGGAAGCACCGGTGCCTTCGAAGTTCTAGTCAAGCGCCACCAAGGGAGAATTCTGCGCATTGCACAGCGCGTGACCCGTAACCGAGAAGATGCCGAAGATGTCCTTCAGCAAAGCTTTCAAAAAGCATTTGCGCACCTGGAAAAGTTCGAAGAGCGATCGTCGTTTTTAACTTGGTTGACTCGGATTGCGATCAACGAAGCCATCATGTGCATGAGAAGCCGTCGGGCCAGAACGGTATGCATCGACGTGTTGACTCCTAGCGAAGAAGCCGCACGCACCACCCTCCAGATTTCTGACCCAAGCGCGAGCCCAGAAACCAGTTGTGCGCAGAGGGAAACGGAGCGGTTCCTCTTTTCCGCCATCAATCGATTGACTCCGGGGCTTCGGATGGCAATCCAGCTCTGTGATCTCGAGGAGCACTCTCTCAAAGAGAGCGCCAAGATGATGGGACTGTCGGTGCCGGCTGTGAAGTCCCGAGTGTCGCGTGGCCGCAGGGAGTTGCGCAAGACACTCAGGCACTTCGTGACGCCGGCGGCCTTGTTTGGCTGTGGGTCATTCGACGGCGATGCGACCAACGGCCCACGCTCGTCGAACGTGCGGTTCGTTAAAGCAACGACCGATGGAGGCTGTCATGGTGACGATCTTCTTGGGAACTGCGCTGGTGGTTTTGGTCCTTCTCTCCCTCACTGGGCCAGGAAATGGAGACGGATCACGTCGTCTTCGCTGAATCGAGTTCGCGACGCCAGAGGACCCAATCCAACTAAAAGCGCGCGACAGGCATGAGCCCCGGCACTTCAGGAACGGGTTTGACCAGCGCCGGGTCTGGTTCCGCTGCAGAGGATGTCTGGCAGCCCAAAGGAAATCCCTGGATCATTGCCGTTGCGGTTTCGCTGGCGGCTTTCATGGAGGTGCTCGACACGAGCATCGCCAATGTGGCACTACCTCACATCGCGGGCAGTCTTGGCGCAAGTAACGATGAAAGCACCTGGGTGTTGACCAGTTATCTGGTGTCCAACGCAATCGTCCTGCCGATAAGTGGCTGGCTCGTCGGATGGCTTGGACGGAAGCGGTTCTTTTTGACCTGCATCGTATTTTTCACAATTAGTTCTTTTCTGTGTGGGATCGCACCGAGCCTCGGTCTGCTTCTGCTATTTCGAGTTTTGCAGGGCGCGTTCGGCGGAGGGTTACAGCCAATGGCTCAAGCGATCCTGGGAGATACATTTCCTCCCGAGAAGCGAGGGCTCGCGTTTGCGCTGTACGGAATCACGGCTATTTGTGCTCCTGCCATCGGTCCGACGCTGGGAGGCTGGATCACTGATAGCTATTCTTGGCGCTGGGTTTTCTACATTAACGTTCCAGTGGGTGCTCTGGCGCTGTTTCTCGTCTATCAACTTGTCGAAGATCCACCTTATTTGGGCCGCGCGAAGAAAAAGCTCGCCGGATTTGACTTCATCGGTTTTTCGCTGCTGACCGTCGGCGTGGGTGCTCTTCAGATCGTTCTCGACAAGGGACAGGAGGACGATTGGTTTGGATCTTATTTCATTACGACTCTGGTTGTAGTCGCCGTCGTGGGCCTGTTTTCTTTGGTCATCTGGGAATGGTTTCATAAAGAACCAATCGTTGATGTGCGCTTGTTCAAGAATTTCAATTTCGCGACGAGCAGCCTGATGTTTCTGATGTTAGGGATGGCGCTATTCAGTTCCACGGTACTTATGCCGCAACTCCTGCAGACTCTCATGGGCTATACCGCGCAAAAGGCGGGGATGGTTCTTTCCGCCGGGGCCCTGGTGGTATTGGTGGTGTTGCCCATGGTTGGGAAACTTACCACGAGATTCCAGGCTCGCTACCTCATAGCTTTTGGTTGGATAACGCTTGCAATCAGCATGTATGCATCCTCGCAGCAGATCGACCTGCTGATGAGTTTCCGTTCGGCCACCTTATTACGAATATGGCAGTACATTCCCGTTGCCTTTCTGTTCGTTCCCCTTACGCTTGCCGGATACGTCGGTCTTTCATCGGAAAAAACCAACGCTGCCGCTGGGCTGATGAATTTCATGCGAAACATCGGCCAGAGCGTTGGGACATCCGCCGTCACTACGCTTATTGCCCGGCGAAGCCAGTATCATCAATCCGTTCTGGCGGAATACACCGGCACTGGCCGGTTTCGCAACGCTCTCACATCTCTTTCGAGGGGCCTGACACATGCCGGCTTGAGCGCCCATACCGCTCAACAACAAGCACTAGGCCGCCTGTACGGTTTGCTTCAGTCTCAAGCCGCCGTTCTCTCTTATGTGGACGCGTACTGGCTGCTTTCGATGTGCTCGTTAATCATGTTTGTCGGCTCGTTCCTACTGAAAAAAAATGAACCGGGCAAGGGTGGAAAGGTCTCAGTTCATTAGGATTCTGAGAAATCCGTGTCACGGGGCGTTACCGGACCAGTGAAGCACCACATTATTCACAAGTTTAAGCATTGACTCGCTTCGTCAGCCGCGTGACTTTCGTCCACCGCCAATACCCGTTTGCAGAAATTCAATCCCGTTGATTGAAACGTGTGAAGCCGTTCGGAGGGTACCAGGCTCAACATATTCCCGCCGAAAGAGAGCTTGATGGCTTTTTACCATGACGCCGGATATGCATTGCGGAGCCAATCAACATAAGCAGCGCGGCGGCTGAAGATTTTGCTGATTGAACAAATCCGTTGTCTGTTGATATGGCACGTCGGCCGATTCCTGCCACACTGCTAGGTACAGGCAGGAGGTCGCATATGGTTCACAGAAACAGTTTCTCAGAAACCAAGACTGAGCAGCGAAAACTGAGTCAAAGTTGGAAGTCCGAAGGTCGCGTTAGCGAAGCGTGGGTTATCGCAGACCCAGAAATTGTGGAGATTTTTTCCGCCGGCGTCGCATTTGGCATTCAAGTGGGACGCCGTGGTCAAGGCGATCCCGGATATACACCTGACGAATGGCGAAAAGCATTGCGTGAAGTCATGGACAAAGCGGCCACTCTTGAAGCTAGACTTGAGCGAGCCAAAGATGGAGCGCTAAAACTATCGAAAGACTAACGGCGCTCCGGATCACCATCACCTCGGGCTAATCAGGGCGAACTTCCATGCGCCTGCGTCGCCATCTCCCAAGCGCCTCATTGCGGACGATGGGCGCGCTAAATCGTTCAATTATGAGCTCGCGAGTTAAGATCGCGCGATAGAATCAACTTAAGAGTTATTTTGTCCGACGAACTGGTCAGACCAAACCCGACGCCAGCCTCAATATTCACGGTCTTGGAGTATCGATCGAAGACCCCGAACAATTCCTGTGATTGCTTGCTGATTGAACGGATTTGGCGTAGTGGGCCGTAATCGCCGTACTCCTCGAAGGCCAGAGCCCACTTGGGAGGTCGATTGTAAGCAATACGTACCGCGGGGGCAAAATCCAGATTTTTAAAGCCGCCGACAAACGAGTTGTCGAGAATCGGATTCACAATGATATCCACGGGGTGCAAGTGCCAGCCGATGATCGGCCGGATCTCCGACGTAAAGTGGCGTGGCTCCCAGTGCAAAGCGTTGTAGCTGAACTCAAAATTTGCGCCGTAGAAGAACCTGTGATCGGCAGCATGGGGCCTCACGAAGAGCAACCGGATCTTGCCGCCGTTAATGGTTGCGCCGCGGTCTTGAGAGATACTGTATAGAGGAAGGTACAGCCCCGCCTCGAACCAATCGGTAACGCCATAAGCCCATTCGGTGACACCGTTGAAGGACTTGTCCGGTATCAGTCCACCCGGGAAGGCGGGGGTCTTCGCGCCATCAGCAATAAAATTATTATGCCAAGTCAGATTGAAGATTCCGGGTTCAGCAATAACGGCATCATAGACTTGGATCTCATCGGTCTGCGCGAACGCCGCTGCGGGCGCGACAAACAGAGCGCTCATTATCAAGACAAACGTGGGTATCCTGCTTTGAAGATGTTTCATTAAGATCTCAAAGGCTACGAAGCCAATTAGGATTGTGTCCGATTAACGCCGAGGCCTGACACGAATACAACACGCGCTCGAGTGTCTTGTGCGCTGTAGTCGATAGAGTTGCAAAACCATAAAGAAGCGAAGCTCGAACGCTACATCCAGCGTTGTGCAAGGTCCGTCAACCGTTCACTATCTGCACCGCTTCCACGGCCGCCGTACGCGGCAACTTGACCAGAAAGGTAGTTCCAAAGCGCGACGTCTGTTCGACCGCCACCGAGCCACCGTGGTCGTGGATCACTTTGTTCACGATGGCGAGCCCCAGCCCGGTTCCGTTCGATTTCCCATAACTGACGAAGGGTTCAAATAAGGTACTTCGAATGGGTCTGGGCACTCCTGGTCCGTGATCGGTTACGCGAATTTCAAACTGGCCGGCCAGCGAACAAATGTCGATTTCGATCCCAGCTTGAGTTTGGGCTGAGGCTTCACATGCGTTCAAAACAAGATTGAAAAAGGCGCGTTCGATTTTCTGTGGATCGAATATTCCAGTCATTTCTCCGGACGTGCGCACCGAGACTGCCCGAGCTCTCATTTCGGAGCGCGTGCGGGCCGCATCCACCGCGTGGCGGATCGTCTGATCGATTGTCGAGGGGCGGGCGGAAATGGAGGCCTCCTCTCGGGACAGTTCTCTGAGCGAATCCAGCAGATCGGTAATTTGCTCGGACGCTGTTTTGATTTCCGAATAGATCTCGTCACGGTTGAGCTTCAGCTTGTCCGCCTCATAAAGGAATTCCGCGTTGGCCACAACGGCGGCCAGATAATGACGTAGATCATGGGATATGGAGCGGGCCGCTCTGCCAAATGCGGCGACCCGTTCAATGGCAAATCGCCGCTGTTCGGAGGTGAGCAATTCTCCGCGCATTTTGGAAAACGCCTCGGCAAGCTCGGCAACCTCGCAGCTGCCGCTCGGGTTTATGGAGTATGCGTAGTCGCCCTTGGCGAGTGCCCGTACACCCGCCACCAGATCGTCGAGGGGGCGAGTGATCGTGCGCGACACGAAGTTCAGCAGCAAGGCCGCCAGTGCAATAGCCGAAATCCCCAGAATTAGAATTCTCCGATTGAGCCCTTCGAGGAAGGAATTTGTCGGTTGCAAGGGCATGAGTACGTAGCATTTCACGTTGGCCGGCGGCCCTTCGTGAATAGAGGCAATGGCGGCCTGATAAGGATTGTGGCCTAGAACGATTTCGCGCGACCCGCTGATGAGGTCCGAATGCTGGTTTGACGCATCCTGCAACTCTTTCTCTTCGGAAGTAGAAAGCGTCGACGCTATGATTCTATCGTCTGCGGCGAGAGCGATCTGACTGCCGGATGTTAGCGCCAGCTGCTCCGCAACAGCCGAATCGATTTGATACCCAAGGGCAATGATGCCCAGTTGCCGCTGATTGATTCCGCTGCCCGCGAAGACTGTGCGCAAAAAAACGCGGTAGAGTTGGCCATTGCCATACCACCAGGCAACGTCGTCTCCTCGTTCGATGGACTTCTTGAGGTCCGCCGCGGCAAGACCCGGCTCCCATCCGGGTTTGGAAACATGAAAACCCAAAACCCGCCCGTCGGGGCTTGAGAGTACAAACAGCTGGCTGCCCGCCAGTTTCCAAAGCGGTTCCGACGCATCCTGAATGGTGAGCGCATGCTGCGTGGCCATCACCGCTTTGAGCGTCGGCAGCTCCGCCAGCAAGGCCGCTGTTTGGGAGAGATCCATGTCGTGCTCTTGCTGGACGTTTTCAAAGGCATGAAGTGACGCGTACGTGCTTTGCCGCACCCCTTCTGCGATCTCCGATCGCACGGTACGACGGACGCAGAGGAAGAGCGCTCCAAGCAGGGCGCAGATAATCAGCAGCGTGGCAATAAGCAGCTGGGTGCGTAATCGGAGGTGCGCCATGAATCTCCTGGCAGGTCCTACTTCTCCGGGGGTAGGCCCGAATTACCGGGGGCGAATTTATAGCCGGAGCCGTGAATCGTAAGAAAGTAGCGCGGGTTTGCCGGGTCAGGCTCGAATTTCTGCCTGAGCCGGAGCACGTGGTTATCCACGGTCCTCGTCGTCGGATAGTTCTGGTATCCCCACACGTCATTCAACAACTTCTCCCTGGAAATAACGCGAGATGGAGAATTTGTGAAGTATTTCAGGAGTTTGAATTCCTGCGCGGTCAAGATCAGAGATTTTGAGCCACGCGTAGCCACCATGCCGGTGAAATCGATTCGCACTTCGTCAAAGGCCAGGATGTCGTGTTGAGGGCTCGAACCTGACGAGTTAGTCGCCTCTGCCAGTTGGTTGCCACGCCGCATAGCTCGCCGTACCCGCGCCAGCAGTTCCTTAGGGCTGAATGGCTTCGTAACGTAATCGTCGGCGCCGAGTTCAAGCAAGAGTACTTTGTCTTCCACCTCATCATTGGCACTCAGTACCACGACGGGCACCGATGCGGCGTGAGCTTTGCACGCGCGGCAGACTTCTTTTCCGGGCATTCGCGGAAGCTTCAGATCCAAAACTACGACGCTGGGAGGTTGTCTTCGAAAGCTTTCAAGACCCGCTACGCCGTCCTCAGCGATCTGCACCTTCAGTCCATCCGCCTCGAACAGGCGTTGCAGGGTGCGCTGCATTGGCCGACTGTCTTCCACCACCAAAACGGTATCCATGGGATTCCTTTTGAACCGGACAACAATTCGCCCGGTCCAGCAAGCCCCGCGGGCTAGCTGCCTTCTATTATATCCGGTCCGACCGCGTAATTCTGCGATCTGGAATGGCCATCAACCGAGCTACAGGCCGGCAGCGGAGCGCGGCTTTCAAGCTCGCGATTGTGAAAGGCAGCATGAGAATTTGAAGTCTCAGGGCCGGAGCAGGGCTTGTTGGTTTTCGAACCCCTGAGCGGGCAAGAGTACACAAATCCGCCCCAGGGTCTTGTCGGCGCGCTATCTGAGAATTGTAAACAGTATGTAAAATCGTCGGCGCCCTGAACAAATTTGTGCTGCGTGCGGTGGGGATGCCGTTGCGGAATCGGGCAGGGGCATGGGGATCCCTGCCATGATTTCAAGGGTAGTCGGAATCCGCATGGGGAGGCGGGACGTAATCCAAGCCATACTTGTTTTTGTGGGTTGGCGTGAAATTGGAATTCTCGGGGATGCGAATCACTCCTACATTATGCGTAGCATCCGATATCGTTACAACGCGAGTAAGTCCGCGTAAGATTTCGGGCAAGCTGCGTTCGTACCACACATTCAACTGATAGCGCCCTTCCGGGAGATT
>Ga0307474_10001646_pt1 | contig 16121 bp, 15 predicted proteins | sample atmos_gasesECM1C_2_FD_203312 | JGI IMG/M metagenome (GOLD analysis project Ga0307474, IMG submission 203312) | Hardwood forest soil microbial communities from Morgan-Monroe State Forest, Indiana, United States - atmos_gasesECM1C_05 | ecosystem: Environmental > Terrestrial > Soil > Temperate... | reverse complement strand
GCGTACACCGTCCGAACTAACTCGGCCGGCGTCGCTGCCAGGGGCAGACACTCACACGGCGTTGGGAGACTGGGGCATTTCTCAGCAAGAGCGTCAGGCGCTGGTCTCGTCTGGGGCGATGGCCAAATCTTAAGACCGCAAGGGACCATTCTCGATCCCACTGTGGAGTAGGAGGTCCGCTGGCAGGCCAGTATGCCTGCTCTCCCGTGACTTGGCCGCCGCTTGATTGCGGCGGCCAATCTTCAGCAAGGTGTGAAGTTTTGACGATTGCTCGAGACAATGCGCGGCACAGGCGAGAGCCGTTTTAGCGGAGGATAAGGTGATCGATAAGCGCTTCGGGGAGACACGTTTGATCGTCGTGAGACACGGCGCACCCGACGAAGGAAATTGCCTCGATCCCGGAGATCCTCCCTTGAGCTCGGAGGGACGCTTGCAGGCACAGCGTCTGGCCCAACTGCTTGCTGCGGAAGGTATCGATCGCATTGTCTCAAGTCCGCAGCGGCGGGCTCGCCAGACGGCGGAGCCGTTGGCCTCGCTGGTCGGTTTATCGATCAACATACTCCACGGGATCGCGGAGGTTGACCTGCATACCCATCGATACCGCTCACCCGAAACGATAAAGCGCGAATGCCCAGAACGCTGGTCGGAGTTTCTTGCGTCACCCGCAGCTTTCTTTGGCAAAGATGAAGACCAATATAATGTGTCGGTGCTCGGGGCGTTCGAAAGCCTCATGACCTCAGATGCGTGCACCATTGCGGTCTTCAGCCACGGCACGCCAATAAAGGTTCTGGTTCAGCGCGCCCTTGGACTTGAGAGCCGGCGCAAACTGCGGATCGGCCATTGTTCCGTGACACGAATATCCGGTACGTCGCTCGGGAATATGGCGGTTGAATGCGTGAACAACGAACTTCGGCTAGATCAGGCAGACTGATTAGGGGCGGAAACCAAACACCGGATCGAAGAGAGCGGGTTGGTGTCGCGTGGCATCTTGACTGAACCGTGGCAGTTTCTGATGAAAAATGCGCTCCATACTACGGCGTGGCTTCTCGCCGCGGCAATCATCGGGCAGGAACCGCATCTGAAGTCCTGGCGCAGCCGTTTCCTTCAAGACGGATCACATTGATGGTGCCGTTTCCTGCTGGAACCGCTAGTGAGGGCGTGACCAGGCGCTTGGCGGAGAGCACCCACGATCAAGCTGGCGCAACGGTATTGGTCGAGAACCGGCCTCTAGGTCCCCACGCAGGCCGTCCCCCGGTCGAGTACGACGATGTCGCGCTCGATCGCCAGCGAGCGGAAGCGGAATTTGTCGCCGGCTGGGAAAAACTCGGTTCGGATCGTTTCCCCAGGAAACACCGGGCGACTGAAGCGAACGGCGAGCGACTTGAGCCGCTCAGGCGTCCTGCTAGCGAAAGTCGACAGGATGGCTCGGGTTGCAACACCAAGCGTGCAAAGTCCGTGCAGGATCGGTCGCTCAAAGCCCGCCTTTCGGGCGGCTTCTGGATCAGCATGGATCGGATTGTAGTCGCCGCTAAGCCGATAGATGAGGGCTGATTGCGGAAGCGTGGAGATTTCGCAGCCGGCCGAAGGCCGGCCGTCCGGCATCGGTGCAGCAGCATCACCGGCATCACCAAAGCTGCCGCACCCGCCATCGCCGCGAAGAAACAGGACCGAGCGCACAGTTGCGAGACGCGTGCCCGTCTCGCTGTCGGTAAGGGTCTTGACGAGGTGGAGAATGGCGCCTTTTCCTATGCCCTTGTCTTCGACCGCGACAATTTCATAATCCCCTCTGACGGATCCTTCGGGAGGAATCGGGTGGTGGATCTCAAAGGTCTGTTCGCCGTGCAGTAGCTTGATCCAATCAATTGCGAGTTCCGGCGCCGTGACCCAACGACCGGGATGGGCAAGTACGCAACAGATCGATGGGACCGCCTGAAGCCTATCCTCGAGGACATAGCCCAAATGCTCTGGATTGAGCGCATCCGAACCGAAGCCGAGGCCGAGCGCGTACAGGATCGTGTCGCGACGCGTGAAGCGTTGCGTCACGGGAGTGAAGCGAAATTTTCGGACTTCATCGAGGTTCACTGGACGCTCCTACTGGCCGTGGTTGGCGCTTGCTCGTGGTCTCTACCTTATAGTACGATAGTGTACGACATGATGCCAGCGGATGTGGAGTAAGCGTCTTGGAATCTTTGGATCGCCTATCGGCGCGGGGAATGCGCCGTTGGGGCTGGGCAGACCTGACCTCGAGGCAACCGGCTCATGGGAGGGATGGCAGTGGCCGCCCTTCTTATGATCGCTATTGGTTCATGCGGGCCCACGTGGGGCACCGACAGAAAATACGGGCCAGGCGTCAGTGATACGGAGATCAGGGTAGGAAATACGTCGCCTTATAGCGGCCCGGCATCTGCGTTTAGCATGGTTGCGAAAACTGAGGCCGCTTATTTCAAGAAGATCAACGACGAGGGGGGCATCAACGGACGCAAGATCGTCTTCCTTTCGTACGACGACGGCTATTCGCCGCCCAAAACGGTTGAGCAAACCCGCCGACTCGTCGAGAGCGACGAGGTTTTGCTCGTGTTCAACGCCATGGGAACTGCAACGAACTCCGCCGTGCAGAAATATCTCAATGGGAAGAGGGTACCTCAGCTCTTTGTCTCCAGCGGAGCTGCAAAATGGAACGACCCCAAAAAGTTTCCGTGGACGATTGGCTTTACACCTAGTTATGAGACTGAGGCTGAGTTCTACGCTAGCTATCTCTTGAAAAATCGACCCAACGCGAAGATCGGAGTCCTGTTTCAAAATGATGATCTCGGCAAAGACTATGTCCGAGGCCTGAAGCGGAAGCTTGGTCAAAATGCGCAGTCGATGATCGTCGCGGAAGAGGCATTCGATATTTCGGAGCCTTCCATCGACTCCCATCTCGTCAAGCTAAAGGCGTCGGGCGCTGACGTGCTTCTCGACATCGCCACGCCGAAATTCGCCGCCCAAGCGATCAAGAGGGTATCGGAGATTGGTTGGCGACCGCTCCATATCTTGAGCTATGTGTCAGCGTCGATCGGCAGCGTGATCAAGCCAGCGGGCCTGGAGAATGCTCAGGGCATCATTTCCGCACCCTACTTTAAGGATCCGAACGATCCTGAATGGAAGGGCGACGCCGGATTCCTGGAGTTCAGCGCATTCGTTGACAAGCATCTCGCAGCCGCCGACCGAAGCGACACATTGATCGTCAACGGCTACAATACGGCACAAGCATTGGTCTACGTGCTGCGTCAGTGCGGCGACGATCTGACACGAGAGAATGTCATGAGCGTTGCTACGAATTTGAAGGACGTCGAGCTTGGGATGCTGTTGCCGGGCATTCGATTGCATACATCTCCGGACGACTTCGCACCCATCAAGGAATGGCGCTTGATGCGGTTTGAGGGATCGAAGTGGCGTCTGCTGTAGTAGGCGTCGTACCACACTAAGAGATCGATATTGGAAGGATCAGGCGGCGCGCCGTCGCCGCCGGATCTTCGGCTTTGTCGCCGGCTCCACTTTCGCTCCATTCGAAGCGTTGCCGTCTGATAGGGCAAGCAGATTGTGCTTCATCGCCAACAAGGCGTTCGCTGCGGCTTCCAGCCCGTTGCGGTCGATGCCTTTGGCGATGCTGGTGTTGAACTTGTCGGTCTCCTTGCGAATTCGTTCCAGGAAGCCTTTGGCCTGCTTGGTTACGAAGACGCGCTTGACGCGTCGGTCGACTGGGTCCGCCTGGCGGATTACAAATCCGGACGATTCCAGGCGATCGATCAAGGCGCCCACCGCCACCTTGCCGACGTCCAGTTCATTGGCTAGCTGAGTTTGGGGCAGCCCATCCTTGCGTGAAATGAAGGCCAGCACCCACCATTGCGAACGGGTGATGCCGAGGGGGGCAAGGGCACGATCGAACATCATCCTCCTCAGCCGCGACACATCATGAATAAGGTATCCGAGTCGCAGATCCCAGTCGGGCTGATCAACCATCCAGTTTCCCTTGAAGCGAGCCTAGCGGCCGCTGAACTCATACCATACACTAACGTATTTTCTAACGTATTTTAATGACCGATCAAGTCGGCCGAGCATTCTCGTCGCCGGGCCGGGCGAGATGGCAAGAATAGAGCTGGTAGAGCGCCGACCGACCGCGGTCAGTTGAGTTCTTTTGGGGAATATTCGAGCAGGTGCCTGGCAATGATCAGCCTCTGGATTTCGCCCGTTCCCTCGTAAATGTCGAAAATTCGGGCATCTCGGAACAGCTTCTCCAGCGGCGCGGAGGCCGAAAGGCCTGCCGCTCCAAGAACTTCGATACAGGTCTGGGTGACCCGACGCGCCAGTAGGCCGCCCATGGCCTTGGCCATTGACGATTCAACTTTGCCAGGCCCCTCGCGTTGTTCAATCCATTTGGCGCGGACCACCGTGAGCCAGGTCGCTTCCCACTCTGCCTCCAACGCCAGGAGCCGGGCGGCGGCCGCCGACTGCGCCGACAGGTGCGTATTGTAGTCGGGTGCGATCCCGGCGCTGCGAAGTTGACCCCACGTATACTCGAGCGCTGCTCGAGAGACGCCCAGCGCATAGGCTGCAACGACCGGTCGAGATTCGCTGAATGATTGTAGTGTCTTCTTCAGATCGCCATCGACATGATTGAACGAAGGTATCTCGCAGTCGACAAAAGAGAGCGCCGCTGTATCCTCCCAGCGGATGCCCATCTTCCGGATCTGAGGGCCAACATCAAAGCCTGGCGTGCCCTTCTCAACAATGAAGGTGGAAAGACGCTGTGGTTGCGCAGGATGAAGTACCCGAGCCAAGACCAGTACGGCGTCACATCCTTGAGCGTAAGTGATGAAGATCTTTTCGCCGTTGAGGGTCCAATTGCCGGTCGTTTGGTCGAACCGCGCAGTGGTCCTCACAGAGGCTGGGTCCGAACCGCCGACTGGCTCAGTTAGTCCGATCGCGATGGTTCGGTCGTGCCAGCGGTCATACTGCTCGGCGCTGCCAGCGATTTTCAAAACGGTATTGCCGAGCGAATATCTATGCTCGCGAAGCGGAACGCCGCCGTACCAATCTTCCAGATAGAGCAAGGCATTGATGATCTTGGGACCACTGGTTTCCTCGACAAAGGCATCAAGCAGGGCCCGAACATCGGGGCATCCGGCTGCTTCGGGATATTCATGTGGCAGCAGACGATCTTCGTCGCTCTCGAAATCTCTGGCATACTTCGCGGCCAGGTTGGCCTGACGACGTGCTTCTGAGAGTAATTCGCGGTCCCGCTCGGTAAATTCAAAGCTGATCATAGGCGTCTCCAGATCGCGCGCTCAGGCGCCCACTAGGCCATCGAGAACTGATAGAGAGCGAGCGTTGCGGTACCACATCTCCAGCGGTAGATCGCGCACAAAGCCATGACCGCCGAACATCTGTAAGCCCTCGTCGGCGATCCGCATTGCGGCATCGCCCGCATAGAGCTGCGCCAATCGGGCACTGCGGGGTGCAGTCGTGTGGCCGTCCAGCTCCGCCGCCGCCCTTAACCCCATCCAGCGCATCGCATCGACGGCGATATGCATGTCGGCCAACCGAAAGGCGACACTTTGCTTCCGAGCGATAGCTTCGCCGTGAACGATGCGGGTCTTGGTGTAAGGGAGCGCGAAGTCCAAGACCGCGCGCGACAGGCCGGAAAGCATGGCGCAAAGGGCGATTCGGGAGGCGTCACGCACACGCTGGATATTCGCGCCGTGTGTCTCGCCGAGGCGCATCGATGTCGGGATCCTAACGGCATTGAATGTCACGGTTGCACAATCGAGGCCGCGTAATCCAAGGGTCCCCTCGGGGGAAGAAATGCGCACGCCTGGTGCATCGAGCGGCACGATAAGCGCTTCGTCCATGTTAACGCACCTGACGAGCACCAGAAGATGACTGCACTGCGCGGCTAGCGGGGCCATCGCCACACCGTCTAGCTCGAAACCATCTGTTCCGCGCTTGACGCAGGCCCGAGCGGTTTGAGGCGTCCCGCCATTGACTTCGACTATCGCAGAAAGTCGTGGCCTCTCAGAGAGAAATGGCGGCAATAAATCATCGCGCTGTCGATCCGATCCTTGCTCGGCGACCGCTTTGACGAAGCCAAGTGATGCCGCAACTGCAGCGGCAACAGTTGCGTCTCCGGTTGCAAGTTCCTCAAGGACCAAGGCATTCAGAACGGTTGGTTGCTCCATGGTCCGGAAGGAAGGATCGGCAACGGTTTGAACGATGCCGAGGGTCCAAGTCTTAGACAGAGTCGGGGACGCGATACGCGCTGCTTCATCGGCGGCGCGGGCGGCTGGAGCTAGCGTTGATTGCGCGAAGTCAGCGGCTGCGGCGCGCGCGATGGCTTGTTCCTCTGTCAATTCGAAGGAAATCACGGCGAACTGCTTAAGGGACGACCGACGCTGTTCACAGGTCTCTAGCGGCAAGCGCGTGGTGCCCGCTCTCGTTGATGCTGATGATGGCAACTTCCCCATCGCTTCGTACGCGAAGGCGAGTGATTGAGCCGTAACCCGGGAGGAAATGCACGAAGCCGTTCAATTTGAGAGCCCGTGACAGTACAACGTTGATCGGCATGCCGTGGGTGAAAACCGCGACTGTCTGCTTCGCGTGCCCCCCGCGCGCAACTTCCGCAAGCGCACCGAGTACTTCGATCTGAAATCGATCGGGATCCCCTCCCAAATAGCGGATAGGGTCGGTCAGAAACCGTTGCCATTCCTCGTTGCCGAGGCTCCGCAATGTTTCGACGGAACGGTATCGGGCGCCAAATCTGTCCGCCTCCGCCCAGCCGTCAATAGTGTCGATTGCCAGGTTCAGACGTTGAGCGAGTGGTTCCGCCGTTTGCCGCGCGCGGCGCAAGGGACTTGCGACAATTCGGCCCACTGCTTCCAGGCTGAGGAGCGCGGAAATAGCTTCCGCTTGTCGTCGTCCCTCCGGATTTAGAGGCGGATCACCGGGAGACGTGGCATCGTTCTCGTCCGGCCGGCCGTGGCGCACAAGAATAATCTTCATGGGGCGTCCAGAGGGTCCACCCGACCACAACCTGCTGCGTCGTGGGTCGGTCGAACCGTTGTTGTTTTTGAGATCGTACAATAGCGAACTAATGTGTCAAGCGTGGCCAACAGCCGTACTTCGACGGCGCGCAGTTCTTTTTGCGTCGAATTCACCCAAATCCGTAACTTTTACAAACTGTGCACCTAACGCATGGAGGTGCCCCGTTCTCCGCAATTTACATGCCAAGTACGCCAGCGTATCAATTCAGCGGCGGGATCAATGTGAAGGGGAACGCGGATGTCAAAGCCTCTCGCGGGAATTAAGGTGTTAGATTTCTCGAAGGTGTTGGCGGGACCGCTTTGCAGCCAGTATCTCGGCGATCTTGGTGCTGAGATCGTAAAGGTAGAAATGAAGGGACAGGGCGACGAAACGCGCGGATGGCCGCCGTTTCCCGCGCCGGGCTTTGGGGCTGTGTTTCTAAGCGCGAACCGGAACAAGCGCAGTATCGCCATCGATCTCAAGACTGAGAATGGACGCGATATCGTGCACGAGCTTGCGCGGACCGCTGACGTGGCGATCGAGAGTTTCGGCGCTGGCGTGGCCGAGCGTTTAGGGATCGACGCGGCGACGTTACGTCCCCTGAACGAGCGACTGATCCATTGCAGCATTTCAGGATTCGGCCGTAGCGGCCCCTTGAGGAATGCCCCGGGTTATGACGTGATCCTTCAAGCCTTCTGCGGCATCATGGCGATGACGGGTGATGAGGGAGGCGGCTATGTGCGCAGTCCGATCTCGCCGATCGATCAGATGACCGGCGTGCATGCCTTTAGCGGGATCCTCGCAATGCTCTATGCTCGGGAGAAAACCGGACAGGGCGGAACGATCGAGGTGTCACTGTTCGAGACGGCGATGGGGCTGCTCGGTTACAACTTGCAGACATTTTGGGAGCGGGGGATCCAGCCGGCGAAGTGCGGTTCAAGCCATGAGTCGCTTTGCCCGTACCAAGCTTTCGAAACAGGTGACGGGCCGATAATGATTGGGGTGGCGAACGACAACCTTTGGCGAAAATTCTGCGGTGTAGTCGGGCTTGCGGACATCCTGGATGACCCTCGCTTCCGAACGAATGCCGATCGGGTCCGGAATAGGGCGGAAACGCTTGGCCGCGTACAGGCGGCCCTCATGACACGCCCAGCCGTAGCTTGGAACGAGGCGCTGGCGGCCGCCGGCGTGCCTTGCTCACCCATAAATTCTCTGACGCAGTTGTTGAGCCATCCCCATTCCGACGCGAGCGGGATCATCGTCAAATACGATCATGCTCAGGCTGGGCCGCTGAAGGGCGTCGGGCACCCTGTCCGGATCAATGGACAGGCGCGGACGGCGGGGAGAGCTCCTCCTGCGCTCGGACAGCATACGGATGAGGTGCTGTCTGAGCTTGGCATGTCGCCGGAGCGGATCGATGCATTGCGTGACGCCGGCGTGATCGGGTGAACTGAGCCGTCGCGAGAACAAGGAGGCGGGTGATGAATGAGGTCGCGGTAAGCAAATATACGACGATCGCAATCGAAGAGCGACCGGGAATCGATATCGTTTCGTTGGACCGGCCAGAGTCGCTGAACGCTGTTACGCCGACGATGATCGCGGAGTTGACGTCATACCTGTCTTCGCTGCACGACAAGCTCGAGACGCGGGTGGTCATCCTACGCGCTAACGGCCGCGCATTTTGTGCCGGCGCCGAACTCGGTTCGGAGGCGTTCGCAGCGCCCGGCAAGGGAAGGCCGCAACGTCAGCTGTTAATGCAACAGCGCTACTCGGGCGTCGTTCGTCTTATGAGGAGCTGCCCCCAGCCGATCGTCGCGCTTATCCAGGGCGCGGCGTGCGGAGCCGGCTTTTCGTTGGCGCTGGCAGCGGATGTTCGTTTCGCTTCGCCGCAGGCCCGGATGAATGCCGCTTATATCCGCGTCGGCGTTGGCGGCTGCGACATGGGGTCAGGGTACTTGCTGCCCAGATTGATCGGACTGTCAGTCGCGTCGGAACTCCTTCTCAGCGGTCGGTTCATCGAGGCTGAAAGAGCTAAGGCGGTCGGTCTGGTGAGCGACGTCGTTCCGGCCGATCAGTTGTTGGCGACCGGTCTCGCTTACGCCGCCGACCTGTTGAGAACCGCGCCGATGGGACTACGGTTGACCAAGCAGACGCTCAATGCGTTGATCGACGCACCAAGCCTCGAGACCGCCCTCACTATGGAAGATCGTCAGCAAGTGATCTTGCTTGAAACTACTGACCATCGCGAAGCGGTAGCCGCGTTTCAGGAAAGGCGGCCACCGGTCTACCGCGACCAATGACCGTTTCCTTGGTGCGGCCCTAGCGCCGGAGACGAGGCTGCGCTTCAGGCCTGGCGCACGTGCTGGGCGAACGCAACGGGACCGCCAAGATAGGCTGGATAGCCAATCTCGCGAACCACGGCGTAGTCCGCCATTCGCAGTTGCTCCGCCGTCAGGTCGCGGGTCAGAGGGAGCACCGCTTCACTGAGGCGTTGCATGAGCTCAAGTGCAGGACGACGCCGCGCATCGTCATTAGCCTGATGCAGCCAATAGCCAGATCCGGCGCTAGGACGAAGGGCCGGAACAGTTGGCAAACCAGGGCTCGTGAAGCCGATGGCCGCCAGGAGATGGTCGCTGGGCCGTTCGGCTTCGAGGGCCGATCGTGTCGCGGCGACCAGGTCAGCGACAAACGCCGGTCGCTTGCCGGATTTTGTCAGACGATCATGGTCGGTTCGGCCAAGGAAGAGAGTCTGGATCATATTGCGCGCCTCGGCGCGCTGGATTAGGTGCGAAAAAATGGCCATCTCGCTCCGGATGGCGCCGTCGAAACATTGCGGGAGGCCGAATTCGACGCAATCAAGGATGGCCAGGGGGGCGGGATAGTGTCCGAGTGTTTTCGACAGAACTTGCTCCCGGGCGGGCCCGAGCAGCTTGCCGACGTCTGTTAGCGAAGGAGGCGTCCAATCCGGGTGATCCCAAGGCTGTCGTGCAGTGGGCGCCGAGAGCAACCAGGCTTCGGCCGCCGCCACTTCTTCGCCGGGAGCTACAAGAGCATCGACGAGGCCGCTTTCTTGGGCTGCCGCGCCTGACAGCCTCGCTCCCTCCAGCAGCACCGGAAGCGCACGCTGGATACCGATGAGCCTTGGCAGACGTTGGGTACCGCCGGCCCCCGGCAAGAGCCCAACCAGGGACTCAGGCAACCCGAGCGCGGCCCGCGAGTCGTTCGTTAGCACACGATAGTGTGCACCCAGCGCCAGTTCGCATCCGCCGCCAAGGGCGAGGCCCGCGATCGCTGCGGCAATCGGCTTGCCGCAGCTCTCCAAGGCACGGATGGCAAGACTAAGTCTGAAGAAGTGGTCGTAAGCAGCGTTGAAACGAGCGTAGGCGGGTTTCCCCATGATCATGTCGTAGGCGACCCCAAGCTCGGTGAGATCCGCTCCGGCACAAAATGCGCTATTTTTACCAGAACGAATGACGACGCCGCGCGCATTGCCGTCGGCGAGCCAGCGAGCGAACACGCCAAGCTCGACGATTGCCGCCTCTGAAAACACGTTCATTGTGCGACCAGGCGCATCGAAGACGAAGTGGATCAATCCGTTGTCTTTCAATTCCAGACGGAACTGTTCGAGCTTGGGAGGGGCCGACGTCATAGGAAACCTTTATCTTCTGGAGCGGAGCAGCCGCCCGTCGGTTCAAAAGCCGACGCGGTCGCCGCCCTTGAGTGAGAGGATCTCGCGGGCTTCATCGGCCGTTGCGGCTTCGAGACCGAGACCTTCGATGATCTTGCGGACTTGTCGAACCTGAGCGGCGTTCGAGGTCGCAAGCTGCCCGGCGCCGACCCACAAGCTGTCTTCGAGGCCGACGCGAACATGGCCGCCCATCGCCGCCGCCATGGCCGCTACAGGCATCTGGTTTCTGCCGGCACCCAGGACGGACCAGCGATAGGCATTGCCGAATAGGCGGTCGGCCGTACGCTTCATGTGCAAGACGTCATCGGGATGGGCGCCAATGCCGCCAAGGAGACCAAAGCATGTCTGGATGAAGAGAGGCGCCTGGACAAGGCCCTCGGTCAAGAAGTAGTGCAGATTGTACAGATGGCTCGTATCGTAGCACTCAAACTCGTAACGCGCGCCGGTCGCGTTCAATGTTTCAAGGGCATAACGAATATCCTTGAAGCTGTTTCGGAAGACCAGGTCATGCGAGCCTTCAAGCATGGCCGGCTCCCAGTCGTGCTTGAATTCCTTGTAGCGCTTCAGCATCGGAAAGAGCCCGAAATTCATCGATCCCATGTTCAGGGAGGCGACTTCAGGCTGCCATTTGGCCGCGGGACGAACGCGCTCCTCTACGCTCATGTACGGTGAGCCGCCTGTCGTCAGATTCACCACAACGTTCGATGATTGCTTGATCACGCGCAGAAATGGCTCGAACGCTTCGGGGCTCTGGTCCGGTCGACCGTCCTGAGGATTTCGGGCATGCAGGTGCACGATAGCTGCGCCGGCATCGGCAGCTTCGAGGGCAGAGCTGGCGATCTGCTCTGCGGTCACCGGCAGGTGCGGTGACATCGACGGGGTATGGATGGAGCCAGTAATGGCGCAGCTGATGATGACTTTGCTTTTCGCCACGGTGCGTATCCTCCCACTCAGAATTTGGCTTCAAAGGCCGTCCAGCTGTTGGCCAGGGCATCGCGATGATGCTTGGCGGCGATCCCGATCAGGGCGTCGGCTCGCTCTCGGTGCGTGAGCCCACGCAGGTCGGCCGCACCGTGTTCGGTAACGATGACATCGGTGTCCATGCGCCCGAGAGAAACGGGCCCGGCGCCGCCGTTCGGCCCCACAATGCGGCTTACGCGGCCTCCGGCAGCGGTCGCCGGAAGCGCAATGATGCGTAGTCCGCCGCCGCACCAGGCCGCGCGGGCGAAGTCCGAGGCCCCGCCCGGCCCCGATGTCAGGCCTTGGGTGGCCATCTCAGCGTAGACTTGACCGAACAGGTCGACTTCGATCGCGGAATTGACTGATACGAACCGGTCGATAGCGGCGACGACTTTCGGACCATGGGTGTTCGAGACCGGCGTAAATGCGAACGACGGCCCGGACACGGCGGAATAAAGCTCCTGCGAACCGATGGCGACGCCCCCCGTAATAGCGCAGCCGGAGGCAAGGGCACCGGCGTCGGCGAGATCCAGGACAGCATCTCCGATCAGGCCGGAATGAATTCGAATATCGCGGTGACGGGTCAAGGCACGCAGCACTGCAGTCGGGATCTTTCCGAGGCCCGTCTGCACAGTGCCCCCGTCTGGAATGTACGTGGCGACGTGTTCCGCGATGATTTGGGCGACAGGGTCCGCGCCGCCCTCGGTGAAACCGAGCAGCCGCTGCTCTCCCTCGACCACTGCGGTTAGCTCGGAATAGGGAATGCCGGCGTGGCCGCGGGTGCGCGGCATCAGCGGATTGATGTGTGCGATCCGAACAGGAACTCGAGGCCACACGTCCGCGAAAAAATCCGCGACGGGGCCGAAACTGCAGAGTCCGTTCTCATCGGGTGGTGCCGCCATAAACAGCGCGGCGCCGATCCGGACCGTTCGCAGGCGGTTCAGGATATCGCCATAACAGAGTGGAAAGAACGAAACCGCCGCGCCCGCGGCCTTGAGCTCGGGCGTCATGAAAAACGTTTCCACCCGGCAGCGTGGATTGGCGAGGTAGGTTCGGGTATTCAGTTTTGGGACGAAGATGCCGGTGAACGTCATCGCCCCAAGGGCCTCGCCGGCGCGCAATACCGCGTCGGCGAGAAGTAGAGATTCTCCAGAACAGGCTACCACCAGGGTGCGCCCGTCAGGAGGAAGGACGGATGCGAGCGAAGCGGGGTCAATGCGGTGCGGCACCACGATTCGCTCCCCGATAGATCACTTCGCGTATTTGTGGAAGTCAGGCTTGCGCTTCTCGTTAAACGCACGCACGCCTTCCTTCGATTCTTCCGTCTCGTAGAACAGCTTCACGGAATAAAGCGAGGCCATGCTGATGCCACGGATGTTCTCGCTGTCGGCGTTGAACGAACGCTTGGCGAGAGCGAGGGCCGTCGGCGAACGCTCCGCAAGCGTGTCCGTCCAGACCTTGACGGCTGCGTCGAGTTCGGCCGCCGGCACCACCTTGTTGACGAGGCCCATTTCATAAGCCTGCTGCGCGGTGTAGCGCTCGTTCAGGTACCAGATTTCGCGAGCGCGCTTGTCGCCTACATGCCGGGCCAGCAACGCCGTACCCCAGCCGGGATCTACCGATCCCACCTTCGGGCCGACCTGGCCGAACGTGGCGGTGTCGGCTGCAATCGTCAGGTCACACAGAGTCGCAAACACGTTGCCGCCGCCGATGGCGAAACCGTTCACTCGCGCAATGACGGGCTTTGGCACATCGCGGATGATCGACTGAAACTCGTCGATGGGGAGACCGACGATGCCGCGACCGTCGTATTGCCCCTCGTGTGCGCTCTGATCGCCGCCGGTACAGAAAGCCTTGTCGCCGGCGCCGGTCAATACGATGCTGGACACGCCTTTATCATCGCCCGCGATCTGGAAAGCGCGAACGAGCTCATCGATCGTCTTGGCGCGGAACGCGTTGTAGAGCTTCGGGCGATTGATGATGATCCAAGCGGCGCGATCACGCTTCTCGTAGATGATATCTTCGAATGTTGGCAGATTCGTCATGGTTTCCTCTCTTGTGCGCACGGCAGGTGCGCTACTGCGTCGAAACTTGCGTTAGTGAGGACCGGCTCGCGGTCAGATCATGTTCATACCGCCAGCGACGGAAATAGTCTGGCCGGTCATGAACGCAGCATCGTCGGAAGCGAGGAATGCGACGATACCGGCGTAGTCCTCCGGTTCGCCCATTCGCTTGAGCGGGATGCCGCGTACCATCGCGTCCTTCCACTTAACGGCCTGTTCGCCTTCGCCGAGAACGGACGCCATCATCGGCGTATTGGTCGGGCCGGGACAGACCGCGTTGAGCAACACGCCCTTGCTCGCGAGTTCGCGCGCGACCGACTTGGTGAAGCTGATCAATCCGCCTTTGCAAGCTGAGTAGACTGCTTCGTTGCTGGTGCCCACGCGGGCGGCATCGGAGGCAATATTGATGATTCGTCCGCCCCGACGCTCAACCATCAGCGGTGCTACGACGTGGTGAGTATTGAGCGGCCCCATCATATTGATCCGAATGATCTTGTCCCACAGCGCTTGGTCGGTCGCGAGGAAGGGCATCGGCTTGTCCCAGCCGGCGTTGTTGACCAAGGCCCAGATCGGGCCTAGCTCGGCTTCGACCTTGCCCACTGCTTCCTTGACCGCGGCGTAGTCGCCGACGTCGAGTCCGTAGGTCTTGATGGTGGCTCCGGCACCCGCCAGCTTGGCGGTCTCGCCGCCCGCTTCGGGCTTGAGATCGAAAATCGCGACTTTGCAGCCTTCCTGCGCCAAGCGAAGACTGAGGGCGCGGCCTATTCCTTGTCCGCCGCCCGTTACAATCGCCACTTTGTCCTTCAACCCACGCATCGCATGTCTCCGTGTTTCATCCCATAAGATCCAATTCGGCGCCTTCTGCCTCTTCAGCTTCACCGCCCAGCATCTCGAGCAGCGTATCCTTGAGCGTCCGCAGCGTATCTGCTGCCTGGTTCAATTGCTCCTCAGGAACACGGCTGAGAATTTCAAGCTCGGTGCTCTCGACCTTCTCGCGAATGGTATTGACCATCTTGGCGCCGGTGCGCGTCAGGTAGACGCGCCGCGCTCGTCCATCATTCCGGTCCGCGCGCCGTTCAACGAAGCCCGCGTCCTCCATGCGATCGAGCAAACCGCCGATTGCCACCTTTGTTAGGTCCAGATCCGTCGCGAGTGCCGTCTGCGTCATCCCATCGCGGCGGGAAAGGAAGGCGAGCACCCACCATTGAGAGCGGGTGATGCCGAGAGGCTTGAGCGACCTGTCAACGACGACTCGCCGCAGACGAGAAACGTCGTGAATGAGGAAGCCGAAGCGAAGGCTTGAATTGAGATCTCTAGCCATTGAAAGTCCTTACGGATGCGGCCGCTGTACGTCGGGTTAGGCGGCACGCTGTTCCGTCGTCATTCGCGCCGCGCTCTCGACTTTGAGCGGTCCTTGAACATTTCCCTCGCGATGATGGTCTTCATCACCTCGATCGAGCCGCCGGCTATCTTGACGACGCGTGCGTCGGCATAGGCCCGGCAGATCGGATACTCCCACATATAGCCCCATCCGCCGAAGAGCTGCAGGCATTTGTCCACTGTCTCGCAGTGCAGCTCCGAGGTGACCATCTTGGCCATGGCGGCGTCGACCGGGTCCAGCTTTCCTGAGATGAACAGTTCGATGCACCGATCGGTGAACACCCGGGCCATGGTCGCCCGCGCCTTGAGGTCGGCTAGGACAAACTGAGTATTCTGGAAATCTGCAATGGTTTGACCAAACGCCCTGCGCTCGGTCGTATAGTCGACCGTCCATCCGATTACCGTCTCGGTGACGGTGGCGGATCGGATCGCCTGGGCCAGACGTTCCTGCGCTAGTTTGGTCATCATGTGCTGGAAGCCGCGCCCTTCGGAGCCGAGCATATTGGCCGGAGGCACGCGAACGTTGTCGAAGAACAGTTCGGACGTGTCCTGCGCCTTCATGCCAAGTTTTTGCAGGTTCCGTCCGCGCTGGAATCCTTCGCGGTTCGATTCCACGAGAAACAGCGTGATGCCGTTTGCGCCTGCAGCCGTATCGGTCTTGGTCGCCAGTACGATCACGTCGCAAAGCTGGCCATTCGAAATGAAGACTTTCTGACCGTTGATGACGTACTCATTGCCATCGCGCACGGCCTGCGTACGGACCGCCTTCAAATCGCTGCCGGCATGTGGCTCCGTCATGCCCAGCGATCCGATCGCTTCGCCGCGCACCATCTTGGGCAACCAGTGCCGCTTCTGCTCCTCGGTGCCGAAGGAGAGGATGTAGGTTGCGACAAGATCCGTATGGATGAGAAAGCCCGGACCACTGGCGCCGACCCGCCAAAGTTCTTCAAACACGACAACGTCGAACAGAT
>Ga0307474_10001645_pt1 | contig 16125 bp, 20 predicted proteins | sample atmos_gasesECM1C_2_FD_203312 | JGI IMG/M metagenome (GOLD analysis project Ga0307474, IMG submission 203312) | Hardwood forest soil microbial communities from Morgan-Monroe State Forest, Indiana, United States - atmos_gasesECM1C_05 | ecosystem: Environmental > Terrestrial > Soil > Temperate... | reverse complement strand
GCCAGATGGCGTCACGTCTGTCATGATGATGCTCCGCGACCTTCCGACGACCTCGCTCATGGTTGTCGCGGGAGGAAAGATTGCTTTCAAGTATGGCGATGTTGCCGAAGTAAGTTATCTCGCGTCGGTCCGCAAGAGCATCCTGTCGATGCTGTTCGGAAATTATGTCGAAAGCGGCGCAATCGACCTTGAGCGAACCATCGGTGACCTTGGTATCGACGATGTTGGGGGCCTGCTGCCGATTGAGAAGTCTGCAACGATCGCGGATCTCCTGACGGCCCGCTCGGGGGTCTATCATCCAGCGGCCAGTCCAGGGAGCGACACGAAGGACACACCGGCTAGAGGTTCGCAGCGTCCGGGCAGCTATTTCTATTACAACAACTGGGACTTCAATGTCCTGGGAGCCATATTTGAGAAATTGACCGGAAAGACTGTCTTCGCAGCGTTTCAAAGCGACCTCGCCGGCCCTTTGCAGCTGCAGGACTTCGATCTGTCCAGGCAAAGGATGCTGGGCATTGAGGAGCAGTCGCGCTATCCCGCCTACCATTTCTTTCTGTCCGCACGGGATATGGCCCGGCTTGGGCTCGTCATGGTTCGACAGGGCCGCTGGAATGGTCATAAGGTGGTGCCGCAAGCGTGGGTGCAAGCGAGCACGAGCGTCAAAGTTCTTAGTTCTGGCTTGACCGGTTCGTTCAAGGGTCGACCGCTCGGCTACGGGTATTTGTGGTGGCTTCCTGAGGCTCGCTCGAACACTGAGGACTGGGCCCGTTCGTTTCTTGCGGCTGGGAGCTACGGGCAATTCATTCTCGGACTTCCCCAGATCGATACGGTCATCGTTCACCGCGTCGCGGTGACTGACTCATTTGCCGTAGCAGGAAACCTCTGGACGGACCGTTCTTCGCACAAAGGTGTCTCGGCGGTTGAGTTTTTAAAAATTGCCGACGCTGTCCTGTCTGCGCGGAAGGCGGGGATTCCATAGACGAGATGAAGGTGCTTGAATGTGGGATCGGAAGGCGCTCTGATCTGGGGTGCAGCATCTGGCTGACTGGTTGCTATGAGTCGTCCAAACCGCGTTAACCGGGTGATAGACACCCGAATATCAAAGACGATATTCATCGCCTTCATTATGGCCCACAAAAACGTCAGCCTGTGATCGATGCCAGCAACGCCCTACCGTGCTGCGGTTCGATCCTGTTCGCGACGATCGTTCGTTGTCTCGCTAGGCCCCGCGCAGCTAGCCTCCAAGACGACCTAGACTCAGACTCCGCAAATTTCGGCGATGCTCGGCAGTCGAGCGCCTCGCGGCCATTAAATCGATCACATAATGTTGTTGGATTAAGACGGCGACAAATCGATCTCGAAAGAGGAAGAGCGAGCCTGTCGGAATCCTGTCCGCCGTTCGCCGTAGCCCTCGGTACGGAGAATCGAAATGATAGCTGATAAATCACGACGTGTTATTCTCGTTTACGCACTGTTGGCGGTGAGGACCATTGCGCTTGGTACTCTCGCTGCGCTTGCAATTGACGCGGTACATATCTCTGACAAGCATATAGTTCTCTCGGGCGCTCAAGTCCGCCAAATAGGTTGCACGTCTGTGCCGCAACCGGCGCAACCTCGCAAGCATGTGCATGATCCTTTCGCATCCATGTTGCTGGGGGTGACAAGTCCTCAAGCTCGGGGCGCAAGAAGTTAACCGACGCGCCAAGCAAGCTGTTTCACTTTTCTTTAGGTGATTTCCCATTTGACCAGATGGGCTTACGTCTGAGCTCGATAACCGACTGATAGCGAGCCATGCCAGCATTGGGTTCGCGGGTCGCTTGTATGGGAGTGCTAATCGTGACCCCTATTCCTTCCACTTCTTCAGATTCTGGAAAATGGTTACCCATCTCGATGCCGCCGCCTGACGGAGAAGACCTCGAGATCTGTGTGATGGACTACGATGAAATCATCGTTCGACTACCGTACCCATGTCGCAGAAGCGGGACTGATTTGGTCGATCCTTCAAACAAAAGGCGCAACGACATACAGCCGACCCATTGGCGCAAATGGACCGAGCGTCGCGCTAAAGGCGTTTGAACTCGACTTGTCGGAGCAGCAGTCGCCGACGCACCCCGCGCGTCCCGGCGTGCCGCCCGATTATGCAGCCTTCCCCAATTGGCCGGAGGGTCAGTATCCGCATTGAGGCCTGCTCAGGCTTCCACTCACGTTACGGCCCGCCGGTTTGGTCTGTCGCCCTACGGTGACCTTTGTAACGACGCTCCAACCTAGCCGGTTACCCGACCAAGCTGCTCGCTGGCTACCGGACCAATCGACAAATCCCGGCTAGAATCCTCGTCTACTGATGGTTCGCGCCTTCGGGGCGCACGGCCAAAAGGCGACATCGTCCGCTACAGCGCCCGCGAAATCGACGCCCGTTCAGCGAATTGCCGATCCGATCTGACATCAGCGCTACCGCGACCGCAGACGTTGCAAATGAAACCGGCCCACGAGGTCGGAAACGGAATAGCTTAATCGAAGGTGATTCTGTGGCCAAAGTGGAGGAGCTCAACGCTCCCGCCGCCGGCCGGGAACCCACACTGCCGCCGCTTCCGCTCATCGGATGTAAAGCCGGTAACGCCGCCTTCGCTGAAGCGTGATCAGCGGAGGCCCGTTCGCAGGGAATGTTTTCACCTAATTGTGGGTATCGGTTGCTGACGGCTCACGCAAATTAGCAGTGTCAGGTGAACTCGGCGGCTTTGAGAGTGCTGGTACAGCGGCATCAACGTCAGATCGTTGTGGCGTGGCTCCGTTGATATCCGTCAATTGAGGAAGAGAGCCATGTCAAGCAACAAGCCGTTTTTAGCCCATCGCGTTATTTTGTGGCAATGCAGCAGTTCGGTGGCGCTTGGAGTGAAGCGGACATCAACAGGCTGGCAAAGCCAGCTGACTCGGTCAAAAATGACCCATCTCGGAAGTAGGCCCTAGTCCAGGGGCGGCCCGGTATGCTTTGATGCGTCGGGCTCGAACTGAGACGCGTGGGTTGCCTCATGTACATGTTCATTCGAAAGTACACCAAGGTTCGCTCGGTTGCGGATGCTGCTCGACGCGCCAAAAGCGGTATCGGTCAGATCCTAAGGGAATCGCACGGATTCAAATTTTATTATGTATTGGATGGGGGCGAAGGCGTCGGTGTGGCGGTGATGATATTCGAGGACCGCGAAAGCGCTAATGCGGCGAACGATAAAGTGCTGGATTTCGTTCGAGCAAGCCTGCATGACCTTCATCTTGGAGACCCCGAAATTGTCGCCGGGGAAGTTTTGGTGAATATAGAATCTGATGCGTAATTGTTCGTAAAGGCTACTCATCCGCTACGAATTGCTTGAATGGGCTATCCAGGTAGCGCGGCAAATGGACGTAAAAATGGACCAGCTCAAGCAGGCCACCCCCCGCAAGATGATCGACACCGCATAAACCCACACCACCGGCGGCCGTGAGAATGGCTTGTCGCGCAGCTCCGACGGCTTGACGTCAAGCTTTCACTCCCCGGCCCGCCGCGCATCGGCACAAGTCCGGAGCAGCTTTTTGCCGCCGGCTGGTTGGCCGCTTCGAAAAGCGCGATTGGACTAGCCGCGCGCAAACGAAAAATTCCGGTCGTCGAAAATCGTTCATCGATGCGGAGGTGGATCTGCGTCGTGCGGGCAGCGATGATTTTTCCTCCAGGGCCCGTCTTGTATGCGAGTGGCGCTTAAGCCACGGCTCGCGCTGTCTCGCCTGATGCTCGAAGCGCGTGCGCAATTTCTGGCTGCGTCCTGCACGTGTTCTCCGATGATACTGCTCGCAATCTTGTGCTGGCTGATCCGGGAATTTCTTGTCGGCTGCGCCGCTCACCTACGAGGGATGTATATGGCTCCACTGTCGCAAAGAACAACGCGGATGTTGGAAGCGCCGTATCGTCTGCTCCACCACCCGGAGAGAAGCTTGAAAGCCAGAGGCCCAAAGTGCGCGTCATTGCAGGCAGTGCAGTGCAGTGAGAACCCGAAGCGCCGGAAGAAAGGCGTAATGACGAGGAGTGATAGTGATGAAAAGCGGATCCAAGCAGGGCCTGCTTGAGCCCGAGCAGGAGCGACAACTTGCGAGAAGGTGGCATGAGCTGGGAGATCGAAACGCCGCTGACGAACTCGTGACGAGGCATCTTCGGTTCGCTGCAAAGGTCGCGAGGGGCTACAAGGGATACGGACTACCGCTTGCAGATCTCGTAGCCGAGGCCAATCTGGGATTGGTCATCGCCGCCTCCCGGTTTGATCCAAACCGCGGCGCGCGGTTTTCGACCTACGCGTTGTGCTGGATGAAGGCCACGATTCTCGATTGCGTCCTGCGCTCATGGTCGCTCGTAAGGATCGGCACAACTGGCGCGCAAAAAAAGCTGTTCTTCCGGCTTCGAAACGAAATGAGCAGACTTGTTGGAACGCCTATGCAGCTGAATGCGCAAGCGGTGGAAGCGATCGCATCAAACCTGGGCGTTGCTTCTCGAGAAGTGATCGAGATGGATTGCCGACTGAGAGGGGACGCTTCCCTCAACCGTGCCATAAATGATGAGGGACAGACCGTCGAGTGGGAAGCCATGCTGGTCGATCCAGCGCCGAATGCCGAGACCATCCTCGTGGAGCAGGAGGAAGGGTTTCGGAAAAAAGTGGCGCTCTTTGCCGCGCTAAATATGCTGACCGAACGTCAGCGGCGGGTCTTCTTAGCGCGACGCCTTGCCCAGAAGCCGCCCACGTTGGACCAACTTGCGCACAAGATGTCGGTCTCGGCGGAGCGCGTTCGGCAGATCGAAGCTCAGGCATTTGCAAAGGTGAAACAGGCAGTCAGGGATCACCTTGGTGCAGCGCCTTTGAGGCTGGGCGCGACGGGTTCTGGCTAGCGCTCTGGCTGCGGACGCGCGATGTTGGGGCCTACGTTATCCATCCCACCAGCATCGCGGGGCCGGACCCACCAGGTCACGCGTAGTCAGATAAGATCAGGAGTGCAGATATGAGGTTTGTATGGGTAAACGACAGATTTACCTCGCAAGTCATCAACAAGCGCGCGTTGTGGTGTGTTGCTAAGAGCAGGCTACTTTCGAGATATATCTTCCAGGCTACGGTATTATAGCTTTGGCTGCTAGCCTCGGTCCGACGATCCTGCTGCCCCGGCGAGAATTCCCAAAAACCCCGGCTTGGTTGGTGTGTGTACGCGTTGCCACCGAGGAGGGTGTATTCGTCGGAAAAAGACCTCCTGCATGACCCGCCGATCGCTCAGCATCGTAGTCGAGCGGCGTTTCCGTTTCCCAACAATCCAGGCGGAGGGCCGATCAGCCCGAATAGTACATGCCGAACTCGACAGCGTGCGGGGTCATCTCGAAGCGCTCAACCACCTCTGTCATCTTCAGCTCGATATAGCTGTCGTCGTCGAACACGCCGCCGGCCTTCAGGAAGGCGCGGTCCTTGTCGAGACTCTCCAGCGCCTCGCGAAGCGAGCCGTACACCGTCGGAATCTCCTTCAGCTCTTCCTTCGGCGGGTCGTAGAGGTCCTTGTCCTGTAAATAAGCGTCCATTGACCCCTCCATCGCTTGGAAGATCAATAGCTTGGCTCGCCGATCGGCGTCGGTACCCGACGCCGATTAGCATATCTGCGGAAGATCAACTGCACCTGCTCGGCTTCGTCCTCGACAACAACAAATCGCGGAACCGTGATCTTGCATTCTAAGAACAACTTGCGACTTTCGAGAATATCAGGCCTCGAATTTGAGTCGTTCTATCAGAGGGCCCGCGCACATGGTGTTCTTCGCAACAGGAGGCGCCACATGAAATTCGTCTTGGTGAATGGCAGGACACCCCGCACGCAGTCGTTCTGCGCGCTGTGCTGTGAGTTAATCGGGGAGAGCTACCTACGAGATATCGCGACGCAGCTCGCCTACTGCAATCACAAGTGCTACGTCGAATGCTGCAAAGTTCCCGTCCTCGCACTCCAACATCATGCGATGGCATCATGATAACCCCGACGCTTCATCGGTAGACCAATGACGGAAAGCCCTTCGGCACGTCCACATAGCCGGTCGCAAGCCGCACTCGCACGCCAGCCGGCAACGGGATCGTGGTGGCCGTCCATTGGTCAGTGCCGCGACTGCTGCCGTTAGCGTCGTCGCGTTCACCGCGCCCGTGATCCGCACCCGAACCGCAACCGCAAACTCAATCTCGATCGACCTGCAGGTCCCACAGGCGGCCGCTAAAGCGTGTTGTACCGGCGCAGCGGAGACCGCAGCAAAATGGATTTCGTCGCCCTGCCGGGTGCAGGGCAACGGTCCAAAGGCTCCAGAGCGTGCCTGTCGCCGCCAAACGGAGAGCAAATTAGGGTGGACGTCATGTTGGCGCGCAACCTCGCCAACACTGGCCGCGGGTACCAAACAAGCTTCTTGGCAGTGGTCCATCGCCGTCGCCGCTCCGGACCAGCTAGAACCGTAACTGTCGTCACGTTTGCCCATTTGCTTGCAAATCAATGAGCAAATCATCTAACGCGACAACATGATCCTGAAGGCGGTCCTCACCGGGGGCTCACGTCGCGATCGCAAACGAAGAGTTGGCAGGGACGTCCGGTGTTTCGTTTCCGAAAGGGCGGAACCATTTCTTGGAATGATTTAGTCCCGAGAATGCCTGCGGCGATTTTCCTAGGCGACAATGGCGAGTCTCGGAGAAGACAATGTCCTTGCATTTGCAACAACGTGGACAGCCATGGGCTCGGTGCGTCCGCGAATCGAGAGTTCTTGCTCTGGCAACAAGTTGGCCGGTAGACCAGCTGTTTTGTAAACCTCCTCCGACAGAATTACCTCGCATTCGAGGCCCTTCGTCATGTCCTGCAGGCGCGCGGCCACGTTGACAGCGTCTCCAAGTGCGGTGAACACTTGGTGATCACGATAACCGATGTCGCCGATGATCACTTCGCCGCCATGGATGCCGATCCCGAAGCGGATCGGATTGAGCAAGTCACGGCTTAGAAATTGATTTAACTCATCGATATTCGAGGCAATCAGCACAGCTGCCTGAAGGGCCTGCCGGCAGGCAGTTGGTGGGTTGGTGTTGAGCCCGAATAGGGCCAATTCCCCATCCCCGACAAATTGGTTCGGTTGGCCGCCGCACTCGATCACCGCCTGGGAGACCGCGCTTAGGAACCGGTTGAGAATGAATACGGTATCGAACGGCAATCGCTGCTCCGCAAGTGTGGTTGATCCGCGCATATCCACGAACATACTAACAAGATAGCGTTCCTGACCAATGCGGACAGAACCTGCGTTCCGGAGAGAGGCCGTTGTGACATCGGGCCTAAAAATCTGGAAGAATGACAGATCAGTGTTCGGACGCAATTGGCAGGCGAGGCGAATTGCCGGATCGCCACCGGCGCCCACACGGTCGAGCACGAAGGCTTCTCGCTTTGACGGCGCCGGCAGCGAACTGCAATCGCCTATCACACGAATTCGGCAGGTAGAGCACCGGGCGCGACCGCCGCAAATGCTGGCGTGCGGTAGGTTATTGCGCAGGCTGGCTTCGAGCACGCTCAGGCCTTTCGGCACGCGAACCGTCCTGCCGTTGCCGTACGACAGATTGATCATGTCGCCGCGACGCTCATTCAACGTGCGCACGCCACGAGCGATCAAAACAAATCCGATCAGGCCGACATATCCAATCAGAAAATAATCGACGATGCGGTCGATGATGTCCTGCTCCGCAGCGGTCCCGACCTGACGTCGGGAGAGATTATCCGTTTTCCATTGCGCAGTGCCGCTGTCATGCACAACCCTTCGTCCGCCTTGATAGAGCCCGAGCATGGCAAGCGTCGGAATGAGTACCGCTGCGGCCAGCAGATGCGGCGCCGCCGTTTTGAAGTACGCCTTCATGCGGAGCCAAAAATACAGTCCAATGCAACCGTGAACCCAAGATACGATCAAAACTATGAACATCAGCCACATCTTGTATGGCCATATAATCCAATACGAGTAAAACACCTGCGGATACAGTTTTTGATGCTGGAACAGTACATAGTCAATCCGCACACCGGCAAGATGGGTGATGATCAGGGCAGGGATACTTAAACCTAGTACAAGTTGTATCGGCTCGATCGCTTTCCAGTGAAATTGACGGCGCTGGTAAAGCGCCCAGATCCCGAGGCCGGCATGGGCGGATGCCGCGGCATAAAACACCGTCGCGACTGGCAAACTTCTCCAGAAGGCGGTGTGATATCTGACGCCCGTGGCAAGGGCATCCATCGAAATATTGCCGAGCGCATGATTGATGAAATGGCTGAGCAAGTAGGCGAACAGAACCAGCCCAGAAGCCAGACGGATCTGCCGGACGCCGACGCCGCGGATGTATTTGTTAAGGTACGCGCGATTGAGCTCAGTCATGCGCATGATTTCGGCCTTCAGAGGACATCGCGAACCAGCTCGGGCAACTTGATGTTCCGAACAAGCCGTCGAGGAGAAAGGCATCAACTGCCCCGACCGGCCGTCCTACATAATTTGGATTATTCCTGTGGAACCTCGTCAAACACGGTTACATAAACTGACACCGCGGGGCCGCGGATAGCGAATTCCAACAGTCGCAGCCGCTCTTACGATCGAATAAGTCGACTGGAAAACATGGGGCACCAGTCGTCATCAATCAGGAGACCGGACCGGCAATCCTTTTATTCCTGTAAGCATCGTCCGTTGTGAAAGGGGCGAGCATGCGCAGCGATGATTTCTAGTTGGCGCAGAGTGAACATTCGTGGCTTGACGTGGTTGGATGCATTGAGCGAGGCGTCTGTGCGCTCCTTAAGGAATATTGAAACAAAGCAGCGTGAAGGGATTATCAGACGGGAGCCGACCGCACCCGTTCCGGATCGTTGCGGTACTCGACGGTCAAACGCCGGATCGTGATCGGCATCCGCGTCGATGGCCAAGACCGGCGCCGGCCGTTCCATCGATGGTGCGAGATCCACGCCCGCACCGGAGGGGAGCTTCCAGCGCTAGGTCAGCGCGATCCCGAGGATAGCGGCGACTGCTGCGATGAAGTACGCTGCGGGCAGGGCCGAGCATCGCAGCAAGCTGTCCCCAAAGCGCGCTGCCGGCGGTCATTGTTGTAAATGCGCGTCCAAGATTGCCCCCTCCATTGCTTGGTCGGTCAATAACTTGGTTCGCCGGACCCAACGCCTATTAACACATACTGCATTCACTAGAATGGGCGTAAGGCTATCGCGCCGAAAGCTTCAAGAAGAGATGTGCCATGTCGTCCGCGAATTCGCTGTCGCGAACGACGTCTAAGGTGAGTTCTCGCACCGGCCATTCTAGGCAGAGACTCTAAGCTTCTGCTGTGAATTCTAATTGTTGCAGTGCACGCGGCCAAATCGATTCAGGTGCTTCGCCGTGAGCGAGGAGGGCGATCACTCTTTTGTGCAGCTTGCTCCGGAATAATCCTGCCGCATCCTCGATCCGGTGTTTTGTCTGGCGCTACGCTGGTCGAAACAAACAGATGAAGATACCCATATGTCACATGATCACGACAATCACGGAGATGGTGTCAGTCGCCGTCACGCGCTCGAATGCATGCTCTGGGCCGGCACTGGTGTTTTGTGGACACTTAGCGGCGGCGTTCCGCGATCCAGCTTAATAGGATCGGCGCAAGCGGCGGAAAGCAGGGGATTCACCTTCCTGCAGATTTCGGACAGTCACGTCGGCTTTGACAAGGCCGCTAATCCGAATGCGCTCGGGACCTTGCAAGAGGCCATTGCCAAGATCAAAGCGCTTCCCAGCAAGCCGACCTTCATGCTGCATACAGGCGACATCACCCATTTGTCGAAGCCGAAACAATTCGACGACGCTGCGCAGGTCATCGGCAGTGCGGGTCTCGACGTGCACTATGTGCCGGGCGAGCACGATAACCTCGACGAGGTTCCGCTCAAATCCTATTTGGAGCGTTATGGCAAGAACACCAAGGGCGCGGGATGGTATTCCTTCGATCAGAACGGCGTCCATTTCATCGGCCTTAACAATGTGATGGATCTCAAAGCCGGCGGTATGGGCAGGCTCGGGTCTGAGCAACTGGCGTGGCTCGCCGATGATGTCAAAGGTCTTTCCGCCTCCACGCCGATTGTCGTCTTCGCCCATATCCCGTTGTGGACAATCTCCAAGGAATGGGGCTGGGGTACGGACGATTCAGAGCAAGCGCTATCGATGTTGAAGCGCTTCGGCTCGGTGACGGTTCTTAATGGTCACATTCATCAGCTGATGCAAAAGGTCGAAGGCAACGTCAATTTCCACACCGCGAGGTCGACGGCGTTTCCACAGCCAGCGCCGGGCACAGCTCCTGCGCCGTTGCCGTTGGTAGTTCCGGCGGAAAAGCTGCGCTCGGTCCTAGGCATCAGGACCGTCATGTACACGCAAGGCAAGGAACTGCTCGCCGTCACCGATCAACCTTTGGCGGCCGGCTGAGGCAACGTCGCGCCACTGGCACATTGAGTCTTCATCGTTTGCGCTCTCACGAAGACCCTTACGCCAAGTGGCGCGGCGGCTATGCCACCGGCGCTTGGGTCCTCACAATCCGGACTGGGAAGATCTCGGGCGCCGATGACGCCGCAGCGCTCTAAACGCACACAGTTTCGACAGTGATGGTTCGCGTCTGTACCAAACGCTGGCTGGACAATTGCCCGCTCAACTTAAGGGGCCGTTCAGCCTCAATGTTCGGAGGAAATCATGAAGAGGTTCCTGGTTGCGGCTGGTATGCTCGCCGGCGCTGCATTTTGGGCACCCGTGTTCGCACAGACAAAGCCGACGATTCCTGTGATCGTGAAGGATACAAGCTCACCTTATTGGCAGGCTGTTCTCGCTGGTGCCCGCAAGGCGGGTCAGGATCTTGGTGTCAACGTCGTAGGCCTCAGCGCGCGGTCCGATTCTGACGTGAACGGTCAGATCGGTGTCCTCGAAAACGCCGTCGCGGCCAGTCCGGCGGCAATCGTGATCGCGCCCGCGCAATTTGCCGCCCTCGGAAAGCCGATCGACGAAGCCGCCAGGAAAACAAAGATCATTGGCATCGGCTCGGCGGCCGATACCAAAGCGATGACCTCGCTGCTAGCGACCGATAATGTGAATGCGGGCCATATCGCGGCAGATGCTCTCGCCGTGGCGATCACGAGATCCTATGCCGATACTGAAGGCGAAGTCGTGATGATCACCGCAGTGCCCGGCGTTCCATCACTCGATCAGCGCGCCAAGGGGTTCAGGGAGACGGTCGCCGCAAAATATGGCGCCTTGGCAATCACGGCTGACAAGGCTGCCGACGGCAAGCCGGAGACCGTCCTCAACATGATGAGGGATTTGATCGCGAGCACCGCGGATCTGCGCGGCGTATTCGTCTCAGATCCGGTCATGACGCAGGTGGTGAGCCAGGCCGTGGCCGACAAGAACACCAACGACAAGATCAACATCGTCGGCTTTGGATCGGATGAAAAGCTTGTCAAATTTCTGCGGGATGACGTGATCGCCGGTCTCGTCGTCGAGGACCCATTCCGCATGGGGTATGAGGGTGTCAGGGTTGCGCTTGCAGCGTCGAAGGGCGAGCAGGTGCCGGCCAATATAGACACGGGCGCGACCCTGGTCACCAAGGCCAACATAAGCTCTGTTCGCTCGCAAGAACTCCTCAAGCCGAACCTCAAATAATCGCATTCAAGAAATTCGATCTCAAAATCCCGATCGCGCAACGGTGATCCTGCATTTAAAGATGGCTCTCACATACGGAATGCCGTGCCCCCGAGCGGAGATCGATGTTGCCGTCCAAAAGGCGATCTCGAAACGGCTCATTTTAGGAAATACAAGGCCACGACCCAAGAGATGGTGAAGTCGCTCAAGCTTCGCGAAACCCTGCCCATCCTGCTTGCTGCGAAACCAAAGTGAAGCGACTCGCCGACATTCGAATGTTCTCCGGCCGTCCTGCGGGGGCGTCCCATGTGATTGGCGCCCGCGCGTGGACGCCCCAGGTAGCGGAATGGAGCTCGTGATTCGGCTCCGCCAATCTCCGCGAATTTCTAAGCCTCACCCCCGTTATGCGGGCTGGTAAGCCGCTCTCCTGCAAAACTTAACGGCTTGCATTTTGTTCTTCTGGAACGATCTGATCGGGCCACGCGCATCCGCAGGCGCGGGCACGCGGACGAGATCATCCGGCAGATGTCGTGACCTTGACGGCAGAGGCCGGTTGCTGATCTCCGCCGTTACGCCGTTGCCGCCGACGGTGCTACCGCTCGACGGCCCCGCGAATGTGAGTGCGGCTGCCGCGCCCCTGGTAAGCCCTGTCCGGTTTGTAATCGGGCGGACGCCGCCGCCGAACGAGGATTGGGACTAGCCCCGAACGCCCTGCCGCCGCAGGGTCGCTCACCCACTGAATTGAGGGCTATTGGTCCAGCGGGCGGGTTAGCTTTTATTGCACTGCTCCTGGAAAATTGAGGCTCGCAAATAGGTACCTCCAATTTGCCGCCGTGGCCCTTCGATTGGGATGAATCCACTACGGCTATGAGCAAACAAAAATGAAGGCTGGGGAATTTCAGTAATCCAGTGAGTATCGCAGCGCCGCTAAGCGAATATATCCCGCTTGGGTGGCGTTGTGCCTTTCTAACGGACTAGGAGACCGTGAGCGAGCATTTGCGCTATTGCCGATCAGTACCGCCAAATCCATTATTTCAAGGGCGCGCGCCAGTCGAGTCTTGCGCATGCGCGAGATTGACACACAGGGCACCGGCGAGGATCGGAAGGACTGCACGAGGCAGTTTCGGGTGGCCGGGACGTGTTCAGCTCGGATCCCGCTCGGCTGACCGAGTTCATCCAGGCGAAACGGAAGCGGTTTTAAGGAGCCCGTCGCGGTACGAAGCCGCTACCCGAGCTGATACGCGGTGCTGAAATGTGACTTGACTAGCTCGTCTTTGGACCAGACGAACCACGCCCTTGCAACTAGGGCATTCAAGAAACTGGATCTCATAGTGCTTTGTCACCGGTTCGGCACCAACGAGCCGTCGGTTCAAGCAACACATGATACAGGGTTGTGGACAGATCGCCCCCATCGCGCAATCTCCTTTGATCGTGCGGCGCCCGCGCAACTACCCCCTGTAACCATCATCTAGATTTGGCTGATTCGCAATTGCGCGGCGGTATTCTTATTTTGGCGGGACTATGTCCTGGTTTTGAGCATTCGACGATCCGATCGAGCTTCCCGGCGGCGGTCGGTTGCGCCGTACCGTGCGCGAGGCCGGGCATTACGTCACTAAGCCGCCCAAGACAGATCAGGCCAAGCTACACTGGCAGACTGTGGCGCATGAGCTGATGATGGCGGCCGAGCGCCGCGGCATTCTCATGCTTGCCGAGATCGCGATGCGCCAAGCGCTCGCACATAGACGACCGAAGCCGGCTCCAACACCGCGAAAGAAGGCAGAGAGGAAATATCGGATTGTCAGGTGAAAATGCTCCTGTAGGAGGTTTGGATGCGCGCACTGGCTTTGATGATGTTAGGTATTGGAACGATCTTGGCCGCAGCCCCGGTGCGGGCGCGGACCTACGATCCAAGGTACCCGGGTTGCCTGCAGAGCTGTTTATTGGGGGCTGTAAGATCGCGTGTGACTACACGTCGCCGACGCCATGCAATGCATCAGCGTGAGGCCGCGCGGCTCAGTGCTACTCCAATCCATTTTTGCGCTTGAATATCGGGAGCCGCCTCGCCGAAGCTACCGCCGGCAATATCGCTGACCGCACCCATTTTTTGCACACCTCGGGCCCTGACATTTTTTTACATTCTAACAGACCGCGCCGCGCTAGGCTCGCCGCCCCAAAGCCAAACAAGTTACATTGATTGATCGTCTGTATGAGCGCGCGTAGCGCGTCCTTTCGCTCGTCGTCCTTGAGCTGGTCAAAGGCCGGCAAGTGATGAGCGAACTCCCTCATATGCAGATAAGGAATAAAAAAGTTGGCTAATTGGATCGCCCACTCCCTTTCGAATTCAGCCCATTGATCAGCCGTCCCGACGAAGCCCGCTATTGAGCAGGCCGAGTGACTCGGGTCCTCCGCGTTGCCGCTATCGTCCACGTAAGCCTTATGGGTCTCCATGAAGGTTCTTTCTCGCCTGGTGCAGCTTACCCCGCTAAGGCTCTGACCGCATCCCTCCCCGATCACGCAACGCCCGTGAATGGCTGCCAGGATCCGCGCAAAGATGGCAAGTGGCCCGCGGAATCCCCAGCATCGGCATCTAACGGGCTGCGAAGAACTGCGCATAAACGGCGCAGTTTCCCAGTGGACCTAAAGTTGCGAATCGAAAGATTAAGAAGGAACGGGCTGCCCGATGAGCGGGCCCGAGTCACTCGACCGGCGGGAACCAATCGCGACCTGAAACGGCCTGTGAGAATGTTGCGCGAAAAGGGGAATTTTTGGAGGCGATTGTCGATCACATGACCGGAGCTATCGTCAAGGTCGAACCCTTTACCGAGGGCGAGGACCTGGCTCACGCCAAATCGCAAAAGGCCGCAATGGACAGGGGAAAGGTCAAGCCGGCGGATGCTGCGACCAAAGCGAAAGGGACCGGCGAAGGGCGAAGCAACGGAGGTGCTTGTTGTGAGTGCGGTGCTAGAGCCGAAGGACAACAGTCGCGAGGCGACGATTGTTCTGCTGCAAGGAAAGAAAGCTGCTTTGGAACGGCTCGATTAGGAGTCTAAGCCTCTCCAAGTCCACGATTTCGCCGTCTCGGGGTTTGGCGAATTCGGTGAGGGGAATGCGGGAAGGAGAGCAACGTGACCTCGCCTCGAGAAACAAAGCGGCCATCTGGTGTCGGCGCCGGACTGACGTTCGCCGTACCGCTCGACTTCGAAACGGTCGACGATCGACGATCATGGGGATCGTACGCCCAACTTGGAAGCATTCACGTGAATGAAGGAAAGTAAGAGAATCAGGCTGGCGGCTCCGTGCTTGCTGGCCTCTTACAGGAGGATGCGATGAAAACTGCCCCGATGTGGATTAGCTTAATGCTGGCGGTCGGCGTGGTGACGATTGGCCTCGGAATTGACAGTGAGGGCTGGAGCGGCGCCGCTGTCGCCCAGAAGAGGTCCCAAGGTACGGAATCGGTGGATCGGATCGTGAGCTCGTTGCGCGCAGTAGATACAGCCTACGCGTCAGGGAATGCAAGTGAAGCTCAAACTCAGTTCACGGAAGCGCGTGCGGGCTGGAACAGCGTAGCGCCCAGGATTTCAGCGCGCGAGGCTCGCGAGCAACAGCTGCTGTTCGATTCGCTGGAAAAGCAGCTCAAGGGTGGCGCGCCGGCGAGCGAGGTGAAATCGAAAGTTTCCGGCATGATCGACGAGCTCCACGAAGATATTGAACGCGAACTGAGATAGGAGGAATCGCGTATCGCGGACCGATTTGGCTCGCCTTCCCCGATTTGAGAAGGGCGCGGCTGAAGTCATCGATGACCGCGCTGGCGATCGCGCTCGCACTGATCGCAGTCAGGTTCTTTGTGGGGCAGCTAGGTCTTCTGCGAGCAGAGCGTTGCTCTATCGTTTGAATGGTGATTTGGGCATCTTGAACGAAATTCGATTGACAATCGCCTCATCTCATTGATGATGCCATAGAACCCTGGTGGCCGCACTCGCTTGGCCCCTGGTCTCTCATGCAGGCGAAGCTCCAGGTCGGAGCTACGATCTCGCGGCCCTCGATCCCGCATCCTTCGAACCCGATCGGTCCAATCCACGCTCGTCCGTAAGCCCCCCAATCTTACGCGAGTTGCTCCTCCCTTGACCTGCCCCCGGGTGCTTAGGGCGCGCGGATCGGCTAGAAATCGGCGCCCAGCAATTCTGACGGCCCCTGGCACGACCTCCGAATTTTATCCCGGCGCTCTGCTCCCCTCCGAGCGTGCATAAGACCTTCCATCTTTTGGCGACGATCGCTTTCATTCGGGGGCGTTGAAGCCAAGGAGGCGAGCGATGGCATCGAAAGGCGAGACATCGATCAAACGGACCATCCGTCGACAGCAATTGCGCGCGACGGTGCCTCTCGCCGACAGCACGATCTATGAGATGGAACAGCGTGGCGAGTTCCCACGACGCTTCGCACTCTCG
>Ga0307474_10001644_pt1 | contig 16126 bp, 17 predicted proteins | sample atmos_gasesECM1C_2_FD_203312 | JGI IMG/M metagenome (GOLD analysis project Ga0307474, IMG submission 203312) | Hardwood forest soil microbial communities from Morgan-Monroe State Forest, Indiana, United States - atmos_gasesECM1C_05 | ecosystem: Environmental > Terrestrial > Soil > Temperate... | reverse complement strand
TGTCGTATACACACTTTACATACTCGGACCTCTCCCTAGAACGCGATCCAGATCACACTCTCCACGTGTCGTTCACGGCCAAGAATGATGGCACCGTTGAGGGTGCAGAAGTTCCGCAGGTCTACCTGGGAATTGATTACCCCGGGGAGCCACCTCTGCGATTGGGTGGCTGGAGCAAGATTCGTTTGAAACCTGGAGAAAGCCAACACGTCGATATCACGGTCTCGCCCAGGACCCAAAGCGTTTGGGACACGTCCGCCACCGATTGGCGGTATATTCCGGACGCCGTCGCCTACGTGGGCTCGTCATCGCGAGACATACGCTTGAAAGAGCGATGATCCGCGACGGAGAACAGCATCAGGCAAGACTGGGTTCCACCCGGGTCACGAAAAGAGACCGCCGTGACGGGAGTCAAACATGCCGTCCGTCACCGCGGATCGCTCAAAATCACGTCTAGCTACACCGCTCTCTTTTGCCGCGGCTGGCTTCGGGGTGGCCTGTTGGGCTCCTGTTGTTCCTTTCGCCAAGGCCCGACTCCGGATTGGAGACGCCGATCTCCGGGTATGCGGCACATCTGTCAAGAACCAAAAATTCTTTCCGTGCAATGGGCAGCCTCAATGACTTTGCGTTCACCCCTCAAGGTGGATACAGCATTTCAAGTTGGAGAAGTCGCGGAGTGAAAAGGAGAAACCGCTCAGATGCCGCAGCCCGATCAGAAGCAGACTGCCGAGCAGCAGTCGCGGACTGTCGTCATTCAGGGGTATCGACGAAACGAAGATCAGCCACCCGCGGTGAAGATCAATCAGGAAAACGTGCGCTGGGAAGATCTAGAAGGTAGCTTGGCGAGGATTTATTTAACGCGCGCTGAGAAAGTACTTTCGTGCGGGGCGCCGATGTCGATTTCCAATATATGGCCGACGTGATCGACGTGGCGCACCACGCGGACGTCGAGCGCGTGGGACTGCTCACGATGGATCGGGAGGTGGCGGGAGAGTAAGGAGATCGGCCGACTATCGAACCCGCTGTCGCAGGGACAGCGCTAATTCCTCGCCATGTTCTTGATCCGAATCGGCGTGCCCAAAAAGCCGAAGGCCCCCCGAATCTGGTTCTCCAAGAAACGCTGATAGGAAAAGTGCAGCTTCACGGCGCGGTTGGTGAAGAGCACAAACGCTGGCGGCGCCACCGACGCTTGCGTAACATGGAGGATTTTCACGCGCGAGGTGGGGGCACGGACGCGCGCTCGAAATCCACGGGCCGCTTTCCAAGATGGATCGTTGGCAGGAAACAGCTGCAGAACCTGGGTCTCCGACGACGATTACGTTCCTTCTAGCGTAGTCCAGATTTATCAACCCCCCGCGGATCAGAACCGCAGGCGACCGGATCCAGCGCAGTTTGACTAATCGCCGAGCAACTGGCAGGTGAGGCCAAGTAGCGAATCAGCGCGCGGCCCGTCTCGCGCGCCTTGCTGCTCGCCACGATGCCAGCAGAGAATACCGTGATTTCCTGCACCTGGTCGGGAACGGGCCCAACGATTGTGATGCCGTGGATGGGTAACAACTCGCTCATCTGCTGAAAGCCAATCTCTGCTTCTCCGCGTGCTACTACTAAACCCACAGGTTCCGCGGGAATCTGCCGACTCTTGGTTACCATCTCCTTCTCGATGCCCAGCAGCTTGAACAGTGTCGACGCAATGTAAGCGCCGCTGGCGCTATCTGAATAAGCGACTGACTTAGCCTCCAACAGGGTGCGTCGAAATGTCGCCACTGAACTAATATCCGGAACTTTTGCCCCGGCCCGCACAGCCATACCGATTCGCGACCGGGCGAGGTCGACTTGGCTACCCTGCTCGACCTCACCTTTCTGGGCCAACTCATCTAGTGCCGAACGAACCATGATCACTACATCGGCCGATTCACCACTCGCCAAGCGAACCGGGATTGCGCCGGGCGTAGTACCCATAGATGGACCCCGCACAGTTTCCAAGTGGGCGCCGGTGGCTTTTTCGAATTGGGGAGCCAGCAGATTGTACGCGGCAGAGCATCCACCAGAACTCATCACTTTTACTGTTTGGGCGCAAGCATTAATCGCACATACGAGAAAAGTTAATGCGATGGCTAGCCGGCGCACAGCGTTCATATCCCCAGATTTAGGAACACGCATTTGACCTCCGAAAGTCACACCCGTACCGGTTTGTTACTCCCGGGTGATTTGAGGGAGTCTTTCTGCGTACCTATAGCAAACGTGGCCCCAAGACCGCACGCAGCCGCGAACGACAACCACACTCCCGGGATCGCGGGATTTCCGCTGACATGGATCAAATATGTGGCGATTGCCGGAGTGAATCCGCCAAACACGGCGGTCGCTAGACTATATGCAAGTGAAAATCCAAGCGTTCGCACTTCAATGGGGATGATCTCTGTCATCAATACAATCAGCGCGCCATTGTAACTCGCGTAGACGAACGAGAACCATAGCTCGACGGTCAACAACCTGAAGAAAGAGGGGTTGCTCACAAGCCAAAGCATCGCCGGATAGGCAGTCACAAGCATGAGGATTGTGCACCCAGCCAGCAAAGGAAAGCGCCCGACACGATCGGAAATCGCTCCCATGACGGGAAGCCAAAACAGATTGGAGGCGCCTACACAGAAAGTGACGATAAGGCTGTCGAGATTGGCCAAGTGAAGCACAGCGCTGCCGAAGGTGGGTGTATAGGCTGTAATCATATAGAAGGAAACTGTGGTCATCGTAAATAACATCGCGCCAATAGCCACTAACCGAGCGTTCGAAGTCAGCGATCTGAAAATTTCTGAGGAGCTCGGGTGCCGTTTATGACCAGTAAACTCGTCTGATTCTTCTAAAGAGCGTCGCAGCCATAGCAGCACGGGAAGGATGAGGCAGCCGACCAGTAGAGGAATCCGCCATCCCCAGAGTGCCATCTTCTCGGCCGACAAAAACGAATTCAGCAACACTCCCAGCAGCGCCGCAAACATCACCGCAACTTGCTGACTTGCTGACTGCCAGCTAACGTAAAATCCTTTGTGCCCCGGGGTCGCAATTTCCGAAAGGTAAACTGATACGCCGCCCAGTTCCATACCGGCGGAAAAACCCTGCAATAGGCGACCGATCAATACGAGCGATGGCGCTATAAGGCCAATGGTCGCGTATCCCGGGACACACGCAATGGTCAGGATTCCAAACGACATCAAGCTCAGGGTGACGATCAGACCGGCACGACGTCCGTGCTTGTCAGCATAGGCCCCTAGTACAATAGCCCCGATTGGCCGCATCAGAAAACCCGCTCCAAACGTCATCAGCGACAACATCAGAGAAACGAAGGGATTTCCACTAGGGAAGTAAGCTCTGCCGATCGCCGCGGCATAGTAGCCGAAGACCATGAAGTCGAACATCTCCAGGAAATTGCCGCTCGAAACACGAACGACTGCCCAGATCTTCGATTTGCGACCGTTTACACCCATCATCTTCTCTTCGAATTTCAAATCAGCTCGCGACTTTGTCCATACTTATCCGACTGGCCTTCGATCGTTTGAGAGACGGCCCTGAACATTGGGTATAGGGATAATCCGCACGAGAACGAGAGGTGCGAACTCTGTTCGATGGAGCCTGTTCCTGCGTGAATGCACTGGCTAAAAACGCGAACAATAATGCCAGGCATGCGGTGCCTGACCTTTTCACAGTCATCTTGAACATTCGGAGAGGTTCCTCTTTCTGGGTTCTATTCGTGTCGCTATTCCTGGATGGAGTAGATTCTCATCTCCGCGCTCTGCCCGCCGCGAGCCGGGACAGCCAAGTAGAAGCGGTGCATGCGCTTTTTCTGGCGTCCGAAATATCCAGCGGTACGTCCGCCCAATGCAGTCGAAACTTTCGTCAGAAGGCGATAATGATCGGGATCATTCATTTGGAAGACGTAAATGAAACCCTCTCCTCCAGGCACATAGATCCGCTTGTGCTTGTTCTTCAAATTGGCGGCACTCTTCTGTGGCACTCCATAGTTCCAGACTTGTGCCGGATTCACACCACGCCGTATTCTTGTGTCGAATTTTGTTGCCAATCGGGCTAGTGGCACTAAGTGCAGAGGAGCGGTTACGAGATAGAGGGTCTCGGCAAGCTTCCACCTTACGAACCGCCGTCGGCCGCGAGCCTAGACCGCCTGTTGGGGGATGTCTGTTGTAGCTATCGAAATTACTTCGTATCCGTCACTTGCATTGGGACAGGTGCTCCCTGTGCCAACACGACTTGCCAATTTCTGTGTTGTCTTACGAAGACCCGAACAAATCGAAACTCTCCCCCAAAATGTCGCCCTTTGTCTTCGCCGTCCACGGTCACATGTTCGGACAAGATCGCTACGCTACCTTTTTTGTAAAAGTGCACTTGCGTTTCGCGCGGATTGAGGACCTTGAATGTCCGATCGGTTCTTTTTACGTTCCCCAGCTGATGGGACTTGTCCAACAATTGGCCCTGCGGATTTAATGCAAAGAAATCATCCGCAAGTATCTTGTCCAGATATGCAATGTCCTTGTTTTCTTCTGCTTCGATGTAGCGGTTTCTGAAATCTACAATCTCCTGGACGGCCTTGTTATAGCCTTTGTCCTTCACCGTCGGGCTTTGAGCGAGTAAAGGCAACGCTAAGAACATTACCAAAGTCATCATATAAAGAGTCTTCCAAGCATAACCTTTCTTGTAACTTGTCACTTCGAGGACCTCAAGATTGGGATGGTGTTGATAGCGGGGGGGTGCGGGACCGACTGCAGGAATGCATAGATGTCAAACAATTCCTGGTCTGATAAAACGTTCTTCGTATATGGCGGCATGTCTTTGGCAGGATCACGGAGTTGTGAGAGCAGCACGGCTAGGGGGGGCGCCGGCGGGGCTAGCCTTGGTCCTGTGTAGCCTCCACCTTGCGCCTCGGTCCCGTGGCATTGGTAGCAGCCGTACTTGACGAAGAGTCTCCTCCCTTTTTCGGCGTCCCCGCCTGGTGCCTTGGCCGACGCTGAAGCCTGGGGCGCTACCTGTGCTCTTGTCCGGCGGGGACCAACTAACGGCATCGCCAGTCCCAGCACAAGAGCAATCGTGGACAAAGCCCCCCCCACGTCTAATCGTGTCATGAATCGTCGGCCTTTTGTTTTCATAGTTACTCCTTAACGCCCCTGACACACAGCATCGACAAGAGCGGGCTCTCCGCGTTTGACGACTGCAATAGCGCGGCGGATCGCCGGACCGAGGTCTTTGGGGTTCGTGATCGGTCCCTCCGCGTACAACCCCATGCTCTGTGCAATTTTGGCGAAATCGATGTACGGGTTTTCAAACGAACCTACGACGCGGGCGCGGTCGATGCCGCGTTTGTGCTCACCAGCAAGCGTTTGGAATTGCATCATTTCCGCAAAATAGCCGCGGTTGTTATGCATGATATTAAGGAGGGGAATTCGGTGATGGGCAGACGTCCACAGAACGCCGGGGGCAAACATCAGATCGCCGTCGCTTTGAATGTTAATTGAAAGGCGACCGTGCTTCCGGTTCGCCAGCGCAGCGCCCACGGCGGCTGGTGCGTTGTAACCGATACCGATACCACCAGAGCCACCGTTGAACTGGTACTGCTTTTCGAAATTCCAAAGCCGATGAGGCCATCGGCTCAGGTATCTTGTGAATGACACAAATGACCAGTCCTCGTTCTTAATCTGCTCCCATAGTTCGGCGCATAGACGGGCAACACTGATGGGGCTCGCATCCCAGGCGTAAGTGGCATCGATTCGCGCCTGTTCCAGGTCCTCCTGCCGATCCCCTGCAAACTTCGCCCCCCGATTCCTGAATACATCCTTGCGGCTGGCGGTAGTCACCCGCTTAATCGCATCAATCAGTGACGGCATGGTGGTTTCAGGATCAGCAGCCAAGTCCAAGTCCACTTCGCAAAACCGGTTCAGGTCCTGCATGTTGGATTTCATGAAAAGAGCTTCGACACTCACGCTGATCAATTTCGCGTTACTTTTTGTTATCGGGTCCGAGGCGCGATGGAGCCGGTCGCTGAAGGAGTTCACCGTACCCCAGAAGTCCTCGAGCTCAAGGCCTAAGATTACGTCAGCGTTGGCAATGAGCGAACTGCTTCGTTGGGATTGGTTGAGAGGATGTTGCGAGGGGAAGTTCATCCGTCCTAGCTGGTCGATGACGGGTGCCTGCAGCGTCTCGGCGAGCTCGACAAGGCGCTGTATGCCCAACTGCGTGCGCGCTGCACGGTCGACGATGATCACTGGATTTTCTGCCTGAACCAGCAGTCGCGCAGCTTCGGCGACTCCGCCGGAATCAGCCTGCGGTGGCTCGGGCAGGGTCAGTTTCGGTATTCTGAGTTTGTCGCCTTCGGGGATCGGCGGCTCCTGAATGTTGTAATCTGCCACTAATACCACCGGCAACATCGGAGGCGTCATCGCAATCTTATAGGCGCGTACTGCGGAATCTGCAAAGCCCTGCAGTGTCATGGGCTGATCGTCCCACTTCACAAAGTCGCGTACCATCGATACCGGGTCCTGGGCGCTGTGATAACTATCCAACAACGGTCGCCTTATCGTCGAATCCAGCACGTTGCCCACGATAATGAATATCGGCACCCGGTCGCAGTACGCGTTGTAAATCGCCATCGACGCGTGCTGTAAACCAACCGTGCCGTGTATACCAACGCAAACGGGCTTGCCTTCAATCTTCGAATAGCCGTGACACATCGCAACGGATGACTCTTCATGACAGCACAAGATGAACTCGGGGTTTTGATTGCCGCCATAGTTGACTATGGATTCGTATAATCCCCGATAGCTGGAGCCCGGAACGGCGCAGATATACTCAAAACTTAGGGACTTGATAACGTCGACTAGGAAATCAGCTCCAGGGTGATCGGTCGTCTTCTCTTTGAGCTGAGAGGGTTTAGTCATGGCGGCTGCCTGCGACACGGGCGCCACAGCATCACTAGCATGAGCAGCGGTACCCCCCGGCTGTGTAAATAGCGTTCCTGCACCCGCGATCGCAGCGTTGATTAGAAACTTGCGGCGTTCCAAGAATGTCTTCTTAGATATTGCCATGAGACCTGTTTTCTTTCTCGAGGGAACCGTCCGCGCAGCATTTCGCTGTCACTGACAGAAACTCAACTCCTCGCACGATGCTGTATTGGGTTGAGTACCAGATTGTCGTGCTAAAAACCACAAGCACTCTCACCTCCAAATCAGGAACTGGTTGAAATCATTTGAACTGGATATCCATCTGGATCCACTACGTGGAAAGTAAGGGGCTCGCCCGTGTCTGAGGGCGTTATGCCATGCCGCTTCATTTCCTGAGTCAGTTTGGCCCTATCGAGGTGGTCGACTCCCAATGCAAAGTGATCCACCACACCAGCTGGATCTCCATGTCGAACGACTACTAGGCTGCTACCCGCCGTCAGACGGACGGTTTCAGTTTTCTTATCTTCATTCAGGATCGACAAGCCAAACGCTTCCTGGTAAAACTCGACTGTGCGCTGCACGTCACTAGCTTGAATTGAAACGTGATGAATACGACTAATCTGTACCCCGGAATCAGCTGCAGACGCGTTTGCACTCGTTGCGAGAAGCATTGCCACCCCGTGAATCAATTCTCGGCGTGACAGTGACCCTCGCTCGTAACGATCCAATATGCTTGAAATCACATTTTCCACGAAGTCTCCTCGACTGCCGCTCAGATCCGCGCTATCGGTTTAAATAATCCGCCCACCTTCCGGGAGTTACTAGCTGTGTCGAGAGCAAATCCACAGAAATCTCTTGGCAACCCTGTCGTCTTGCTCAGTGCACGTTGTTATCAAGCCAGTGCATGAAGAACTTCGCGATATCAGCGCTGTTCTTTTCGGACATCATCTGGTGGCCATTTCCGCGTAAGCCGACATCTTCGAGCCTCACGAACGTGGCCTTTACACCTGCCTGATTGAGCCACTTGGCAACACAATGGGAATATGGTCGGTGATAGCTAGCCTCGCCAGATACCTCGAGGACCGGGAAACCCTTCAGGTTTACTAGCTTGTGAGCGGGCTCCCGCTGAATCCAGCAGCCGATAAGGTCCGGGGCGTCCGGATTGTTCTGGCGAACGGGCCGTAACTCGGACGGATCGTTGATCGGAGGGTCATAATGAACAGGGAGATCGGTCAGGCCCCAGAGCCGACCTGGGCCTGTTCTCCCCCTTTCGGCATTTTCGATCGGCGGGGCCCACGGTTCGGCCGCAATGATGCCCTTGATGAGTTTCGGCCGTGCATCCGCAGCTACCCAGCCAGAAGGTGCATACCCTGAGTTTACAAGCATGATGATCGGTTGGCCGATCATATCTAGCAATTGTATGAGGGCATCCGAAGTAAGCCTCTCCTGATACCCCTCGATATACTGGACTTCGGTCTTGGCGAAATAATCAAATACCGGATCGCCCATTTTGCCTTTGTTCGGTGCATCACTCGGCCATTGCGTATACTTCTTGTATTGCGGCCAAGTGCTCTGAGGGGTCGACGGCGGGCGGCCACCCGACCAAACCTCCTCCATGAACGGGCCTGCGCGAGGCGGAGTCAGCGGGGCGTCAAGACCAGGGACGTAGGCGGAACGCCCTTGACCCGGAGGATCTATCATGTAGACGGTGTAACCCTGGTTCACGAAATCATACGCCCAGCCCGGCCGTCCGTCTGGCGTTTGTAAAGAGGCTACGAGGGTTTGTCCCCCTCCTCCTTGTACGAACACAATGGGATACGGGTGCCGGATCTTCTTCGGTACCCACACCTCAACATACATGGACCCGTGCATCACCTCCTTGCCCGCTTCCCCCACCCACTTGCCGCCCACATAGAAATGGCCCTGGCGTCCAATGTTCTCTGTAGAAAATGTCGGGATGGACGACCCGGGAGCAGATCCGCGGGGTTCATTGGCGCTCACTCCGAACGAAATGCTGACAAGAAGTGCTCCCAACGCCGAAACTACGCCAATCGATATCCTCATCTTCATCACAACACCCTTGCGTTTGTTACCGGGATATTCCGTTCCGCATCTGTGCTTGACTCTCACACCCCACCAGCAAAACCATACATACCCCTCCTTCAGGGGTGGAAACCTCTGAGAAATGCTGGCTCTTTGTCAAGGCTGAGTTGCGACCCTCAAGAGTCTGACTGTTTTTCCAAAAGCTGCTCGCATCGGCCGCGAACCATTGGAAGGGCTCTCGATTACTAACTCAGACGAAACTGGATGCCCGGACGGCATTTTAATGCGTAAAATACCACTTCAATTAGACGGTTTCCCGAACTTACCAGGAATTCGGACCTCTCGTAGTCTGGCCGACTAGCGCTATCTGACTTGGGGCGGGAAATCCTGCGCCGCAGCAAACGCTGAAAGCCGAGGCGCGCACCCGCACACATCCCAGTGTGAATAATTTTCACCCAAACACAAAGAGGCGGAACGCCGCTGAAAGATCTCTTCCAGCGTCCAGCTCAAGGTCCTGATCGGACCCGACCGCAGGAAGTGATCATCACCGCTCCAGGTGTTCCACCTAGCAACCGACCGCGCTCGAGCGCTCACACCAAGGCACTCCGGATTATGTAGCAGAACTTTGGCTTTACATTAAGGCTTCATCTTCAGTCAGGACTTATTGAGTGCTTAGGATCAGCAGACATGCCAGCATTGGCATGAACTACCCTGAGCCACTTCCCATTCTGCTTGACCCAAGTGTCTGCGCACCGACCGATATCTACGGTGGTTACGCCGTTAACTGTATCGACCGTGGTTCCGACGTAAGTCACGATAGCTACGTTTCCGTCGTTGTAAACAAATACTTCATGATCATGTTGGAAGTTCGAGGATTGCGTCATGTTCCCAGACCGCCAAAGTTCGACTTGTGCAGTTTTGTTATTGCGCTTCCCGTTTGCGCCCATATGGATGACATCGTCTGCATCCACCTTTTGCAGCCAATCCGCAAAGGCGGCTCCGCCCTTTATAAGCAATGGGACCTTTTCCTTTTCAAATTGCATGACCTCCTTTCTAGTTTCTTCGGCCACCTTCCCGGTCGTCTGCTGTGCTCTAGCGTACCCGACCCACGAAACTGAGAGCACCACCAATAAAAGAGTCTTTTGCATTGCGGCCTTCTCCTTTTTTGCGGATTTCAAATTACATTTAAGATGTTCACGAAGTTTCATGACGGGTCTTGTCATTCAGACGACTTTTTGGAACCTTGTGAAGGCATGGGAGAATTGATGTGAACTACCCTTTGCCACTTTTCATTCTGCCTGACCCAACTGTCCACGCACCGAACGGTGCTCCTATAGGTTCTGCCATTCACTGTCTGGAACGTCGTGCCGATGTAGGTCACGATAGCTAGGTTCCCGTTATCGTAGACGTACACTTGATGGTCATGTTGGTCGTTCACGAACTGCGTCATTCCCCCAGAGCGCCAAAGTGCCACTTGTTCAGCTTTACTGCGGCGCATATCTTGACCGATATGCAATACATCCTCGGCATCCATTTTGTACAGCCAATCCGCAAAAGCGGTTCCACCCTCCAGAAGCAATGGAACTTTTTCCTTTTCAAATTGCATAACCTGTTTTCTAGCTTCTTCGGCCGCAGGTCCGGTAGCCTGTTGCGCTCTTCCGTAGCCAGCCCACAGAACTGAGAACAAAAACAACAAAACAAATTTTCGCATCGCGGTTTTTCTCCTTGTTTACAGCTCTCAAATCACGTCCACAGCAACTTTGGCGCGAACGATCGGGAGGATTTCCGGTTACCAGATGATCCTTAGGGAAACCTGGATTTGCCGGGAGGTCGTCGAAGTAGAATCAATCCTGCCCGCTCCGCCAATGGGAGCCCCGGTTTGATCAAATAGCGTGTTGTTGTCAAAGGGAGCGTTAAAGTTCGCGCGATTAAACGCGTTGAAAACCTCCAGCCGGAACTGCGCATTGAAGCTTTCAGAGATTCGCCTGACATAATTGTTCTTGAACAGGGAAAAGTCGAAATTGACTAAGCCAGGCCCGATCACATTGTTGCGAACCAAGCCGCCGAGCAGGTTCTGACAGTAGATCCTCCCGCTCGGCGGAGGGGTGGCTGCCCCGGGAAAAGAGTTAGGCGCACATACCGCCGCCATAGAAGCGGGGGCTGTCGAAGGACTAAAACAGTTGAGCTTGAGATAGTTGTTCGGGTTACCAGGATTGATTGGCGAGCCGCACCCCTGACCCGCGACAAGACTCGGATACGCAAATGGATCTCCAAAGTTTTGTCCCATCGGATCACCACCGACGAGAACAGTAAACGGCAGCCCGCCGTGTATTCCAAAGATAGTCCCCAACTGCCACCCTCCGGCCGCCCATGCCGCAGGACCGTGTAGCGACTGTGGGCTAGGGATATTCCAAGTGACATAAGTTACGAGATTGTGGGTCATGTTGAAGTCGGACGGACCTCTCATCACCCTTTGATCAAACCAGAGTGGGCTGGAAACATCACTTACATACGCGTCGTCACCCCTAGCCGCCGAATGGCTATCGATGGCTCTGCTCCACGAATAGGACACCTGACCCTGAATACCATGGCTCATCCGCTTTGTAATTTGCGCCTGAAGTGCATCATAGAATGATTGTGAACCCCATCCTATGTAGTCTATTCTCCCGAAATTGGGATTTACCGGCGTCCCTACCGGATACGGCCATAGGTACCCCACTGGGGTCTTCGTTGGTAACACCATGTCGGCATCGCCCGCTGCGCTTGTCATGTGTACACCGTGATTGCCTACGTAACTGACCAATGCTGTTAGGTTCGAGCTCAAGGCCTGCTGCACGGTTAAGTTCCACTGCATGACGTAAGAGCGGTGAGGGGTGAAATCGGTGTGACTTGAGCGATACAATTTACTGACCCCGAGGAGAGCAAACGCCTCCGTTGGGAATGATCCCGGCGGTAAGTTCGTTGCCGTGCCGGAAAAAAAGAATGGAGCATAGCTTGACTGACCGTCCGCGAAGAGATTGGTCTGAAGGGGAAGACTATCAAATATTCCAAAGCCACCTCTGATCGAGGTCTTCCCAGCTTTGAACGGATCCCAATTGAAACCCACTCGTGGCGCGACGTCACGCTTTGTAGGATTGTCGAATAAGGGGCTCCCTAGGTGAGCCACCGTGTCATGATAAATATCTCTGACATTTACCAACTTGTTCGCAATCTCTGTAGGCACTGTTGCCATCTCGTAACGCAATCCCAAGTTAACGGTGAGGCTTGGCAGCATGCGTATGTCATCCTGAATGTATCCGCCGACTATGGTTTGTCGAAGATTCCTGGGGGTAACGAACCCGGGAAGGGCAGCCTGGTACGAATTCGGCTGGTTAGTCAGGAAAGCGGCAATCGAGCCAACGTTGAATTGACCGCCCAGTCTCGAGACTTGAGTGGTGTTGTTTTGATCTCGCTCCAGTGCGAAGCCGAATTTCAGACTGTGCTTCCCCCTTGTGAGAAAGGCATCGTCATACAACTGATATGAATTCAAAGCGAACACAGCATTCGTTCCAGAGTTCATACCTCCCGGGAATGACTGCACGCCCGACACGTTCATAATGGGGGGGCCTACCTCAGGGTTACCGGTCGAAGTTAAAGAACCGACCGCTGCCAAGGGATTAATTGGACTTATGGATCCGACGGTTAGAGCCTTACTCCTGTTATAACCCACGCGAACGCTGTTGATCAGTTGCGAGCTGAACGTATGGGTCTCCTCAATTGCGACAAGCTGTCGCCTCGAGTTTTCGCCGTTAAGGACGGTGTTCGTGGAATCGGGCAGAGTCAGATCGGACCTGTCCATTTGGTAGCTGCCAAAGAGACTGTCTTTTGGCGAAAAAGTGTGGTCAATTCGCCCGCTCACGAAGTTCTCCGTTGTAGTTTGATTACCGGAAAACGAATACACGCCCGTATTCCCCTCACCCAACAGGCCCGCATTCGGAGGAGCCCATAAGCCTAGAAACGGTTTGACCAAAGGATCGACGGTCACGGCACACTGGTTTGCAGTGGCGGTCTGGACGCACCCAGATGGGTAGGTGCTTGGGCCGCCAGGAAAGTTGAGAATTCCATTTCGTGCGTCGGACGAAAAAGTTGTGATCGAATTTGTAGCTCCCAGAAATTGCCGAAGCCCCTCGTAAGCCGCGAAGAAGAACGTTTTGTCTTTGCGAATCGGTCCTCCTACTGATCCCCCGAATTGGTTCCGACGGAAGGGAGGAATGTTGGACCCGTCAAAAAAATTTCGTGCGTCTAGGGCGCTATTGCGCAGGTATTCAAACGCACTGCCATGGAACCTATTGGTGCCCGAGCGCAGAGTGGCGTTTATGACACCACCCGAAGTGCGCCCATATTCGGCTGAATAGTTACTAGTCACCACCGAAAACTCCTGAATGGCGTCCACCCCTAGAGTCACTCCTGCCACGCTCCCCGGACCCTGGCCCACGTAGTCGTTAACATTGATGCCATCGATTCGGTAGCTGTTTTGTGCTGACGTGAGACCCGAAATAGGCAATTGCGCTCCAAAGCCTCGATTACCCCTCTGATTACCATTTGCTTGGTTCGCTTGGTTCGGTGCGGCATTAGCTACTCCTGGCTGGAGAAGCGCGAGCGACGTCCAATCCCGGCCGTTCAAAGGGAGGTCCTCGACCGTGTTTCTTAGGAGCACACCGCCCGTGTTTGACGATGCCAACTGCACCTCTTGAGCCTCACTGCCCACTTCAACCGTTTGTGTTATCGCCCCGACCTGCAACGATATATTCAGCTCTACTTGCGCCCCGATGTTGAGCGTGACGCCGGTCTCCACCTTAGTGGCGAAACCCTTGGCCGTAGCGCTGACCTGATAGCTTCCGGGTAAGAGGTTGGGCAAAGTGTAGAAACCTGCCGAATCCGTTGTCGTGCTCCGCTCGATACCAGTGGAGACGTTCTTAATCGAGATTTGCGCGTTAGGGATATACGCGCCCGATGCATCAGTCAGCGTGCCCGTCATCGTCGCTCCGGTGACTTGGGCGTGCGCGTGAACAGGATGCAGCAGGACAATAACAGCCAGCACACCGAAACCTAAAAAAAAACGCCACCTAGTACTCGTTCGCGTAAGCATGTCAAGAACCTCCTAGGTTGATCCGGAACTTGTGCTGCAAGCGAAGTCGACACCGACCGTCTACCCTCTCATGCGGCTTCTTCTGCAAACGATTGCTATTTGCAAACGATTGCTATTCGGGGCAAGAATCTAGCACGGACTTTCGAGAGTTGTCAAGGAAAGTTATCGGCGACGGTTTCGGGTCTCAAAGGCCACATAAAATATCTATATTGAACGGGATGTTGTTGAACGGGACACTCATGCAGCCCCCCAAGGAAGGAAAACGATAAGTTCTCCAAAATTATTTTCTTTGCACCCATGCTTGACATAAGGGCGTTTTGAACCAGATAATCGGAAGCGTTTGCAAGGATTCCATGGCCGTAACTTTAAAGGACGTGGCCCGAGAGTCGGGCGTGCATACTTCGACCGTCTCCAGAGCGCTCAACAACTGCTATGGAGTCGACGATGATACGCGCAGGCACGTCATAGAGGTTGCCGCTCGCCTGAATTATCGAATCAACCAGGTGGCACGCGGTTTGGTGACGGGACAGTCGCACAGCATTGGTCTGGTCATTAGTGACATCCGAAACCCCTTCTTCGCAGAAGTTGCGCGTGGTGCTGAAGATGCTGCATTCCGTGCGGGCCGCGACCTGGTCCTTTGCAACAGCGACCTGAAAGCCGAAAAGCAGATGCGCTACTTTGACTGGCTTTTGGCCAAGCGCGTCGATGGTATCGTGATGAACTCAGTGGCACCATTGCGCGACGCTCAGCAAGATCAATTGTGGGCTGCCGGTGTTCCGATCGTGCTACTGAATCTCAGTTCGGCTTATCGGAACTCCTCGGCATGGCGCTTCTCTTCGGTATTAGGGGACAATCTCGAGGGCGGCGAGATTGCCGGGAATTACCTAATCGATCTTGGGCATATAAACGTCGTTCACACTACTGGACCGCGAACGCACGGCAACTTCAGCGACCGCGCAAAAGGATTCCTCAAGGCTTTTCACGATAGGGGCCTACCAAAACCGGAGGTCATCTATGGCGAGCACACGTTCTCAGGCGCCTACCAATCGGCCCTGCAACAGTTAAGGTCTGATCGAAAGATTACCGCAATTTTTGCGGGAAACGATGTGATTGCCTTCGGATGTATTCGCGCCATGATGGAAAAAGGCATTCGCATTCCGGAGGACATCTCGATCATTGGCTTCGACAACGTCGAAATATCGCAGATCACCAGCCCGCCTTTGACTACCATCGATCAGCCGAAATACGAAACGGGGAAAGCCGCCGTCGAGATGTTATTGAGCATGATGGCAAAAGATCGCATTCGCGAACCGGAACACCGGGTGATAGGCGTGCGCTTGATCGAGCGCCAATCCTGCCGGAGTATTTCCCGATCTGCGGTCCCAGAGCGCAAGACCACGAAGCGCTTGGCGGCGGGTGGTTCCGCTCATTCCGGCTCAGCCGAACGGAAGCGCTCAGGTAGCGCGGCGAGGTTAAATGCAGCCCTCATCCCGACGCTGCCTGATGACGTCGTTTTCCTTCTGAGTGACCGTCGTCAACTATCTCGATTTGAGAGACGCTTTTAGTTGCAGCGCCCGTGCTTCGCGAGCAATTCCACATGACCAACGTGGAGTATTCGCGCGTGATGTTTGCAGTGCCGCAGGTCTTGGAGGTTGTTAGGGAGGGATTTTCGTGAGGAGCCTACAGATGTCGACAGCCTCAAGCTTAAAGCCAGTACCGTTCCTCATAGGAGGGGAATGGGTACAGGATACTTCTTCCCATATCACTCAGGTGAATCCAGCCACCGGAGAAATCAACTACGAAGTTTGTGCCGGTACCGAAGCCGACATCGATGCAGCCGTGAACTCGGCTCACAAGGCCTCCAATCGAACCGGCTGGCGCAACATGTTGCCACACAACCGGGCGCTGCTCCTGAACCGGATTGCGGATTTGATGATCGAGCGTTCTGACCTGCTGGCCCGGTGTCAAATGCTCGAGAACGGCAAAGTGTGGAAGGAATGCAAGAATCAAGTCATCAACG
>Ga0307474_10001641_pt1 | contig 16148 bp, 12 predicted proteins | sample atmos_gasesECM1C_2_FD_203312 | JGI IMG/M metagenome (GOLD analysis project Ga0307474, IMG submission 203312) | Hardwood forest soil microbial communities from Morgan-Monroe State Forest, Indiana, United States - atmos_gasesECM1C_05 | ecosystem: Environmental > Terrestrial > Soil > Temperate... | reverse complement strand
GTGAGCACGCGGTAGGTCCGGCCGAAACGCCCTGGAACGGTGAAGACGACGAGCGCCAGCAGGAGTACGCCGACGCCTCGGGAGAGTCGCTGCAGGATCACCTGTTGTGGCAGCTCGAGCTGGCCCACCTCGCACCTCGCGAGCTCGCGATCGCACGCGCCATCGTCGATGCGATCAGCGACGATGGCTATCTCACCGAGTCGCTGGAGGAGATCACGCAGACGCTGCGCCCCGAGCTCGAGTGCTCGGGCGAGGAGATCGCGGCGGTACTGACGCGCGTGCAGGCGCTCGATCCGGCTGGCGTCGGCGCACGCTCGGTGGGCGAGTGCATCGAGCTGCAGCTGCGGCAACTGGATCCGGCGACACCGGGGTTCGAAACGGCACTGCGTATCGCCCGGCAGCACCTCGCGCTCGTCGCCGAACGCGAGCTGTCGTTGCTGCGTCGCGAGCTGCGCACCACCGAGGAGGAAATCGCCTGTGCGCTCGCGCTGGTGCGCTCGTGCCATCCGCGGCCGGGCGCCACCGTGAGCGCCGGCAGCGCCGAATATGTGGTGCCGGATGTGTTCGTGCGCCGCACCGAGCACGGCTGGGGCGTCGAGATCAACCCCGCCACGCTGCCGCGCGTGCGCCTCAATCAGAGCTACGCCAGTCTCATCGGACGCAACGCCAGTCACGCCAGCATGCGCGCACAACTGCAGGAGGCGCGCTGGCTGCTGAAGAGCCTGGAGATTCGCCACGAGACGCTGATGAAGGTGGCGCGCTCCATCGTCGAGCGGCAGACCGCGTTCCTCGAGCACGGCGAGGAGCACATGCGGCCGATGATTCTCAAGGACATCGCCGAGGCGGTCACGATGCACGAGTCGACCATCTCGCGCGTGACCTCCGGCAAGTACATGCACACCCCGCGCGGAGTGTTCGAGCTGCGCTACTTTTTCTCGAGCCAGGTCGAGGCCGCCGATGGCTCGGGCACCTCCTCCACCGCTATCCGCGCCAAGATTAGGAAACTCGTCAAGGACGAGGATCCGGAAGCGCCGTTGAGCGACGGCCGTATCGCCGAGTTGCTCTCGGGCGAGGGCATTCCGGTGGCACGGCGCACCGTCGCCAAGTACCGCGAGGCCATGGGAATCGCGGCCTCCAACGAACGGCGCCGCAACGGAACCAGGCAGATGTAGTCCGATGTAACACAAGGAGACGATGTATGCAGCTCAGCGTCACCGGACACCACGTCGAAGTCACCGCCGCGCTGCGGGGCTATGTGGAGAAGAAACTGGAACGCCTTGGCAGGCACTTCGAGCAGGTGATCGACGTGCACTGCGTACTGACGGTAGAGAAGCTGCGCCAGAAGGCCGAGGCGACGCTGCACGTGAGCGGCAGCGCCATTCACGCGGACGCGACCCAGGAAGACATGTACGCCGCCATCGATCTGCTCGCCGATAAGCTCGATCGCTGCCTCAAGAAGCACAAGGAGAAGCGCGCCGACCACCACGCCGCGGCGAAGCGTTCGCTGCGTATCTGAGGCAGATTCCGCGGCGCCCGGGGCACTGCCCGGGCCTACCGGGCTGTGAGCTTGGCGAGCGGCGCCGCCGCTGGATAACATGGCGCCGTGCGCATCATCATCCTCAGCGGGCTCTCCGGCTCCGGCAAGAGCGTGGCCTTGCACATGCTCGAGGATCTGGGTTTCTACTGCATCGACAATATCCCGGCGGCGCTGCTCAAGCCGTTCGTCTCATACACCGTGCGCAGCCCGGAGGCGACCTACGAGCGCACCGCGATCGGGCTCGATGCCCGCAACACCGCCGCCGAGGTGGCGAGCGTTCCGCAGCTGATCGATGAGCTCCGGCGTAGCGGGCTGCAGTGCGAGGTGGTGTTCCTGGTGGCGGCGGAGGACGAGCTGCTGCGGCGCTTTGCGGAGACGCGCCGCAAGCACCCCATGAGCCGCAGCGGCGTGGGACTGCGCGAGGCGATGGCACTCGAGCGCGAGCTGCTCGAGCCGGTCGCCTCCGTCGCCGACCTGCTCATCGATACCTCGAGGCTCTCGGTGCACTCGCTGCGCGACATCATCCACAAGCGCGTCGAGCAGCGTTCTGCCGGCAAGCTCTCGATCACGTTCGAGTCGTTCGGCTTCAAGCGCGGCATCCCCGCCGATGCCGATTTCGTTTTCGACGCTCGCTCCCTGCCGAATCCTTACTGGGAGCCGGGGCTGCGCAATCTCACCGGGCGTGACGCCGAGGTTATCCGCTTCCTCGAGACCCACACCAATGTCGCGGCGCTCGTCACGGACATCGCCCGCTTCGTGCGCGGCCGCATCCCCGAGTACCAGGCGAGCAATCGTGGCTACCTCACGGTGGCGGTCGGCTGCACCGGCGGGCAGCACCGCTCGGTGTACATTGTCGACCGTCTGGCGGAGATATTCGCCGCCGAATCCGCCAACGTCATGGCGCGCCATGGGGGCCTGCCGGGAGCGAAACTCTTCAAGCCGGGACGCGCCGCCTCCCGCGGCGGCGGCTGATCCACGAGCGTGATTTGTGGCTTGGTCTCTCAGGTCGCCTGCGCCACGCCGGCAGCCGTCATCACCTGCGGCAGCTTCTCCCCGCTCATGAATGCCAGCAGCGCCGAGCGTGCCTGCATGGCGTCGCGGTAGCCGAGCTCGATCAGCGCACGCGTATAGCCCGCCTCGAAGGTAAGGTAGCTCGCCAGCTGGTAGCCCGAGACATCGCGCCCGCCGATCACCCGCAACAGTGCGCGCAGCCCCCGCGGCATTTCAACCGCGTAGCGCGCGGCGAGCTCGCGCGGGTCGACCGAGGGTGCCAGCATCAGCGTCTCTATGGGACGCCCACCGCGCGCAACCTGCGGCGCCGCGTGTACCAGCTCGTTGAAGCGCTCGAGCTGCTCGAGATCGCCGTAGATCTGATCGGTAAACAACGTGTCGAGCATGTAGCCGAAGATCTCCCCGGGTGAGGGCATGATCATCGGCAGGCGATTCACCGACACACCGGCCGAGCGCCGCGCGCGCACGCCGATGATGAGCAGACGGTCGGCCCCAAGGTGGATGGCGGGGCTCAGCGGATGGAGCTGGCGCATGGCGCCATCGCCGTAGTACTCCTCGCCGATTTGGATCGGCGGGAACAGCAGCGGGATGGCGGCGCTCCCCATCAAATGCTCCAGAGTGAGCGCGGTACGAACTCCCACGCGCTGCACACGCGACCAGTCGCGGATCGTATCGATGCCGTCGAAGAACGCCACCGAGCAGCCCGTGCTGTAACTGGTGGCGCACAGCGCAAAGGCCCGCAGGTGGCCGCGCTCGATGCTGCGACGGATGCCGGAACAGTCGACGTGCACGCCGAGCAGCTCGCGCAGCGGCGTGTTGTCGAGCAGCGATTTCGGCGGCGACAGCACCATGCCTCCGGACACCAGCGCGAGCACCCAGTGCGAGCCCGCGCGCAGCATGTGGCGCGCATCGACGTGGAAGACCTGGCTCGAATGGAAATTGGCCCACACGCGCTCGAGCCCGGCCACCGCGCGCCGCCAGTGATGCGCCTCGGCCGCCAGCACGCTGGCCGCCACCGCGCCCGCGGAGGTGCCGACGATCACCTGGAAGGGATTGCGCGCCCGCGGCAGCAACTCGGCGAGCGCGAGCAGCACGCCGACCTGATAAGCCGAGCGCGAGCCGCCGCCGGTCAGTACCAGCCCGACCGTCGGGCGAAAGCCCGGGCGCGATGAGGTTTCGGCGAGTCCGTCCATAGTGGCGTAGAGAGCGCCGCTATTATGAAACCCCGGGCGGCGGGCTCTGTGTGATCGAAGTCGCGCCTGCACCGACGAGGGTCGCGGTGCCGCTCACGGGGCGCCGCAGCTCGGCGATAGCGAGCTCGAGCCCGGCAAGGCTGAGGTGAAACATACGCCCGCGGATGAGCTCGCGCGTGATGCGATTCGAGGGATTGTATTCCCAACTCGCCGGAGGCTCGGGATTGAGCCACACCAGCCGTGGAAACGCCGCGCACAGGCGTTGCATCCATACCGCGCCAGCTTCGCTGTTCCAGTGCTCGATGCTGCCGCCGGGCTGCACGATCTCGTACGGGCTCATGGCCGCATCGCCGACCAGGATGACGCGATAGTCGCGGCCATAGGTGCGCAACACGCGCTCGGTCGGTGTGAGCGTGTCGAAGCGGCGCACGTTGTCCGTCCACAGATTCTCGTAGAGGAAGTTGTGAAAGTAGAAGTGCTCCAGGTGCTTGAACTCGCTGCGCGCGGCCGAGAACAGCTCCTCGCAGATGCGCACGTGACCGTCCATCGAGCCGCCGACATCCAGAAAGAGCAGGACTCTGCTGCTGTTGTGCCGCTCCGGAACCAGCTTCAGATCGAGCAGTCCGCCGTTGCGTGCGGTAGCGTCGATGGTGCCGTCGAGGTCGAGCTCCTCGAGCGCGCCCTCGCGCGCGAACCGCCGCAGTCTGCGCAGCGCGAGCTTCAGGTTGCGCGTGCCGAGCTCCACGGTGTCATCGAAGTTGCGGTATTCGCGTCGCTCCCATACCTTGACCGCGCGCCGCGCGCCCCCGCCCTGCCGCCCGAAACGGATACCTTCGGGGTTGAACCCATGCGCGCCGAAGGGCGAGGTGCCGCCGCTGCCGATCCAGCGGCTGCCGCCGGCGTGGCGCTCCTGCTGCTCACGCAACCGCTGCCGCAATGTCTCGAGGAGCTTATCCCAGCCGCCGAGCGCCTGGACACGACGTCGTTCCTCCGCGGAGAACACCCGCGAGGCGAGCGATTGCAGCCACTCCTGCGGCACGCTGGCGGCGAGCCGCGCGAACACCTGCTCTGCGCCCTGGAACACCCGGGCGAACACCCGGTCGAAGCGGTCGTAGTGGCGCTCGTCCTTCACCAGCGAGGCGCGCGCCAGGTAGTAGAACTCCTGCGCCGAAGGGTCGGCGACCCGTGCACGCAGCGCCGCGAGCAGCGTCAGGAATTCGGTGAGCGAGACCGGGACGCCGGCAGCGCGCAGCTCGAAGAAAAAAGGCACCAGCACGCCGTGAGCACCTTTCAGCGCGCGCGGCGGTGGGCGAACACCAGTTGCTCGAACAGGTGAACGTCCTGCTCGTTCTTGAGCAGCGCCCCGTGCAGGATGGGAATAACCTTGCGCGCATCGGCGCTGCGCAGCGCCTCGGGCGGGATGTCCTCCGCCACCAGCAGCTTGATCCAGTCGAGCAGCTCGGAGGTCGAGGGCTTTTTCCTCAGAGCGGGCGTGGCGCGCACTTCGAAGAACGATGCCAGCGCTTCGGCCAGCAGCTCTTTTTTCAGATCGGGGAAGTGCACCGCGACGATGGCGCGCATCGTCTCTTCGTCCGGGAAGCGGATGTAGTGGAAGAAGCAGCGCCGCAGGAACGCATCCGGCAGCTCCTTCTCGTTGTTGCTGGTGATGATGATGATCGGCCGGTGTCGTGCGCGTATCAGCTCGCGCGTCTCGTGCACGTAGAACTCCATGCGATCGAGCTCGCGCAGCAAATCGTTGGGAAACTCGATGTCGGCCTTGTCGATCTCATCGATCAGCAGCACCGGCTGCACGGCCGACTCGAACGCCTCCCACAGCCGTCCCTTGACGATGTAGTTGCGGATGTCGTGCACCCGCTCCTCACCGAGCTGCGAATCGCGCAGCCTCGAGACGGCGTCATACTCGTACAGGCCCTGCTGTGCCTTGCTGGTCGACTTGATGTGCCACTCGTACAGTGGCCGCTCGAGCGAGCACGCGATCTCCTGCGCCAACTGTGTCTTGCCGGTTCCCGGCTCACCCTTGATGAGTAACGGCCGGGCGAGGGTGATCGCGGCATTCACCGCCATCATCAGATCGTCGGTCGCGACATACCGGTCGGTGCCGGTGAAGCGTTGCAACTCGCTCATACCGGCCAGTCTAACCGCGCCGGCCTGAATCGTGGTGAAACGCCGTGAGTCGCGCCAGCTCCCTTGTGTGCCCTCGAATCAGGGTGTGAGCGTCAGGGTGTACTGCGCTGGGCCGGGAAGGAACGGCAGCGGTTCCCCGCGTGCCCACGCCATGAATCCCGCCCGGTAGTACGGCGAGAGCGGATGACCGCTCTGGCCTCCGGGAATGTGCAGGTAGCCCTCGCTCTCGTGCCCGGGCGAGACGGCGAAACGCTCGGAAGCGCCGAACTCCGTGCCTTCCTGAACCCGCGGCATGTCGTGATCGCCGGGCAGTTCCAGCGACGGCATGTCGAGCAGCCAGGCGAGCCATGGCAGTGCGCGCGACAGCGGGTGACGGATCCGCACCGCGTTGCGTGCACCCCAGTGGCAGCCTGAGAGCTGCGGGCACCTCGCGGCAAGGAGCGCGAGCGTCTCATCGACCTGTGCGCGCAGGAACTGCGGCCAGTCGGGGTAATCCTTCGCCAGCAGGTGCAGCGGCTGGGCGGTGATGAGCTGCCACAGCGGCCCCTCGAACTGCTCCGGCGGCCACGCCGTGTCCGCGTGCGGAACGCGCAGCGCCGCGAGCAGCATGGTCCACACCGCCTGCTGCGTTTGATCGTGGTAGGCGCGTACCAGACGGTAGCCCACTGAGTCGACGCTCGCCTGCGCGTTCCAGCTCGCGACGAGCGCGCGGAACTCGGCGCGGCGCGGGTGGCCCTCGAGTGACTGCCGATCGAGTACCGCGAGCAGCAGTGTTCGCCAGCGGGCCAGAAACACCGCGCGGTCATCGAGCTGGATACGCAGCATGTCGGCCGGCGTGGCCGGCTGCGAGAGCGCCATGAGGTCATCCCGAATCTGGCCGGCACGCGCGCCGAGGTTGTACTCGGCGCCGAGGCTCGCGAGATTGCCGCCGATGAGCTGCAACTGATGCGCATCCGTCGCAACCCGTGCGTTTGCCGTCCACAGCCGGCCGAGCGGCGGGTCGACGATCCGAGGATGATCCGCAGCCGTCGTCCATGCCCCACCGCCACGGGCACGATCGGCGCCGCCGTCCTCGGGAATGCGGCCGAATATCGTCCAGGCGATGTGGCCTTCGCGATCGCCGACAACCGCGTTCTGGTGCGGTATGCCGATCCCTGGGGCCAGTGCCAGCGCCTCCTCGACCGAGCTCACGTGCTCGAGCTCCATCAGGTTGAGATTGGTGGCCTCAGGCAGCTGCGCCAGCCAGGCGACGAACCAACAGCGCTGCGTCGCCGGATCGCTGCGCCACAGCAGCCCCTGCGGCCCGCTGACGACATCCAGGCCAACGCCGGGCGCACCGCGCACACGGATTTCCTCGTGCACGCTCGTGAAGGACGTGCCGCTCTGCGGTGCGGCGCACGGCGCTGGCGCCAGATCAAACCAGTTGCCGTAGCTGTTGGTGAAGCCCCACGCGATCCGGCCGTTCGAGCCGGCGATGAGCAACGGCGCCCCGGGAAGCGTCACGCCGTTCAGATCGAGTCCTGGTGCTCCTGCCTGAGCTGGCATCCGCAAGCGCGCCCGATACCAGACGGCCGGTACGCGCAGTCCCAGATGCATGTCGTTGGCGATGAGCGCCGCACCGCTGGCGGTGTGGCTGCCAGCCACTGCCCAGTTGTTGCTGCCGGCGGCAGGGGCGGGTACTTCCGAGCCCCGCGCCGGGGAGAAACGCTCGCTGTCGCGGACATCAAGCGCGGCCGCATCGGGCACGGCGGCCGTCGCCTGTGCCGCGGCGTCGGCCGCCAGCTCGGCGGCAGGAGCATCCCAGCTCGTACCGGCCGGATACAGAAACGCCAGCGCGCATTTCCAGCCCGCGGCACACGTATCTCCCCCGAGCCGCGCGTTGATCTCCTGCCGCAACATCTCGCGCTTCAGCCCATTTGCCTGGAGATCCCACCACATGGCGTATTCGACCAGCACGCTGTCCTCGTCGCGCCATGCCGCGGGTGGCTGACCCAACACCCAGTACTCCCAGGGGCGGGCGCGAAGAGCCGCAAGGCCAGCGTTGACGCCCTGCGCGTACGCATCAAGGACTGCGCGCTGCAGCGGGCTGGCGCCGGCTACGACGGCACGCGCGGCCGCGCGGAAGCGGAACAGCCGGGTCTGGCGGTCCTGATTGACCGCTATCGCACCGAACAGCTCCGCGAGCTCCCCCGCCGCCAGCCGCCGTCCGAGGTCCATCTGGAAGAAGCGGTCCTCGGCGTGCAGGAAGCCAGTGGCGAAGGCGAGATCGGCCCGGTCGCCGGCCTCGATGGTCGGCACACCGAGCGCATCGCGCGTGATACGCACCGGCTGCTTCAGCCCCGACTCGCGCAGCGCGCCGTCGAGTTGCGGCAGCGAGGCGTGCAGCAGGGCGTAAGCGGTAGAGAGCGCGGCCAGCACCAGCAGCACGAGGAGCCCGCCGATCAGCTTCAGCGTGCGCACGCGAATGCCGGTGTGTCAGTCCGCCCGGTCCAGGGCCACGGTGAGGATCTGCATGGAGTTGGTTCCACCTTGCACACCGGAGTGCTCGCCCTTGGTAAGGATCACCAGGTCGCGCTCCCTTACCAGTTGCAGCTCCAGCAGCCGCGTGAAGAGCGCGTGGTAGAGCTTCTCGGCCGAGCCGCCTCCGGCGGTGACATCGAATATGACGGGATAAACCCCGCGGAAGAGCGTGACGCGTCGGCGCGTCGCCTCGTTGCGGGTAAACGCGTACACGGGGATGTCGGCACGGATGCGCGACATCCACAGCGGTGTCGCTCCGGACTCGGTCAGGGCAACGATCGCGCGCACTTTCAAGTGGTTGGCCGTGTACATGACGGCCATCGCGATCGCCTCTTCGCTGCCCTTGAACTGCCCCTCGACGGTGCGATGGCGCGCGCGGTCGTGGGTGAGCTGGTATTTCTCGGCGCCTTCGATGACCTGCGCCATCGCCTCCACCGCCTTCACCGGGTAGCGCCCGGTGGCGGTCTCGGCCGACAGCATGACCGCATCAGTCCCGTCCATCACCGCGTTCGCCACATCACTCACCTCGGCGCGCGTCGGCACCGGGTTGTTGATCATCGACTCCATCATCTGCGTGGCGGTGATGACGACCTTGTTGCGGATGCGGGTCTGCTGAATGATGGTTTTCTGCAACCCGGTGAGTTCCGCGTAACCCATCTCGACCCCGAGATCGCCGCGCGCGACCATGATGACGTCGGATGCCTCGATGATGCCGGGCAGATTGTCGACCGCTTCGTGACGCTCGATCTTGGCCACGAGGCGCGCCTCGCTGCCGGCCGCGCGCAACAGCGTGCGCGCTTCCTCGATATCGCGGGCCTCGCGTGCGAACGACACCGCCAGGTAGTCGATGCCCTCTTCGGCGGCGAACACGATGTCCTCGCGGTCGCGCGCGGCGAGCGCCGGCGCCGATATGCCGCCACCCTGGCGATTGAGCCCCTTGCGGTCGGAGAGCGTGCCGCCGACGCGCACGCGCGTATCGATGGCCGTACCCGCGACCCGCACGACATCCAGGACGATCTGCCCGTCGTTGAGGAGCAGCGTGTCGCCTGCGCCCACGTCCTGCGGCAGATTCTTGTAGGCGACGCCCACCGCCGCCGCAGTGCCGCCCTTCGGATCGAGCGCGGTGTCGAGTCTGAAAGGGGCGCCATCCTCGAGCTGCACGCGCCCTTCGCGGAAGCACTCGATGCGGATCTTGGGTCCCGCGAGGTCGAGCAGCACGCCGATACAACGGTTGGCGCGCTGCGCGGCATCGCGCACCTGCGCGAGGCGCCGCCGGCGGTCGGCGACCGTGCCGTGCGAGGCATTGAGCCGCACGACATCGAGTCCGGCACGCATCATCTGTGTCAGTACCTCGAGATCGTCGGTCGCAGGCCCGAGAGTGGCGACGATCTTGGCGCGCCGCAGCGCCTCGCCCTTCTCGTCAGCCACGGGCGCGCTGCTCCAGCATTGCAACCGCCGGCAGGGTCTTGCCCTCGACGAACTCGAGGAACGCGCCGCCACCGGTGGAGATATACGAGATACCGTCTTCGACGCCGTATTTCTCGATGGCCGCCAGCGTATCGCCGCCGCCGGCGAGCGAGAACGCCTTGCTGCGAGCAATCGCCCGAGCGATGGTGCGCGTACCTTCGCCGAACTGCTCGAACTCGAACACCCCGACCGGCCCGTTCCATATCACGGTGCCCGCCGTCTGCAGCAGGGCGCTGCAGCGGTCGGCGCTGTCCGGGCCGATGTCGAGGATCATCTCATCGCGCCGTACCTCGCTCACCGGGCGAACATCCGCGTGCGCCGTGGCGGCGAATTCCCGGCCGACCACCACATCCGTCGGCAGCGGAATTTCGGTGTCGCGCGCGCGCGCCTTGTCCATGAGCCTGCGCGCGACATCCAGCATCTCGGTCTCGCACAGCGAGCGGCCGACGTCCACGCCCATCGCCGCGAGGAAGGTGTTGGCGATGCCGCCGCCCACGATCAGCTTGTCGACCTTCTCGAGCAGCGCTTCGAGGATCATCAGCTTGGTCGAAACCTTCGAGCCGCCCACGATGGCGACCAGGGGCCGGGCCGGCTCCTTGAGCGCGCGCTCGAGGGCCTCGAGCTCGCCCACCAGCAGGGGTCCGGCACACGCCACTTTGGCTTCACGCGCGACACCGTGAGTGCTGGCCTCGGCGCGATGCGCGGTGGCGAACGCATCCATTACGAATACCTCGCACAGCGCGGCCAAGCGCCGCGCGAGCTGCTCGTCATCCTTCTTCTCGCCCTTGAGGAAGCGCACGTTCTCGCACAGCACGGCGCTCCCCGGCGCGCAATCGACGCCATCGATCCAGTTCTTGCGCAGCGGCACGGGCTTGCCGAGCAGCTCCGAAAGCCGCGCCGCGACTGGCGCCAGCGTCAGCGCCGGGTCCTCCTGCCCCTCCTGCGGGCGGCCGAGGTGCGACATGACGAACACGCGCGCGTGCTGATCGAGCGCGTAACGGATCGTGGCGAGAGCGGCGCGGATGCGCGCGTCGCTCGTCACCACTCCATCCTGCACCGGTACGTTGAGATCTTCCCGGATCAGGACCCGCTTGTTGCGCAGGTCCGTGTCCATCATCCGCAATACCTTCATGACGCCTTCGACCACGCGAGCGTGGTGTCGATCATGCGGTTGGAAAAGCCCCACTCGTTGTCGTACCACGCGCACACCTTGACCAGCGTGCCGTCGATCACCTTGGTGAGGGTGGCATCGAACACCGAGGAATGCGCGTCGTGGTTGAAATCGATCGACACGAGCGGCAGATCGTTGTACGCCAGGATGCCCTTCATGGGACCCGCGGCCGCCTGCTGCAGCGCCTGGTTCACCTCCTCCACGGAGGTAGCGCGCTTGGCGCTGAAGGTGAGATCCACGAGCGAGACGTTGATGGTCGGCACGCGCACCGCAAAGCCGTCGAGCTTGCCCTTGAGCTCCGGCAGCACCAGGCCGACCGCGGCGGCAGCACCGGTCTTCGTGGGGATCTGCGACATGGTGGCGGAGCGGGCGCGGCGCAGATCGGGATGATAGACGTCGGTGAGCACCTGATCGTTCGTGTAGGCGTGGATCGTCGTCATGATGCCCGCCGCGATGCCGACCTTGTCGTGCAGCACTTTGGCGACCGGTGCCAGGCAGTTGGTGGTGCAGGAAGCGTTGGAGATCACGGTATAACCGCTCTTGAGCGTCTGGTGGTTCACGCCGTAGACGATCGTGGCGTCGACGTCCTCGCCGCCCGGGGCGGAGATCACCACTTTCCTGGCACCACCCTTGAGGTGCGCTCCGGCCTTCGCCTTGCTGGTGAAGAGCCCGGTGCACTCGAGCACATACTCGGCCCCCACCTCTGCCCAGGGGAGCTTGGCCGGATCGCGTTCGGCGAACACCCGGATGCGGTCACCGTTCACCACGATGTGCTCGCCATCTACCGCGACCTCGCCGTCGAAGCGGCCATGCACGCTGTCGTAGCGTGTCAGGTGGGCATTGGTCTTCGAATCGCTCAGATCGTTGAGCGCGACGATCTTCACTTCCCCGGTGCGCCTGCCCTCGTAGAGCGCGCGCAGCACGTTGCGCCCGATGCGCCCATAGCCATTGATGCCAACCCGGATCGCCATGCGCTCATTCCTCCAGCAGTTCCCGTAGTTGTTGCACGATATTATCGGCAGTGAAGCCGAAATGGGCCAAGACTTCGGTCCCCTTGCCCGAGGCGCCGAACCGATCGATGCCGATCACCCTCCCGGCGCTGCCGGCGTAACGCCACCAGCTCTGTCGCGCACCGGCCTCCACCGCCAGGCGCCGCACCACCGTGCGCGGCAGCACCGACTCGCGGTAGCTCTGATCCTGGGCGTCGAACGTCTCGGTCGAGGGCATGGACACCAGGCGCACGCGCCGCCCCGCCGCATTCAGGGAATTCACCGCCTGCGCCGCGATGCCGACCTCGGAGCCGGCCGCGATCACCAACGCCTCCGGGGTTTCCTTGCAATCGATCAGCACGTAACCGCCGCGGCGGATATTGGCGAGCTGCTCGGCGGCACGTGGCTGTTGCGCAACCGCCTGGCGGGTGAGTATGAGAGCGGTCGGACCCTGACGCTCGATGGCGAGCGTCCAGGCCACCCCGGTCTCGGCAGCATCGCAGGGCCGCCACAGGTTCATGTGTGGCATGGCGCGCAGGCTGCTCAACTGCTCGATCGGCTGGTGGGTGGGCCCATCTTCGCCGAGCCCGATGGAATCGTGCGAGTACACCAGGATGACGCGCACATTCATCAGGCAGGCGAGGCGCACGGCGTTGCGGGCGTAGTCCGAGAATGTCAGGAACGTGCCGCCGTAGGGGATGAAGCCGCCATGCAGCGCAATGCCGTTCATCATCGCCGTCATGCCGAACTCGCGCACCCCGTAGTGCAGGTAATCGCCCACTTCCTTGTCCGGCACGATGGTGGCGGCGCCCTTGAAGAGCGTGCTGTTCGAGGTGGTGAGGTCGGCGGAGCCGCCGAAGATCTCCGGCAGCGCCGGTCCGAGGACGTTGAGCGCCGCCTGTGAGGCGGCGCGCGTTGCCTGCGGTGCTGTCTGCTTGAGCAGCTCCTGCAGCGTCCTCGCAGAGATATCGCGCCAGTCAGCCGGCAGTTCGCCGCGCATGCGTCGCTGGAACTCGCGCGCGGCATCGGGAAAGGCCGCTGCGTAGCGCGCCAGCAGCTCGCGCCATGCGCCCTCGAGCTTCGCGCCCTGCTGGCGGTGATCCCACGCGGCGCGGATTTCGTCCGGTACGACGAACGGCGGAGACGGCCAGTTGAGAAACTTGCGTGCTTTGGCGATCTCGTCGACGCCCAGCGCGTCGCTGTGGGCCTCCTTGGTGCCCTGCTTGTCGGGAGCGCCGTAGCCGATGATGGTCTTGCAGACGATGAGCGACGGGCGTTGCGTTTCCGCGCGCGCCGCCGTGATCGCGCGAGCCACAGCCTCGCCATCGAGACCATCGACATCGGGGACGACGTGCCAGCCATAGGCGGCAAAGCGCTCGGGCGTATCGTCCCTGAACCAGCCGGACACCTTGCCGTCGATCGAGATGCCGTTGTCATCGTAGAAGAGGATGAGCTTGCCGAGGCCGAATGTACCCGCGAGCGAGCAGGCTTCGTGGGACACGCCTTCCATCAGGCAACCGTCGCCGCAGAAGCAGTAAGTGTAGTGATCGACGATGTTGAAGTCCGGCCGGTTGTACCTGGCGGCGAGCAGCTTTTCCGCGAGCGCCATGCCGACTGCGTTGGCGATCCCCTGTCCGAGCGGTCCGGTGGTGGTTTCGATGCCGAGCGGCAGGTCGTGCTCGGGGTGACCCGGGGTCTTGCTGCCGAGCTGGCGGAAACCCTGAATGTCCGCGATGGTCAGCGGATAGCCAGTGAGATACAACACCGAATACAACAGCATGCAGCCGTGACCGTTCGACAGCACAAAACGGTCGCGGTCTTCCCAGGCGGGGTTGCCCGGGTTGTAGCGCATGAAGTCGTTCCACAGCACCTGGGCAATATCGGCCATGCCCATCGGCATGCCGGCATGTCCGGAGTTGGCGCGCTGCACGGCGTCCATGGCGAGGGCGCGGATGGCGTTGGCGAGTTCACGTCGTGTAGTCATGCGGCCCCTCTGGACAGCCGACGGCCGTCCTTGCAATTAAGGCGGCTAAAGCACCTCGCGAAATTTCGCGGGGACCCACTAGTGCCGCGCCTGCGGTCAGGCAGCGCGCACTGCAGGGGCGCGCATTGTCCATCAGTCGTGCCCGTTGCTCAATCACGGGGCTCGACAGGCGACTGCGACGCGCCGCACGTCCGCCGGGGGCGCCGGCCGGCCCCTGTCGCCAGGGTGCGCCAGACGACTTAAGTTCCCGCCCGTGCTTGCGCTGCACGGGCACTGCTTCACACTCTGCACGATCTGTGATGAGACCAGCGTCTGGCAAGCGCGCAACCGGGAGACGCCACGCTCGACTGGTTCACTGCCGGGCGCGCGGGGGCTCTGCTAGGCTGCCTTCATGAGCGTGCTGCGCCTCGTTCAATTCACCGACCCGCACCTCTACGGCAGCGAGAGCGAATCGCTCCGTGGAGTCCCGACGCTGCCCGCGCTGCAGGCGGCGCTGGCGCATGCGCGGGCGCGCGATTGGCCGCCGCACGCGCTGCTGGTGACCGGCGATATCGTGCAGGACGACCCGGGCGGATATACGCACTTCCGGCGCGTGTTCGCGGGGCTGGGGCTCCCGGTGCTGTGCCTGCCGGGCAATCACGATGAGCCCGAGGCGATGCGGCGCGAGCTTGCCGGGGAGCCGTTCGTGCTCGCCAATTTCATCGATCTGGGCCGCTGGCGGATCGTGCTGCTCGACAGCTGTATTCCCGGAGCGGCCAGCGGCGCACTGAGCGCGCCGAGCCTCGCGGCGCTCGAGCAGGCACTCGCCACCGCGGGCACCCGCCACTGCCTGGTGTGCCTGCACCACCACCCGGTGCCGATGTCGAGCCGCTGGCTCGATCGCGTCGGACTCACCAACGCGGCGGAGTTTCTGCACACCATCGATGCGCATCGCAACGTGCGAGCGGTCGTCTGGGGGCACGTCCACCAGAGCTACGACACTCTGCGCAAGGGGGTGCGGCTGCTGGCGACGCCTTCCACGTGTGCGCAGTTCCTGCCAGGTTCCGATGATTTCGCGGTGGACCCGCGGCCACCGGCTTATCGCACCTTCGAGCTGCGCGCCGATGGCTCCCTGCTGACGGAGGTCGTGTGGGTCGAACAACATCTTGGTGGCTCCTCGCGCTCGGCCTACTCGGCAGCCTGAGCGCGCACGCCGCCAGCCCGGTCTGGGTGGTCCGGGGCGCACACAACATCGTTTACCTCGCCGGCTCGATCCACATGCTGCCGGCGAACGATGCCGAGCTCCCGGCCGGATTCACACGCGCCTACGCGGACTCTTCGCGCCTCGTCATGGAGCTCGATCTCGCCACGTTAGACCCCATGGAGGGAATGAGCTGGATGATGGATCACGGCACGTTGCCAAGCGGCACGACGCTGCGCGGGCTGCTGGGCGAAACGCGCTACGGCCGTGTCACTGCCGCGGCCGCGGCGCTCGGCATGCCGATGACCGGACTCGATGGCCTGGCACCCTGGGTGGTCGGCATCGAGATCACGGATTTCGCCTACGAGCACGAGGGTTTCGATCCGGACCAGGGAGTCGAGGAACAACTGGTGCGCCGCGCGCAGAAGGACGGCAAGCCGACCGCGGGGCTCGAGACGCTGGAGGAGGAGCTCGGGAGCCTCACCGCACTTTCGAGTGAGGATCAGATACGCATGCTCGATCAGACCGTCGATGAGCTCAAGGGCATCCGCGCGGAGATGCAGGAGATCACCGCTGCCTGGCGCCACGGCGACGCCACGCGGCTCGCGGCGCTGCTGTCGAGCGAGTACAACGCCTTCCCCTCGCTCTACAAGCCACTGGTGACCGACCGCAACCGGCACTGGCTGCCACAGCTGGAGCAACTGCTCCACGGCAACGGCAACGCGCTGGTGGTGGTGGGGGCGCTGCACCTCGTCGGACACGACGGCCTGCTCGAGCTGCTGCGCCACAAGGGCTATACGATCACGCAGCTCGAGTAGTTGGATTGGCCGCGGCTGCGGCGGCGCGCGCCAGGTAGAACCGCCACAGCGGCACCGCGAGCAGCACGGTCCAGGCAAGCACCAACCAGCCGACGAAGCCATCGAAGCGGCTGAGCAGAAAGCCGAGCGCCGC